>ERZ795057.250-NODE-250-length-57593-cov-6.848066_pt1 | contig 57593 bp, 65 predicted proteins | sample MGYA00375141_ERZ795057 | MGnify/ENA primary metagenome ERZ795057 (study PRJEB30186, sample SAMN05720163) | activated sludge metagenome | isolation source: Anaerobic digester | place: Hong Kong | collected 2015-01-26 ...
GAGATAGTCAGATAAATTAACAAGATACAAGATAAATATGAGCATTTACAGTACTTCAGTTAAGCGGCCGGTAACGACTATTTTTGTCTTTGTTGCCATGATGGTTATCGGCCTTTATTCGCTTTCGAGGCTCCCTGTCGATCTGTATCCCGAAATTGAATTGCCTTTTGTCACAGTTCTCACAACCTATCCGGGTGCGAGCGCATCTGACATTGAAAGCAATCTTACCCGTCCGCTTGAAGATGCACTCAATTCGGTGAGCAACCTGAAGGAATTAACCTCCACATCAAGCGACGGACTTTCAGTGATCTTTCTTAATTTCGAGTATGGCTCCAATCTCGATGAAGCCATGAACGACATCAGAAGCAACCTGAACTTTGCTGAACGGCTTCTTCCCGAGGATGCGGAAGATCCAACAATTATAAAGTTCAACTCGAGCATGATGCCTATAATTTTCTATGCAATAACTGCCAATGAAAGTTATGCCGGGCTCGAAAAGATACTCGATGAAAAGATAGTGAATCCACTTAACAGGATAGAGGGAGTTGGGAATGTGTCACTCACAGGTGTTCCCGGAAGAAGAATTTACATCGACATTGATCCTAAGAGGATGGAAGCCTATAATCTAACGATTGAACAGATAGGTAATATCCTCAGGGCCGAAAACCTGAATATGCCGGCAGGTTCACTTGAGATGGGCAAAAACGACTATGCTCTCAGAATCCAGGGGGAATTTCCCGAAAGCGATGTCCTGAAGCAGCTGGTAATCAGCAATTTCAACGGTCAAACAATTTACCTGAAGGACGTTGCAGAGGTCCGCGATACAATAAGGGAGTCGAAGCTCGACACCAGGATCAACGGGGAAAAGGGGATGGGCCTTTTCGTCCAGAAACAGTCAGGAGGCAATACTGTCAGGGTTACACGCGAGATAGAAAAAACACTTGAGGAGCTCAAAAAGGATCTTCCTCCCGATGTGGAAGTAACACGCCTGTTCTCGAGTGCTTCCTTTATTAAGGATTCGATAAACAACCTCTCTGAGACATTGATGTTTGCAGCAATATTTGTTGTACTGGTGGTTCTCTTCTTTCTCGGGAGGTGGAGAGCAACATTCATTGTGATACTTACCATTCCCGTATCTCTTGTCGTTGCTTTCATCTACCTTTTCGTTTCTGACGGTTCCATAAACATCATTTCTCTTGTTTCACTTTCCATCGCGATTGGAATGGTGGTCGATGATGCCATTGTTGTGCTCGAAAATATAACACGGCATATTGAACGGGGCAGCCGTCCACGTGAGGCGGCAATTTACGCCACGAATGAGGTGTGGCTGGCTGTTATTGTAACCACACTTACGATCGTTGCAGTTTTCTTCCCTCTTACTTTTGTGGAAGGCCTCACGGGTGTCCTTTTCAAGCAGCTCGGACTTAGCGTAACCGTGACGATCATTACTTCAACGGTTGCCGCTATAACGCTGACACCAACCTTAAGCGCCCTGCTCCTGAAGTACCAGCCTGTACGAAAGAATGCACCTTTCTTTTCATATGACGGCAGTATCAGAAAAGGGCTCGACTGGTTTGACGGATTTTACGAGAAAACCCTGAAATGGGCCCTTCATCATAAAACATTCGTGACCATTTTGTCGATTGTCGTTTTCGTCCTTTCCATGGGACTGTTCACAGTCATAAGTACAGAATTCTTCCCCGAGGCCGACGAATCCAGGATATCAGCGTCGGTGGAGCTTCAGACCGGGACCAGGGTCGAAAATACAATCGTCATTGCCAATATGATCGACAGCATTGTGATGGCTAAATACCCTGAGGTGGATCTGATCTCGACATCTTCAGGTTATGATGATCAGGGTGGCTGGGCATCGATGTTCAGTGCTAGCGGAACACATACCATCGACTACACTTTCAGGCTGCTTCCCATAGAGGAAAGGCAGAAAAGTGTGTGGGATCTGGCTGAGGAAATGCGGGCCGATTTTGCGGGGATACCCGAAATTGTAGATTTTAACATAACCACCAGTGAAAACATGGGATCTTTCGGTGGCAGCACCGTTGATGTAGAAATATATGGGTATGATTTCACTGAAACCAATAAAGTGGCAGGCGAACTCGCCGACAGGATCAGGAAAATAGAAGGTGCAAAAGATGTTACAATAAGCCGTGATAAGGCGAAACCCGAACTGCAGATCCTCTTCGACCAGGAAAAAATGATAGCCAATGGACTTAATACCGCCATGGCTGCCACTGCGGTGAAGAACAGAGTCGACGGACTTCTGGCAACAAGGCTCAGACAATCGGGAGATGAGTATGACATCGTAGTCAGACTTAAAAAGAGTGAACGCAGCACACTTACCGACATTGAAAATCTGGGTATTACCAACGGGCAGGGAAACATAATCAGGCTTGGTGAAATAGCTCAGATAAAGGAGTACTGGTCTCCTCCCAGCATTGAAAGGAAACGTAAAGAGAGGATAGTAAGGGTTTCTCTGACACCTTACAAAAGGTCACTTACCGACCTTCAGATCGATCTGCAGAAGGCGATCGATGAAACTGAAAAACCTTCAGGTGTAATGGTACAGATCTCGGGTGCGATAAAGGAGCAGATGGAAGCTTTCATGGATCTTGCGATGCTGCTCGTTGTGAGCCTTATCCTCGTTTATCTCGTTATGGCATCTCAGTTTGAATCGCTGAGAATGCCTTTCATCATAATGTTCTCGATACCTTTTGCATTTACAGGAGTGGCGATAGCCCTTTTCATTACAGGCACCACTCTGAATGTCATCTCAGGCATCGGCGCTGTCCTTCTCATAGGTATAGTAGTTAAGAATGCAATTGTACTTGTCGATTTCATCAACCTTATGAGAGAGAGAGGCAATGAGCTCTATCAGGCGATTACGATATCCGGAAGGTCAAGACTAAGGCCTGTTTTGATGACTTCGGCAACAACCATCCTTGGTATGCTTCCTCTGGCTCTGAGTAAAGGTTCGGGCTCTGAACTCTGGCGTCCTATGGGAATAGCCGTAATCGGGGGACTCATCTTCTCCTCCTTTGTGACCCTTGTTCTTGTTCCGGTAATTTATGCCGTCTTTATCAAAAGGACCGAAAAGAAAAGATCGAAACGCATTTATTCAGAACTAAAAGAACTGAACGGAGATTAAAATTAAATTTTTCAGATGTAACGAATAATCTATTGTTATGAAAGCAGTGATGATAATATATAACCAGGCACATACCGAAAAAATAGAATATGTGTTTGATAAAGCCGGTGTTAGAGGTTACACCCTCTGGGAAAACGTCAGGGGCCGGGGTACCTCCACCGGCGTTCCGCACCTCGGGACCCATACGTGGCCTGAGATCAATAAAAGCATCCTTACCGTTGTTGAAGACGATATGGTCGATGTGATCCTGGATAAAGTCAAGAAGATCGACTCCATCGATGAGGAAGTAGGAATCAGGGCATTTGTGTGGGATGTTCTGAAGACAGTATAAATAACTGCCGGAAATTTAGATTTAGTAAAAGTCCTTCACGGCAGGGAGAGACTTATGGTTAATATTATTAAGAAGAGCAGGCAGAAATGTCGGTTCTTCTTTTTTTTTTATATATAAATAGCTTGCAGGTTAAATATTTTTACTAAATTTAAAGGACTTACTTACTTATTTTAACCTAACTTTTAACCTGATTGCCTATGGATCTAATCACTACTTCCTTTTCAGCTAATGTTTGAAGGTTTATACCTTCTAAAAAAAATCTTTTAAATTTTAATACGGGATTCCGCACGCCGGGATCGCCTTGTATTTTATTTACTAATCTCTTTACTATGAAAGTAAGCAATTTATTGTCACAAACACTAAAATTGTGTGTTTGGAGAAAAGGACTGTATTGTTTCATGGGGAAATTTTTGATCCTCATGTTTATTTTCTTCTGGAATCTTCCGGCAAATGCTGTTTCTGCTGAACTATTTCAGCAACTGCAGGTTACAGGTACTGTTGTTGACGTAAACGGTCTTCCCCTTACCGGAGTAAACGTTGTGGTTAAGGGAACAACAATTGGTGTAACAACAGATATTAATGGAAGATACACGCTGACAGTGCCAAATCGCAATGCTGTTATTGCAGCATCCTTCATCGGATATGTCACCCAGGAAATGGCTGTGGGTGACCGAAACGTTGTCGATTTTACACTTTCCTCTGAAGAGCTTGCTCTTGATGAGGTTGTTGTTGTCGGTTACGGTACACAGAAAAAGGTGAATGTAATCGGCTCGGTAACTACTGTGTCGACTGACGAACTAACCGCCTCACCAACCAATACATTGTCTCAGTCTCTTGGAGGACGTCTGCCTGGACTGATCGTCCAGCAGACCACCGGTGAGCCGGGCCGTGATGACGCAGATCTTCTTATCAGAGGTCAGAACACCCTGGGCAACAACTCGGTTCTTATAGTGGTTGACGGTATTCCTGAACGGGATATGAACTCAATTGAGCCTGGCGATATTGAAAGTCTCACCGTATTGAAAGATGCTTCGGCAGGCATTTACGGATCACGTGCCGCTAATGGTGTTATACTTATTACCACTAAAAAAGGTTCTGAGGGCGCTGCACGTTTTGAATATGATTTCTATCACGGATGGGGTCAGCCGACGGTACTGCCTAAAATGACCGATGCTGCAACCTATGCACAGATGATTAACGAGGTCAAAACTTACAGGAACGAGGCTCTCACTTATACCCCTGAGGATATAGAAAAATACAAATCCGGAGAATACCCCTGGACACATCCCAACACTGACTGGTTCCAGGAGACTTTCAGGAAATGGACGAACTCAAATCATCACACCTTCAGGATTACGGGAGGTTCCAAAACTTTCAGGTATTTTGCTTCTTTTGGTACACAATCAGATAACGGAACATATAAACTGAGTGCCACAAGCTACAAAAGATTTAACCTGAAGACCAACCTCGATGCACAGCTCAATCAATACATCAGTTTAAACTTCGACATCAATGCATCAGAGGAGGATATGACTTTCCCAACCAGGAGTACAAGCAACATCTTCAACGGACTTATAAGGAACTTCCCCAATTCACCCGCATTATGGCCAAACGGACTTTACGGACCCGACATTGAATACGGTGACCAGCCTCTGGCAACTTCGAGCTTCGACGGAGGATTCGACGATGACAAACATTACCGGATCAATCCCATGCTCACTGCAACTATTAAGATCCCATGGGTAGAGGGTCTTACACTGGCTGGCAACTATGCCTATGACATGTATTTCAGAGTCAGGAAATTCTTCGAAAAACCAATAACCTTATATTTCTTCGATGAAGCAGGATATCTCGCAGCAGGTAATACAGGTAAAGAAGACGGATCAGATTTTCTTACCGGAATCCCGAGGGCAAGGTTTGCAGAACCGAGGCTGACAGACTATTATTATGATACAAGAAGAATTACCAACAGTCTGAAACTCAGTTATGAAAAGACCTTCGGAGTGCATTCGGTAAGTGCTTTTGTCGCTGTGGAAAGTACTGATTACATGACAAAGGGAATCCAGGGTTACAGGAGGTACTTTATCTCCGACCAGCTTCCCTACCTGAATGCAGGAGGCACTGATGAAATGAGTAATGCCTCATCTATTGGAATCGATGCCAGACTTAATTACTTCGGGAGGGCAACTTATAATTATGCCGAGAAATACCTGTTTGAATTTACATTAAGACGTGACGGATCACTAAGATTCTCCAAAGATGCCGGTAGGTGGGGGACTTTCCCCAGTGTGCTGCTGGGATGGAGAATGTCGAGTGAAAATTTCTGGAATTCAACTTTCCCCTTTATAAACTACTTCAAACTAAAAGGTTCCTGGGGGCAGATGGGTAATGATGCCGTGGACGCATTCCAGTATCTTACACTTTATGGCTACAGCACCGGTTTTATTACAGGTTCTTCCAAGACCTATGTGGCAAGTCTGGTTCAGTCAAGTGTACCTAATCCCAATATAACATGGGAAGTGGCGAACATCTTTAACGGTGGATTTGAATCACAGTGGATAGACGGGAAAATAACATGGGATGTCGATGTTTTCTATCAGAGACGTTCCAACATTCTCTGGAAAAAAGATGCTTCAGTGCCTGGTTTCACAGGTCTTTCACTGCCCGACGAAAACTTCGGTATTGTGGACAGCAGAGGATTTGAAACAATACTTGGTTACAGAGACCAGACAGGCTCCTTCAGTTATTCGGTGAACGGCAACTTTGCATTTCAGCGTAACAAGATCGTTGATTATGACGAACCTGCAAGGGCAGTGGAATGGCAACAGTATACGGGTCATCCCATCGGAGCAGTACTTCAGTATAATAGCATCGGCGTTTTTGATGATGCAGATGATATGCCCGGCTACCCCAGGGTTTCGGATCCTTATGCTGCCAATTCAGGCGGAGGTGGCGGTATCATAATTGAAGACTACGATAAAAACGGCTCAATCAATGCCAACGACAGGATAATTTATGATTTTACCACAGTCCCCGAAATTACCTATGGAATATCTATAGCCTTAGGCTGGAAAAACTTTTCTTTAACTACTTTATTCCAGGGTGTTGGAAATACATGGTACAGGGCTGATTTTCCCATTATGGGAACATGGGGCAACTACTGGCAGTATTATGCCGACGACAGGTGGACACCTGAAAATAAAACAGCATCAAAACCCAGGGCTTTTGAGAGAGTTGAAGATTACTGGAGAGGAGATTACCTGACCGATTTCGATTATTACAATCATGCATTCCTGAGGTGGAAAAACCTTGAGATCGGTTACAACATCCCCAAAGATATTTTAAGCAAGGTCAAGCTGCAGAGTCTGAAAATATATTTATCAGGACAGAATCTGGCACTTCTATATAATGCCTTTGATTACAAACACGATCCGGAAGTATCGAATGTCGCAAGCTATCCTCTGCACAGAGTTATTGCCATGGGAGCAAAAGTTGCGTTCTGATGTTAACCTTATAAATATAATATTATGAAAAGCCTTATAAGAATATTTATTTCATTGAATCTGGTGCTTTTTCTTACTACGTGCGAATCAGAACTTCTTGATAAAACGCCGCTGGATTCATATTCCGATGCAACTGTATGGTCCGATCCTGCTCTTGCCAGCGCATATCTGAATTATGTCTACTATGCACTTAACCAGCCGTTCCAGGGTGTAATGCTCGGCTCAATGTGTGATGAAATGCCGGTTGGAAGAGGAAGCAGTTCCCAGTCTTATAACCTGGGGACCATGTCGGCAGATGTACAATCCGGGCTGCCTTCCTGGCTGGGATGGAATACAACCAACTGGGGTAATATCCAGCGCCTCAACCTGTTTCTTGATAATATTGATGCTATCGCTGGTAAGTATCCCGCTTCCGAACAGGCAGCTGTAAAAGCTAAAACAGATGTACTTAAAGGTGAAGCCTTATTCCTCAGGGCATTTGTCTATCATAATTTCTGCCGTCTTTACGGTGGCGTCCCGGTCTTTACAACCGCAAATAAATTGGAAGATGATTTTGCCAGTCTTGAAAGGGCTACTTTCGAAGAAACCGTCAATTTCATAGTTCAAGACTGCGATGACGCTGCAGCACTACTCCCCTTAAAGGCCGACCAGGAGATGGGACGGCCTACAAAGGAAGCAGCTCTGACTCTTAAATCGAGGATGCTGCTGTTCGCTGCCAGCGATCTTACCGCCGACGGAACCGTAACAAATAACCTTGTCGGGTATGTTCCTGCACCAAACAGAACAACGATGTGGACCAATGCAAAGAATGCAGCAAAAGCCGTTATGGACCTTTCGGTGGCAAACGGAACTCCCAAGCTGGCCGATTTCGGTGCCCCTGACCATGCAGCTGTAGCCAAGAACTATTATGAGCTGTTCAAATCTTATACACTCGCAAACGATGAGATCATCTGGGGTAAAATGTATATACTTAACCTGGGCCGGACACACAGGATAAACCAGACCAATGGCCCGAATGGAGTTAACAACTTCGGGAGAAATGGTCCTTTGCAGCAGGTGATAGATGATTATGATATGAGCGACGGTTCAAAGTTTTTCAATCATTTCGAGATCGATGCCAATAAGTATTATAAGAACATTTCAACAACATTTGGTCACGAGAATCCTTATTATGATCGCGAACCAAGGTTCTATGCTACTTTCCTGTACGACAGTGCAGTATGGCAGCAGCGTCCCGTGAATCTTCAGCCACGAGATCCTTTAGGGATATATGAAAGACGTACTCACCGTACAATGAATCCGGATGGTTCATATACCGATGTGTTTGGACTGGATACCCGTAAAGGGCCTCTGTCACCGGGGAACGGATGCTACGGAGGATACCTTACGAAGAAATTTATGGACAACACAAGTAACGGCGACGTTCAGAACAACCAAAACGTATGGATCTATATGAGATATGCAGAAGTACTGTTCAACTATGCCGAAGCCTGCCTCGAACTGGGAGAAACGGGTGAAGCAACAAATTATATCAATATGATCCGTAACAGGGCAGGTCTTCCCGACTTCACCGGCGATATTGAGGAAGCCCTGAGGCATGAAAGAAGAGTTGAGCTTTATGGTGAGGAAAGCAGATGGTACGACATCCGGAGATGGAAGATAATGATCGAAAAAATGACACCTCAGCTGGGAGGTATTGATATCCTCGAGGTTAAGAACACGGATGGAACCATTGTGACTACCTGGCAATGGATCAAGGCACATGCCGACAATGTGATGAGCACAAAACAATACTGGCTTCCTATTCCGCGAAGCGAGATAAACAAAGCACCTTTGCTTGATCAGAATCCAGGGTATGAAGATTAATTGTATGGTCTTTTGAGAATGACCTGAGTAAAAAAAGGAGGGTGTCCGTGTGAAACCCTCCTCTTTTTTTATTCCTCCTCCTCTTCTTCGGAGTAAGCTTTTATCACGGCCTCCTGGACATCTCCCGGAACCTGTGCATATTCGGCAAATTTCATTGTGTACATCGCGCGTCCGCCGGTAAGCGAGCTTAAGGCAGTGGAGTACTTGTTCATTTCTGCCAGCGGAACTCTTGCCTTGATAACCTCAAACCGCTTCTCGCTCGACATTCCGAGAACCATCCCGCGGCGACCCTGGAGGTCACTTATCACGTCGCCCATACGGTCGGAAGGCACCATGATCTCTACTTCGTAAACAGGCTCGAGAATCTTCGGTGCTGCATTCCTGAAAGCCTGACTAAAGGCATTCCTTCCTGCCAGCCTGAACGATATTTCATTTGAATCGACAGGGTGCATCTTGCCGTCATAAACATAGACTCTGATATCGCGTGCATACGAACCGGTCAGAGGCCCGACTTCCATCTTTTCCATTATACCTTTCAGTATTGCAGGCATGAAACGTGCATCTATTGACCCTCCTACTATGCAGTTAACGTACACCAGCCTGCCTCCCCATTCGAGATCAATTTCTTCCTTGTTCCTGACGGAAAGCTTTATTTCCTTGCCTCCGAATTTCATCATGTTAAGCTCGGGAGATCCGTCCACATAAGGTTCAATGATAAGGTGAACCTCACCGAACTGTCCTGCACCTCCCGACTGTTTTTTATGACGGTAATCAGCCTGGGCAGATTTCGTAATCGTCTCACGGTAAGGAATGCGGGGAGGGTTGAAGTTAGTTGGGATCCTGTATATATTGTCAAGGTGCCATTTCATTATGTTCAGATGATATTCCCCCTGTCCATGAACAATGATCTGTTTAAGTTCCTTTGAATATTCGATCACTATTGTAGGATCTTCAAGATGGATCTTGTAAAGTGCTTCTCCTAGTTTCTCATCATCACTCTCACTCTGAGCCTTTATGGCTGTCCTGTATTTGGGCTCGGGGAACCTGATTCCCTCGTATTCCCTGTCGATGCCGGAAGCATTGAGTGTATGGCCCATTTTAGTATTCTTGAGTTTCACAACGGCTCCGATATCACCAGTGTGAAGCTCTGTAACACGTGTCCTGTTTTTGCCGGCACATACGTACAGCTGTGCAAGCCTCTCCTTTGTATTATTACTGGCATTAAGTACATCGAGGTTTTCCGTGATCTTTCCCGAATAAACCCTGAAATAATTTATCTCCCCGATATGCTCTTCGATTGAGGATTTGAAAACATAACACGATGCAGGTCCTGAAGGGTCAACCTTTACTTCATTTCCCTTTTTGTCTTTTGGTGCCGGCATATCAGTGATTGAGGGAGCCTCACCGGCGATAAAATCGAGAATCCTGTCGATTCCTATGTTGTGTTTTGCAGAGATGCAGAATACGGGATACATGCCACAGGTAGCGAGTCCTTTAGCAATGCCTTTGCGGATTTCATCTTCATTAAGGGTGTTATTTGAGAAGAAGGCTTCCATAAGTTCCTCGTCGCTCTCTGCAGCTTTCTCTATAAGCGCATTATGAAGTTCCGTTGCCCTTTCTGTCTGGTCGGCGGGGATATCGGCTAAAGTCGCTTTACCTCCATCTTTCCCGTACACCAGCATTTTCATCCTGATTATGTCGATGACAGAGTTGAAGCCAACGCCTTCATTTAAAGGATACTGAACAAGAATAACATTGTTGCCGAACCTCTCCTTCATCATCTCAAAAGACTTTTCAAAATTTGCTTTTTCGTGATCGAGACCGTTGACAACCACCATGAGAGGTTTGCCGGCTTTTTCTGCATGCCTGAAATGAATTTCAGTGCCTACTTCCACACCGTTCTGAACATTAATAACCATCAGGCCCATATCGGCAGCAAACAGGGAGGATATCACGCCTCCGCTGAAATCATCAAGTCCGGGGGTATCCAGAATGTTGATCTTGCTGTTCTGGTATTCCGTGTACAGTACCGTGGAAAATAATGAGTTGCCGTTCTCATGTTCTATCGGCCGATAATCGGACACTGTATTTTTACCCTCTATCGTGCCTCTACGTTCGACAACGCCGCCTTGAAAGAGCATCGTTTCACCCAGAATTGTTTTTCCTGATCCTGAATTGCCCAGGAGCACGATGTTCTTTATCTGGTCAGTATTGTATGTCTTCATAATGGTGGTTTATTTTATGTTGGTTTTTTAAAAAAGTACCGTATTTGGCGGGGCAAAATTAATAATTTTTTAAAAACTGTTTAAGAAAGAGCGTATAATTAGAAAATTTTTATTTTCTTTGCGCCTGTTTTTTGAAACACAGGAGTACCGGTTTTTCCTTCAAAAGTAAGTTTATAAAAGATTTCTTAGGGGAAAGTCGGGAAGGGACCTGTTCATAACTTACGGGCAAGGTTGATTGGAAAGGGTTTCAGAACATGACGTAATGCTTTAAAAATGGCATCACGGAACTGCTGATGTATTTGCATGCAGTAATGGTTAAGAAAATTTTTGGATCATTTGAAGAATAAGTAAATAAAATTAATACCTTTGCAGACCATTTTTTTGAACGATTTTAATACTAAAAACTGGAAATATGCCAACAATTCAACAGTTAGTAAGAAAAGGCAGGAAGAAGCTTATAGATAAAAGTAAAGCTCCCGCCCTCGATTCTTGTCCCCAGCGACGTGGTGTTTGTGTCCGTGTTTACACAACCACCCCGAAGAAACCGAATTCGGCAATGAGAAAAGTGGCGAGGGTAAGGCTAACAAACCAGAAGGAAGTCAACGCTTATATACCCGGTGAAGGTCATAATCTCCAGGAACACTCTATTGTATTGCTCAGGGGCGGAAGGGTAAAAGACCTTCCCGGTGTCCGTTACCACCTGGTACGCGGAGCTCTCGACACCTCGGGAGTTGACGGACGTACACAGAGAAGATCCAAATATGGCGCAAAAAGGCCTAAAAAGTAACATTAAAGGAATAAGATAATGAGAAAATCAAAGCCAAAGAAGAGGATTCTGTTACCCGATCCGAAATATAAGGATCCTTATGTAACAAGGTTTGTCAATAATCTTATGTACAATGGCAAGAAAAGCGTAGCATACAGTATATTTTACGATTCGCTCGATATCGTTGGTGAAAAATTCAAGAACGAAGGCAAGACACCTCTTGAGATATTCAAGCAGGCTCTTGAAAATGTTACTCCCCAGGTTGAAGTCAAAGCCCGCCGTGTGGGAGGTGCCACATTCCAGGTGCCGATGGAAATAAGAGCCGACCGTAAGGTAAGCATCAGCATGAAGAATATGATCTCCTTCGCCCGCAAACGTACCGGCCATTCCATGGCTGAAAGACTTGCTGCCGAGCTGATGGCCGCGTACAAGCTTGAAGGCGGAGCCTACAAGAAAAAAGAGGATACACACAGGATGGCAGAAGCCAATAAGGCTTTCGCACATTTCAGGTTTTAAATTTCTGACTCCTGCCACAGGTAATGGATAACAACCTCAAATATACCAGGAACATCGGGATCATGGCCCATATTGACGCCGGAAAGACCACCACCACGGAGCGTATCCTGTTTTATACAGGCCGTACCCACCGGATGGGTGAGGTCCATGACGGCAATGCACAGATGGACTGGATGATCCAGGAGCAGGAGAGGGGAATAACCATTACCTCAGCAGCCACAACAACATTCTGGAAATACCTTGGGGAAGAATACAAAATAAATATCATCGACACTCCCGGCCACGTCGATTTTACAGTGGAAGTGGAAAGATCGCTGAGGGTTCTCGACGGAGCCGTAGCAGTATTTTGCGCCGTCGGCGGTGTTGAACCACAGTCGGAAACGGTATGGCGTCAGGCAAACAAATATCATGTTCCCAGGATCGCTTTTGTCAATAAGATGGACCGTGCCGGTGCCGACTTCTTCAGCGTCGTTCACCAGATAAGAAAAAGGCTTGGCGCAAATCCGGTCCCTGTTCAGATTCCGATAGGAGCAGAAGAGAATTTTACCGGAATGGTCGATCTTATCGCAATGAAGGCAATCATCTATGATAATGGGAATGCAGCTACCGGTTTCACTGTTACCGACATACCCGAAAATCTTGTTGATGAAGCTGAGGAGTGGAGGGGTAAGATGGTGGAAGCCGTTGCTGAAGCCGACGACACACTTCTTGAAAGATACGTAGAGGATCATGACTCCATAACCACTCATGAAATCTATACTGCCCTGAGGAAGGTAACCGTAGCCGGTCATGCCGTACCTGTTATCTGCGGAGCTGCTTTCAAAAACAAGGGTATTCAGAATCTTCTCGATTCTATAGCTGCTTTTCTGCCGTCACCGCTCGATATAGGCCCTGTTACAGGGAAGGATCCGCGGACGGATCAGGAGGTTAAACGGGAACCCGACAATGATGCTCCCATGTCGGCACTGGCTTTCAAGATAGCAACAGATCCCTTTGTGGGAAGGCTTGTTTTCATGAGGGTTTATTCAGGTGTATTGAATTCAGGAGATACTGTTCTTAATTCACGAACCGGCAAAAGGGAAAGAATCAACCGTCTGTTCCAGATGCATGCCAATAAGCAGAATCCCAGGGAGAAAATCTCAGCCGGCGACATTTGCGCTGGAATAGGATTCAAGGATCTCAAGACTGGTGATACTCTTTGCGCAATAAATAAGCCTGTCGTGCTTGAGTCGATGGATTTTCCGGAGCCGGTCATAGGTGTCGCTGTCGAACCAAAAACACAGGCCGACATTGACAGATTGTCGCTTGCCCTTTCCAGACTTGCCGAGGAAGATCCGACTTTCCAGGTAAAGGTCGATCCCGATAGCGGACAGACGATCATCAGCGGTATGGGAGAGCTTCATCTCGACATCCTGATCGACAGGCTCAGAAGGGAATTCAATGTGGTCTGCAACCGCGGTGTTCCCCAGGTAGCTTATAAGGAAGCTATTACCACATCGGCAGAATTCCGTGAGGTATTTAAAAAGCAGACAGGAGGAAAAGGCAAATTTGCAGATATTACAGTTGAACTGTCACCTGCCGACGACGGAATTAGAGGTCTTCAGTTCATAAATGAAATAAAGGGAGGTAATGTGCCCAGGGAATATATTCCTTCGGTGGAAAAAGGTTTCCGGGAGGCTATGTCCAACGGTCCCCTGGCAGGATTTCCTCTCGATAACTTAAAAGTGATTTTAAAAGACGGTTCATACCATCCGGTTGACTCCGATGCACTCGCGTTTGAAATTGCTGCCAAGCAGGCTTTCCGTCGTTTTGCAGGCAAATGCAACCCTGTGTTGCTTGAGCCGGTAATGTCGACGGAAGTTGTCACTCCAGAAGAGTACGTAGGCGACGTTATCAGCGATTTCAATAAACGCAGAGGCAGGGTGGAAGGTATGGAATCGAAAGCAGGTGCGAGGGTTGTAAGGGCAAAAGTACCTCTGGCAGAAAAATTCGGCTATGTTACCGTACTCCGGACCCTCACCTCGGGAAGGGCAACTTCAACAATGGAATTTTCTCATTATGAAGAGGTGCCTGCAGAAATAGCTAACAGAATTGTCGAAATTACAAAAGGAAAAATTCTTTAAAAATGAGTCAGAAAATCAGGATCAAATTGAAATCTTACGATCACAACCTCGTGGATAAATCTGCCGAGAAGATCGTTAAAACCGTAAAATCTACAGGTGCGGTGGTAAGCGGCCCTATACCGCTTCCTACTCACAAGAAGATCTTTACTGTTCTGAGGTCGCCGTTTGTCAACAAGAAAGCCAGGGAACAATTCCAGCTCTCATCATACAAGCGTCTGCTCGACATTTACAGTTCAACGCCCAAAACAATTGATGCCCTCATGAAACTTGAGCTTCCCAGCGGTGTTGAAGTTGAAATCAAAGTGTGAAACCAGTAAAGTAATACCAAGATGCAGGGATTAATAGGAAAAAAAGTGGGAATGACATCCCTCTTCGACGAAGAAGGGAAGAACATCCCGTGTACGGTTCTCCAGGCCGGTCCGTGTGTTGTCACACAGGTCAAGACTGTTGAAAGAGATGGTTACTTTGCCGTACAGTTAGGATTCGACGAAAAGAAGGAGAAACACTCTACCAGAGCTGAGATAGGACATTTCAAAAAAGCCGGTGTAGGCCCAAGGAAGAAGGTGATTGAATTTACAGGATTTGCCGAAGGACAGGTAAAGGAAGGTGAAGTGCTCACTGTCGACCTTTTCAAAACCGACACTTTTGTTGATGTAAGAGGATGGTCGAAGGGAAAAGGATTTCAGGGTGTTGTCCGTCGTCATGGTTTCGGAGGTGTCGGAGGACAGACCCATGGTCAGCATAACAGAGGCAGGGCTCCGGGTTCGCTGGGCGCATCATCGTTCCCTTCAAGAGTTCTTCCGGGAATGCGGATGGCAGGCCGTATGGGAGGTAATAAAGTTATTGCCATAAGCATGGAGATAATGAAGCTTATGGAAGAAAACAATATTCTTATAGTTAAAGGATCGGTCCCCGGTCCAAAAGGTGGTTACGTAATAATAACAAAGTAATGGAAGTAGCTGTTGTCAATATAAACGGTAAGGAGACCGGAAGGAAAGTTAATCTTAATGATTCCATTTTCGGCATTGAACCCAACGACCATGCCATATACCTCGATACAAGGCAGTACATGGCAAGACAGCGTCAGGGAACCCACAAGTCAAAGGAAAGAAGTGAGGTTGAAGGAAGCACCAGGAAGATCAAAAGGCAGAAAGGTACCGGTACCGCACGTGCTGGCAGCATAAAAAACCCTCTCTTCAGGGGAGGCGGCCGCGTTTTCGGTCCGCAGCCAAAAGACTATGATTTCAAACTGAACAAAAAAGTGAAGCAACTGGCAAGAAAATCAGCACTTTCCTACAAGGCAGCTTCAAAAAATATTATAGTGGTTGAAGATTTCTCCCTCGAGGCTCCCAAAACAAAAGAAATAATCAAAATTGAGACGAATCTGAATCTCAATAAGAAAAAATCGCTCATTGTTTTATCGGAACCAAATAAAAATGTATATTTGTCAGCCCGAAATACACAAGGGCTCGAAGTTGTAACGGCCAATGCGTTAAACACTTATGAGATAATGAGGGCTTCAACTTTGGTGCTTGTGGAGAGTGCAATTGACGTTTTGCAGGCAACTTTTGAAAATTAGAAAAACTTAAGTGATGAATATTCTGCTTAAACCGGTAGTAACTGAAAAAATGACAGCCCAGGGCGATAAATTCAATCGTTACGGATTCATCGTCGACAAAAGGGCTAACAAGTTACAGATCAAAAAAGCCGTTGAGGATTTATACGGAGTAACTGTTGATTCGGTTAACACCCTTCGCTATGGCGGAAAAGTGAAAACCCGTAATACTAAATCAGGACTCCTGACAGGCAAGACCAATGCTTATAAAAAAGCCGTGATCACTCTTGCCGAAGGAAGTAAAATTGATTTTTATAGCAATATTTAATAACCAGTATGGCAGTCAGAAAGATCAAACCTGTTACACCAGGTCAGAGACACAAGATCATCAGCGCTTTTGACAACATCACAAGCGCTGCGCCGGAGAAATCCCTCCTCATGCCGCTGAGAAAATCAGGAGGAAGGAATGTTAACGGCCACAGGACTATGAGGTACATCGGCGGCGGTCACAAAAAGATGTACAGAGTCATCGATTTCCTCAGGAATAAAGATGGCGTTCAAGCAACAGTAAAATCAATAGAGTACGATCCAAACAGATCATCGAGGATCGCACTCGTTGTTTATGAGGATGGCGAAAAGAGATATATTATCGCCCCGGCCGGACTGGCTGTCGGAAGCAAGATTCTCTCAGGGAAAAATGCAAGTCCCGAAATAGGGAATACCCTGTTTCTCAGTGATATTCCTCTCGGAACGATTGTGCATAACATTGAACTGAAACCGGGCAAGGGAGCAGCTCTCGCCCGTAGCGCAGGAACTTATGCGCAGCTCTCGGCCCGCGATGGTAAATATGCGACCATTAAACTTCCTTCGGGCGAAACAAGGATGGTCCTTACTGAATGCCGTGCAACCATTGGTACTGTATCAAATGCCGATCATAACCTTGAGAAATCAGGTAAGGCAGGCCGCTCACGCTGGCAGGGAAGAAGACCAAGAGTGAGAGGCGTTGTCATGAATCCCGTCGATCACCCGATGGGCGGTGGCGAAGGAAGAGCTTCAGGAGGTCACCCGCGCTCACGCAAGGGAATGCCGGCTAAAGGATTTAAAACAAGAGACAGGAAAAAGTATTCCGCCAAACACATTATTGAAAGAAGGAAAAAATAACTGATATACCATGAGCAGATCAATTAAAAAAGGCCCCTTTATTGATTTTAAGCTTGAGAAGAGAGTTCTTGAGATGAATGACAGCGGGAAGAAATCAGTGGTCAAGACCTGGTCGAGAAGATCGGTTATATCGCCTGACTTTGTCGGACATACTGTAGCAGTTCATAATGGCAACAAGTTTATACCTGTTTACATTACCGAGAACATGGTAGGTCACAAACTCGGAGAATTTGCACCTACCCGTACCTTCAGAGGTCACTCGGGTAATAAATAATCAATGTAAACACCGAAAATATTTTATAAAATGGGTGCAAGAAAAAGAAATACAGCTGAAGCCAGAAAAGAGGCAGCCAGGACAAAATACCAGGCAGTTCTGAGAAACTGTCCCACCTCCCCGAGAAAAATGAGGCTGGTAACCGGCCTTATCAGCGGCAAGGAAGTGAACAAAGCCCTTGATATACTGAAATACAGCTCTCAGGAAGCATCACGCCGACTGGAGAAGCTCCTTCTTTCAGCCATAGCAAACTGGCAGGCAAAGAACGAAGGCGTGAGAGTGGAAGATAGCAACCTTTATGTGAAGAACATTCATGTCGACGGTGGACGGACTCTGAAAAGACTGCAGACAGCCCCGCAGGGAAGAGCGTACAGACTGAGAAAAAGATCAAACCATGTTACTCTCGTGCTCGACAGTAGGAATAAAGAAGTTGAAAATACAGCAAAATAATTCAAATGGGACAGAAAGTTAATCCGATCGGCAACAGGCTGGGTATAATAAAAGGCTGGGACTCAAATTGGTATGGTGGAAAAGACTTTTCCGGTAAACTGGTTGAAGATACTAAGATCAGGGAATACCTGAATGCCAGGCTGGCTAAAGCGAGTATCTCAAAAATTGTTATTGAAAGAACCCTGAAGCTTATTACGGTAACCGTGAATACCGCCCGACCGGGGATAATAATTGGAAAAGGCGGACAGGAAGTCGACAAGCTCAAGGAAGAACTCAGGAAGATTACGAAGAAAGAAGTACAGATAAACATATTTGAGGTTAAGCGCCCTGAACTTGATGCCAACATTGTAGCTAACAATGTGGCCCGCCAGGTTGAAGGCAAAATATCATACAGACGTGCAATAAAGATGGCAATAGCATCCACAATGAGAATGGGTGCCGAAGGTGTTAAAATGGTTATCTCAGGCCGTCTCGGTGGCGCTGAAATGGCACGTACTGAAACATATAAGGAAGGCCGCATTCCTCTTCATACCTTCAGAGCCGATATCGATTATGCCCTGGCTGAGGCACACACCAAGGTCGGTCTTATCGGTATCAAGGTATGGATCTGCAACGGAGAGGTGTATGGCAGAAGGGATCTTAGCCCTAATATCGGCGCAAGGAATGCCAAAGGAAAGAACATGAAGCGCAAACCGAAGAAGTAAGAGAATTGAAAAAATAATTTTTAAGATATAAAGCAATGTTACAACCAAAAAGGTCCAAATACAGGAGAGCCCAGAAAGGGAGAATGAAAGGCAATGCGCAGCGTGGCAACCAGCTGGCGTTCGGATCATTTGGAATAAAGGCTCTGGAGCAGAGCTGGATCACCGGCAGGCAGATAGAAGCAGCCCGCCAGGCTGTAACCCGTCATATGAAGCGTGAAGGTCAGCTCTGGATAAGGGTGTTCCCCGATAAACCCATAACCAAAAAACCTGCTGAAGTGAGAATGGGTAAAGGTAAAGGAGCCCCCGAAGGATTTGTCGTTCCCGTTACCCCGGGAAGAATAATACTCGAAGCTGAAGGAGTTTCCTTTCAGGTGGCAAAGGAAGCACTCATGCTCGGAGCCCAGAAACTGCCGATAACAACAAAATTCATTGTACGCCGCGATTACGTTGAGTAAGACAAAATACCAGAGAGATGAAAATATCAGAAATAAGGGAATTAAGTACTCCTGATCTTCTTGAAAGGATCGACACGGAGAAAACAATGCTCGTCAGGATGAAGATGAACCATGCTATTACTCCTCTCGACAATCCTCAGAAAATCAAGCAGGTAAAGCTTACCATTGCACGCCTGCTAACCGAACTGAGAGCCAGGGAATCAAAACAAAATACTAATTAGCCGTATCAGCAATGGAAAGGAATATAAGAAAAGAACGAATCGGTGTCGTTTTAAGCAATAAAATGGACAAATCAATCGTGGTTGCAGTCAGAAGAAAGGTGAAGCACCCCATCTACGGTAAATTCATCAATACCACAAAGAAACTGATGGCACACGATGAGGAGAATACATGTAACATCGGCGATACGGTGCGTATATCGGAGACCAGGCCTCTGAGTAAAAATAAAACCTGGAGAGTGGTGGAAATAATTGAAAGAGCTAAGTAATCATGATACAGCAGGAAACAAGGCTAACAGTAGCCGATAATTCAGGTGCAAAGGAAGTGCTATGCATCAGGGTTCTGGGCGGCAGTAAGAAGAGATATGCCACTGTAGGCGACAAAATTGTCGTAAGTGTAAAGTCAGCACTCCCTTCGGGAGATGCCAAGAAAGGCACGGTAAGCAAGGCTGTCGTGGTAAGGACAAAAAAGGAGATCCGCAGAGCCGACGGATCCTATATCAGGTTCGACGACAATGCAGTGGTGCTGCTTACAAATCAGGATGAAGTTCGTGGAACCCGTATCTTCGGCCCCGTGGCAAGAGAGTTGCGCGAAAAATATATGAAGATAGTTTCACTAGCACCTGAAGTATTGTAATTTTTATATCAGAAGAACAATGCAAAAGAAAATAAATATAAAAAAGGGCGATACGGTTATGGTAATAACCGGAGAGTCAAAAGGCCAGAAAGGACGTGTGCTCACTGTCGACAGGGATAAGGAAAAGGCTATCGTTGAGGGTGTTAACCTGGTGTCCAAACACACCAAGCCTAATTCAAAAGCCCCCCAGGGAGGTATTATCAGAAAAGAAGCCCCCATTTCTCTTTCGAACCTTATGCTCATCGATCCCACATCCGGTAAACCAACACGGATTGGACGCAAACCCGGACAGAAAGGTAAACTAGTACGTTATTCAAAAAAATCAGGAGAGGAGATCAAGTAATGTATACACCTGCACTAAAAACGAAATATAGCAGCGAAATTATACCTGCATTGATGAAGGAATTCGGCTATAAAACCGTTATGGAGGTCCCCAGACTGGAAAAAATTGTATTAAACCAGGGTGTCGGACAGGCCATTGCCGACAAGAAATTACTCGAATCAGGAGTTAAGGAACTTTCCGATATAGCCGGTCAGAAAGCTGTCCTTACATATTCTTCCAAGGATATTTCAAATTTCAAGCTGAGAAAGAATATGCCAATCGGTATTATGGTCACCCTCCGGAAAGAAAAGATGTACGAATTCCTTGAGAGACTCATTTCGGTTGCACTTCCACGAATCCGCGACTTCAAGGGAATAAACGCCAGACTTGACGGAAGAGGTAATTATACCCTGGGTATTACTGAACAGATAATCTTCCCCGAGATAGACCTCGATAAGATTACGAAGATCATGGGGCTGCAGATTACCTTCGTCACTTCGGCCAATACCGACGAAGAGGCACTGTCGCTGCTTAAAAATTTCGGATTACCATTTAAAACATCTAAAAACTGATAATATGGCCAAGGAATCAATGATAGCCCGGGAGGTTAAACGTGCCAGGATGGCACAGAAATACTCAGCCAAAAGAGCCCAGCTTAAAGCTGCAGGCGATTATGTTGGGCTGAGCCGTATTCCCAGGAACTCAAACCCCAACCGCCAGCGTAACCGTTGTAAAATAACCGGACGTACAAGGGGTTATATGAGACAATTCGGGATAAGCAGAATAACATTCAGGGAAATGGCATCATTCGGACTGATACCCGGGGTGAAAAAAGCCAGCTGGTAATTGAGAGAATATAAACAAATAATTTGAACAGAAAATGACTGATCCAATTGCTGATTTACTGACCAGAATAAGAAATGCCATCATGGCCGGTCATAAAGTTGTTGAGGCACCTGCTTCCGGTCTTAAGAAAGAGATAGCAAGAATACTTTTTGAAAAAGGATATATATTGAGCTATAAGGTTGTTGAAGGTAAAAACCCTCAGGGCATTCTGAAAATCGCCCTGAAGTACAACCCAAGGAGCAAGAAACCTGCAATCAAGGAACTGCAGCGCGTAAGCCGTCCCGGATTAAGGAATTATGCCGGTGCCGAAGACCTGCCCCGGATTTTGAACGGACTGGGAATAGCTATTATTTCAACCTCAAAGGGGCTGATGACCGATAAGGAAGCCAGGAAAGAAAATATCGGCGGTGAAGTGTTGTGTTATGTTTATTAAAAGGAGAAAACAATGTCACGAATAGGAAAATTACCTGTAAACCTGCCAGCCGGGGTCACTGTGAACATCAGCAGCGATAACGTGGTGAGCGTGAAAGGGCCTCTGGGTGAACTTACCCGTGTTGTCGACAAGGATATTAATTTAGAAGTAGCAGACAACCAGGTTGTTATAACGAGGCCTTCGGAATCTAAGAAGCATAAGTCATTGCATGGGCTTTACCGTGCACTCCTGGCCAACATGGTTACGGGAGTCTCGGAAGGATACAAAAAAGAACTTGAACTTGTTGGAGTCGGCTACCGTGCCGAAGCTAAGGGCCAGCAGCTTGAAATGAGCCTTGGCTATTCCCATGATATTATCATGATGCTTCCCGACGAGGTCAAAATCGAAACTAAAACCGAAAGGAGAAGTAATCCCATAATAACCCTTAAAAGCATTGACAAACAGCTCATTGGTCATGTGGCCGCCAAGATAAGATCTTTGCGTCCGCCTGAACCTTACAAGGGAAAAGGGATCAAGTTCGTGGGCGAACAGTTAAGAAGAAAAGCCGGAAAATCGGCAAGTGTGTAACAGGTATGTTAATCTGGTAAAAGTTTAAAAAAATGGCCTTAACGAAGTTGGAACGCAGGACAAGGATCAAAATGAGGATCCGAAAAAAAATAAGCGGCACTGCTGATGTACCCAGACTGGCAGTATTCCGCAGCAACAAACAGATATATGCTCAGATTGTTGACGACCTGGCAAGGATTACCCTTCTGTCAGCCTCATCGAGAGAGAAGGAAATTGCCTCCAGATCGGAAGGTAAGAACAAAACAGAACAGGCAAAGCTTGTCGGGGAACTCCTCGCTTCGAAATGCCGCGAGAAAGGCATTGAGAGAGTGGTATTCGACAGAAGCGGATATAAATATCATGGAAGAGTGAAATCATTGGCAGATTCAGCCCGCGAAGGCGGATTAAAATTCTAGTTGATCATGGCAGAAGGTATAAGAAAAGTGAAAACCAGCGACCTGGAACTTAAAGACAGGCTTGTAAGCATACAGAGAGTCACCAAGGTTACAAAAGGAGGAAGAACATTCAGTTTTTCGGCTATTGTGGTTGTGGGAAATGAAAACGGAATAGTGGGACATGGACTGGGAAAGGCCAGTGAAGTCACTACTGCCATAGCCAAGGGAATTGAGGATGCCAAGAAAAACCTAATAAAGGTTCCCGTGATCAATGGCACAATACCTCACGAACAGATTGCAAAGTTCGGTGGTGCAAGGGTATTCATCAAACCGGCTTCCCCGGGTACAGGAGTTAAGGCAGGAGGTGCCATGCGTGCCGTCCTCGAAAGCGTGGGAGTGAAGAACGTCCTTGCCAAATCGAAGGGATCTTCCAATCCGCATAACCTTGTGAAGGCAACCTTTGCTGCTTTGCTTGAAATACGCGATGCATACAACATTGCAGAACACAGGGGAGTAAAACTGGAAAGAGTGTTTAATGGTTAGCAATAATTGATACTATGGCAAAGATTCGTATCACCCAGGTGAAAAGCAGGAACGGTAAACCTGAAAGACAAAAGCGGACACTCGATGCTCTCGGTATCCGCAAACTTAACCAGAGCGTGGAGAAGGAAGCTACTCCCCAGGTAATGGGTATGGTGGCCAGGGTAAGCCACCTGGTGAAAGTAGAGAACATTTAGGTATTAAATAATATTTGAAAGATATAATATCATGGATTTGAGTAACTTAAAACCTGCAAAAGGCTCTGTCAAAAAGAGCAAGCGATTAGGCCGCGGTCAGGGCTCCGGTAAAGGCGGAACATCAACAAGAGGTCATAAGGGAGCGAAGTCCAGGTCAGGCTTCAGCAAGAAGATCGGATTTGAGGGAGGCCAGATGCCGTTGCAGAGACGTGTGCCGAAATACGGATTTAAAAATATCAACCGGAAGGAATACAAAGGCATCAATATTAATGTTCTTCAGTCGCTGGCTGAAAAAAATAATCTTGATAAGATCGACATCGACATTCTTGTGAAATCAGGTCTTGTCTCCAAAAATGATCTGGTCAAGATACTGGGAAGAGGAACACTTGACAAAACACTCGAGGTTCATGCCCATGCCTTCAGCAAATCGGCTGTTGCTGCCATTGAAGCCAGGAAAGGAACTGTAGTAAAACTTTGATCTCATGAGATTTTTTCAGACCATTAAGAACATTTTCAAGATCGAGGACCTTCGTGCAAGGTTGATATATACTTTTGCCATAATCATGTTGTACAGGCTCGGCAAATATGTCAGCCTGCCCGGCATAAATCCTCAGTTCCTCGGAAACCTGCAGGACAGCACCTCGCAGGGTATTATGGGGCTCCTCGATATGTTTTCGGGAGGCGCATTTTCGCAGGCTTCGATATTTGCTCTAGGGATCATGCCCTACATCTCAGCCTCCATCGTGGTCCAGTTGCTTGGGATCGTCTTTCCCTATTTCCAGAAGCTTCAGAGGGAAGGTGAGAGCGGCAGACGCAAAATGAATCAGTACACCCGTTATCTGACAGTTATTATACTTGTCCTTCAGGCTCCTACTTACCTGATAAGCCTTTCCAGGACCCTCGACCCCCAGGCTTTCGTACTCACCGGCGCCTATCAGCGTTTCTTTATGATATCATCAACGGTTATCCTTACAGCAGGAACAATATTTGTAATGTGGCTTGGGGAAAAGATCACCGACAAAGGTATCGGGAACGGGATATCACTGCTCATTATGATAGGGATCATAGCCAGGCTGCCACAGAACTTCCTCTTTGAATGGGGAACAAGAATGAACGGCACAGGCGGGCCTGTTGCTCTTATCGTGGAGATAATATTCTGGTTCGTGGTAATAATAGGATGTATTATGCTGGTACAGGGAACACGAAGGGTCCCGGTTCAGTATGCACGCCGCATCATTGGTAACAAACAATACGGAGGCGTGCGTCAGTATATCCCGCTTAAGGTTAATGCTGCCGGTGTGATGCCGATAATATTTGCACAGGCAATCATGATGCTTCCCATGCTGCTGGCAGGCTTCAGGGATGAAAGTTCTGCATTTGTTGTAACGTTTTCGAATATTTACGGATTCTGGTATAACCTGGTGACTGCTTTGCTGATAATCGCGTTCACATATTTTTATACCGCAATAACGATAAATCCCGTTCAGATGGCTGAAGACATGAAAAAGAACGGAGGATTTATTCCAGGGATAAAACCCGGAAGAAAAACCGTAGAATTCTTCGACATGATCATGTCGAGGATAACTCTTCCTGGTTCAATATTCCTGGCTATAGTAGCCATATTGCCGGCTATTGCAGTGATAGCAGGCGTCACACCCCAGTTTGCCCAGTTCTACGGAGGAACTTCGCTTCTGATACTCGTGGGTGTTGTTCTTGATACGCTTCAGCAGATTGAAAGCCATCTGCTCATGAGGCATTATGACGGTCTGATGAAATCGGGCCGTATAAAGGGAAGAACCGGCGCTGTGACGGCGATGTAAAAAAGACAGAATTACGTTCTTTGATGTTGTATTTAAAGACTGATGAAGAGGTAGAGTTCCTTAGAGACAGCAACATGCTGGTGTCGAAAACACTTGCAGAAGTAGCGCGTCAGATAAGGCCGGGTGTTACCACTCTTTATCTCGACAGGATTGCCGAGGAATTCATCCGCGATCATTCGGCAGTACCGGCATTCAAGGGTTATGGTGGTTTCCCCGCAACACTCTGCACATCGGTCAATGAAGAGGTGGTCCATGGCATCCCGTCAGCTTATCAACTGCGCGAAGGAGATATAATTTCGGTCGACTGCGGTGTGATCCTTAACGGCTGGTATGGAGACAGCGCCTATACCTTCGCAGTAGGGGAGATCTCCGGTGAGGTAAAAAAACTTATCGACTACACCAGGGAATCGCTCGAAGAAGGTGTCAGGGCGGCGGTGGCAGGTAACAGGGTCGGAGATGTGTCATACTCTGTACAGAAAAAAGCCGAAAGCGGAGGGTTTTCGGTGGTGAGGGAACTTGTTGGTCATGGATTGGGACGTAAGCTTCATGAGCCCCCCGAGGTTCCTAATTTCGGCAAGAGAGGAACAGGGCCTAAGCTGGAAAGGGGGCTGGTGATATGCATTGAGCCCATGATAAACATGGGAAGAAAGGAAACACGTCAGATGAGTGACGGCTGGACTATCAGGACTCTCGACGGCAAACCTTCGGCACATTTTGAATATGCTGTTGCTGTGAACAGGGAAAAGGCTGACGTTTTGACGACATTTGATTTTATTGAGGAAGTATTAAATAATAACTGATTGTATGGCCAAACAACCATCAATTGAACAGGACGGCACCATTATTGAAGCCCTTTCCAATGCAATGTTCAGGGTTGAACTTGAGAACGGGCATGTGATCACTGCGCATATCTCAGGTAAAATGAGAATGCATTATATTAAGATACTTCCCGGCGACAGGGTAAAGGTGGAAATGTCACCTTACGACCTGACAAAAGGCAGAATAACATTCAGATATAAATAGAAATATATACGGTAATGAAAGTAAGAGCATCAGTAAAGAAGCGCAGCGCTGACTGCAAGATAGTCAAGCGAAAAGGGCGTATTTACATTATCAACAAGAAAAATCCCAAGTTCAAACAGAGACAGGGATAAAATAACTATTTTTGCAACTCAATTTTAAGAAAGTAAAATATGGCACGAATCATTGGTGTTGATTTACCAAGAAATAAAATAGGAGAGGTAGGACTGACCTATATTTACGGCGTGGGCAGAAGTACAGCACAGAAGGTACTTGACCAGGCAGGTGTTGACAGGAATATTAAAGTGGAAGAATGGACAGACGAACAGATCAACTCCATTCGCCGGATTCTCAGTGAAAATTACAAGCTGGAGGGAGAACTGCGTTCTGAGACACAGATGAATATCAAGCGGCTAATGGATATTGGCTGTTACCGTGGTGTCCGCCACCGGCTGGGGCTTCCCGTGAGAGGGCAAAGTACCAAGAACAACGCCAGAACCCGTAAGGGCAGGAAAAAAACCGTCGCAAACAAGAAGAAAGCTACTAAATAAATAAATTATGGCAAAGAAGACCGGAGCATTAAAAAAGAGGGTAGTTAAGGTAGAACCTCAGGGCCAGGCTCATATTCATTCATCATTCAATAATATCATAGTAACTCTGACCAACAATTCAGGGCAGGTCATATCGTGGGCTTCTGCCGGAAAAATGGGATTCAAGGGTTCCAAAAAGAATACCCCGTATGCAGCTCAGATGGCATCGGAAGAGTGTGGTAAAGTGGCATTCGATCTGGGCCTGAGAAAAGTTAAAGTCTTCGTGAAAGGACCAGGATCAGGACGTGAATCAGCTATCAGGGCTATCTCGAATGTGGGAATAGAAGTTACTGAGATCGTCGACGTGACACCACTGCCTCATAACGGCTGTCGTCCTCCCGGAAGAAGAAGAGTTTAATATTATTTTAATTCAGGATTTAAAAAACAGAATAACAATGGCAAGATATACAGGTCCAAGATCAAGAGTAGCAAGAAAATTTGGAGATCCTATTTATGGCCCTGACAAGTACCTCGACAGGAAAAACTTCCCTCCGGGGCAGCACGGGCTGAACAAGAAAAGAAAAAAGACTTCGGAATACGGGATACAGCTCCGTGAAAAGCAGAAGGCAAAATATACCTACGGGATACTCGAGCGTCAGTTCAGGAACACATTTGAAAAAGCTTCCAGATCAAAAGGCGTTACAGGTGAAGTTCTCCTGCAGATGCTTGAATCACGTCTTGATAACGTTGTTTACCGTCTGGGTATAGCACCCACAAGAGCCTCCGCCCGTCAGCTGGTATCTCACCGTCATATAACCGTTAACGGCTCCGTGATAAACATTCCTTCATCTCTGGTGAAACCCGGTGATATAATCGGAGTAAGGGAGAAATCAAAATCACTCGAAACAATTGTTGAATCCCTTACCACAAGAAAAACTTCCAAGTTATCATGGCTGGAATGGGACGATACACAGATGGCAGGAAAATTCATGAACGTTCCTGAAAGGGCTGATATACCTGAAGATATTAAGGAGCAACTTATCGTCGAATTGTATTCAAAGTAATTATTTAAGATAAATTCTATGGCCATATTATCATTCCAGAAACCCGATAAAGTAATAATGCTGGAAGCGGACAACAAACTCGGCAAATTCGAGTTCCGTCCACTTGAACCTGGCTATGGTATTACTGTTGGTAATGCTCTGAGAAGAATACTTCTCTCTTCTCTCGAAGGCTATGCTATTACAACCGTCAGGATTGAAGGCGTGGATCACGAATTCTCAACCATCAAAGGTGTGATGGAAGATGTTACGGAGATCATTCTGAAACTGAAACAGGTTAGATTCAGAAGAACCGTTGAAGATGCTGAGCACGAAAAGGTTTCTGTAAAAATACATAACAAGGAGATCTTTAAAGCCGGCGACCTTAACGGTATACTGAGCAGCTTTGAGGTGCTCAACCCGGAACTGGTTCTGTTCAGGATGGAGCCTGCCGTTAAGCTTCAGATCGAATTTACGATAAACAAAGGCAGGGGATATGTGCCTGCAGAAGAGAATGAACCCGACGAAAGCGAATTCGGACTTATTGCGATTGATTCAATTTTCACGCCTGTCAGGAATGTTAAATATTCCATCGAGAACTATCGTGTTGAAGAGAAGACAGACTATGAGAAGCTTCTTTTCGAGATAGAGACCGACGGCTCAATACATCCGAAAGAAGCTCTTAAGGAAGCCGCAAAGATCCTCATTTATCACTTCATGCTCTTCTCCGATGAAAAGATAACAATCGATTCCGACGACAAGCTGGCAAATGAAGAATTTGATGAAGAAGTGCTTCATATGAGACAGCTCCTGAAGACCAAGCTTATAGACCTCGACCTTTCGGTTAGAGCACTTAACTGCCTCAAGGCTGCAGAGGTTGAGACTCTTGGTGATCTGGTCAAATTTAATAAAAATGATCTGCTGAAATTCAGGAACTTCGGGAAGAAATCACTTACAGAGCTCGATGAATTGCTTGATTCAATGAGCCTGTCATTCGGAATGGATGTGAGCAAGTACAAGTTAGAGAAAGATTAATCTGAAAACTGGGAAGGGAACAAAGCAATGCGACATTCAAAAGTTATAAATCATTTAGGAAGAAAGAGTTCACACAGGAAGTCGATGCTTGCCAATATGGCATCGTCACTGATATTGCATAAGAGGATAACAACCACTACTGCCAAGGCTAAAGCTCTCAGAACTTATGTGGAACCTCTTATTACCAAATCCAAAGAAGATTCCACTCATTCAAGAAGAGAGGTCTTCAGTATCCTTAAGGACAAGAAAGCTGTTGCCGAGCTTTTCAGGGAGATCTCCCCTAAGATCGCCGACAGACCGGGAGGTTATACCCGGATACTCAAAACAGGCAACAGAATTGGCGATAACGCTGAAATGTGTATCATGGAACTCGTCGACTACAACGAGAACATGCTGGGTACGGCTGAAACAACGAAGACCAAAGGCCGCCGTAGAAGATCCTCTTCAAAGAAAAAATCTGAAGCGGATGATTCACAGAAAAAGTCAGCCCCTGAAGCAAAAAAGACAGCCAAAGAGCCTGTTGCTGAAGAACAACCGGAAGCTGAAAACAATACAGGAAACGAAACTGCGACCGGGGAAACGGAAGAGACTCAGGAAGACAGTAAGTAAAGGAGGGATAATACTATTCACCTCTTTTATTCCTGATATAACAAAATTGTATAACGAAAAAATAATAGTCTATGGGTCAGATAGTAAGTGTTCATGCCCGTGAAATTCTTGATTCCAGGGGTAATCCGACAATTGAAGTGGATGTTACCACTGCCAGTGGTTATTTTGGAAGAGCAGCTGTTCCTTCGGGAGCATCTACAGGTGAAAATGAAGCTCTTGAACTGAGAGACGGCGACAAGAGCCGTTACCTTGGGAAAGGTGTCCTTAAAGCTGTTCATAACGTAAATAATGTTATTGCTGAAGAGATAGCCGGAATGGACGTCACTGACCAGGTCGGGATTGACATGAAGATGATAGAACTGGACGGGACAAAAACAAAAAGTAATCTGGGGGCCAATGCAATCCTTGGAGTATCCCTGGCGGTTGCGAAAGCCGCAGCCAGTTATCACGGACTTCCATTGTTCAGATACATAGGCGGATCAAATGCAGTTACCATTCCTGTACCCATGATGAACATCATCAACGGCGGATCTCATTCTGACGCACCAATTGCTTTCCAGGAATTTATGATCAGGCCTGTGGGAGCCCCTTCATTCAGGGAAGGACTGAGAATGGGGGCAGAGGTTTTCCATTCACTCAAGAAGGTTCTCAAGGGAAGAGGTCTGAGCACGGCAGTAGGCGATGAGGGAGGTTTTGCTCCCACCCTCGGAGGAACTGAAGATGCTCTTGAGACTATCCTCAAGGCTATTACCGATGCCGGTTACAAGCCCGGCAGCGACATTACCATCGCACTCGACTGTGCTGCTTCTGAATTCTATCAGGAAGGCGTATACAATTATGCAAAATTTGAAGGACCCAAGGGTGCAAGAAGGACATCAAAGGAACAGGTTGACTATATCGAACAGCTTATCGGAAAATATCCCATCGATTCAGTTGAGGATGGTATGGCTGAAGGCGACTGGGAAGGATGGAAAATGCTTACCGACAGGATAGGCAGCAAATGCCAGATCGTTGGCGATGATGTTTTTGTTACCAATGTAGAATACCTGAAGAAAGGTATTGAAATGGGATGTGCCAATTCAATACTTATAAAGGTCAATCAGATAGGATCCCTTACCGAAACCCTTCAGTGCATAGAGATGGCGCACAGGGCAGGGTATACCACCGTTACTTCACACCGTTCAGGCGAGACTGAAGATTCGACAATTGCGGATATAGCTGTTGCTGTTAATTCAGGACAGATAAAAACCGGGTCATGCAGTCGTACCGACAGGATGGCAAAATATAATCAGTTACTGAGGATAGAAGAAACCCTTGGTGAACTTGCAGTATACGGATATAAGAAATAATGGTATTTTCCGACGTTATTAACAATTGTTAATAACTTCTGTTGATATCGGGTTTACAACATAGCCCCCATAAAGTTGCGTCAAGCTCTTTTAGGGGCTATATTTGTTTTATCGGGTGAGCGATAAAAGGCTGCTCGAAAGATGTGGAACCGGCTTAGGTTACTTAATTGAAGCAGAATCCGGTTCATTCAGACCTCCGGGTCTGCTCATCAAGAGAGCCGAAGTCTGAACTAAAAGCCCCGGTCATTGACCAGAGCCGGATGTTCAGGAGATCGACGAAAACCGGAAACGTTCTTTCAACGATCAGGTCTCAGGGCCTCAGGGAAACAAAGAGTTTCGGCTCAGAGTAAACTGAAACTGATGCCACATCCTCCGGGAAATGAGCATCGGAGCCTGAAAGACACTTCGTCCTGGAAAATCCCGCCGAAAGACGGTGAAAAAAGGACAGCCGGAAGGTCCTGCCTTAAACAGCAGAGCCGGAAAGCCATGGGTTGCAGGTACAGATCGTAAGACCTGGAATGCAGCCGGCCAGAATAACAGTAACCCGACGCCGATTGCGGCTTCGGTTGCAAAAGGTGAATGGGAACTACTCCTCGCGAATAGTTCCCATTATTGTTTTGTGAAACTCGAAGATCCCCGTTTTTAACACCATCATCACCCTGTTGTTTTATCTCTTATCTTTGACAATAAACCATCATGATGTCCTGCCCAGGCCTTAATTCCTTTATATCCCGTCTTGAAGACAACGACGAACTCGTAAGAATTAAAACCTTCGTAAACCCTGAACTTGAAATAACTGAAATAGCTGACCGGATAATCAAAAATGCCGGTAAAGCACTGTTGTTTGAAAATACCGGCACAGCCTTCCCGCTTCTGATTAATGCCTATGGGTCAGATAAAAGAATGGCAATGGCCATGGACAGGGATGACCTTGATGGCGCTGCCGGGGAAATAACAGCCCTGCTGACAAACCTTACCGGCAACAAGGATAAGCTCGCACAAAAACTATCTGCTCTTCCTTCACTTTTTAAAATGGCACGTTTTTTCCCTGAACGCAGCAGAGGAAGATCCGGATGCCAGCAGGTCGTCTATCGTAATCCCGACCTTTCCATACTCCCTGTACTGAAATGCTGGCCGCACGACGGTGGCAGATATATCACACTGCCCATTGTTCATACAGTTAACCCAATAACGCTAAAACCAAACGCCGGCATGTACCGCATGCAGATCATCGACAAAGTAACAACGGCAATGCACTGGCAGCTTCATAAAACAGGAGCAAACCATTTTTCCGAATGGAAAAAGCTTAACAGGAAGATGCCCGTCAGCGTATCACTGGGAGGAGACCCGGTGTATGCCTATGCTGCTTCTGCACCTTTGCCGGAAGATATAGATGAGTTTATCCTCGCAGGGTTTCTGAGAAGAAAAAGAGTCAGACTCGTGAAATGCCTCACAAATGATCTTTATGTGCCTGCCGATGCCGACATAGTGATAGAAGGATATGTCGACCCCGCCGAAGAACCTTTTTATGAAGGTCCCTTTGGAGATCATACCGGTTTCTATTCCCTGCCCGATTACTATCCCAGGTTCCACGTTACCTGTATCACTCATGCCCGCAAGGCCGTGTATCCGGCTACTATCGTGGGTATTCCTCCTATGGAAGATGCCTGGATAACAAGGGCTACCGAAAAACTCTTCCTGGCACCAATGAAACTTGCATTGCTGCCAGAACTTGAAGATATTCACATGCCTTCCGCAGGCGTGGCACATAACCTGGTGGTGGTTAAAATAAAAAAAGCATACCCGGGGCAGGGTAAAAAGGTGATCGGATCGCTGCTGGGAGCAGGACAGATGATGTTCACCAAATACATTGTCGTAGTTAGCGGTGATGTTGATATTCGAGACTACAGTAAGCTGATTTCCCATGTCATCCTTAATACGAGTCCGCTCACTGACATGCAGTTTACAACCGGTCCCCTCGATGTTCTCGATCATTCTTCGGATGTTTATACGCTGGGAGGAAAACTTGGAATAGACGCTACTGTAAAAATGCCCGGAGAGAGCATTGACAGAAGCGGCAGGGGCAAAAGAACCTCAGATATGAATATTAAGGTTGAAAATGACCTTCCTGGAATGCCTGAATGCTTCAGTGGCTGGAATTATATTGAAGAGAAGGGAATAGCTGTTGTATGCGTTGACCAGAGAACAGATAAGATGGCTGTAAAAAAGGCAGAAAATTATATATCCACTGAGCTGCTGACTGCTCATATCAGATTAGTCCTGGTTGTAGACGCAGGTGTTGATTCAGAAGACCTTTACTCAGTTACATGGCAGGTACTGGGAAATACTGATCCGGCAAGGGATATAAAACTACTTGGAGAAGAAACTTTCTTCGTAAATGGTACGGCAAAGGTCCTGGGAGCCACCCCCTTCCCGCGGCGATGGCCCAATGTTGTGTGTTCTGATATTGAGACTATTGATGCTGTTGACGCAAAATGGGACTCTCTTGGATTAGGGGAGCTGTTAGTGTCGCCTTCGCGTACAGGGCATAGTTTATTACTTCCGGGGAATGAAGAGGTAATTATTTAAGGGTTTTCTGTAATATGTTCCTCACTAAACTGATATATCCCTTTACCTCAGATCAGTTTCTTTATTTTTTCAATAAGGACAGCAGGCTGGAAAGGTTTACTGATATAATCATCCATCCCTGCAGCAAGGCATTTTTCCTTATCGCCTATCATGGCATTGGCTGTAATGGCTATAATGGGAATATGTGTACTGGTACTTTCCTCAAGTACCCTTATCTCTTCAGTGGCAGTTATTCCGCTCATCACAGGCATCTGGATATCCATCAGGATAAGATCGTAAGCTGAAGGGCTGAATTTCGCAAGAGCTTCCCTGCCGTCAGAAGCCGTATCGATGCTATGTACCAGCGGCTGTAATGTAAGCAGGGTTATCTTCTGATTTATAAGGTTGTCTTCCACGAGGAGTATCCTGATATTTTTCAGTTCCTTGTGGGCTTTTGCCCTTATCACAGGCTCAGAAATGACCACAGATGAGTGATTTTGATGTGTCTCTGCCGGAACTTTTGTGAAGGGGAGAGTAATGTTGATGGCAGTGAAGCCGTCGCCCTCCTCCCGGGTGAAATATCCTTTGCAGGCTGTAATAAGACGTACTGACAGTGATATTTCGCCATTGGCAGGATCGTCTATAAGGACCCTTGTGGTATCAGTTTCAATCCTGATCCTTAACAGGTTTTCATGGTCTGTAACCATTTCCGGAACTGGTTTTATTGCTACTTTCAGGTTACTGCCGGTATACCGGCTTTCTATTGTGTTGAAGATATCGAGGAGTATCTGTTTAACTATTATAGGATCACCAAAATATTCGGAGGCATTTGATTCTGTTCTGTCAGCAATGAAATCGAGGTTCCCATTTTCCTTGAGGCTGTAAAGTTCAATTGTATTGTCAATGGTGTCGGGGAGATTAAATCTGATATGTTTTCTTTTTTCGTAGGCCAGGTTCCCTGCCGATTGCATTGTCAGCTCATTAACGGTGGTTACCATGTTTTTGGTTGAAGCTATGAATGTCTCAACAAGCTCTTTCTGTTTCTTCCTGAGCCCCGATTCCATAAGGATATCTGAGATTATCACAAGGTTGTTGAGGGGCTCCCTTATTTTGTGTGAGAAATTGGTTATTACATCGTCCTTTTTTTCACTTGTATTTGAAATGTCGTCAAGTGAATCCCTGACTGTGTCCATGACCTTTAATATCTTCCTGATGAGGTAGGAGGTAAGAAGGGCTGTAAGAATGATAAGAACACCTGCTGCCAGGTAAACTTTCAGCATGATCAGGATAAGACTCAGCAATAAGGCCGAGAGGATCAGGGAAGCATACCTGATAAATTTCACACGGGTCCCGCGATCAGCACTGAAGCTTGTGCCGTTTATGTTCTCTGTACCGCAGGATGTGCCCTGGTTTTGCATTATTTCCCCGTTTTTATCCGATAAAACAATAACAAATATATAATAAATATACTTTTAACTTAGTTCATACCCTATCGGGGAAATGGTTAAATTTGTCTTGCGGTATGATTTTTGAATGTAGGGAATAAATCACTTTGGTTATGAACAGGAATTTCAGGACACTCTTTTTAGTTGCCGTTATAGTGCCGATGCTATCTAATGTTATTGTTCAGGCTCAGGACACTCCGGGGCTTGTAAAATACACTCCTGATTTCAGATTTAAAGATGGGATATACGTTAATTTTGAGCAGGTTAAGCTTAATAACCCTATACCAAAAGCCAGGCTTCTCACTTCAACCGACTACAACGACAAGGAGTTTTTCAGGAAGCTTTTTGAATCGGACAAGCTTTATTACTATGACGGAATGGGAGTGAGGCAGGAGATTTCGGTAAGCAGCATATGGGGGTATTCAAGGAACGGGGTCTTGTATATTCAGGTCCAGAACAATTTCAACAGGATAACATTTGTAGGAAGTATTTGTCATTTCGTGGCTGATGTGACTACTGTTGACAACCGCTATTATTCACCCTACGGAGGCTATTATGATCCTTATTACTATTCTCCTTATAATTACGGATACGGCAGCTACTATTATCCCTACGGATCCTATTACTCTCCGTATTCACGGGGTAATATGACCAGGAATGAGCTTAAACAGTATCTGATTGATTTTGAGGAAGGCAAAGTGATTGAGTTTGACCAGAAAAATACCGAGCTGCTGCTGATGAAAGATGCCGGTTTGTACGAGGAGTATGTGAAACTTTCAAGGAAAGAGCGTAAAAACCTTATGTTTGTATACATCAGGAAATTTAACGAGAGAAATCCCTTATATATACCTGTTAACCAGAACTGATATGAAAAAACTTTTATTGTCTCTGCCTCTTCTGATGCTGGCAGGGTTTCTGAAAGGACAGGCTCCGTTCCCGTCAGGGGAAGAGATAAAGCAGTTCAGCGTGTCAAAAACCTGTGTCGTCCTTGAAGAAGATCTGTTTTCTGCATATAACGTAATTATACGTGATGCTATGAAGCAATTCTGGTCGATCACTCCTTTTGAGTTTATAGATGTAGGAGAATTCAATACCAGGAATACCGACAGGAACTATTCATTTATTGTTCTGACCGAGACAAATTACCAGAAAGACAAGACAGGATCGGTTTATAAGTACATTAATCTCCTCCAGGGAAAGAGAGTGGAAAAACTTGGACAGATGCCGGAGATATGTGCTGTGCCTCTTGCATATGCCGGAGAGGATGATGTTGAATACGGATATAAGCTGGGAGCGATCCTTCAGTTTATGCAGAAACATGCAAGTCTCATTATGGAGGATCCCTCAAAAACTGGAAGGAAATATCTCAGGTATTATAATGAGAATATTCCGCGTCTGAAGGGAAAAACCATACTCGTAATGGAAAAAGATCTGTCTCCCCAGATAAATTCACCGGAAAAGATAAAAGCATATTATTCCGGTAATATAGAAGTCGTTGGCGAGGATGAGATCATTAAGGCGACAGAAAACAAAACTCCGGGAGTGGTGATCCTTCACAAAGTAGGGCCTGAGGGTGAGAAAAGTGATATGGGATACTGTTTTAAAATGCTTATTGGAGCTGACGATGCCGAAATGTACTATTATGATATGCATACCATCAGCAAGGCCAATCCCAATGGTCTTTTGCCGGCCGACCTTAAGAGGATTGGTAAATAGACATAGTGTGCAGCACCGGGAAGAAATAACCGTCTTTAAATAAAAAAGATTATGGAGGAGAATAGAATTTTAACCGACACTGAAAAAAACTGGGCAATGCTGTGTCATCTTTCTGCATTCGCAGGTTTTTTCTTCCCTTTCGGAAGCATAATAGGACCTCTGATCTGCTGGCTTTCAAAGAAGGATGAATCTGTATGGGTCGATGCAAACGGTAAGGCTTCGATGAATTTCGAACTTTCTGTTTTGCTTTATATGGTTCTGACCATCCCTCTTCTTTTTATAATTGTGGGTATACCCATAATTATGTTCCTGTTCACACTGAAGATTGTATGCATCATAATTGCAAGCATCAAAGCTGCTAAGGGTGAAACCTTCAAATATCCGCTTTCCATTCCTTTCATACAGTAATTTTAACATACGGGAACCATATTTTCCGCATCCTGAAAGGTCTTTCTTTCAGGATTTTTTATTATCTTTCTATTTTACCCCAATTCTTCAGCCCATGTCGTCAAAAAAAAGTAAAAAGGAAGAAACGACAAAGAACTTCCGTACAGAAGATCTGTATTATGATATTAAACCTGAGAAAAAGCAGAAGCTTACTGACAAGGATTACGAAAAGCAGCTTCTTAAGCTTGAGATCGAACTTGTGAAGCTCCAGGAATGGGTAAAGGCAAAGAAACTAAAAGTGGTAGTGATCTTCGAAGGCAGGGATGCTGCAGGCAAGGGCGGTGTTATTAAAACGGTAGCAGGATGCCTGAATCCGAGGATATGCAGAATTGTGGCACTTGGCGTTCCCACTGAAAAGGAAAAATCACAATGGTATTTTCAGCGTTATGTTGCACATCTGCCTGCAGAAGGTGAGATAGTCCTCTTTGACCGGAGCTGGTACAACAGGGCAGGGGTGGAAAAAGTGATGGGATACTGCAGTCCCGACGAGTATGAAGAGTTCCTGCGGTCGTGCCCTGAGTTTGAAAAAATGCTTATACGTTCGGGGATTATTCTTGTAAAATACTGGTTCTCTGTCAGCGACCATGAGCAGGAAAAGAGATTTCAGGACAGGATCAAGGATCCTACAAAAAGATGGAAAATAAGTCCGATGGATATCGAATCGCGCGACAAATGGGTAGAATATTCGATGGCCAAGGACAGGATGTTTTCTTATACCGACACGAAACTTTCGCCATGGTATGTTGTCCATGCCGACGACAAACGGAGGGCACGGCTTAACACCATAAGTCATCTTCTGTCGCTTATTCCGTACAAGGATCTGACACCTAAACCATTTAAGCTGCCTCCTCTGAAACACGACGTCGCATATGTGCGGCCTCCCGTCACCGACCAGACCTTTGTCCCGGAGATTTATTGAAAAATATACCGCAACTGATATACCTTAAGGCATTTTCTTAAGCATTTTGTAAAAACCCGCAGCATATCCCGCCTGACAGGACTCTGACACGATTGCCAGCCTGCGCTACCACCTTCGCCTGTGGCTTCGGTGGTCAATTAAAGCTTCGGCTGGTAAGACACGATTGCATGATTGCACGATTGTTTATACTTTTACGCTCTGAATTCAAATAGATCAAAATGGCAAATAAGCCCGGCATACCAAAAGGAACCCGCGACTTCTCTCCTTGTGAGCTCAGGAAAAGAGAGTATATCTTCAATACTATAAGGTCTGTTTTTCAATCATATGGTTATCAGCAGATTGAGACGCCTGCAATGGAAAATCTCACTACTCTTCTGGGTAAATATGGTGATGAAGGTGACAGGCTTATTTTCAGGATCCTCAATTCGGGTGATTTCATGTCTGCTTTAAGCGGAGAGGATATTTCAACCCTGGGTTCTTCAAAGTTGTCTCAGAAGATATGTGAAAAGGGGCTGAGGTACGACCTTACGGTACCCTTTGCCCGCTATGTGGTACAGCATCGCGAAGAGCTCGTATTTCCGTTCAGAAGGTATCAGATACAACCTGTATGGAGGGCCGACAGGCCACAGAAAGGCAGATACCGTGAATTCTTTCAGTGTGATGCAGATGTAATAGGCAGTGACTCACTTCTGAATGAATATGAGCTTATCAGGATAATAAATGATGTTTTTACGAAACTTAAGCTGTCGGTGCAGATAAAGATCAACAACCGGAAGGTTCTCGCAGGCATAGCAGAATATATAGGCGAGAGTGCCAGGATCACTGACATTACCGTTGCTATCGACAAGCTCGAAAAAGTCGGGAAGGAAGCGGTAAACGATGAGTTAAGGGCCAAAGGCGTTTCTGAAAAGGCTTTGATGAAGCTGCAGCCTGTATTTGGTCTTAATGGATCGGTCAGTTCAAGACTTTCCGCAATGGCTGAGATGATAGCAGGCTCTGAAACAGGATTGAAAGGTATCTCGGAACTGCAGACACTGTTTTCATTCACTGAGCAGGGAAACCTGTCGGCTGCAGTCGACCTTGATCTGACTCTTGCAAGAGGCCTCAATTATTACACCGGGGCAATTATTGAGGTAAAGGCAGAAGACGTGGCAATAGGCAGTATATGCGGGGGAGGTCGTTATGATGATCTTACAGGGATTTTCGGTTTACCCGGTGTATCAGGTGTGGGAATTTCCTTCGGTGCCGACAGGATATATGATGTAATGGAGCAGCTTAATCTTTTTGAGGAAGTGACCGGCTCGTCGGCCGATGTTATGATCGTCAATTTCGGAGGTGAGGAGTTGAAATATGCCCTCAGTCTTGCAGTGAAACTCAGGGCAAAAGGAATCAAAACCGAAATGTATCCTGACGCTGCAAAACTTAAGAAACAGATGTCATACGCCGATTCGGCAAATATCCCTGTTGTAATCATTGCAGGCGAAGGAGAGATAAGGGCCGGAGAGGTGACGTTGAAGATCATGTCCACGGGAGAACAAAGAAAAGTCATCCCCGGTGATATTACGGACGTATTATCTGAAATCGGGATTTAGTCTTTCTTCACGCCTGTCCTGAAGTTGTTTCAGCAGCATGGTTTTAAACTGTTCTTCGGCTCTGTAAAATCTGAAGACTTTTATCGGAGGGAGGGCTTTTTTTATCTGTTCATGGAATAACAGCGTAAGTTCGGTTTCTTTTGCCTCAAGCCCTACCAGCTTATCGCAGATGGCTAAAAGTTCTTCATCGCCAAGTTTATCAGGTTGCTGGTTCACTCTCCGGTTAAGTTGCACTCTCTCAGTCTGAATAGCTGTCCGTTTAGCCTGCAGCTCATTGTACAAAGGCCAGAATCTGGTAGCTTCGGCCGGTGTCAGGTTCAGCCTCTGTGTGAAAAATGCGATTTTGTAGGATTCCATCCTTTCCCTGGCCTGGTTCTGTGCCATAAGCGAAGGTGCTGCCAGGAAGGCTGTCAATGCTGATATAAGGATTATCTTTTTCATCATATAATAATTTTATTTTAATGGCATGATGGAGCCCACATGTAGCTGATTATTATAGCATTGTGTTTGTGTATTGAAATATATGTGGGTTTCATAATCAGTAATTATAATAATTCATAAATTTCATTTAGTTCAATGTTCTCTGATAATAGATAATCAATTATCTCGTTATTGCTGATCTCACTGATATCATCCCATGAGGGTGTTGAAGCGACGCTTTCTTCAAGTGTAAGCAGGTCGATCTCGTGAAGGTAATTGTCAGTTATGTCCTGGAAGCTTATGTCCGGCATCTCCATCAAGATGTCGCCACGGTCAAAATACCTCAGGGCAGCAACGGTAAGTACCGCCAGGGCCGCCACTGAAGCAGCAACTGCCATATAAGGTCTCAGCCGGTGCAGGAGCCCGGCAGGTTTCGTTTCCGGCTCTTTCCCTGCCGTAGATTCAATTATCCTTGCGCTTACTTCTTCAAAGTAATTTTCCGGCACCCTGAAAGGATTCTTGTCTGATATGTTTTTAAACTCTTCCATCGTAATATTAGATGTTAAATGAGTCAGAAAGTTTAATCGTCTCTCATCAGGTTCTGCTCGATTTTTTTCACGGCATGATGGTAGGAGGCTTTGAGTGCCCCTTCCGAGGTTCCCAGGACTTTGCTCATTTCCTCATAGGGCATCTCTCCGTAATACCTGAGGTTGAATACAACACGCTGTTTGTCAGGTAGTTTGAGTATAGCGTTCTGTAGTTTTACCTGAGCCTCGTCGCCGTCGAACCAGGCTGCTCCCTCTTCTGAGCTTTCGAAGTATTTGCTGATTTCATCGAGTGAAACAGATGAATTTCTTTTTCTTCTGTTCATTGTTGCAAGAGCTTCGTTTGTAGCTATTGTATAGAGCCAGGTGTACAGAGAGCTTTCATTTCTGAATGCGCTGATATTCTTCCATGCGTTCATGAACGTGTTCTGAAGAGTGTCATCGGCATCTTCATGCAGGATCACAATACGACGGATATGCCAGTACAGCCTTCTGCTGTATTGTTCAACAAGCATCCTGAACCCTCTGCCGGTGTTCTCCTTCAGGAGGGCTGCAATCTCATTATCCTGTATGGTGACTCCCAAAATGCCTTTTAATATTCTTTGATGAAAGATACAACAAAAGGTTTAACCGGATACCGGGCCGATTTTACATCACTAAACTAAATTGTACCTTTGCATCGTATCTGAAATTCTTTTATTATGGCTTTGCAATGTGGTATTATAGGTATAACAAATGTGGGAAAGACCACGATATTCAATTGTATTTCAAATACCAAAGGAGAAACGAACGCATATGCCTTCAGTGCGACAAAGTCGAATATAGGAATTGTCCAGGTTCCTGATCGTCGCTTGTATGAACTTGAAAAACATCAGGTTACAGAAAAGATCGTTCCCACAACCGTTGAGATTGTCGACATTCCCGGACTGGCAAGGGGATCTAACAGGGGAGAAGGTGTGGGTAACAAATTTCTGGGCGACATAAGGAATACGGATGCCCTGATCCATGTTCTCAGGTGTTTCGATGATGAAAGTCTTCCCCATATTGACGGTTCTGTCGATCCAGTCCGTGACCTTGAGACCATTGACCTTGAACTCCAGGTAAAAGATGTTGAATCGGTGATCAGGAAGATGGAACGTCTTCAAAAGTCATCCAGGACAGGTGACAAGGATGCTCTCCGGGGACTGGAAGTCCTGCAGCGCTACAGGGATCATCTGGAAAATTTTAACAATACACGCACACTGGAGGTCAGTGATGATGAACGGGCATTTATTGATGATCTTTTTCTTCTTACAATGAAACCCGTTCTTTATGTATGTAATGTCGACGAAAAATCTGCAGTGACGGGGAATGCTCATGTTGAAAGAGTGAAGGAATTTCTTAGGGACAGAGATGCTGAAATATTAATTATAGCAGGGGCTACGGAAGCAGAGATAGCTGATCTGGAAAATATTGATGACCGTATGGCTTTCCTTAAAGATGCAGGTCTGGAAGAGCCAGGAGTGGACAAGCTCGTGAGATCGGCGTACAGACTGCTGGACCTTCAGACTTTTTTCACCGTTGGACCGAAGGAGATAAGGGCATGGACTATAAGGAAAGGCATGACGGCCCAGCAGGCGGCAGGTGTCATTCACAGCGACCTTGAAAGAGGTTTCATCAGATCTGAAGTGATGAAATACCATGATTTTATTGCCCTGGGATCGGAACATGCATGCAGGGAAGCAGGGAAATTCTATATTGAAGGAAAGAATTATATTGTGGAAGACGGCGATATTCTTCATATCAGATTCAATGTTTGAGGATGTATAAGGGGCTGATTATTAATATTATCCTGTTTGTGTTTTTTTCTTCTTCAGCTCTTTCGCAGGAAAAGGCAGGAGATGATCATCTGAGAAACCTGGTAAAGAAGTATGGGCAGGCAACAATCAAAGTGCCTTATCCCGGTTATGAAGAGCTGCGTAAGATATCTTCACGGTTGTCAGTGAGCTCGGTAAGGGGAAAAGATATTGAGATTGTGCTTTCGCCCCTCACCGTGGAGTGGTTTTTATCGCGGCGATATGAATATACTGTTAGTCATGATACTGTTTCGAAGGATCTTCTCATGGCTACTTCGGCAGTTCAGGCCGTCGAATGGGAAAGCTATCCTACCTACAGTCAGTATGATTCCATTATGAGGAGTTTTGCTGCCTTATATCCGGACCTTTGTGTTCTCGATACAATAGGCATATCGAACTACGGGAAGCTTGTACTGGCACTTAAAATATCAGATAATGCGACAATGGATGAAGACGAGCCTGAAGTGTTCTATTCATCTACATTGCATGGTGATGAAACAGGAGGATTCATCCTTATGCTTCGCCTTGCCGATTATATTCTGAAAAATTATTCTTCCGGCAGCAGGATAAAAGACCTTGCTGATAACCTTGAGATATGGATCAATCCTCTTGCCAATCCCGACGGCACCTACAGGACCGGTAACACCATTTCGTCGCCCACGAGGTTTAATGCCAATGGTTACGATCTTAACCGCAACTTTCCCGATCCTGTCGATGATGATCCGGCAAAACAGGTTGAGACCCTCGATATGATGAAATTTCTTAAGGAGCACAATTTTGTTCTTTCTGCCAATTTTCATGCAGGGGTTGAAGTGGTGAACTATCCCTGGGACAGGTGGGAGAGGCGTCATCCTGATGAAGAGTGGTTTTACCGTATCAGCCGGAAATATGCCGACACTGTTCATTCGCATGCTGCGGCCGGCTATATGACATTTCTGGAAAATGGTGTAACAAACGGCTGGGACTGGTATTATGTTTACGGAGGAAGGCAGGATTATGTTACATGGGAGTTACGGGGCAGGGAGGTTACAATAGAACTTGATGATACCAAGCTGACCCCGGCTTCAAACCTCAGTGCCCTGTGGGAATACAATTACAGATCGCTTCTGGGATATCTCGAAAATGCGCTTGGGGGAATTCACGGAAGGGTGACAGATATTTATAACGGAGATCCTGTTCCTGCTCATATAACGATACCTGGTCATGATTCCGATAACTCAGATGTATTTTGCGACACGCTTTCAGGCACTTTCACAAGGTTTTTGTCAGCAGGCACATGGTCATTGCTGTTTTCAGCTGAAGGGTATAAAAGCAAAACAGTCACTGTTGCTGTGGTAAACGATGTTCCTCAATGGATTGACGTCAGTATGGAGCCCCTGTATAATCCGGTAGATACTATCAGCAGGGATGCGATATTTATCTATCCTAATCCTGCAGACACTTATATTAAGGTTGATTTGCCTGAATGGCATACAGGGATTGTAAAAGTAGTAATCCATGGATCGTCAGGTCAGAAACTTGCGGAATTCTTTGAAACCGCTGACATAAATATCCCTCTGACCATTGATGTTGGGGGCATGCCTGGTGGGGTATATTTCATAACGGTTACCAGCATGGATACAAAAGTATCTGACACAGGCACATTCATAGTAGTGAGGCGAAATTAATATTTCCTTTAAGTTTTTTAAACTTGCCTGTACGCATAAATCCATTACTTTTGAGGCTTTATTAATCCACCGGTACATTCCGGAATCGTATGTTTTGGTATATGGCGAGAGAAAATACATTTAAAAGGACATTTTTTGTCATTTCGGCGATATTCATTTACAACATTCTGTATGGTCAGGGTGCTTATATCCCTCCCGAGAAGCCTAAACTTGTTGTCGGGATCATTGTGGAGCAACTCAGGTACGATCAGATAGAAAGGTTCAGGGACCGTTTTGGCGAGAATGGTATCAGAAAACTTCTTAACGAAGGTAGCTTTTTTCAGAATGCATCTTTCCAGTACCTGCTGATACAGTCGGCTCCCGGACATGCTACTCTTGCGACAGGATCGGAGCCTTCAACGCACGGTATCACATCCGACAGGTGGTATCTCCCTCTGAGGGATGAAATGATTTATTGCACCGCTGATGTCAGTGTTACTCCTGTCGGAGGCAGTATTGAGTCGGGACTCCATTCGCCCGTTAACCTTCAGGCATCCACTTTCACCGACGAGTTGAAGATAAGTACCGGAGGCAGGGCAAAAGTCTATGCAGTGGGTATTAAGGAACATGCTTCCATCCTTTCTGCGGGTCACGCCGCCGACGCTGCTTTCTGGTACGACACAATAAACGGGAACTGGATGACCAGCTCGTATTATATGGGTTCACTGCCTGCCTGGGTAAATGATTTCAATGCAACCCGTCAGGCAGAAACATGGCTTAACGGAACATGGACGCTCTCCAGACCCCGTAATGATTATCATGACTGTACCCCCGACTCAAGCAAATATGAGAAAGGATTTGCAGGTCAGAACTATTTTCCATACGACCTGAGGAAACTGAGTGCCAGGGGAAGGACCAGAGATGCATCGAACCGTGACTATGCTTTCCTGCTGGAGACGCCTTACGCAAACAGCTTCACTACTGCATTTGCCAAAAAAATAATTGCCAGTGAAAACCTTGGGACCGACGATGTAACAGATTTCCTGGCTGTGTGCTATACTTCGACAGATTACATTGGTCATCGTTTCGGACCTTCATCTTTCGAGTCCGCTGATGCTTTGATGAGACTTGACAGGGAAGTTGAGGACCTCCTGAATTACCTCAATGAAAATATCGGTAAGAGAAATATACTTGTGTACTTTACATCTGCACACGGAGTGTCGGAGGTGCCGGGTGTCCTGGCCGAGATGCGGGTTCCGTCGGGGTATTTCAGGCAGGATCAGGCCGTCTCTCTTCTGAGAAGTTACCTGAAGGCGATATATGGTGATGGTGACTGGGTGAAAGGTTATTCAGAGAAGCAGGTATTTCTCAACAGGACCCTTATCGAAGATGCCAGGATATCCCTGGAGGAGATCCAGACAAAGGTTGCCAGGTTCCTTATCCAGTTCTCGGGGGTTTCCGGTGCTTATCCCTATTACGCATTCGAAACGGGGGCATTCAGTAACGGCAATACCGGAAAGATTGTAAAAAATTTCAATCCCCTGCGATCGGGTGATGTAATAATAACACTTAGTCCGGGATGGGTTGAAAGAAATGGAGATTATGTTACCAATCATAATTCTCCCTATGACTGTGATGCTCATGTTCCGCTGATCTGGTATGGCTGGAGTGTAAGCAGGGCTGCAGTGACAAGGAAAGTCAATATGGCAGATGTTGCAGCCACACTATCGTCTCTTTGCAAGGTACGTTATCCCAATGCCTGTACGGGGGAACCCTTATTTGAATTATTCAGATAGGGCAGCAGTAATTATTTTCCTCTGACAGAATCTCTGGCAAGGCATGCTTCGGCCAGGAGACCGGGGTCGTTTTCGCATCCGTTTCCCAGGATTATCATATCGGCACCGGCGTTGAAAAGAGCCAGGGCTTCTTTCCTGCTTCTTATACCTCCGCCTACAGCCAGTGGTACCGAAATATTTTTCCTGACTTTTTTTACTATTTCCAGGGGCACATGATGTGATGCTCCGCTTCCTGCTTCAAGGTAAATCATACTTAGTCCGAGCATTTCCCCGGCCATAGCTGTAGCCACTACTATTTCAGGTTTACCTGAGGGTATCGATTCTGTCTGGCTGATATACTCCACTGATGTCCTCGTTCCGCAGTTTACAAGGATGTAACCTGTTGAAACAAGTTTGTCTTTAAGGCTGCTGAGATATGGTGCGGCAATAACATGATTGCCAATGAGCAATTCAGGATTTCTGCCTGAGATCAGTGACAGAAGAAGAATATGATCAGCCTTGCCTGTTAACTGAAGGAGGTTTCCCGGGAACAGGACCACAGGTATTGAACACAGTTTCCTGATTTTGTCGATAAGTGTGTCGATGCTTGAAAAGGTCAGGCTTCCTCCTGTCATTATATAGTCAGCCCGGTAATCCACTGCTTTTCTAATGAGTGAAGGAAGCGATTTATCTCCGGTTTTATCGGGATCAAGAAGAAGTGCGACACTCTTTTTACCCGGGAATCTGTTTGCTGCCATAGTCTTTCTTAGTCCAAACGATCGCATAATTGTCGTATCGTGAATACCACAGATCAAAAGAGTCATTGATCTTTTTTGTCTTTACTGATCCCCTGATCATTCCTGATTCAGCTACATTGAAAGGTTCAATTGTAATATTTCTTCTTATGCTTATCCCTTCCTTGTCGCATATCTTGTAAAGAGACTCTTTTGCACACCAGTGGATATAAAGATGATATTTACGATCTTCTTTATTTCTTGTTATTTTTTCTTTCCTGTTAATAAATTTAAATGCGAATGCACCTATGTTCTGATTCATATATTCGAGGTCGATGCCCACCTTTTCGGTTGTACTTGTAATAATCGAGGTCAGTTTGTGTGAATGTGATATTGAGATGAATCTGGAACCGTCTTTCAGGAAAGGCTTGTTATTTTTGTTATAAACGATGCGTGCGTCTTTCCCAAGGAGTTCTGCAAGAAGGGCTCTTACGCTCAGGAATTCAAGTTTTCGTGATGTGCTGGCAAAGCCCCTGTAACGTTTTTTGTCTTCCGGGTCAAGCTCGGCCATCCCGAGGAGGGTGTTTATGTCCTCCTCAATCTTCCAGACTCCCAGGATAGTGTTTTCGTTAAGATAATGTTTTGTGATACAGCCCATTTACAGGTATGAATTTACTCTTTTTTCCATTTTAGTGTTTCAATGATGCGGACGATATCCTGCCTGAAAAATTCGGTTACAGGAGCCAGGGAGTCAGGATTAGGTTCTGTAAAAAAATATAGCGAACCTCTGAGAAAATGACTGATGCTGTCGGTAACGAAGAATTGTACTGCAGTTGCGGTATTACCTTTCAGGTCGTACAGTATCCCGTAAACCTTTCTTTCTGTATCAGCTATCATCTGTTCAGTTATTGCATCTGCCTTCGGGATATGGTTTTTGACGTTCATCCTGTAAGTCTGTTCCAACAGGCCTTCCAGGTTGTTTTCCACTTCCTTGTAGGTAAGATATATCTTTGCCCGGTATGGACGGAATTCAATATTGAACCAGCCGGGGTCAGGGTATTCGTCATTTTCCAGGGAAATATTGCCATAGGAAGGGTATTCGAATGACAATGGAAATTCTATACTCTCACTGAAATTTTTGTTGAAAGTGATATAGTTTTTTTCAGGCAGATCGATCCTGAAATAGCCTTTAGGCCGTGGTGATGGCAGATCACGGCAGCCTGACGTGATGAGTATCCCGACGATAAGGAAAAAGAGATTAATCGTTTTCAGATGTGGCATTTTCCTTGTGTATTTCAACCCTTATTTCCTTTATCCTTCTTCTGTCGGCAGATTCTATCCTGAAAGTGAAATTCCTGAAATTGATTGTCTGGTTTTTATGCGGGATCTCCCCTGTCAGTTCAAGTATCAGTCCGGCAAGGGTTTCCGATTCTCCTTTGACATAATCAAAAAGGTCTTCTTCAATGTTCAGCACTTTATTGAAATCATTAAGAAGGGTTTTTCCCTCAAAAACCCAGGTATTCTCATCCAGTTTTCTGAACGTGGATTCATCTTCATCGCTTTCGTCGGTTATTTCGCCGACAATTTCTTCGAGGATATCTTCCAGTGTTATTACCCCTGAGGTTCCGCCGTATTCATCAATGACAATGGCCATGTGAATTTTTTTTACCTGGAATTCCTTCAGGAGGTCATTTATTTTCTTTGTTTCAGGCACGAAATAGGGAGGCCGGAGGAGTGTCTGCCACCTGAAATCGGAGGGATTGTCCATATAGGGCAGGACATCTTTTGCATACAGAATGCCTTTCACATTGTCAAAAGATCCTGAGTAGACAGGTATCCTCGAGAATCCTGATTCAATTATGACGGGTATAATGTTGCTGAATTTTTCTGTAATTTCCACGGTGGTCACATCTATCCTTGGGCACATTATCTCTCTTACGTTTATGTTACCGAAGTTGACAATTCCTTTAAGGATTCTTTCATCTTCTTCGAGTTCCTCAGGAGATGTTAGTTCGAGTGCATCAGAAAGATCGTCCATGCTGATTGCCGACCGGTGAGAAGCGGTTCTTTTTTTAACGAAAGAAGTCGACAGGATAAGAAGTGATGTTGCCGGTCGTAATAATTTTTCAAGAATGGTAATTGGCCGTGCCATGAAAAGAGCCATCCTGATGTTATTATTTGCTGCATATACTTTCGGCAATATTTCTCCGAAAAGCAGCAGAATAAAAGTAATGATGACAGCCTGGACAATGAAACCCAGTACCGGTCTTTCTGAGAAATCGAAAAGTCTTGTGCTTATGAAAGCAGAGAGCAGGACTATGGTGATATTAAGAATGTTGTTTCCTACAAGGATAGTGCTAAGGAGCCTCTCGGGCATATTCAAAAGAGTGAGCAGGCAGCCTGCTTTTTTTGATTTGTCGTTTTTAAGTTTTTCCCGGTCATCCGGTTTCAGGGAGAAATATGCAACTTCCGAACCTGACATAAGTGCTGATCCCAGAAGCAGAAATCCAAGTATTACGAATTCTATGATAATAATGATATCGGGAGAAGTGACAATTTCTCCCGTCATTAGCGCAGATTGTGGAAATGAGATGTCCGTTTCCAATGGGATCTGATTAATTGATACTGCTAGAATGGCAGGTCATCTTCACTCTGCACCCCACCCTGGCTATCGTTGAAAGGGTCGCCGTTTACCGGGCCGGCATCGTTTGAATCATTTTTCTGCCGGTATCCGGAGCCCGGTTCTTCAGCTTCAGTTGGCTCATCCTGGGTTTTTTCCGTATTTCTTGTACTGTCGTATGTATTGCCGCCTGCCTGTTTTTTCTCCAGAACGAGCATGGTGTCGGCAAGGATCTCCGTGATGTATTTATTATTTCCGTCTTTGTCGACGTAAGACCTGGTTTTAATTTTTCCCACGATATAAAGCTGTGTGCCTTTTTTTACAGTTTTTTCTGCCACCTCGGCGAGCGATCTCCAAAGCACGATATTATGCCATTCGGTTGAGGTTATTGTTTCACCCTGCTGGTTAGTGTATGATTCACTGGTGGCAAGGGGGAAAGTTGCTTTCGCCACCCCCCTGTCAAAATACCTTACGACGGGATCTTTTCCGACATTTCCGACAAGAATGACTTTATTGATTGACATGTACTTAGATAATAAATGGTTATAACAAATATGGGTGTGTAAAGGTAAGAAAAAAAACATATATATATAATCTGATCCCGATAAGCATGTAGTGTCTGCCAGAATGTCCAGAAAATATTAAGGGCAGTAATGTCCTGTTGCCTTTAGTTGGCGACAGATCGGCATCAGAATGGGAAATGCTTTTCTATTTCATTGTATTTAAGGCACTAATAAAATCATTTTATAAAAATTATTATGTAAGTGTTTCTATTTAAATAAATAATATTTCTATATTTGCAGGGTTGAAAAAAAGAATATACACTATAATTTGTTGAATTTTAAATTTCATGTAAAATGACAAAAGCAGACATTGTTAATGAGATTGCCAAGAACACTGGTATTGAAAAGGTAACAGTTCAGAAGACTGTGGAAGCCTTAATGGAAACTATAAAACAGTCTATGGTTGCTGGTAATAACGTTTATCTCAGGGGTTTCGGAAGCTTTATAGTTAAGAAAAGAGCCAAGAAAACCGCAAGGAACATTTCGAAGAATACAACAATCATTATTCCTGCACATAATATTCCGGCTTTCAAACCGGCCAAGACATTCATCACAAAGGTTAAATCACACGTTAAGAAATAGTCCTCCATGCCAAGCGGAAAAAAAAGAAAAAGACATAAGATGGCCACTCACAAACGTAAAAAACGTTTGCGGAAGAACAGACATAAGAAGAGATAGCAGATCATTGAGTGGTCTTATTCTGAACATATTAACCTAAAGGTCGGTCGATCTTTAGGTTTTATGTATATGTATATTGGTAAACACAAATCATTTTAAGTCAGCTTAATACAAGGAAGTGGCAAATAAGGATCTCATCATTGATGTAAGTGATTCCGAGGTATCTTTAGCGTTGTTGGAAGACAAGCAGTTAATTGAGTTAAACAAGGAAAAGCGGAATATCAGGTTTTCTGTAGGAGACATTTACCTGGGGAAGGTCAAGAAGATCATGCCCGGCCTTAATGCTGCTTTTGTCAATGTCGGCTATGAACGTGATGCTTTCCTCCATTACCTCGATCTGGGGGCTCAGTTCAGAACGCAGCACAAATATTATGTCTCTGCCATGCAGCGTCAGGGAAAAATCATCCCTGTCCACAAATTCAAGCCTGATCCGGACATTGACAAGGACGGAAAGATATCTGATGTTCTGACACAGGGACAGACTGTAATAGTGCAGATAACCAAGGAACCTATCTCCACGAAGGGGCCACGGCTTGCTTCGGAGATCTCCCTGGCAGGAAGAAACCTGGTCCTGATACCTCATTCCGACAAGGTTTCCATCTCATCAAAGATTGAGAATCCTGATGAGAAGAACAGGCTTAAAACTTTATTGCAGAGCATAAAGCCAAGGAACTATGGTGTTATCGTAAGGACCGCCGCCGAAGGTAAAAAAGTTGCCGTCCTCGATGCAGAGCTGAGAGAACTTGTCCAGAAGTGGGAATCGGCCTTTGCCTCGGTAAAAAAAGAAGCAAAATCGCCCCGCCTCTTTATCGGGGAGATGAACCGCACCTCTACCATCGTCCGCGACATGCTGAATGTGACCTTCAACAGCATTCATATTAATGACGCAGCTCTTGCAGAGGAAATAAAGAAATATATTAAGGAGATTGCTCCAGAAAAGGCAAAGATTGTCAGACTATACAAGGGTACCATTCCGATATTCGATCATTTTGGTGTCAACAAGCAGATAAAGGCCCTTTTCGGAAAAACCGTCTCCTTCCGGCATGGTGCCTATCTGATAATTGAACATACTGAGGCTCTGCATGTTATTGACGTGAACAGCGGCAATCGCTCGCGCAGGAGCAACGACCAGGAATTAAATGCCCTTGAAGTGAACATGGAAGCTGCGGTTGAAATTGCCAGGCAACTAAGGCTGAGGGATATGGGAGGAATTATCGTTGTTGATTTCATAGATATGCAGTCGGCTGAAAACAAGCAGGTCCTTTTTGAAAAGATGAAGGAAGTGATGGCCGGTGACCGTACAAAACATAATATCCTGCCTCTCACCAAATTCGGGCTTATGCAGATAACGCGTCAGAGAGTAAGACCCGAAATGAATATTGTAACCAACGAAAAATGTCCATCATGTCAGGGAACAGGTACTACACGGCCTGCAATTCTATTCCCCGATGAAATTGAAAAGAATCTTGAATTCATCGTCGGCAAAATTAAAACAAGGAGATTAATATTAAACGTTCACCCCTTTGTTTCAGCCTGGTATAAAAAAGGTCTTTTACCAATAGCACTGAAGTGGAGCCTGAAATACAGGATACTGTTAAAAATACAGGCTGTTACTGCCTTTCACATGCTGGAATACCAGTTTCTTGACTGGCAGGGCAACGAGATAGACCTCGAATAAGCTAGCTGCTTCTTAACCTTTTTTCTTCCCGATTGTTATTGTTTTATTATTTTTGCAATGCTGTTTTCTTATTTAAAGCATATGAAACAATTGATTAACAGATCATTAGTGGTGGGTTTTTCCCTGTTCGCACTCTCTCTGGGACTGACAGGACAAATATTCGATCCGGTAACATGGTCATTCACATACGAAAATAAAGGTGCCGGAGCTTATGAGCTTGTATTCACGGCAGAAATAGAAGAAGGATCGTATCTCTATGCAATGGATGTACCTGAAGGAGGTCCCATTCCCACAACCTTCATTTTTGATACGGTTCCGGAATTCTCGTTTGACGGCAGGGTCTACGAAGTTACTGAACCTAAGGAGAAATTTGATGAAGCTTTCGGCTTTAATATCAGGACATTCAGCGGTAAGGCTGAATTCCGTCAGAAGATAAATTCAGGATCAGGATCTTTTAGTGTCAAGGGGTCTGTAAACTTCATGTCATGCAACAGTTCGACATGTTCTCCACCCAAGGATGTGGAATTTGATATTGTCATCTCTGACGGAACCCGGACAATTCCGGCTTCAGGTTCAGACGACAGTGTTTCAGCGGGTGTGGAAAAGGGGAAAGGGATGCTTATTTTCTTCCTTCTCTCTATGCTGGCAGGCTTTGCCGGGATACTTACCCCCTGTGTCTTTCCGATGATCCCCATGACAGTGGCCTTTTTTTCGAGGGACTCGGGGAGCAGGAAAAGCTCAGTTCTGAATGCTATAATTTTCGGTATCTCAATAATACTTATTTATTCATCACTGGGGGTATTGGTTTCGCTTACAAGTGCGGGAGCAGGTTTTGCCAACGCCCTTAGTACTCACTGGATTCCAAACATTATTTTCTTCACCCTCTTCATAATCTTTGCCATCTCCTTCCTGGGAGCCTTTGAGATAGTTCTACCCAATAAATGGGTTACAGGTGCTGATTCAAAAGTGGACAAAGGTGGTATCCTGGCTGCGTTTTTCATGGGACTGACAACAGTTATTGTATCTTTTTCATGCACCGGACCAATAGTGGGTGCACTTCTTGTTGAAGCTGCAGGCGGAGATGTTCTGCGGCCCACTGTAGGCATGTTTGGTTTCGGACTTGCTTTTGCCCTTCCCTTTACACTTTTTGCACTGTTCCCTTCCATCCTTAACAAAATCCCGAAATCGGGCGGATGGCTTAATTCGGTCAAGGTTGTCCTTGGGTTCCTGATGCTGGCCTTCAGCATGAAGTTCCTTATGACAATTGACAGTGTTTATAATATCGGGGTCATTACCAGAGACTTGTATCTTACCATATGGATTGTGCTCTTCGTGATCCTTGGCTTATACCTTATGGGCAAGATCCGGTTTGCCCATGACAGAGACCTGACTCATATAGGTACTTTCAGGTTTTTCCTGATCATAGCCGTTTTTACATTTGCACTATATCTTTTTACAGGTCTTCTGGGAGCTCCGCTTACAGGGCTGGCATCGATGATACCACAACAAAAATCGACAGCTTATGTACCTCAGTCAGCTGCCACCCAGGATATAGTCGTTTCATCCTTCCCTGTTTCGGCAATATCTGGTTCAGAAGCCTTGTGCAGTAAACCAAAACATGGTGATATCTTTGATCTGCCTTATGGGCTGCCCGGATATTTTGACTATGAACAGGGGCTTGCCTGTGCAAAGGAGATGGGTAAACCTGCCCTGATAGATTTTAAAGGCCATGCATGTGCCAACTGTAAGCTCATGGAAGCAAGGGTATGGTCCGATCCTGAAGTACTTCAGAGGCTGAGGGATAATTTTGTGATCATTGCCCTGTATGTGGACGACAGGACCCAGTTACCAGAAGATGAATGGTTTGTTTCATCTATTGACGGGAAGACAAAGAAGACCATCGGAAAGCAGAATGAGAATCTTGAGATCTCAAAGTTTGGGACCAATGCACTACCTCTCTATGTTATTACCGATCATGAAGGCAACCCTGTTAACAAACCCATGCCTTCGAACCTTAATGTAGAGGAATATAAAGCCTGGCTCGACGAAGGTCTGGAACTTTTCAGGGCTGGCAGGTAGCTCATCGCCTTAAAGCGATTAACATTGCCGGAAGCACAATCTTAGACACCGTTAAAGGCAGATTCATCTAATTTTTTTGTATACTCGTGAAAATGCCTTAAATAATATTGCTTTTTGTTTGATTTTAGTATATTTTTACATGTGATTACCTGAAACTAAACCTGGGCACGATGAAGCGTTCACTTCTGATCATTACAGCTCTTCTGATTGCTATTACTGTTTCTGCACAGTACAAGCAGGATGTTATTGCCAGTGCAGGAGGCTATCATGAAGCTTCCGGTATTTCGATAAGCTGGACTCTGGGTGAAACGATAGTACCCACTTTCACAGCTCCTGACAATTCGATTATTCTGACACATGGTTTTCAACAGCAGCTGATAATTACTGCAATTGAGGAAAACCTGGAAACAATGGTGTCGGTGACGGTATTCCCAAATCCGGCAAGTGATATAATAAACATCAGGTTTGAAGAACCTCTCAATGAAGAGGTTAATGTGATGATCATAAGCTCACAGGGTAAGCCTGTCAAGACAATAGTTGTGGAAGCAACTACCGTTGAGAAGCAAATTAACATGCAGGATCTTCCTGCAGGAGTATATCATTTAAGGTTGATTAAAGGTAAACTTTCAAACGTATATAAAGTTGTAAAACTTTAAAGAAGCTTTTACTGTCCAAAAGCAATTTTTCCATTCTTTTCATGGCTGCCCTCCCGAACACTCGGGGGGGCTTTTTTTTGTGCAGTTGGCTGAAGCCAACTACCGGGATATTCTTCTCAAGGATTCATATATTTTTGACATATTTACCGGTGGCTTCAGCCATCGGCAATTGAGGAATCTTACTTGCAGGGACTTTAGTCCTTAATTCTTTTTATGCCATAAAGACTTATCAGTCTATCTAATTCATTATCAACAGACTCATTCTGATGATGAGAGACCTGGCTTTTTATATATTTTCTAAGATATTTTATATGATCAAATCCAACTGAGGCTGCCCAGAAATCATCCTGCCATTCAAATCTCAAAGTTGTCAGCCTGTTCTTGTTTATCCAGAATGAACTCTCTCCCTTGATCTTTTGCATTACCTCAGAAATACTTTGAGTTCTTCCAAGTGAAATAAGAGCGTGAAGATGATTTGTATAGCCATTGATATGGTCGATATAAATGCCTTTTGATTCTGCATTCTCCAGTATATGGGCAATAATTGTATCCCTTATCTGTTCTTTTAATAAGGGGAGCCTGTTTTTTGTGGTCCATACGGAATGAACCCAGATGCTGACAAATGACATATTCAGAATATGCAAGAGACTATCTTATAAAGATATGAAAAAGCTTTGAAATAAACAAGACTATCCGGGCTAAAGCCCCTTTAAATCTGAATCTTCATAAGCAGTTGGCTGAAGCCAGCAGCAAGTACAATTTGCACAATACTCATTTGAATCTCATTCTCAGATTTATCATTAGCTGGCTTCAGCCAAAGCATCATGGATTTGTTGCAAGAATAATTTTCTCAAGGATTCAGATCTTCCTGAGATATTTGCCGGTGGCTTCAGCCACCGGCAATGAAGCAATCATGCCTGCAAGGACTTTAGTCCCTGATAAGCAGGCTCTGAGAGAGCTAAAAAAAAATAAGCTGCTTGACTTGTATAACATAAAGTCGTAAATTGTTTGGATTAACCGTAAAACCTGACATTATGAAAAAGGTACTTTAATTGCTGGTTTTAATAGCCGGAGCCACATTTGGATATTCTCAGGACTTTGATCTCATAGTAAAAACCAATGGAGATTCTATTGCCTGTTCAATTGACAGTGTTTCAAATGCATTAATATATTTTGAAATGAAATACAACAACAATTGGATTCATACACAATTAAATAGAGATGAAGTGCTCGAATATAAATACAACTCGATAAACTGGAAGAATCATATTTATAAGCCCGGAACCTCATATATTCTTCCTGGGATGAAGCCCGTAATATCAACTCAGGATCTTCCTAAGAATGGGATATATATCGGCTGCAATATATTCGCAATACCTGTTATTTATGAAAGATTAATTCCAGTTGGGGAAAAAACAGCAATACTTGCAGGAGTGGGTGCTATTCAGGAATGGATTGGAGAGGAGCTTAAGGCAAATCCCGTTGTTAAAGCCGGAATCATAGCAGGGAAAGGTAAACACTTTTTTGAAGGAGGCTTATATATGGACTTTCATCTTGTAAGTGATCACCTGACAATGATTATTCCTTTCCTGGGATACAGGTATCAGGCTCCCGGCGGATTTTATTTGAGAGGGGATTTTGCATTATTTATTCCAGGTATATCTATAGGATTTTCATTCTGACTCAGTAAATGTCCAGATCAGACTTTGATAAATTTATTTCACCCGGCAACGAATCTGTTTAGAACATCGTAAAAAATGGGAAAAATCAGGAGACATAATTACCTGGATTTCATTGCTTATTTGTTGATGATAGCATGTTTCCCGCTTAATCCCCTGGTACTCTTCAGGCTTATTGAACCACATCCCAAAAATATTCTGAGTATTACAGGATTAATTTTCTGGTCTGCGGGTATGATATTCGTTATATATCCACTATTTTATTTCAAGTTAAAAGGTAATGTAAGCAAAGGAAAGGCTTACGTTCACACAAATACAATAGTAAAAACCGGACTTTACTCGATCGTCAGACATGTCCAGTATACAGGAGGGATCCTTTCGATATTTTTTGCTACTCCCTTTTTATATCCTCACTGGATTTTTGTCGTTCTTGGCATACCTGGGATATTTCTTACCTATCTCGGTACAAGAAGAGAAGATAAATTACTCATTGAAAAATTCGGCGATGAATACAAACAGTATATGGCCAAAGTTCCTTCAATGAATATCCTGACTGGGATAATCCGGAGAATTAATGGACAAGCAAGGCTTTAAGGATATTATTTAACGGGCTAAAAGCCCGTTTAAATCTGAACCTTCAATGCAGTTGGCTGAAGCCAACTGCAAGTACAATTTGCACAATATTCGAGCTCACATTTTATACCCACTTTCTTTAATCTCTTATAAAGAGCCCTTGCTTGTAGTGTTGCCTTGGGATTTGAGTTTTTAGAATCATGCTGTTTATACCTAATCTTTTCTTGGCACTCCATACACAGCGGTCTATCAAAATGATCCAAAGAATAATCGTATTCATCTATGGATATGAACCTTCTACATTTATTGCAATAGTATCTCATGCCAACAAATCTAAGGAAAAAGGCATTATTATCAACCTCTATTAAAAGCCTTGAAAAATTAGGTTAAATAAATAATTAAACCAGGGGAAATCTTGAATTTCTTTGATGCTTTGACCATTCTTTTGTCCCATACTTGTCACTGATTCACTATTTTAACATTTAATCCCTGTCTCAATCATTATGGCATCTCCTTCAAACTGATCTGGTTTCTCTTCCTTTTACCCTGCAGAAAACAGATTTCCTGCTTTTTACTGTCCAAAAGCAATTTTTCCATTCTTTTCATGGCTGCCCTCCCGAACACTCGGGGGGGCTTTTTTATTTTTATTAAACTGACAGGATAAAATGGGCTAAAGCCCTCTAAAACCGAATCCTGTTTGCCGTCGGCTGAAGCCAACGGCAACTCAAACTGCAACAAGCCCCGGGATGTATATATAACAATCTCATTATCCGGCTGAAGCCGACGGCAACATTAG
>ERZ795057.257-NODE-257-length-56831-cov-5.740207_pt1 | contig 56831 bp, 56 predicted proteins | sample MGYA00375141_ERZ795057 | MGnify/ENA primary metagenome ERZ795057 (study PRJEB30186, sample SAMN05720163) | activated sludge metagenome | isolation source: Anaerobic digester | place: Hong Kong | collected 2015-01-26 ...
TCGCCCCTATTACACACTGGCCCTTGAAAAACTCGCTGAAAAAGAACCCTCTGCAGCCGCCAGGCTCCTCTTATCCGTAAGCCCCGATGAGGAAATCTACCCGGCTGCTCTCATCCGGGGGCTGGAAGCCGCCCGGGGAAAAGATGATGAACTCTATACCCGGTTCCTTTCCCGCCTGGCCGGGATCCTGCCCCGTTACCCCTTTCTGGATGACTACTACTATTTTGCCCTCATGCGTCAGCAGGCTGACCGTGGGGATTACGGCTACCTTCTGACCTATAGGGATTATTTCGATCTTGTCGAAGAGGAGGACCTCTATAAGGAGCTCCTGTTTTTCCATGTGAAAGCCCTCATGAAAGCCGGAAAGGAAGAAGAGGCTCTAAGAGAAGCGATTTCCCTCTATCCGAGACGCCTTCCGGGGAAAGAACGGGAAATCCTGGAGGAGCTGATCATCTCTCTCCTTCAAAAGGATTCCCTCTCTCTTCAGGGCCCCGAATGGAGCCTCTTGTCCCGCCTTCCCTTACGTACTTCACGAATAAGACAAATTCTGTCCCGTCACTATGAAGACACTCGTTTCTGGTGGGAGACGGCCTCGCATTTCCTCTCCCTGCAGGGACTGACCGCTATAGGTGGTGAAAAAAACGGCTATATCCTGGCGCGCCGTCTCAACGGATCCCCGGCCACTGACCGGGTGCGGAACCTTATCACCGGCTATCTGGATGACCCTGCCCTGAAATACCCCTCTCCCCTGGCTGCTCTCTTTCTTTCTCTTTTCCCCGATGACCTAAGGAGTTTCACTTTTTTCCCTCTGCTGGATGATGAAGCTTCCGAAAAAGCAGCCGGGCAGTTGTTTAAAGCCCTCCTGGAAGAACGCCGTTACGATACTCTGGAGAAATGGCTCTCGGCGTGGAACCGGGAAGAAGAAACCTTCAGCAGCGAAACCCGGTCCCGTTTCCTTTTCTGGGAGACTCTCTTAAATATACAAGAGAGGGGGCTGACGCCGGAAGATGAGGATAGGCTTGCCGAATGCAGCCGCCTGGCACCTCTATCCTATTACCATATCCGGGCTGCCCGCCTCCTGGGCCTTTCTCCCCTGGATCCCCGCCTCTTCTCCCCCTCAAAGACACGAAGCCGGCCGGATCCGAAAATGGACTCTCTCCTCACGGCTCTGGATGCCTATGACGACACCGAGGGGATCCGGCTGATTCAACTTTCCATCGATAACGACCATTTCTTCGACAATCTTCCCCTGTTTATGGATCTCTATGCCAAAGAGCATGAATATGACTGGATGATCCTGAGCGCCCGCTACCTCTGGGAGGCCGAAGGCCCCTCAGAAAGGCTGCTTCCCTATCTCTATCCCCGCGGTTTCGAAGAAGAGATCCGTTCCCACAGCGCCATGTCTGCAGAAAAAAACCCCCTGGTCTTTGCCGTCATCCATCAGGAAAGCCGTTTTTCTCCTTTAGCGGTCTCACGGGCAGGAGCCCGCGGACTCATGCAGCTGATGCCTGCCACTTTCCAAGGCCTGGTACAGGCCGCCGGGGAAGCAGACAAGGAACAGGACCCCTTTGACATCCATATTAATATCAAAGCCGGCACCCTCTATCTGAGGAGACTTCTGGGCCGGTTCACAGAAAGAGAATATGCCCTGGCTGCTTATAATGCCGGTCCTCACCGGCTTCAACTCTGGAGAGAGAAGTTCGGTTCACGCCCTCCTGAAGAGTTCGTCGAACTCATCCCCTTCACCGAGACAAGAAATTATATCTACAGGGTCATCGCCCTGGAAGAGATCTACCGGGCCCTTGGCCCGTGAAAGGAGAAGTCCTGAAATACGATTTCGATAAAATCGTGGACAGACTGGGGACAGACAGTGTGAAATGGGACGGGACAGAGAGTCTCTTTCAAAAGAAAGGACTGCTCCCTCTCTGGGTGGCTGACATGGACTTCCCATCTCCCCCTGAAGTCACCCGAGCCCTCGTAAAAAGGGCGCGACATCCGGCCTACGGCTATACACTCACAAGCAGCCGGTATTATGCCGCTGTCCGTCAGTGGTTGTCCAGGCGTTTCCGGTGGGAAGTAGCAGAAGAGGATATTCTGACGACACCGGGGGTAGTCACAGCCTTAGCTCTTTGTGTAGAGGCCTTTACAGCCATCGGAGACGAAGTCATCATCCAGCCCCCGGTCTATCCCCCCTTTTTCTCAGTGGTCACTCAAGCCCGGCGGCGCCTTCTCTTAAACCCTCTCTGTGAAGCAGAGGGAACATATCGCATGGATCTGGATGATTTAAAGAAGAAGATCTCTCCCAAGACAAGACTTCTGCTCCTCTGCAGTCCCCACAATCCCGTGGGACGCGTCTGGTCAAGGCAGGAACTGGAAGATCTGGGAGAAATCTGCGAAAAAAACGGGATCATCGTGGTCTCCGATGAGATCCATGCCGACCTCGTCTTTTCGGGGCATACTCATATTCCTACTGCACGAAGCCATCCCGGACTTGCCGGACGGACCGTTACGTGCACCTCCCCGAGCAAGACCTTCAATATCCCGGGCCTCTACGGCTCCAACATCATCATCTCGGATGCAGCGCTTAAAAAAGCCTACCAGGCTGTTTTAGAACGCTTCCACCTCTCCTCCCTTAACATCTTTGCCCTGGAAGCGGCCGTTGCAGCCTACTCCTTCGGAGAGCCCTGGCTTGAAAGCCTGCTGGAATACCTTTATAAGAATCTTCATTATCTGAAAAAGCGTCTTGACAAGATTCCGGGCATCGATTTTTCTGTTCTCCCTCAGGGAACTACTCTCGCCTGGATAAGTTTCAAGCCCTGGATGGAAAAAGGGCTGGATGTTAAAGAGATCGTCACAGGACGGGCCGGGATCGCGCTGAATGACGGAACCGACTTCGGGGAACCCGGAAACGAATATATGCGGCTGAACTTCGCCTGTCCAAGGCCGCTGCTCAGGCGTGCCCTGGACCGCCTGGAAAAGGCGGCCCGCTTCGTCTGGCCCGAATAGGCTTACTCTTTTTTCTTCCCGCCGTCTATGATCTTCTGGGCCTCTTCGGCCTTCTTGACGATCCACCGCCCGATATTGAGAGCCGCCCGGGGTGTCAAAGCAACCTTGGCTACCACTTCGCGGATCACATCGGAGCCTTCTTCAAAATCGAGAGGCCTTTCATTTCCAAAGAGATGGTGTTCTATATGTTCGATCTCCAGAGACGTTGGCATGGATTTCCTGTCGAAATAGAGGTTCAGCGTCAGCAGGCCGTCGGGAGAGATCCCCCCGAAGATCCCGTTAACTACAGGAGTGAACTCAAATTCCTCCAGATTTCTGTAAGAGATCTTCAACTTTTTTCCCTCTTCCATGATTCCTCCTTTGGTAAGTGAAGATTTCCCGCCTGCGCACTTCCTCTGCAGGAAATCCGTGTTGACATCAACTCAATTTACCATAAAATCTATGTATCGTGAAGGAGGAGTCATGAAAAGTGCTTTTTTTATCCGTATGTTCCCTAAAGAGACCCCGATACAGCTTCTTATCGAACACGCGGCTGTCCTGGAAGAGATCAGCCGGCTCATCAAACCCCTCATGGAAGCCTATTTTAACAATGAAGATATTCATGAGCGGATGAAGTTCATCTCTAAGCGTGAGAGTGACGCTGACGAGATCAAATTCCAGATCAGAAGGATGCTCTCCCAGAGTGTCCGGACCCCCTTTGCCGTCAAGGACATCCTTGACTACCTTCATCTTCAGGATTCACTCATCGACCGCTTTGAGGATGTGGCGAAAAAGCTCTCCCTGAACAAAGTGGAAGGTCTGGATGACTATATCAAGGATAAAGTCATGGAACTCGTGGATCAGGTGGTTCAGTCCATCGATTATCTGGAAGATATGATCAGGGAAGTCCGGAAAGTCATCAGCTACTCTTTTGCTTCTAAACTTCTAAAAAAGGAAGCCAATAACTATGTCAAGATCGAAGATATTGAAAACAGGGTCGACGACCTTTCCATCGAGATCGGAAAGTGGATCTATTCAAAAAAGAAGGAGATGAACCCTTTAGACCTTATATTTTTCCGGGAAACGGTCCTCATCCTGGTTCATATCACCGACAGAGCGGAAAACACCGCAGAGCTTTTAAAAGCTTTTCTGAAGTAAAGGAGATGATATGACGATTCTCATCATCGCAGCGGTCATCGGGTTTGTCATGTCCATGGCCATCGGGGCCAATGATGTCGCAAACTCCATGGCCACCGCTGTAGGCGCTAAAGCCATCACCATCAAACAGGCGGTGATCATAGCCGCCCTGCTGGAATTCACAGGAGCCTTCTTTTTCGGAAAGATGGTCACAGAGACCATCCGCAAAGGTATCGTAGACCCCTCTCTGATCAAAGAGCCCAAGATCATGATCGCCGGAGCCTTCGCCGCCCTGGTCGCTGCCGCCATCTGGGTTTTTGTCTCCACCTTCTTCGCCCTTCCCATCTCCACGACCCATTCCATCGTGGGGGGAATGGCCGGTTTCGGAATCGTGGCCGTGGGATGGCATGCCATCAATTGGGGAAAAATGCTTTTTATCGTCTCCAGCTGGTTCCTCTCCCCTCTTCTCGGAGGGATCCTGGCCTATCTCGTCTTCCGATTTATCTCCTGGGCCATCCTTCACCGGGAGTTTCCCCTGAATGCTGCGAAAAAAGCCGGCCCCTTCCTCATCGGGATCACCGTCTTTATTGTCATGCTGATGTTTTTCTCCAAGGCCCTTCACATGGATATCAACAGCAAACCCCTCCTCTGGTCCTCTCTTTTCGGCCTTGCCGCAACCGCTGTGAGCTTTTTTGTCCTGAAACGGGTAAAACCCCGGAACGATGAGTATCAAGCTGTCGAAGGGATCTTCCGCAGGATGCAGGTAGTGACCTCCTGTTATGTCTCTCTCTCCCATGGAGCTAACGATGTGGCCAATGCTATCGGCCCCCTGGCAGCCATCTATGCCGTGGTGACCACCGGGGTCGTAGGAGCCCAGGCAGGGATACCCAAATATCTCCTCGGGCTGGGCGGACTGGGAATCGCCCTTGGCGTCGCTATCCTGGGATACCGGGTCATGCAGACGGTGGGAGATAATATCACCGAACTCAATAATACCCGGGGATTTTCCATTGATTTTTCGACAGCGACCACCGTTTTTCTGGCCTCTGTCTTCGGGCTCCCGGTCTCCTCAAGCCACACCGTTGTAGGCTCCATCGTGGGTGTGGGCATGGCCCGGGGGCTGGAAGCTATCAACCTGGATATTATCAAAAAGATCGCTATCTCCTGGCTCCTGACAGTACCTCTGGCAGCAGGAACAGCAGCGCTTCTGTTCAAACTCTTTATCGGGTGGTTTTAGATTGTGAGAAGCCGTCTGCGGACCATCAAACTCCCCCGGGAACTGTGGAACCGGTATGTCCTGCCTTTGGGAGAAGAGAAGATATCTGAGGAACTGAGCTCCTACATCGGGAAAAAAGACCTTGTCATCGAATGCTGTTGCGGCAAAGGGGAGTTCCTGGTTGAAGAGGCCCTTAAATATCCCGACAAGCATTTTCTCGGAATCGATTATGCCTATCCGGTGGTCCAGAGAGCAGTGAAAAGGGCTCACGAACATGGGCTGGATAATATCCGCTTTCTTCATGCGACCATGGAGAAGGCTTTCTCCCTAATCCCGCGTTTGGGACAGCTGGAACGCATCTATATCAATTTTTCCGATCCCTGGCCCAAAAAAAGGCACTGGAAAAGACGTGTTATTCAACAGGAGACTCTGCACCTTATCCACAATGTCATGGAGGAAGAGACCGTTCTCTACATCGTTACGGATCATCCCGGTTACAAGGAGTGGATCAGGGACCAGCTCGATCAGGCCTCCTCTCTTCTCAGACCCGTGGAAGAGGAGTGGGCCGTGGAAAACCTGGATGAGTTTCATGAATCGGATTATATGATGAAAGGATTGGCAAGGGGGTATACCATCACCTTTTTTCTTGCCCGCCGGGCAGATACCCCCTGCCGCAATAATTGAAGGAGGTCTTTATGGAATTCAAAGATGTCACTGTCATCGCAAAAGCCAATATCTACGACCACGGAAAGGTCACCAGCCGGACCCTTCTCTTCCCCGACGGGACAAAGAAGACTCTGGGCATCATGATGCCCGGCCGCTACCATTTTAACACCTCTTCATCGGAGCTCATGGAGATCCTGGGCGGCACAGCCCGTGTTCTTGTCAAAGGAGAGAAAGATTGGACAACGGTCAGTGAGGGAAAATCCTTCTCTGTTCCAGCAGATTCCCACTTCGATATCGAAGTCGTTGAACTTCTGGATTACTGCTGTTCCTATAACGTCTGAGAGTCTCAGAGAGCGGGGCCTTCAGCCCCGCTCAGATCATTGAGGACTGAATCTCACAAGGGCGGAAAAGCGCACATACTGATCGTCGTAGACTTTTATCTCATCCTCATATCCCAGGGTGGAATCGTAATAACCGCTTAACTCCAGGATAAAGACATCGCTCAGTTCCCAGCCGATCCCTCCTCCAAACTCCCAGTAATCCTGATGGATCAGGTCATTCTCCTTGTCTGAAGCACGGATATACTCCCCCGAAGCTATGAGGTAAGAGGTATAGCTCACAGGAAGCTTTGCCTTTATCCCTACGGGGAAAAGATTTGTCCCGGTCGAAGCAGCAAAACCTGCATTGAAAGAAAAAAGGGCCTGGTCATACTCAAGAGTCCCCAATAGGTCGAGACGATAGTAGTCCGCTTTGTTCTCACAGAAATAGTAGCCGCCCTGAAAAGCCAGAAGGGTCTGATAAAGGAGGACTTTTCCACCCATATGCCACTCATCCATCTTCCACCCCTGATCGGCAAACTCGTAAGCATCGAACCCTATCCGGGCCTGAAAAAACGAGGACGGGGCATAGTAAAGAGAGGCTCCGACCATATTCATATCGGAATCCTCATTCATGATGATCCCGATGGAAGCTTCCGCTCCCGTAAAAATTGAAGTATCTCTCACTGAGAAATCAAATCCCCGGACAGAAGCGACAAACGCAACCAAAATTAGAAGGGTCATCCCGATCTTTTTCTTCATAGAACTCAACTCCTTTATTTTCTGATAATCAATTTTAATGGAATCAAAGGTGTTTGACAATAAAAAAGCAAAACCAGCCGTCGTTATTGCAAAGGGGAGGAGAAGCCCTATAATAGGGAAAAAGGGAAGGATAATATATGCGAAACGAAACAGTCAATCTTATGCTCAACCGAAAATCCATTCGCTCCTTTACAGAGCGCCAGCCGTCAGAAGTGGAGGTCGAAGTCCTCCTGGAAGCCGCCCGGCAGGCTCCTTTCGCTTATCAGGCCTATTCTATCCTCCTCCGTCGGGATAGATCGAAAAATCCCTTCCATGCCCCTCTCACCTTTATTTTTTGCGCCGATCTCCACAAGATCGAACGCATAATGGAAATAAGGGGTTGGAAAAGATCCATGAATGATATTTTTACCCTTCTCCTTGCTTTCCAGGATGCCGCTTATGCAGCCCAGAATATGGTCATCGCCGCAGAAAGCCTCAAAATGGGAAGCTGCTATATCGGGGGAGCGCCGTTGGCAGCTCGATCTCTGCGAAAAGAGTTCGATCTTCCGCCGCTGGTCTTTCCCCTGGTGGGACTTGCTGTAGGTTACCCCGGCGAAAACCCTCCGGTGCGTCCACGTTTCCCCCGCTCTTTTACCGTAATCGAAGGGAAATATCCACGCTGGAGTGACGAAGAGGTCTCTGCTGCCATGGAGGTCATGGATCAGGGATATCTTGACCAGGACTACTACCGTCAGGCGGGTTTTATGATCCCTTTAAAAGAGGGGATGGAAGAAAAGTATTCCTTTGACACCTATTCCTGGACGGAACATATCTCCCGTAAACTGGGGTTGTGGGAATCGTCTCCCGAGCGGATTGAAAAGCTCTTCAGGGAAAGCGGCTTTTTGGGTAGTGAGGAGGATCAGAAGACAGAGAGCCCGCTGTAGGTCGTGAAACGGTCCAGGGCTTCTATTCCCCGGAGAGAATTGCCGCAGGCATTCAGCTCCGGGCCCCAGAGGGCCAGGGAGAAATGTCCAGGAAGGATGGAGACGATCCCCCCTCCGACTCCGCTTTTTGAAGGCAGCCCCACACGGTATGCGAATTCTCCCGATTCATTGTAGAGGCCGGAGGTCATCATGAGCGAATTGAGCCGCTTGGTCAGAGAGGAGGTCAGGACTTGTTCCCCCGTCACGGGATGACGCCCTCCGTCAGCTAGAAAAAGGAATGCCCGGGCCAGACTGATACAATCCATTGTTATGGCACAATGGCTGAAGTAGAGTTTCAGCACATCGTCCACTCCATGGCGGATATTTTCAAAACTCTTCATAAAATGAGCCAGAGCGGCGTTTCGGTCTCCCTTCTCCCCCTCAGACAACGCGACCTCTTCGTCAGAAATGACGGAGTCGGAGCCGGACAGCTCTCTGATAAAGCCGAGGATCTCCTCCAAAGGCCGGGGTAAATGGTCAAGGAGGATATCCGTGATCACCAGCGCCCCTCCATTGATAAAGGGATTCCTGGGAACCCCCTGCTCGACTTCCAGCTGGGCAAGAGAGTTGAAAGGATGTCCCGAAGGTTCCTTTCCCACACGTTTCCAGACTTGATCCCCTTCCTGCTTCAGAGCCAGAGCCAGGGTAAAGACTTTCGAAATACTCTGAATGGAAAAGGGCTTATCCACATCACCGGTGGTATAGAGACTGCCGTCCACTGTGGCCAGAGCTATCCCGAACCGCCCGGGATCCACCCTCCCCAGGGCGGGAATATAATCAGCTACCTTTCCCTTCCCCCGGAAAGCCTCTGTCTCATGATAGACCCGCTCCAACAGACCCTGATAATCCATTCACACCTACCCGCTGTATCCTGTGCCCCTGTTAAAGATCATCTCGCTCTTCCGCTCTCCGGCCAGGGCTCCTGCTTTCATCAGAGGGCTTCTGAGCACTTCCTTGAACCTCCGCCTTTCAGCATAGGCCAAGGCTTTCTCATTCTCCTCGGGGATAATGGCAAAGGCCTCTTTCTGGGCCCACATGGCTTCTAAAAGAAGTTCTCCTGCTTCAGCGTGGAGGGCTCCAATAGCTCCCGTCCCCAGGGCGGGAAGATAATAACCGGTGGCTCTTCCTTTCCTGTCATGGGTGATGCAGGCCCCCTCCATATACCGGGAAAGAAACTGTTGGCGCGTTTCTCCGGTGATGTAAGCATCCATCTCTCTGATATGATCATGATCCTCGGGGCCGGCCTTCTTTACTCCCGGCGGGATCTTAAAGTCCCCTTTGTCAGCGGATAAAAAAATGTAATAACCGGCTACCCGGAAACCGAGGCGCTCATAGACCGGCTGTCCCATGGGAGTCGCAAAGAGACAAAACTGCTGACATCCCCGTCCGGCCAACAGGTCCATGCTCTTCTTTGTCAGGGCTGTCCCTATGCCCCGGTTTCGAAAACTTTCCAGGACAGCTATATTTCCGAGCCAACCGCTTTTCCCGAAACAGAATGTGTTGGCATACCCCGCTGGCTTCCCGTCAGCAAGGGCAATAACAGCATTGAAATAGCCGCTTTTGAAATGGAGGCTGAAGAGACTCTCCAGAGAAACCTGCCAGTTTTCCGGAAGAATCGGCTGGACATCTTTGATACGGGGTTCCTGCAACACAACCAGTGAATAATTCATCTTCCCTCCTCCTCACGGCCGAAAGGCAAAATAGACCGCCAGGATCAGGCAAAGAAAGGCCAGGGCATGATTCATCCTAAGCCCTCCCGTCTTGAAAAGAAAGGATGCGATGACCATGAAGACGGTAAGAGAGACAGCCTCCTGAAGCACCTTCAGCTGAACCAGGCTGAAGGGCCCTCCGTTTTCAGAAAAGCCGATCCTGTTAGCCGGGACTTGAAAAGAGTATTCGAACAGAGCGACACTCCAGCTCAGGACGATGACCGCTGTCAAACTGAGCTCAGAAAAGAAACGGATGCTTTTCAGTTTTAAATGGCCATACCACGCTAATGTCATAAAGACATTGGAGACTGTGAGAAGAAGGAGGGTGGCAAGCGCTTTCTGTACCATATTATCCGCCAGAGCATAGCCTAAAGGAATCAAAAAGCAAGAAAATTTGTGACTTATATCAAAGGGAAAGAGCGGTACCTCTGCAGGGTTTCCAGCCTCTCCTTTCTGTGATCTACCAGAGGAGGAGGATATCCCTTTTTGTCAGAAAGAGGGTCATGAAGGAACCGGGCAGAGGTACCGGACAATTCCGGGATCCATTTCCTGATATAATCGCCCCGGGGATCGAATCTTTTTTGCTGGAGCCAGGGGTTCATGATCCTGAAGTAGGGAGCCGCGTCACACCCTGTAGAAGCCGCCCATTGCCAATTCCCGTTATTGACGCAGGGGTCGTAGTCTGTCAGCTGTGCGGCAAAAGCGAGTTCCCCTTCTTTCCAATGAATATGAAGGTCTTTCATAAGAAACGAAGCAGCAACCATACGGACACGGTTATGCATATGGCCTGTCTCAGCGAGTTCGCGCATTCCGGCATCCACCAGGGGAAAGCCCGTCTCGCCCCGGCGCCACTTTTCAAAATTCTCTCCCGGCTCCTCCCAGGGGATATCATCATAACGCTTCTGAAAACTGCCCTGGAAGACATGGGGAAAATGAAAAGCAATATGGGTAAAGAAATCGCGCCACAGGAGTTCAGATAAAAACGTCTCTGCCTCCCCGAACTCTTTCAGAGCCCTGTGCCACACCTCACGCACCGACAACGTCCCGAACTTAAGGTGAGGGGAGAGACGGGATGTGGCGTCCTGAGCTGGAAAATCCCGTGAGGTTTTATAATCATCCCGGTTCAGAAAGGCTTTGAATCTCTCCAGTCCCCTCCGACGGCCCCCTTCTTTAAGGAAGCTTCCTCCCAGTTCGCGCAGATGGGACAGCGAAAGGTTTTCGGGAAAAGAGCGGGTTGAAAATGTCCCGCGGATAAGTATTTCCGGAGAAGGGATACCCATCTGAAAAGCCCTCTTTTTAAAAGGTGTAAAGACCCGATAAGGCTCTCCGGAATGGGTCAGGAGTCCCTCCGGCGGGAAAAGGAGGCTCTGATGGACCAAATGGATCTCCGCCTGATGCTTCCGGCAGACTTCTGTCAGGTCCTTTTCCCTTTCCCGGGCAAAGGGAGTATAGTCTTTCTGGCAGAAGAGGGCTTTGACCCCGTACTCCCTCAGAAGTCGGGAAAGAGTCTCTTCAGAACGCCCCCGGATGATGTTAAGGACCCCTCCTTTACCGGTGATGGCACGGGAGAGGTCTTCCAGCGATTCCAGCATGAATGAGAAGGACCGGTTGCTGAAATATCTGTTCTCATCCCCCTGGCGGGGATCCAGGATAAAAAGGGGGATGACTTCGCGGCACAAGCTCAACGCTTCATTCAAGGCCGGATTGTCTTCCACTCTCAGATCACGGGTAAAGAGGTATATTCCTTTTGATATCTTTTCCATAGTATGAGCATAACCTATTTTTGACTGAGGGGAAAGGTTGTAAACAATTCAGCTTTATGGGGTGTCTCATAAAACAGAACTTTTTGAAAGGAGTCGATATGTCCCGATTATTCTCGTTTCTGGCTCTCCTGGGCCTCATGGTTTCACCGGCATCCGCCTCTCAGCCCATCGACGCCCCTCTTCCTTCTCCGGAAAAGGCCCGTCTTCTTCTTCCGGGTATTCTGAGCACCGGGTTGTTCGAACGCGACTTTACCCTCTCCCCTGAAGGAGACGAGATCTATTTTACTGTGATGGGACGTTCTTTTTCCGTTATCCTGGTCACAAACAAGGTAAAAGGAAAATGGAGCACCCCCCGGCCGGCCTCCTTTTCGGGCAAAAAAGAGTTTTTTGATGCTGAACCATGTCTCTCTCCGGACGGAAAGAAGATCTACTTTCTCTCCACTCGCCCTTTGCCGGGAGACCCTCCTCATCCCGGATGGGGTTACGAGAATATCTGGATGGCCCATCGGACATCGGAAGGATGGAATGATCCTGTCCCCCTGGGCCCGTCTGTGAATGACGGACGCAATGTCTTCTACCCGACGTTCGCCGGCGACGGCACCCTTTATTATACGGCATCTCCCCGCGGCGGAGAAAGAAAATCGGATCTTTTCAGGGCTTTCCCCGAAAAAGATGGATTCTCCGGAGGAGAGAAGCTCCCTGAACCTCTGAATACATTTCCCCTTCAATTCAACAGTGCTGTCGATCCTCAAGGAGAATATCTTCTTTTTCTGGCTGCCGGAAGTGAAGCGAATCAAAATGCTTCGGATATCTGGGTCTCTTTCCGTTCGGAGGATGACCGGTGGAGCAAACCTCTGAACCTGGGGAGCGCTGTCAATTTCCCCGGCGGCAACGCTCAGTCGGTCTCCATCACCCCGGACGGCCATTTTATCGTCTTTGCCATGACCTACGGAAATCCGGATCTTCTTCCGCCGGAGATCACTTATGAGTCTTTGCAAAAATCCATGACTTCCCCACAGAACGGCCTCTCGGATCTCTACTGGATCGATGCCTGCCTTCTGAAAGGATTGAAAGCAAAAGCAGAGTGGTGATAAGGGCCTTAACAGGAGATTTTTTTTATCTCTTCCTCAAGATACCCTGTAACAAACTCGATGACCAGGGGGCAGACCTCGTCAAAGAGGCCTGCTCTCCGGGCTTTCAGATATTCATCCGGATCACTCATGTCGATGCCCAGCAAGTCGCGGCAGCGCAGAGTCCCGAACCGTTTTCTGACCGCTTCTCCCAGAGACCTGACTTTTCCGTAACATTTCTCCTTGTCCGGCCCAAAAAGAGCCCCCAGGACCATGACTCCTCCTGTAAAGGCCCCGCAGGCCTCCTGCAAGCGTCCCATGCCTCCCCCAAAACCGGCCCCCAGGGGAGCCAGATTTTGCGGAGTAAACCCCAGCTCTTCTGCCCACGGCAGAATTACAGACTGACAGCAGTTAAACGGGCCGCTGAATCTCTCCAGGGCTTCTTTTACTTTTTCGCTCCGTTTTTCCATTCTTCTCCTTTATGGTATCTATGACGATGAGAATTGTGACCACAACTGCTTCGATAACGGTCCTCCAGATCTTGGCTTCTTCAGGGATCCCGAGCAGTTCTCCCCAGGTGTTGGCTGACCAATGGATCAATATGGCACTCAATACCGACCCCCTGTACCGGTCATAGAACCGTATCATGAGGATGGCATGGGGGAAAAATGCAGCCACATAAGTCAGAAGACAGACAAACCCTGCGTCGGCGGCTCTCTGCTGATAGCTCCCCTCCATGAAAAAGAGGGGGAGATGCCAGAGAGCCCAGAACAAGGCGCTGATCACTGACATCTGCCAAAAAGAGACTTTCTCCCGAACCAGATCCGGGACATATCCCCGCCAGGCAGGCTCTTCAGTCAGGGGGCCGAATAAAAGCATAAAGAGGAGAAAAGGGATAAGCGAAACAGGGTTTTGTACAAATGAGGAGATCTGTGTCAAATGGTTCGAGAACTCACCCCCCGTATACAGCAGGAGAGCAACCAGGTTGGATAACGGGAAGAGGAGGATGATGATAAGGTATCCTGAAACAGAAATACGTTTAAAATCGACACATCGTATTAAAAAGCGTTTCCTTTCCCTGTTTCCATCCAGGGAGATCAAGACTGTCAAAAGGGGCATCGCCCCTCCCAGGGCCAGAAAGAGTTTTCCCGTGATCGGTCTTGTTCCCGTTAAAACAGGGAGAAGCCACCATATCCATGTAAAGAGGAATGACTTGAGATAGAAGCTGAGGGCCTTCTTCCACACGCCCATCTCTACGGTTCTCATCCTACCATTTTTCCCAGTGAAGACGGCTTTCCTCCCACTTGTCTTTCGGAAGGACTTTCTCAGCAGGGTATCCCAGCGGGATGACATTAAGGGGAATGATCCTCTCGGGGAGAGAAAGGAGGGGGCGGATCTTCCTGATACGTTCCTGGTCAGGATAGAGTCCAGTCCATACTGCACCCAGCCCCATAGCTTCTGCTGCCAGAAGAATATTCTCCGTGGCTGCTGAACAGTCCTGAACCCAGAACTTCCGGGCGATTCCACGCGCATCTCTTTCGGGATCTCCGCAGACGATGATAGCTGCCGCCGCCTCTCTCAGCATGGAAGCATTGGGAAGTTGTTCAGCCAGAGAATCCAGGAGCCCGGCATCCGTCACGGCTATAAACTCCCAGGGACAGATGTTCACTGCAGACGGAGCGCTCATCCCGGCCTGGACGAGGAGTTTCAGTTTATCTTTTCCGATCTCCTTGCCCTGCTGATAATGGCGTATGCTTTTCCGGCTAAAGATAAGGTTCAGATCATCCATCAAGTCTCCTTTCAATGGGGCCATAAGAGGATCATATAAACGATATAGAGAGTAAATAGAATCCCCCCCTCCGGACGACTGAGCCTGAAACCGCTTTTCAAAAAGGGAAAAGCCAGGCAGGAGGCCAGAACAAACGCTCCCATATCCGTCCATGTGATCCCGTTTGCCACCAGGGGGCGGACTGCTCCCGCCCCTCCCAGGACAGCTAGAATATTGAATATATTCGACCCGATAATATTTCCCACAGAAATATCGGGCTCTTTTTTCAAAGCAGCCACGACAGATGTTGCAAGCTCGGGAAGACTGGTCCCGGCCGCCACGATGGTCAGCCCGATGACAGCTTCACTCACACCGAAGTACCTGGCCAGAGAGACACTTCCCAGAACAAGGAAATGAGCTCCCCCCACGAGCAGGCCCAATCCGACTCCGATAAAAAGGAGGCAGAGAAGAGGGGTACTGGTTTTGGGGCTGAGATACTCTTTAAACTCATCATTGAAAGTCTTTTCCTTTTTCTTCAAAGCAGGACGGATAGTCCACCCCGTATAGACGAGGAAGAAAAACAGAAAAGCCAGACTCTCTACCCTCGAGAGGACTCCGTCTCTGAAAAAGAGGATCACAAGAAATGAAGACAGGATCACAACCGGGACATCACGCCTGACAAGGCCCGACTGGACTCGCAGAGGGTGTATCAGTGAAGCCAGCCCCAGGATAACACAGAGATTGAATACATTTGAACCCAGGACATTACCCAGAGAGAGTGCGCTGTTACCGGAAAAAGAGGCCTTCAGGCTTACGATCATCTCCGGCATACTTGTCCCGAAAGCGACGACAGTCAAGCCTACGATGAGAGGCGCGACTTTCATACGCAGTGCCAGGCGCGAACTCCCTTTGACGAGCAGATCGGCACCGAAATAGAGAAGGACTATTGAAGCGAGGATGAGACCGACAGAAGAATACATCTATTTCAACCTCCTGACCCAGTTCCTTAAAGATAAGTCATTCCGGGCAGGTGTCAAGATTTCTCTTGTCTGCTTGTCGCTTCAGATGAGCGCTCTGTCGGAATACCTTTGCCCCGTCCGGCAAAGAGAGATACCCTGAGACAGAAAGGGGGAGACATGCGGACTACACAGTTTCTTATCCTCGTCCTCTTCCTCATCTCGGGATGCCGCCCGGTTGAGGAGGCTATTCAAAAAGACTTTACCACCGTTTCCCTCCGCCTTCTCTTTTCAGGGACATGGAGGACTCCGGCCCGTCTTCTTCATCTGGCTTCTCTGAACGGGAAGGTTTACGGACTGGATAAGACTGACGGGAGGCTCTTCGTTACCTTTATAAACGGGAACAAACTCCAGACCGAAACACTCTCCACCCTTCCTGTGGGATGCGAAACCGGGGAGATCTTCAACCCCGCAGCCTTTATCCCTCTCTCCTCCCGCTCTTTTCTTATCGCTGACCGTTACCGGAACCGTCTCCACCTGATTTCTGAAAAGGGCAAAAACCGGGAGACTCTTTTCCTGTCTTCCAGGGGGATTTATCCGTCGGGAAACCGTATCATGGCCCGTAAGGATGAACACCGGGGAGCTCTCCTCTTTATCGATTCTTCAAGCAGGGGGGAGATCCTTCTCATCAGGACGCAGCCTTTCGGGGTGGAGTCCTTCACGGGGAAAAAAAAATCTCTTCGATCTTCTCACAAAAAAAAACCTTCGTTCTTCCTTTTTTCAGGAGACCTGGTCCATACAGCACAGGGATTCTTCAGGCTGACATATTCCCCCTCTCTCTATCGAGTCGGGAGTTCAGGAATCTGCTACCACAATGATCCCTTTACTGCCCTCAGGGACGTTGGTTACTCTTTTTCTTTAAACCCTAAAGGCCGTTTTTCCGTCATTCCTTTCCTAAGGGCGGTTCTTTCCAGGTTTGAAATGGTGGCGCTCCGTGATGAAGTTCTTCTTCTCTTCTATGACGATCATCGGCAGCGAATCCTGGCCCTCTCCCCTGATACCCGCGTTAAAGCGGTTATCCCCTGGCCGGAAGAGATTCCCTGGGAAAAACCGCGCCTGATCCCGGCCGGGGAGAGGCAGTTTCTTCTATACGGTGATGATAAACGCTTTTTTCTTTTTGAGACAGAGACGGCCCTTTTCCGGTGAAAAGGGCCGCATTTCTACTTCTTGATAAATCGGGGCTCTTTTTGAAATGAGATGATACGGGCCTTCCAGAGAAGGTAAAGAAGAAGAGTCATGACTCCTGCCAGGAGAACAGCAAGCAGGATCCAAACTCCCCTTTGCACTTTTGTATAAGTCAATTCAAGGGTATTTTCTGAGAAGGGATCCAATTTCCATGTGTAGAGCCCCTCCTCTTCATCCACTTGCGAAGCATTGTGAGAAAGGACCTTGAAGGGAAGCCGGATGGTATAAGTATAATCCATATTTTTTGTAAAATTTTCAGGAAGAAAACCTTCGGCCTGATCATTGGTCACCAATTCATCCCCGACAGAGGAGAAATCCGTCTTTATCGAAAGAGCGATGGTAGACTTGAAGAGACCTTTTTCCGTCACTACGTCGAGAGAGGCTCCCAGCCGCCCTTTATTCTTTTCCAGTGAGGATCTCAATGATTCCAGTGATGAATATTCCTGACGGGCTGTAAAACCCTGAACCCCCTCTTTCTCATAATCTGTCACCTGGAATCCTTCTTCTGCAAGCTTCTTTTTTATCCTTCCGAAAGGATCTTCTTCATTGCTTCGGGCCGCTTCATAGACGACCTGCATCAGGCCGAAAGAATATTCATACGAGACCTTTCCGTTCCGTTCCAGTGTCAGCACCGAATGGGACTCTGAACAGGCGGACAGGATCAGAAGTATAAAAAACAGAAGAGTTAAAAGGGTACCTCTCTTCATCTTCACAACCTCCTTGATTTCGTTGTCCATAAGAATAGCTTTTTTACGCCGTTTTTCAAGTCATTTATTTGGAAAATATTTTCACAAACACCTTGACAAAAAGAATGAAAGTGATATTTTTACTTTGTAACACAAAGTTATTTGTAACCAAAGGAGGTTTGCATGAATTCGCACAAGGCCTATGAAGATGTTCAGCTGATCAAAGAGATGTTGTCTAAATCCAAAAAAAATATCTGTAACGGCGGCAGATACTTCATTCTATGGGGTTATGCCGTCTTAGCCGGGATCACTGCATCCTATTTGCTTGTTCATTTCGGATTTCACCGTTTCATCTGGTTATCCTGGTTCGCTGTTATGCTGGTGGGTACGGTGGTCACAGCTCTTTTCGCGGCAGGAGAAAAAAGACACTCCCGCGTCGTTACCATGCTGGACCGCATCATGGGGGGGCTGGGAGCAGGATTCTTCTTTTCTTTTCTTCTGGCCTCTCTTGTGTTTCCTCTCCTCAATGTCTATCCTGTTACAGCTATCGGCCCTGTGACCGGAATGCTGGCCGGAACATTTATCTTCATTCTGGCAGTCATCTATCAATGGAAATTCTTGTTTATCCCTGCCGCTGTCTGGTTCGTTTTCGCTGTAGGGGTCACCTTCATCCCTGACGACCTCACCGGACTGGCCATGTCCTTCCCTCTGGTCTTCGGCTACATCGTCCCCGGGCATATGCTCCTTTACAAGGAGAGGAAAGGCCGAAGGGATGAGTAGAGAGCCTCTCACCCTGGATCCCCTGATCCACGCCCCGGTAAGGCTGGCTATCCTCTCTTTGCTGATGACAGTGGAAGAGGCCGACTTCACTTACCTGAAAGAGCATACGGGAGCGACAGAAGGCAACCTGAGTACACACCTGACCCGGCTGGAAGAGGGCGGCCTCATTTCCGTCACAAAGACTTTTCATAAAAAGAGGCCGAAAACGATATGTGCCATCACTCCCGAAGGGAGAAAACGTTTTCATCATTATCTCTCCTGTCTGGAAGCGATCCTCACACCGGAAAAAACAGACTGACAAAGCCGGCTTCAGAGCCGGCTTCTCTCACTTATTGAAATGCGCATAAGACTATTTCAGAAAGGTTGCGGCTCTCCTCTTCCAATTGAGACTCCTGATAGATCAGGGTATCGTCAGAAGCACAATATAAGAGGACAGGGCTGGTCACTCCGGGACGGAAACGGTGCCGGGCTGTAGCCACGAGTTCTCCCCGGCTATTATAGCTGAGAAGAACAGCCTTATCCCTGGCTTCAGCAGAGCCGATGAGGATCCAGTAAGCATTCTGACGGGTGAAAAATGCCACTGTCCCGCGGGGAGAAAAGCGGAGCGAAAGCTCATTCTCTTCGTCTCCCTGACGGCTTTCGCCCTCGAACCACTCGCCCTTGAACTCGGGGTAATCCGCCTCCCGCTCAACAAGGAGCTCCTCCTTCTCCCATCGGGTAAAGAGCAGCCTTTTCCCCAGAAATCCGAAAAGCAGGACTCCGTCTTGAGAGACAAGGGGAATAAAGATGGAACGGGCCGCATAATCCATGAGTTCCTGTTTGTTCATCGATGAAAAATCAGGATGCTCAGCCGGAACGAAACGGCCCAAGAGCTTCCCCTTTTTATCGTAAACTTGAAGAAAAGCGGGGCCTTCAATAATGCTGCAGTAAATATATCCGTCATCGCTTAAAGCACCTGCGATGATACTGCCCTCCCCCAGGGTGAATTCATCCATAAACCGGATCTTTCCTTCGGAAGAGACTTCAAATGTCATGATCTTGTTGACTCCACGGTCTCCCAGATAGATCCTGTTCTCCTCACAACCGATATAGAAAATATCTCCGGGTCCGAATTCTCCGGGGCCTTTTCCTTTCCTGTCATACCGGTCTCTGATAACTCCCTCGCCGGTGAAGGTCACAAGTGCATAGCGGTGGTTCCGGGAATCCAGCGCCACATAAAAGCTTCCGACCTTATCGATACTCTCTATTTCCATATCATGGGATAGGGGAATTCGCTTGACTTCTTTGATACTAATAGACGGCAATGATTCGATATCTGTGACAGAAGATCCCCGGCAAGCGCTGAATATCACAAGAACTATTCCCAGATAGAGATAAAATCTCATATGTCCTCCCTTTTTCCATGGGACAAAAAAATAACGGGGGATGTTTCAGTGATTAATGCGAAAGGGATTCAGGAATCAAGAGCCTCTTTGAGGGCCCGTCCCAGCTCCTGCCTTCGGTAGGGCTTCTGGATAAAGCCCCTGGCCCCTTTATCCATCAGCTCATGGAAACCTCTGTCATGACTGAACCCTGAGGAGAAGACGACTTTGATATGAGGATCCATCTTCAGAAGTTCTTCAAAGACCTCACGGCCATTCATTTTGGGCATCACCATATCCAGAAGGATCACATCGATCTCTTCTCGTTTCTCATGGTAAGCCTGAAGCCCTTCATCCCCGTCTGAAGCCTCAAAGACACGGTATCCAAGTCCGACGAGGATCTCAGCAGCAATTGCCCTGACCACCCGGTCATCTTCGATAATGAGGACGGTCTTGTCCTTCACCTTCAGATCACCTTTTTCACGCGGCAGCTTCCTGATCGGGGTGCTTTCTGCCGGCAGATAGATACGAAACGAGCTTCCTCTCCCCGTAGTGCTTTCACACATCACCATGCCGTTGTGGTCTTTGACAGACCCGTAGACGGCAGCCAGCCCCAATCCCGTCCCTTTGCCTACGCCCTTTGTCGTAAAAAAAGGCTCAAAGATATGCTCCAGGATCTCCGGGGCCATCCCCTCTCCGTTGTCCCTGACTTCCACACACACAAAGGGCCCTGGTTTGAGATCAAAGGAACTCTCCCGGCAAAAAGATTCATCCAGATAACAATCCGTTGTCGTGAATGAGACGATCCCCCCTTCCGGCAGAGCATCCCGTGCATTGATTCCGAGGTTTAAAAATGCGTTCTGAAGCTGGGCAGGGTCTCCGATCACCGTGGACAGATTAGCCTTGAATTCCATTTTAATCTCAATGCGCCTGTCCAGGCTTCGCTCAAGGATCTGTATAGCGTCTTCAAGGATCAGATGAATATCCACAGGTGTCGACTCGACCTTTCCTTTACGCGAAAAATCAAGGAGTTTCTGTGTAAGGGCCGAGGCACGCCGGGCAGTATCGATGATCATATTAAGATTTTTTTTCAGATCCCGGTCCTTTCCCACTTTCATAGCCAGAAGATCGGCCGATCCCATGATACCGGCCAACATATTGTTGAAATCATGGGCGATCCCGCCGGCCAGCAGACCAATGGAATCCAGCTTCTGGGACTGACGGAGCTGCTGTTCCAGCACATATTGCTCTGTGATGTCACGTAAGACCACCACTGTCCCGGTGGTCGCCCCTTTTTCGTCCCGGATGGGAGCAACACTGCAGGAGACCCGGCGTTCTTTCCCGGCAGGAGTCCTCAGCAAAGAGACGGCTGGAAGACTCTTTTTTGGGCTGTTATCATTCCTGGGCGATACCAGAAAGGAAGGGTCAAACTCTTCATCCGTAAATCGTAACACATCCCGGGCAGGCTTCCCCCGTGCTTCATCCGCATTGAGCCCCAGCATCTTCTCACCTACAGGATTCATCTCCTGAATATTCCCCCGGGTGTCCAGGGCGATAACCGCATCACCGATAGAATTGAGGATAGTCCTGAGATCAGCTTCTCTCCGGCGCAATGCCTCTTCGGCGGCTTTCCGTTTAGTGATATCCCGTCCGATGGAGAGAATGGCAGGCTCTCCCCGGAAGTTGATGACACGAGCATTGACCTCGGTGGGGATTGAACGCCCCTCTTTTGTGATATGCTCAGTTTCAAAGATCAGATGCCCTTCCTTCATTAGTACCGCAGTCCGCTCCGGGACTCTTTCCGCATGGGCGGAAGCAGCAAACTGAGCAAGGCTCAGGGAGAGCACCTCCCCGCGGGTATAACCCAGACGCTCACAGAAAACATTATTGACTTCCAGAATCTTCCCGGCGGGTTTATGGATCACCATGGCATCAGCAGCCGAATGGAAAAAGAGGCGGAACTGCTCTTCGCTCTCCCTGAGCGTCTCTTCCATCTTTCGCTTTTCGGTGATGTCAGTCCCCGAACTGAGGATCCCTGTCTTCTCACCTGACTCATCATACAAAGGAGCATTCCGCCAGGCGATATACCGTAGTTTCCCCGTGCCTGTGAGAATATAGTTTTCGTGATACCGGACATCTTCACTTTGTTCGTCCATTAAATCATGGAAGAGAGCCCGTGTATCTTCCTTGCAGTCATCAGGAACAAACTCATCCATCCATACTTTACCCAGGATCTCTTCTTCCCTTCTCTCGAGAACCCGGCATCCTTTGGGATTGACCATGGCCACCCTGCCTTCTTTGTCCAGGGCCAGCATCATCACATCAGCCACATTGAGGTAAGCACGTGCCTTATCCCTTTCTTTATTCACTTTCTCTTCTGCCAGCTTGAAATCGGTCACATCGATGACAGAGATTAACCCCGCCTTTTTCCCTTTATAGACACAGGTCGTCCCGGCCAGGCGGACCCATCGCTCGGTTCCGTCTTTTCGGATGATCTTGAATTCATACCCTGTAGGAGCATCCTCCCCCTGCTGACGCTTCCTTCCCCGTTCCTGAACCATTTCCTTAAAATCTGGATGGACGATACTCCAGAAGTTCATCCGTTTTAATTCGTCTCTCGAATGCCCGGTGATCTTTTCCGAGATCGGATTCACATAGACCCACTTATCTTCCTGGTAGAGCATCACGGCTACCGGTGTGGAGACAGCCAGAGTCCTGAAAAGCTCCTCGCTCTCTTCAAGGGCTTCCCGGACAGCATACTCTTCTGTCACATCCCGGAAGACCAGGACCACGCCGATGACTTCACCTTTCTGGTCCTTGACCGGCGCAGCACTGTCAGCGATCTGGTAGCGGGAGCCGTCTCTGGCGACAAGGACCGTGTGGTTCGCCAGTCCCACGGTCACGCCGTTCTGTAAGACATCCCCTACAGGATTACGGGCTCTCTGTCCCGAAGAGGCGTTGATAATGTGGAAGACCTCCTCCAGAGGCCTTCCGGCAGCCTCACCAGCCGCCCAGCCGGTGAGCTTTTCGGCTACCCGGTTCATCTCTATGATCCGCCCCTCGATATCGGTTCCGATCACAGCATCACCGATGGACTGCAGAATCGCCAGGCGTGTTTTTTCCGATTGATACTCCCTGTTCAGTTCTCTCAACCGGACAAAACGCATGAAGAGGAGGAGCAGGACAGTGACGAGAAGGCCGGCCCCCAGGACGAGCCACGGGACAAAAAGAGGATTTTCCTTAAAAAACATCCGGTCAGCTGCCAGATGGATATCCCATTCGTTTTCTCCGGCTCTGATGGAGGCTTCCCTGACAAAGGGATCCCTGATCTTTACCGGCCAACGGGAAAAGACCGTCTTGGAACCGGTAAGGCCGTAGGGGTCCCGGACTTCGATGCCCATGTGGAACTGCTCCCGTGGACTGAGAATCGCCGCGATCACCCGGTCCATGAGGACGACTCCCTCCAGAAAGCCATGAAGCTCGCTACTATTTGCTGCCTTATAGACCGGAAGTATAAAAGAGACAGCGGCATGTTCTTCAAGTCCGCCCGGGTGGAAGGTAGAATCCACCAGGGTCATGCTTCCCCGGGCCCGAGCCCTCTCGTAGATCATTTTGCGATGGGGGAACTGGCCGGTTCTAAGCCCTGAAAAACCCTCATGCCCCGGGCCTGGTACGATATAGAGGACAGGGTAGTAGACCGACTCGGTTCGTATCCCCACCGCCGGGGTAAAGTCTTTTTCCTTTAAAACAAAATCAAGTCCTTCTTGTCTGGCTTTCTGTTGCAAAGAGGGAAGCTTCTCGCCTTTCACAGCTACGATCCATACAATCGAGTGGATATCATGGTTCTTGCTCAAAATATGGGAAGTAAAATTCGAAAACTCTTCATAAGAGATCTGTTCACTGTTTTCAAAAAAATTCTTTACCCCGGCCACCTCGCTCCACAGCTCGCTGATCTTTGCCTGGAGAGAGACTTCGATTAGGTCGGCTCTGCGGTCAAATACTTTTTTCAGCCCCTTCAATTCGCTCTGATAGATCATCCAGAAGAGGATGATGAAAAAGATGTATCCTGTGAGAGCGATGCTGATGAGGTGGTTCCTGCTATCAGCCTCCTGGAGTTCAGTCCCTCTCTCGGTGCGTTTCTTTTCCTTTAGCCGCTTTATCAAGATAACGGTATTTGCAGAAAAGATAATGATGAGAAAAAGAAAAAAAATGAGGTCATTTCTCCAAAACCTTGTCAACGGACCCCAACAAGTCAAACGAAAAGTGATATACAGGGTGCTGATCAGCGAAAGTGCCAAGCTCAGCCCTAATACAGGGTGCTGCCTTTTTCCGCGTAAATGGATGGACAATCGTCACCTCACTTTCATGCAGAGAATCATTGTATTATACCAGTTTTCCTCCGGTATTGTCAAACAATCTTCTCTCAGGCCGGCCGGGATCCCTTTCTCAAAGTTTTCGGTTCCAATGGGTGTCTTCCACATATCCCCAGGAATAGAGAAGTTTATTTTTCTCCAGGATCACAAGCTCCAGGAAATCGGGGTAGATCCTTTTGGGCTGACGGATGACCTTCAGAGAGATCAGGCGCCCGTCTACAAATCCTTCAAACTCGGCGATGGCCTCATCATTTCGTTTTTGTATTCCCGTCAGACGGGTCCCGTCCTGACGGATTTCCACTACAGAATCAAGGAAGGTCCAGGTGCCCGTGAGGTCAAATGAGGTCTCTCCCTCTCCCTTTCTCACCCTTATCCAGTCTTCAATACTGTTTTCTATGATCCAGTCGGGATTTTCCAAGGAGCCCGATGTGGTCAAGCTGAGGGAATATTGAAAGGAAAGAGATGCTCCGTCAATCCGGATCACACCTTTCCGGGTCTCTTTCTCCCCCCTGAAATAGCTCTCTTTGACAAAGGTATATTCTCCTTCTTTCGGTGTGACCTGCACGATCCCCTTGCTTTGTTTGATGACCCAGAGGCCGGACAGGTCCGCTGCAGAAGAGATCCCCCACAGAACACCGGAAAAAACCAAAAGTGCAACGATTCTTTTCATACAACCTCCTTCTTAATCTATATTATAGAAGGGGTTGAAGCTTTTCTCAAGGAGAAGCCCTGCTCCCTTTCTCTTGACAAGAACCGGGAAGAGAGTATTCTTTCTGAAAAAAGGGTCAGATCTTTATGTTTTCTTCATTCCATGAGCTTAAAAAAATGTACCGCTATGATGCCAGGCGAAAGACTTTTCATATTGATATCCGCCTCGACTACTACCGGGACCTCTACAATGAATGGGACTATTCCCCTCTTCACAGGAGGGATATGGACATGGACCTCCTGGAATATATCGAAGAGTGTTCCGGGGAGATCCCGCTCAAATACCGGATCCAGATAAATTTCTATCTGCCCAAAAAAGTAAAAAACACAGAGATCGAAGAAAAAAACATCACGGGGATGAAGAATTTTTTTTCCTATACTCTCAATAAGCAGCTGCGGGAGCGCCGTAGGATGTTTCACAGTTCTCTGGTCTACGGACTTACGGGTTCGGCCCTCCTCATCGGAGCTTTTCTCCTTCAGTCATTTTTAAAAAATGATTCGGCTGCTGTTCTGATCTCAGAAGGCCTGTTTATCGGAGGATGGGTCCTCTTCTGGGAGCTCTTCTCTTTTGTCTTTTTCAAGATACAGCATGTCAACCGGGAGATACGTAACGACAGGCGAGTCCTGGAAGCCCGAATCGTCTATCACTATATCTGATCCTCCCTTTTTCCCCGGGAGAATCCTTGTTTCTTCTTCCCTTCCCCGGATTCGTTATAAAAACGCGTGGTGGGATAGGCAAAATCGATATCCTTATGCCGGCTGAATTCTCTGAGTACATCTTCCCAGATAGCTTCCGTACTTCCCCGTCTTTTTCTCGGCTCACACATGTAACGCATGGTCAGAAGCACTCCGCTCTCCCTGACCGAAGTATAGACGATGGGAGTCAACTGAGAGTAAAAGATCATAAACTTCTTACTGGCTTCCCGAAGACTCTTTTCTGCAGCCGGAGTCAGCTGTTCAGCATGTCGGTCTACGATCTTCTGAAGAAGTCTCTTCGCTTTTTGCCAGTCGCTCTCGAAAGTCACCAGGACCGGGATCTCGTTCCAGATATAGCGGAACCCTTTGGTATAATTGGCTAATGTATCGGTGAAGATCTTACTGTTGTTGATATCGATGATCCGTCCGGTGCTTTGATCGGCATCCACCCAGTTCCCGATCTCTATGAGGGTAAACTGAAAGACACGGATATCGATGACATCCCCTGCATATTCCCCGATCTGGATCCGGTCTCCCATGGAGAAAGGACGGCGGGATATGATGAAAAGCCATCCTGCTATATTGGTCAAAGGGTCTTTCAGCGCAATGGCTAATCCGGCAGAAAGCAGGCCCAGGTAGGTGGCCAGGGTCTGAATGCCTTTAAGCCAGATACTGCCCATGATGAGAAGAGCCAGGACACCCGTGATATAGGTCAGGCTCTTGCGCCAGGTATAACGGGCCTTGATATCAGTAGTAAGACGGTTGACTATGTGAAGGATTATCAGGCGGATCAGCCAGAAAATCACCCCCACCAGAAAAGTGGAAAGGATCTTAGCCTGGAGGCCCGGATCGATCCCGGTCCATCCCTGAATGAAATCATAAACGGGGCCCATACTTCACTCCTTCGACTCTTCTGATTTTATAGGATTTCTTCTCATGAGTCAAAGAATCTTTCGGGCTTTATCTTTAAAGAGCCTTCTGAAGCTCAGGAATCGCAGGCCCGGCACTCTTCATCAGCCAGTTCGAATTCCAATGTAGGATGTGTTATCCCCTCCTCTTCGAGGATCTTTCGGACATCCTCTTTGACTCCCTGAGTCTCTTTGACGGATATATTCTTTTCCAAAACCAGATGACAGGAAAAGATATGGTGCAGCCCGTCCACAGACCAGAGATGTATGTCATGGGCTTCTTTCACACTCTTCAGGGATTCTATCTTCCCTTTGATCAGGGCGATATCGCTTCCTCTGGGAGTATACTGAAGGAAGATCTGAACGGCTTCTTTGATATTGGGGATGATCTTCGCGATAATAAAGAGAGACAATCCTACCGAAAGGATAGGGTCAAGGATGGGAAGGTAAACTACTTTCATGACCAGGCTGACGATGAGGACAGCAACCCATCCGATGGCATCTTCCAGAAGATGAAACATCACCACTTTTTCATTGATCTTGGTCCCGCTTTTCAGGCGAAGGACAGCTAACCCGTTAACTGCCACGCCGACGAGGGCCATGAGGATCATCCCCTCCACCCGGACATCCTCCGGATGGAAAAGGCGGGGGATCGCTTCACTCAAAATGAAGACCGAGCCTGTGAGAAGGATAGCGGCACTGATAACCGCCCCGAGAAGTGAAAAACGTTTGTAGCCATAGGTGAGACGCGCTGTCCTCGGTTTGTTCGACAAGCGTTCCAGGTACCAGGAGAGGCCGAGGGTAACAGAATCCCCAAGATCATGGACAGCATCCGAAAGAATCGCCATGCTGTTTGTCAACAAGCCCCCGACGATCTCAATAAATGTAAAAACAAGATTCAGGAAAAAAGCCACGGCAATGTTCTTGTGGCTTTCATGATGATGGTGGTGATGAGCCATGGCCTCTCCTTTGTCTGCGCCCTTATTATAGGGGAAAAGCGGAAAAACTCAATCCGGTTTTTTAAAAGCGTACAGACGCAAGCCAGTCCGCTGTCCCCTTTCCCGAAAGATATCCCAGGAAAATAAAGAGAAGAGCTGAAGCATGATGGGCTGCAATATAGGCCAGGGCAAATCCTGCCCGTCCTGATGAGAAAAACGAAAAGAGTTCTTTCGTATAAAGGGAAAAGGTCGTGAAAGAGCCCAAAAAGCCTGTTACAAGAAGAAGATTAAGAGTGGTAAAGCCTCCATGCAATCTGGCGACTCCTTCTATGACACCCAAAATAAAACATCCCAGGGTATTGATCAGGATAGTGGAAAGGGGAAACTTCAGATCGGTAAGGAGATTAAAAAGCAGGGCTGCTCCATAACGGGCTGCAGCTCCCATGGCTCAGCCAAGAGAAATAAAAAGAAAAGACTTCACAAAGGCCTCCGCTTGATGTCTCAGGAGTCATCAGCTTCAAACAGCGGTTTCCAGGTGAACTCCATCACCTCATGTCACAGGAAGAAAAAGAGTGGAACAGTATCCCCGGTGACAAACTTAAATAAAGAAACGATCTATTTTGTGCTATGCAACAAAATCAGATTTTTTTAACGTTAACAGCGCAGGGGCCTTTTCTGCCTTCCCCTACTTCAAACTCAACGGTGTCGCCTTCATCAATGAAGCCGCTGACATCGTTTTTATGGACGAACAGGTCGTTTCCGTCCTCTTTCTGAATGAACCCAAAGCCTTTAGTCGCGTTGAACCATTTAACAGTACCTTTCATGTAGTAACCTTTCACAACCGCGATCCTCACAGATCCGGTCTTTTTAATGAGAACACCGTTCCACTCGCTAACAATACACTCTTTTTTTGGTTTGTCAACATTTTTTATCGATCTTTTCTCTCCGGGCGATTGCCCTGGCGATCATGATCCCATTGACACTGGCATGCATCAGTCCGCGGGTCAGGCCGGCACCGTCTCCCCCCGCGTAAAGCCTGGCGATACTTGTCTCAAAGTCTTGGGTCACATCGACTTTGTTGCTGTAGAACTTCACTTCCACACCATACATGAGCGTCTCATCACTGGCCAGTCCCGGGATCAATTTGTCAAGAGCCAGGATAGTCTCTTTGATGTTCAGCATGGTCCGGTAGGGAATGGCATGACCCAGGTCTCCCGGTTCGGCGTCCTGCATAGTAGGGGTGATATTCCCCCGTTTAAGCCTTTCACGGGTCGTCCGCCTCCCGCGGATAAAGTCCCCGAACCTCTGGACCAGGATCTTCCCGTCTGCCAGCATATTCCCTAACGCAGCTACTTTTTTCCCGTATTCGATGGGTTCATGGAAGGGATAATCGAACTGGTTGCTCACCAGAAGGGCAAAATTGGTGTTTTCAGATTTTGTATTCTTATAAGAGTGTCCGTTTACCGTAGCCAATCCGTTTTCATAATGCTCTACAGCCACAAATCCTGAAGGGTTCTGACAGAAGGTCCGTACCTTGTCATCGTAGGTATCAGTATAATAGACGAGCTTCCCCTCATAGAGAAATTCATTGATCTTTGCCATGATCTCATCCTTCACTTCGATGCGGACACCTACATCCACAGGGTTGACAGCTGTCCTGATCCCCTGTTTCCGGCAAAGACCCTGGAACCACTCGGACCCCTCGCGCCCTACAGTGACGATGACATCATCTGCAGGGATCTTCTCCGTCTCATAAATAATGACACCCCCGACCCGCCCTTTGTCCACGAAAATATCATCCACTTTGGTCTCAAAGAGCAGAGAGACCCCTTTCTCTTCAAGATATTGCTGGATCCGCGAATAGACTTCATAAGCCTGTTCTGTCCCCAGATGTTTCAAAGGATAGTCGATAAGCCGCAAGTTGGCCTGGATCGCTTTCAGTTTCAACTCTCTGATCATTTCCATATTCTCTGTCCCATAGGTCTTGGAATCCGCTCCGAAAGTTTCGTAATAGCGGCTGTAGGTATAATCGATAAGCTCCTGGAGATGCTTTTCTTCCACATACTGGTCCAGGCCTCCGACATAGGGACTTAAAGAAAGTTTTCCGTCAGAAAAGGCTCCTGCGCCGCTGAAGCCCGTTGTGATATTGCACGGCTCGCAATGGATACATTCTCCCGTGGTTCTTTTGGGGCAGACCCGCTTGGTTATGGACCTTCCCTTTTCGAAAATGGTGATCTCAGAATCCGGCATCTTATCCAGAAGTTCCAGCGCTGTGAATATTCCCGCCGGGCCGGCCCCTACTATAACGATCTTTTTTTTCACATTCTCACCTTGGCGGATAGTCAGGGGAGGATTTCAATTTTTGCTATATATTCTGCTTTAAGGATCTTTTCCCGTCCTTTCGGGTCCTTGAGAAGGATCCAGCTGCCCTCCACCTGTTCCACGGTCCCGATCTCCGGTGACAGTGCGGAATCGATGCAGCGGGCCTTGATCTTTTTTCCTAAAAGGTTCTGAATCATTTTCATATCCATAGACACCCCTTTCACTATAGCATGCCGGAGAACTGCCAGAAGACGTCTCCGCCTGTTGTTCTGGGCTGTGATGATCAATACGATGAAGATGGCTGCAAAAGCGCCGGGATTCATGTTCGCCCCTTTCGTTCAACACCCTATTCTACCCTGTTTTCATCTCCGTGCAAGAGGGCTTTCTCACTGCTTTTCCAGAGAAAATTTAAGCAGCCCGTCCCACGAACCCGCTTCTTCACTCTCTGCTCCGTACAAAGTAAGTTCCTCAACACGGGGCAGCCGGAGGCCCAGAGAAAAGATGCCGTTCCCTTCCGGGGCCAGCGGAATCATCTCTTCATGAGCCAGGAAAGCAGCCTTGGCGTAACCGGGAAGAAGAAACCGGAAAGTCACATACTCCCCCTGCTTTAACGGTCCGGGCCGGGGAAGAAGGAGCCGCCCTTGATGTTCATTAAAATCCCGATAAGCTACCGGGAAAGTATACGATACCCCTTCTGCTACGTGGAGGGAGATCTCACCGGCCAGCTCCATCCTGGCCTCTCCGGGGTCTCCGGCAAAGAGCAGAAGGTCAAAAACCCCTGATTCGGGAAAGAGAAGGGTAAGAGAAAGCTTTCCCTCTTCTTCGTCCACCCAGGCCAGCTCTCCGGGAAAGAACTCCCCTCCTTTATGGATCCGAGCTGTGAGACGAACCTTTTTTTTAGGTGTAAAATCTAGGATGAAGGGATTGGATACACTCGTTCCTTCTCTCAGTTCCTCAAGAGATGCCCAGTCGAAATAATCATAATAGGGGCCTGTCAATAAGGGACGGCTGAAAAATTCTTCCCTTGTCACTCTTTTCTCCAGCAGCTGCCAGACAGGGTCTTCGGGAAGGTGGGTGGAGATCATTTCCTGTGCCGGGATGAAGAGGTAGGCTGTCGAATAGCGGGGTTTATAACCTTCTCCTGAAAGAAAGCCCGCATCCCAGGTAGTATCGACGAGATACCAATCACCTCTGATCTTCACGGCATTCCAGGCATGGCTCAGCGTCTCTCTCTTCTCTTTACGGAGAGGCAAACGGACTTCTCCGCGGATGATAACACATTCCGCTCCCGAAGCTGTTACCAGAGCCTGAAAAAGACGGGCATAACCTTCACAGACAGCTCTTTTCTTTCTTAAGACAGAGGCCGTATCCTGAGGAGGGATCCGTCCCGAAAAGAGAGCCTCTGTATCGTAAGTGATGTGTAAAGAGACCCAGTCGTGGAGCATTTTGATACGGAGAAACTCCTCCTCCTGTCCCTCCAGAAACCGAAAGACCCATTCTCCAAGGGCATTGCGCCCTCCTTCTTCTGTTGAGAGAGCGGGCGGGGCTTCATATGAGCCGACTCCGGGATACGGCTCATCCGTAAAGGACGGGATGATCTCTCTTCCGCAAATAGGAGAAATCAGAAATAACAGCAGGATCAAAGCAAGTTCAGATTCCCGCAGTCCTCTCTTCACCGTTTCTCCTGACATTACCTATTCTGTCTCGGCAGGGTAAAGGGTGACACTCAGGTCTCCCGCAATAAGTGAGACAGCGTAATAGGGCAGGACGGCGAGGTCTTTCCAATCATCCCAGGAGAGAGGGACATTTCCAAAAAGGCCCGGCGAATTCAGCATAAAATCTGAGACACTGGAATAGGATGCGGGATATTGTGAAGAGACATGAAGACGGATATCCTGTCCGCTGAAGAGATAGTACATCTTGGCATATCGGAAAAAGGGATCTGTGTTGTTTTCAAAGATCGAGAGGATATACATCCCGTCCCCATTGAGCGCTGCTGCGAACTCAATCCTGACCTGGGGCATATTCGTCGTAGTGAGCCTCCCCTGGTAAGATTGGGCATTATACTCTATACGGGACTGGTATTCGCCCGGGGCCCCTGTGTTCGTATACCACTCTGCCAGATAATAATCGGTCATCGGGGCAATGATCCCGATGATATGGTCCTCTCCGTCGTAGAACTCGAATTCCCATTGCTGCTCTTCATCATTCCAGGTCTTTTCCTGGCAGATCAGAAGAAAGCGGCTGATCTCTGACAAAGCCGTCTCAAAGACAGGCTCAAGCCATTGAGCGGCGAAACCCGGGTCAAAATCCCCGGCTTCTGTGTAAAGTGCCTGGGAAAGGGATATCATGTTATTATAGAGCCCCTCGGGGGGATTGAACGTGGGGCCTGTAAAACTTACTTCATCGTCTTTGCCGCATCCGGATAGAAGGACTGAAACCAGCAAAGCAAAAAAGAACACTTTTCTCATGAAAGACCTCCTTGGTAATCCTTATGCTACCACGGCTCTTCGGAAATAACAAGTCTGACATTCACTCTTCCGGGAAGAGAAGGCCCTTGACCTCTAACCTGACTCTTTCCAGAGCCCGAGAGCGTTCTTCCGCATCCCGGGTCGCCCTGGTCTGGAAAAGATCATAAAAGAGAGGCATAAGAACCGACTCTTCCAAAAACCCCAGCGCCACTGCCGTTTCCGCCGCATAGAGGAGGTCTTTAAAGGCCTTTTCCCCATCAGGATCCAGAGGCTGCGACAAGAGTGACAGAACAGCCTGATGTCCCTCCTCCTTAAAACGGGACTCTTCCTGTTCAAGGAATGAGTCGATCTCTTCCCAGATGCTTTGAGGAAGCTCCTGCGATGAGGCACGTATGTTTTCGAGAAGATGTTCTCTCCGGGAAGGCCCGGTCAGCGCGCATATGACTCCGGGGCGTCGGAGGACCCAGGCGATTGCAGTCTGGACTGGTGTCATTCCGTGATTTCCGGCTATCTCCTTCAGATAATCTGCAATACGTAGGGCAGAAGAGAGCTTTTCTCTTTGAAACAAAGGGTCGATGGCCCTGATGTCCCCTTTGTCAAAACAGGACTCTTCTCCTCGTTTCCGGGCCAGAACCCCCCGCCCTGTAACACTGAAGGCTACGATCCCGGTCTTATATCGCCTGCAGAGAGGAAAGAGCTCCCGCTCGCCATGCCTGGCGACTACACTGTATTCTCCCATAACAGAAAAAAGCTTCCCTGGCTCCATATATCTCTTTACCCGAAGAGGAGGGAGATGCCCCACTCCATAGTGCCGGATCTTTCCTTCACGGACAAGCTTCTCCAGAGCAGTTACTGTCTCTTCTACAGGTGTCTCCGGATCGTCAAAATGAATATTGTAAAGGTCGATATAATCTGTTTTCAGCCGTTTCAGGCTGGCTTCACACGCCCGGTAAAGGGTCTCGGCCCTCAGATCCGCTTTCCCGGAAGCATCGGGGCTCACTTTTGTAGAGAGGAAAAGAGAGGGCCTTCTTTTGCCCACGACCTCTCCGAGTATCTCTTCAGCTGATCCATACCCCTGGGCCGTATCAAAATAGGTCACCCCGTTTTCTATAGCGCAATCCAATGTCTTTTTGTATTCCCGGATATCAACTTTTCCGTAGGCCCCTGAAAGGCCGTAACATCCCATTCCGATTTCGGAAAAACGTTCACCCTGATGTTCGCGGTATTTCATCTCTGCCTCCTTTTGAAAAAATTCTTCAAAATGAGACACAAGACTCTTAAGAATGTTTCGTCTGTCTGGTCAGTAGATTCTCTCCCGCAGGACTCCGCCCGGGGTGAAGGAGACGATCACAGGGGGGACTTGCAGGAGTTCATGCTCGTAGAGGGTAAAGACTTCCTCGCTTTCTTCGGTCACCGCCGCTGCAGCCCTGTCCAGAAGAGCGTAGTCTGAATCACTCATTTCACTTTCCGACTGGGCAGCCAGCCCCCAACCGTCCCAGGGAAGGAGTTCTACTTTGTTCAAAGCAGCCAGATCCCTCAAGAGGTTTCCCCGGACAAACCAGAGGCCCCGCATATCAAAGATCCCGAACTTATCTGGATCCTCGAGCTCTTCCCGGCACAGCTGCCAGGCTTCAGCACCATTCAGAAATCGTCCCCGGGGCATATCCAGAGTATCAAACCGGATTCCCAGTTTCTCGCGCATAAGGTCATCGATCTGGGGATCGGCCATAATCCACCGTCCGTTCTCTTCATCCCAATACTCCACCACCCAATGGTCCTCAAAACGGCCGGGATTGAAATAGGTCCCGAAACCGCAGCGGGCTACGGCAGGAATTCCCTTATACCGTAGAAGGGAGACCAGAAAGACACTGAAATCGCGGCAGTTACCGTAGAATCTCTTATCGTAAGGGCGTTCTTCAGAAAGAGGGCGGCTGTCCAGAGCCATGATCTTCTTCAAGATCTTTTCGACAAACCGGGATTGCACATGCTCTTTCTGCTCTTCTGTTACAGTGATCCCGTATCGGCTTGCCCAGTGGATATGGATAAACAGATTCTGGATCAGAGACACCATTCCGGGAACATCATCCGGAGCTGCTTTGAAAAGTTCCCCTAGAGTGCCGGGGGACGTGATAATACCCTGTTTTGCGTAAAACTTGATGATATCCCGCATGCTTTTCATAAATCAGCCTCCTTCATTGCCGGGCCCTTTCCCATAATAGAGCGTGTGGCCGAACATTTCTACCCTGTCTGGACAGGTTTCTCCATTCCGCCGGCGTCTGATTTCAATAAGGTTGAGTACATCATAACCGGTTGACTTCAGAAAAGAAAGCATGACTCTGTTATCAGGGTGAACCCAGAAAAAGAGAGTCTCCTGTCCCCGGGATTCAGCCAGGGCTTCTCCGATTGTGACAAACTGCCGGGCGATCCCCTTTCTTCGACAGGCCGGATCCACGAAGAGCTGTTCCATCCAGACGGTCCTCTCCTCGTCTTTAAAGACACAATATCCACTCAGTGTCTCTTCTTCAGCCACATAGATGATAAAACGCTCTTGGGATAAGTCCTCCGTCAGCTCTCTTCGGGCCTCCTCAGAAGTATAGGAGCCAGGACGCCCTCTCATCCGGGCTATCTCTGAGCGGAACTTACGGATAAGTTCCGTAAGAGCCTTTTCATCTCCGGGCTTAGCCAGGCGATAGATCATCGTGCCTCCCTGTCAGTATCTTTCCCTCTTCAATCAAAAAAAAGATAGGGTACGCTCACTCTCTTTCGACTTTCCTGATGATCTTGACCAGAATAAGGATCAGCGATCCGGCGACAAGCCCGTAATCGAGGGAGACCCCCAGCCTGATAGCACCGAAAAGTCCGTAGAAAAGTCCGAAAAATCCCAGCACAAGCGACCAGGCTTTCGACTTCAGGGCATTAAAGAGCAGTGTAAAACCGATGACGATGGCGAGAGTAGGGCAGGGGACGATCCCTGTGGGCGCTCCGTAAAGGTAGGGGACAAGAGATTTGACAGGGAGAAAATGGGGATAGAACCAGCCCAGGGCGATCATAATAGCTCCGGACAGAGCAAAAATATTCCACCCGGTGGTGACCTTCTCCTCAGGCATACGGGCGCTGAGAGTCACAAGGACCAGAAAGAGCGTAGCAAACAGGAGTCCGTTGAAAATATTCGCCGTGATAAGAGCCAGGACTGAGACCGACAGGATGGGAAGCGTCAGCACCACTCCGGCCTGCCGGCGGGTAGGCCTCCATCCGGCCACCAAAGCTATGATCCCGATCAAAAAAAGAATGTGCCAGATCACAGCCAATGGGAAAAACTGTCTGCTGAGGATCTTCAACCCCAAGAGAATACGCATGACATCAGGCATAACACCCTCCTCTGTTTTTATAATTATATATTATAAGGCTCTGCCCTTTTTTGTCAATTATTCTTGTCCCTCCACTCAAAGATTTGACATCATCCCTCTTTTTCTCTATACTCAAACGTGATCACCCATTTTTATAAGGAGGTGTTATGGGTAAACGAGGAATAGAGATTTTGGATATTGATGTGAAAGCCTTGATCAAAATGCTGAACGAAGCCCTTTCGGAAGAGTGGTTGGCTTATTACCAGTACTGGGTGGGCTCCCGTGTCATCGAGGGACCCATGCGGACAGAGGTCGAACCTGAACTCCAGGTCCACGCCGACGAGGAGCTGAACCATGCTGTCATGGTGGCTGACCGCATCATCCAGCTGGGAGGGACCCCGGTCCTCTCTCCGGCCCAGTGGATGAAGCTCGCAAGGTGTGAATATGAAAGCCCGGAAGACCCTTATGTGGAAGTGATCCTGCAGCAGAATCTCAACGGAGAACGATGTGCCATACAGAGGTATAAGGAGATCTGCGATTTCACCCTGGGAAAAGACCCCACCACCTACCAGATGGCACTGACCATCCTCCAGGACGAACTAGAGCATGAGCAGGATATCGAAGACTGGATCAACGATATCGAACTACTTAAAGAGAATATCAAAAAAATGAGGATGTAACCTGAGAGGGAGCGGGGACCTTTCCGCTCCCCTCAATTTTTCTTATACTCAGCGAAGGCCCCGTTTAATAGATCCCAGAAGGCCGCGGGCGATTTCTCTTCCTATAGTTCCCGTTACCGTACTGATAAAGGATTTCGTGATGCGTTCTGTGGAAAAGGGGCTGTTCTTTTTAGCCTTAGCTCTGGCCTTCTCTTCAGCCAGGCGCTGTTTTTCCAGAGCTTTCGCCTCTTTTTCCCGTAATTTCTGTATAGTCTCTTTTTCTTCCAGAGCAGCCTTTTCCTCATATTTTTTCTGAATGATCTCGTGGGCTGATTCCGGGTCAAGCGTCTGGGTATATTTATAAAACATAGGTGAGTTTTTGATGAGTGCGTCTCTTTTTTCTGTTGTGATCGTCCCGAATGCGCTTTTGGGAGGAGCGATCAGAGCCCGTTCGACCACAGACGGCTTCCCTTCTTTATCCAGAAACGAGACCAGAGCTTCCCCTGTCTTCAATTCCGTGATCACGTCCTTGACATCAAAGTCCGGATTCTGCCTGAATGTATCCGCCGCCCCGTTGACGGCTTTCTGCTCTTTGGGTGTGAAGGCTCTCAAAGCATGCTGGACCCTGTTCCCCAACTGAGCGGAAACGCTGTCAGGGATATCCACCGGGTTCTGCGTCACAAAAAAGACACCGACTCCCTTGGACCGGATCAGACGGACCACAAGCTCGATCTTTTCCAGAAGAGCCTTGGGTGTATCATTGAAGAGGAGGTGCGCCTCATCAAAGAAGAAGACCAGTTTCGGCTTCTCCAGGTCTCCGACTTCAGGGAGCTCTTCGAAAAGCTCCGATAAAAGCCAAAGAAGGAAAGTCGAATAGATCCGGGGAGAATTAAAGAGGTCTTCTGCTGCCAGAATATTGATAATCCCCTTCCCGTTGATATCCTGCCCCAAAAGGTCTGCGATCTCCAGGGAAGGCTCGCCGAAAAAGAGATCTCCTCCGGCTGATTCCAACTGAAGAAGCGCCCGCTGGATCGCCCCGATGGAAGCTGATGTGATATTCCCGTATTTCAGAGTATACTCCCCGGCATGGTCCCCCACATAATGAAGCATGGACCTGAGATCCTTCAGGTCAAGCAAGAGCCATCCGTTTTCATCGGCAATGCGAAAAGCGATCTCCAGGACTCCCGCCTGAACGTCGTTGAGATCCATGAGCCGGCTCAGAAGAATAGGCCCCATTTCTGATATGTCTGTACGCACCGGATGGCCCAGACGTCCGAAGACATCCCAGAGACGGACGGGAAAGGTTTTAAAGGCAAACTTCTCCAGCCCTATATAATCGATCCGCTCCTGAAGTTTAGGGTTCATGGCCCCCGCTTCAGCCAGGCTTGCCAGGTCTCCTTTGACATCCGCTAAAAAAACGGGGACTCCGATCTCGCTGAAGTGTTCCGCCATGATTTTCAAAGTCACAGTCTTGCCGGTTCCCGTAGCCCCTGCGATCAGCCCGTGCCGATTGCTCATGCGGGCCAAAAGCTCCACATGGCTTTTCCCCTTTCCTATGATAAAACGATGCTCTTCTGCCATAAGGCCCTCCTTACTGATTTCTCTATCCTATTTCTAAAGCAAATCTCCTGCAATCCCATTATCACACTCTGGGAAAAGGCCTCAGGGAAGCGTCCCGGGCCATTGGATGACCTTGGCCAGCATCAGACAAGGGTTCTCCTTCCCCCATAGGTCAGGGAACTCTTCTAAAGGCAGAAATCCCATGGAGGAATAGAAACGGCGGGTCCGTGTGTAATGGAGATCAGGATGAGCGCTGCTCAGAGTCTTCACGGTCAAAAAAACAAAATTTCTCTCTTTCAGGACCTCTTCGCATTTTTCGATGAGCATTTTACCATACCCCCGTCTTTGACAGCGTTTGAGAATCCCCATGACAAATATCTCAGCCGAATACCGGTTATGTTCGTGGAGGGAGACAAAACCCACATACTCCTCTCCTTCCCGCACAGCAGCCATATATTTCTCCCGTGAATCCCTGATATACCGCTCAAGAGCTTCGGGGATCCCGAACCATTCGGGCAGGTCTGAGAGGATCCTGCTGCAGATCTCTTCTTTAGTCTCAGGCAGCAGTACTTCTGCTATTCTGATTTGGCGGTTCATCCCTCGCCTCCCTGGTTCTCTTCACGCTGAGCCAGGGCCAGGACATGGCCGTCCGGATCCATAACATAGGCTGCTCTGTCTCCCCAGTCTCTCTCTTTCAACGGCGAGAGAAGGCGCCCCCCAGCCGACAAGGCCCGCTTCAAAACCGCCCCGGGATCCTCCAAAAGAAGATAGACCTCACACCGGGGGATCCCGGCACCCTGTGACGGATTGCAAACCTCTTCCCCCAGCAGAGTTTTGATGCTTTTTTCCGGCATCAGCCCCAGGCGAGCCCCGGGAGCCAGTTCAAACTGGGTCATCCCAGGTACATGGAACAGAGGAGGGCGGCTCAGGATCATTTCGTAAAATAGGCGGCTCTTTTCCTGGTCAGCACAATAAAGAATGAACTCACATCCCTTAAAACGCATGTTGACTCCTTTACTCTATATCATATCATATCGGAGAGACTCTCTGCTGTAAAGCTCTCTTGCAGGAAAGGCCGGTCGTTAAACCGGGCATAACAATAGATACATCCATAGTGGCATGTCCCGTATGCCCCGACGTCACGGCTTTCGATACAGCGGCACGAACTCCTCTGGGAGGGGTCCTTCTTCGCTTTTTCCAAAAAAGACGTAAGATCCTCATCTCCGGGATAAAGGCTGCGAAGCAAAACGCCGTCGACGCAAGAAGCCGGAGCGATCCCCCATTCTCCCCAGTCTCCTTCTGCACACGTTGTGATAGTAAATTCGGGGTTGATGTCTTGCCAGCGGTGCTGAGCCCTGCTCAAAAATTTTATGAAAAAAAGTTCTTCATCTTCTGAAGGCACCCTGAGAGAAAAAGAACTCCTCTGAAGACGAGAACGGACGCTTCGATAGGGGGAGATATCAAGAAAACTCACTGTCAGGCGATCAGTTAAGGGAGCCAGCTGGTCACCTATTGTAAGAAGACGGGCTGCCAGCTCCTCTGCAGAAAGTGCCGCCGAAAGGATGAGTGGATCAAAGCGCCAGAGGACTCTCTTCTTTCCCAGAAGCAAGGAGAGCTTTTTAAACAACTCTATCCTTGCTTCCAGAGGAGGCAGGCCGGGTTCCCATCCCTCTTGTTCATAATCGTTGAGGGTAAACTGGAGATAAAAACCCAGGCCCATCTCTTCCAGAAGAGGAACTGCAGAGAGAAGCGGAGCAGGATTTTTACTCCAGAAGACCACTGCCCTGACCCGTTCGTAAGAGATATGTTGCCTCAGTTTGTTATAGGGATTCACACGGACAGAATAGCCCTGATGCAGACGATGCAGAAACCAGGGCATGTAGAAGGCCGGGATATCTGTAACACGGCTGGCTGACAGGATGACGGGAGAGACAGGCCGAAGCGTCAAAACTACCCCCTCTTCCGCCCTACAGGGTAAGGGAGAGAGAACGGCCCATTTCACGGACTTTCTGCAGAACATCGGGGTTATCCCGGAGCTCCCGTTCTCCCGTACTCACACCGAACGAAAAACTGATCTCCATCTTCAGGAACCGGGCCATGGAAAGAACAGATTCCCGGGCGATGAGATATCCGGAATCGGCCTCTGTTCCGCCGAAAGTCCCTAAAAATCCAAGTCCTTTCCCTCTGAAGCTGCTGAAGTCCATGGCATAGAACCGATCGATACAGGCTTTAAGCTGGGCAGTCATATGCCACCAGTAGACGGGAGAGGCCAGGATGATAAAAGAAGCTTCCCGGATAAGGGGGTAGAGCTGATCCATGTCATCACGGATGATGCAACAGCCTTCTTTCCCCTTACAGACCGAACACCCCCGGCACGGGGCAATATTCATCTCGGCAGTGTTGAAACATTCTGTCTTGAGTTCAGGAAAAACCTCAGCCACCCCGTTCAGAAAGGTATCAAGCAAAAGAGCTGTGTTCCCTGTCAGACGCGGACTTCCCTGAAGAGCCAGAACAGCCGTATCGGCCCTGTTCATATTTCCAGCCCCAAAAAGGTCCGCACAGCCCAGCCGATCCCGAAGGAGAGGAGTGCGACTCCCAGGCTGATGAGAGCCATTTCCAGAAAACGGCGCCTGAAAGGAAGGTCTTTTGCCACAGAAATATAGAAGTTAAAAGCCAGAATGATCAGAATGGCTGCAGCCAGCATAAGGACCAGATTGACAAAGGGGTTGACAAAAAGAAAGAAGGGAAGCGTGAGAAGGATAACCGTCCCCACATAGGCCAGCCCGGTATAGAGGCTTGAGGTAAAAGCCCGGGCGTGGTTTCCCTCCTGCCGCTGGGAAAGGAACTCACTGGCGGCCATGGAAAAGGAAGCGGCGATCCCTGTGATGAGCCCCAGAAGTGCAATGGTGCGGCTGTTTTGGACGGCGAAGGTAAAACCCGCCAAAGCTCCGCTGAGCTCCACCAGAGCATCATTGAGACCCAGGACCACAGAGCCCATATAATTAAGTTTTTCCTCATTGAGCATGTCCAGAAGCTGTTTTTCATGGACATCCTCTTCCCGCCCCATACGGGCGGCTTCCGGCATAATCTTTTCAATATCGTCATAAAGTGCAGATGCTTCCACCTCCCCTTTTTCCATAAGCTTCAGGGTGAAGGTAAGGCCTGCTGTCCTTGCCAGGATATAATACCAGGCGATACGGAGAGCCGAAGGGGCAACTTCGCGCTGTGTGTAACGTTTCAAAACCTCGTAATGGTTCTTTTCCGTATCTGATATTTCCTTAAGGATGGCCTTATTGGAAGGATCCTTCTCCTTCGCTGCCAGGGCTTTATAGATATAGTAGCCTTCTATCTCATCCTTCTGGATACTGATCAGTTTTCTGATGACATTCTTCTCCACAGCCTCTCCTTTTTTTCAAACGAGTATGCCACAACAAGTGAAAAAATCCGGCGAAGATTCATTTCCCCTGCCGGGAATCAAGTCCTCCCCGTAGCCGGAAAGCTGAATTTCTCCGGAAGAAGGCCCGGGGGAGCATCTACAAAAAAGTGGTCGTCCTCTTCAGCTTCAATCTGCCACACACCTCCCTGAATCCCTGCTGTCTCGGGAGTAAAGTGAAAAAGGGCTTCGCCGGCCCCGGAGAAAGGGAGCTTCGCAAAATAGTCTGTCCAACTGATCTTACGGGGATAAATGGCATCATACAGATGGAGCGTCTGCCCCTCCTGCCGGACGATAAGAATCCCATTCTCCTCCTCATCAAAGAGAAGGGAATCCCTGAAGAGATAGAGGGCGTGAAAAAGGGTGATGGACTCTCCCGTCACCAGGCTGAACAGATCCGAAACAGGGATTCGGGCCGAGAGGCAGCTCTCCAGGATCCGGCGGTCTTCCGTTTTCTCAAGGTTCAGGAACCTGAACTTCCCCGCTCTATTCCCGGATAGTACGAGAGGGCAGGAAAAGAGGAACCGGGGTCTTTCATAGAATCCGTACCGGGGGTAAAAGTCCGTGACACTGTCGTTAGCAAAAAGAAAACGAAAGGAAGCTTGCCCCTCATAGGCTTTCGTGATACGTAACATCAGCTCCCGGGCCAATCCCTTTCCTCTGTAATCGGGATGGGTCATCACCGTTCCCAGCTGAAGGGTCTCCATCTCCCGGCCCCGGATCATAAAACGCATCGTCGTGACAGAGACATTGGAGACAGCTTTGTTTCCTTCAAAGAGTGTGTGGCAGATAAAGGAATCGTCCCACCATCCGCTTTCATAAAAGGGTTCGAAATCAAGGCCGAAGACAAGTCGGGAGAGAGTATTGAAGGCCCTCCGCTTAGAATCGTCCCGATGATATGCAGCTTCGTATTTCAAATGATCATGATCCTTACTTAAAAAAAAAGACCTCCGCAAAGGCCTTTTTTTTTACAACATAAGCTGATATTCATGGTTTGTCCAATGTCGGAGCTTTTTCTCCGTGTAACTCTTTAGGAAGAGGGTTCTCTACTTTTACGGTGGGATACTGTTTCAGATAAAGAGATTCACTTTCATAATTGAAGGGATGCTCTGCCCACTTTCGCCCTTCTGAAAAAACTCCCTTGCTGGGATGCAGATTTATATTCTTGATCTCTTCTGTAAAATCCCCCATATACCAATGCATTTCGTAAATATTCTCCACCGCCATCTTCCTGAAAAAGACTTTCAACAGGCCGGGTTTATTCCACTGTTCTACGGCTGATTCAAGTATATACCCGTTAAAGATGTTATCCTGGTTTTGATCGCGCATAACAGCAAAGACATAAATCCTGGGATATTCGTTCTTGCCTCTCAAGCCTGTGAGGATATTGACCCAGCTGATACTTTCGCTCATTACCCACACCCCTTCGATGGGATCCAGGGTCTCAACATTATTCTTAAAATAATCCATCATCCCGTCTTTGGTCATCGCCGTCATCGGCCAGCTCTCCTTTATCTGCATCAGATTCTGACTTGTGGAAGCACAACCTAAGATAGTCCCCGTTAAAACAAGGAAAAAAAGAATACGCATCCCTTTTCTCATATAGGCTCCTTTCCTCTGCCTGATTTTTAATTATAGTCTTTTTTTTTGTATTGTCAAAGTCTCCCTACTGATATTATTGTTCATGATCGAGAAAAAGAGAAAAAGCATTGACAATTACTAATGCCCTGCTATTGTTTCTCCATGAAGAAACGAGCCTCTCTTTTGACTTCCTATCTCACCCTTCTCTCTTTAATCAGGCTCTTTTTCTCTACCGGGGCCTATCGATGTCCCTCCTTCTTTTTTTCCATGTGACTGTTTCGCATTGATAAAAAAGGAGGAGATCATGCGTTATCAATCTATTCTTGAGACAATCGGAAAGACACCGTTGGTTCGGATCAACCGGTCCGGGTTTACCGGAGAACTCTATGCAAAACTGGAAGGGTTTAATCCCGGGGGCAGCATCAAGGACCGCGTTGCGGTCCATATGATCAAAAAAGCCCTGGAATCCGGAGAGCTGAAAAGATCAATGACAATCCTTGAGGCCACATCGGGCAATACAGGGATCGGTCTGGCTATGGCAGGAGCTGTGCTGGGGATCAAGGTCCATATTGTCATGAGTGAAGGCGTCTCTCCGGAGCGTGTCAGGATCGTTGAGTCCCTGGGTGCCGAGATCACCTTCTCCCCGGCAGATCGTCACACAGACGGAGCGATTATCATGGCTGAACAGATCTTCCGCCGGGCTCCGGAACGTTTCTTCCGGCCGGACCAATTTTCCAATCCGGCCAATCCGGCCGTCCACCGGGAAGCCACGGCCCGTGAGATCTGGGAAGAGATGGAGGAAGAGGTCGATTTTGTCATAGCCGGCATGGGCAGTACCGGAACTCTCATGGGGTTTTCCGATTTCTTTTCATCCAAAGCAGGAAATGTCTCCATCATAGGTGTCCGTCCTGCTGTAAATGAGGTCATCGACGGCATCAAGACATTTAAAACCAGTCTGACTCCGGCCCTCTATGAAGAGATAAAGATCGACGAGATCTATGAGATCACACGACAAGAGTCCCTTCAGGCAGCCCGAAGACTTATCAGGGAAGAAGGGATCTTTGCCGGAATAAGCGGAGGAGCCGTCTATGCCGCTTTCCTTCAGAATCAGCAGAAGCTTGAAAGGAAAAAGGGTGTCCTGGTGATAGCGGATAACAGCTTCCGTTACATGGAAAGTGGCCTCTTCGACCCCTCATGCTGTCGGGAGGAGACCCCGGCTGTCTGTCTTTGAAAAAAAAGCTTGATTCATTTCAGAATATGATTATAATACTCTTCACCACTTTAAGGAGGTGATGAACTTGATTCATCTGAACTGTCTTAGTTCTGGCCCTTGTTTCAAAGAACCTGTCATTCTCTCACGCCACTACCTTCTTATTTTCAAAATGTTTATCCTCAACATGGTGATGTGCAGCATCGCCTGATCCCTTTACCCGTTACCCCTGTTTAAAAACATAGCCCAGAATTCGGCATCCTTCGCGAGCCCTTTTATTCATTCCATCAGGCTCGAGGGAATGCCTTTATTTAAAGGAGATACCAATGAACCGGATTATTAAATTCGGGGGGTCTGTCTTGACAGATGCTGACTCCCTTTATAAAGCTGCAACCATCGTCCAGGCCTACCCGGGAAACCGCGTAGTCGTCTGCTCCGCCCTCAAGGGAGTGACCTCCACTCTTTGCCAAGCCGTCTCTTCACACGATTGGGACCCCATCCGAATCAGAGACATCCTCATCAGTGAAAAAGAGAAGCACCTGGACCTGCTGCACAGTCTTGTACCCCCAGACCGCAACAGCCCGACAGAATCTGAGATCACCCGACTTGTGGAAGAGGCCCTCACAAAGCTTCTTATGTTTTCGCCCCCCTTTCCCCCGGAAGAGACAGCCTTTGTCCCTCTGCTGGGAGAACGCCTTTCTTCTCTTCTCCTGCACAGTGTCCTGAAAGCGCAGGGATCAGATGCGGTTATACTGCTTCCGGAAGAGATCCCTCTGGTCACCGACGGAAAGAGCGCTTATCCCCGGATCGACCTTTTGCGTTCCGGGTCACTCCTCTCTACCCCATCAGGGGAAACATCAGTCGCCCTGGTCCCGGGTTTCTACGCCCTCCATCCCTCGGGTGGAATAAGGCTTCTGGGCCGCGGCGGCAGCGACTATACCGCCGCAGCTCTGGGATTTCTTTTTGATGCTGAGAGTGTGGATCTCTGGAAAGATGTCGCCGGCTTTTTCAGCGGAGACCCCCGGGAACTCCCCGGAGCTCTCTTAAAAAGCCATTTGAATTACGAGGAGGCTGCTGAACTCTCCTATTACGGAGCTCATATTCTTCACCCCGAGACGATCCCTCCCCTCAGAGCGAAAAAGATCCCCCTGCGGCTCTTTTCTTTTAAAGACTGCTCCACCCCGGAAAGCCGGCATACTCTCATCGACCAGGCCGGTGACCCCGGGGGAGACATCATCACAGGTATTGCATCCACAGACAATATCGGTATCATAACAGTGGGAGGAAGCGATGTGGGAAATGAACCTGGGATTTTAGCCCGTCTGACAGGGGAACTGACCTGCAGCGGGATCAATATCAAGTCTGTTCTGACGTCCCAGACCTCCATCAATATCCTCGTAGAGGCCGGAGACCTGGACATGGCTCACCGGATCCTGGGAGAGGAAGGCTCCTCCGGGAGGGCTGTCATCTACAGTGACCGTTTCAGCCTGGTCTCTCTGGTGGGAAACGGGATCAACTCGGCCCCCGGAATCGCAGCAAGGGCTTTCAACGCCCTTGCCGAGAAGAAGATCCCCGTCCATATGATCTGCGCCGGCGCATCGCCGGTCTCGGCCTATTTTATTGTAGAGCGTCCCCTCTGCAGGGACGCTGTCCGTACAGTCCATGATGCTTTTTTCAATACAAGGGAGGTTATTTATGAAACGCCAGCGGTCCATTGAAGAGATCAACGAAAAGATCCTTAACGGCAGTGCCGTCGTTCTCACAGCTTCTGAGATCAGCGCTCTTTCTGCGAACCATTCCCCCGAAGATATCTTCGATGCCGTGGATGTCGTCACGACCGGGACCTTTTCTCCCATGTGTTCCAGCGGAGCGTTTTTGAACTTCGGGCATACCTCTCCTCCGATAAAGATGAAAGAAGTCCGTCTCAACGGAGTCGAAGCCTACACAGGCCTGGCTGCAGTCGACGCCTATATCGGAGCAGCCCAGTCATCTGTCCGGGACCCCGCCTACGGAGGAGCCCACATCATCGAGTCCCTGATCAAAGGAGAGAACGTCCTGCTGGAAGCAACGGGAAGTGTCACTGATTGCTATCCCTCCCCCTCCGATTCACGCCCCATAAGCCTCAATACCATCAACGAGGCCTATCTTTACAATCCCAGGAACTGCTATCAGAATTATGCGGCAGCTGTCAATACTTCTCAGAAGACTCTCCGGACCTATATGGGCACACTTCTCCCCGGGTCCCGAAATATCAACTACTGTACTTCGGGAGAGCTCTCCCCCCTTATGAACGATCCCGATCTCAGGACCATCGGAACAGGGACAAGGATCCTTCTCTGCGGCGGCCCGGGATATATTTCGGCACGGGGAACACAGTTCAACACCCAAAAAAAGAAAAACAAGTTCGGCCTCCCTGTGGAAGGGGCAGCCACCCTTGCACTGACAGGCAACATGAGGTCCATGAGCCCCCGTTTTGTCAAAGGGGCCTACATGCCCGGGTACGGGGTCACGCTTTTCGTCTCTGTAAGCATCCCCATTCCCCTTCTGGATACAGACCTGGCTTCCCGTGTGATGGTCACAAACGCCCGGATCGAATTGGCTGTCCGGGATTTCGCAGATCCCGCACACGGACAGACTGCTCTTGTCCGCTTCAGCGACCTTGTATCGGGAGCTGTGGAGATCAACGGGAAAAAGAGCCGCACTGTACCCCTCTCCAGTTTTACCATGGCACGGGAGTCTGCAGAACTTCTGAAAACCTTGATACAAAAAGGAAGTTTCCTGCTCTCCGCCCCTGTAGAGAGTTATGACTCGGCTCCTCCGGCGGAGACGGCCGCTGAAAAATCGCCGCTCTCCTGCGCTCTTTGCGGGGCCTGTGTCGCTCTCTGCCCGGAAGAAGCCCTCTCTCTGGAGAACAATGAGATCCAACTTGACCAAAAGCGCTGCTCCGGCTGCCTCCTCTGCCGGGAGATCTGCCCCTGCGGTCTGGCCAGAGGTGGGACCCATGGATAAATATACAGATCGGTTTTACCGCTCTTTCGGCGATCACAGCCGTCTTGTCTATTACCATGTCGTGGTCGGGGAAAGCGACCTGTGGATCGGTATCGATGCTTCTTCGGCAAATGAATCCCTCGCCGAAACCGCCTTGGAATTGACTGTAGAGGCCAGATCCGATGTCCTGAAAGCCATCGAAGAGTCCCCCGATTTTCGGACAGCCCTCTCTCCGCTTGAGGACCACCCTTCCTTTCCTCAGCCCATGACAGAGGCTTCCCGCAAGGCAGGGACAGGGCCCATGGCGGCTGTAGCCGGATTCATCGCAGACCGTGTCAACGAAGGATTATGCAGCCTTTTCACCCCGAAAAAACTCCTGGTGGAGAACGGAGGGGATATCAGCGCCTGGGCCGAAGACGAGATCCGGGTCGGGATCTTTGCCGGCTCTTCTCCCCTTTCGGGACGCCTGGGGGTGACGGTTCCCTGCCTCGGAAAGCGCCGGGGGATCTGCACCTCATCCGGGAGCGTGGGGCATTCACTCAGCTTTGGAAAAGCCGACGCAGCGGTGATCATCTGTGAATCAGCCGCCCTTGCTGACGCCTATGCTACCGCAGCAGCCAACCGTATCCACACACGGTACGATCTCTCTGTCGTAATCGAAGAGCTTAAAGCCGAACCCCGTATTCTGGGAAGTATCCTCATCTTCGGCGAAGAGATCGCTGTAGCCGGCGGATGCCCTCTCTATGCTCGAAGGGAGGAGCCATGAAAGTCACCGATGTCATCCGGAAGGGAGACAGGAAGCTCCTCTCCCTGGAGATCGTCCCTCCCACACGGGGGTATTCCCTTGACGAAGCTCTTGACCATACTGAACAGCTCATGGCCTTTCGCCCCGATTTTATCAATGTGACAGCCCATCAGCCCCATGTGGTTCTTGAGGAGAAAAACGGAGAAGTCATCAGGCTCCAGAAGAGCAATAAATGTGGGACCGTAGGTGTCTGTTCGGCTTTAAAACACCGCCTGGGAATCGAAGCGATCCCTCATGTAATCTGCGGTGGGAACACCCGTTTCGATATAGAGGATAAATTGATCGATCTCAATTACCTTGGTTTTGACAACCTCTTTATTGTGAGAGGCGATCCTCTCCCGGGGCATAAAACATTCACGCCTCCCCGCGAAGGGCACGAATACGCTTCCGGGCTGGTCCGACAGGCCCGTAACCTCAATGAAGGGCTGTACACTTCGATCCAGGAAAAAGGTGTCCCCACCAATTTCTGTATTGGAGTCGCCGGGTATCCGGAAAAACATTATGAATCGTTCAACCGGAACAAAGACCTGGATCATCTGTCTGAAAAGATCGAAGCCGGGGCCCACTTTGTCATCACGCAGATGCTCTTCAGTGCAACTTTCTACATATCTTTCGTCGACGAACTGCTGAAAAGAGGACTTCAGATCCCTGTCATTCCGGGGATCAAACCGGTGACCCGTTTACAATCTCTGAAAAGGATCCCGGGAACCTTTCATATCGAGATCCCTCAGAGACTTGTCTCTTCACTGGAAGCAGCACGCACACCGGCAGAAGAAGCCAAAGCCGGGACAGAATACATGGCCCGGCTGATCAGGGACCTGTTGGATGCCGGGGCACCCGGTATCCATATCTTCACCATGGGAAGCGGAAAGAGCACACAGAGGCTTCTGGAGACAGCCTTTGGGAAAGGCGGGATCTGACATGAAGGCCTTACTGAAAGACCTGCTTTTGAATAAGACCCTGTTGGGAGACGGCGCCATGGGTACCTCGATCCAGGCCCGGTTAAACGGAGAAAACCAAAAAGGTTCCAATGAACTCCTAAATATCACAGCACCTGACTTGATCCGCGGGATTCACAGGGATTTTCTCCGAGCCGGAAGCGATATTATCGAAACGAACACTTTCGGCGCTTCAGCCCTCTCTCTCAGAGATTACGGTTTGGAAGAACGGACTTTTGAAATCAATCAAGCCGCCGCTTTTTTAGCCCGTAAGTGTGCGGATACAGAATCGACTGTTTCCAAACCCCGTTTTGTGGCCGGATCTATCGGCCCTACGGGTTACCTTCCTTCTCTGGGACAGGTCTCTTTTGATACTCTTTATGAAAGCTATATAATCCAATGCAGAGGCCTGATTCAGGGAGGAATCGACTATTTCCTAATCGAAACGTGTCAGGATCTGCTTCAGGTCAAGGCGGCTCTTATCGCCGCTCGGGATGCTGCTCTGGAAAACGGAAAAAAGATCCCCGCCGCTGTCTCCCTTTCCCCTGAGAAGGGACGCCTGATCACCGGTTCTGATATCGAAACCATTGTAACCGTCCTGGAGCCTTTCGACCTGCTCTATCTCGGCTTCAACTGCGGTAATGGATTCGAAGGCCTTGAAGAGGCCCTGTCCTCTTTAGGCCGATACTCTCCCTACCCGTCGGCTCTTATGCCCAATGCCGGCTTCCCTGAAGTGAAAAACGGCCATCTCTTTTATTCCATGACACCGGAAGAATATAGCAGCGAAATAACACGGCTCATGGAGATCATCCCGCTCTCGCTTGTTGGCGGATGCTGCGGGACCACTCCGGCTCATATTCAAGCCTTAAAAAAAGACCTTGATCATTTCCCTCTGAAGCTCCGGAAAAAACCGCTGAAAGAAGCCCGTCTGGCCTCTCTCTTCAAAGCTGTCGACATCAAGACATCCCGCCCCCCCTTTCTTATAGGAGAACGCTCCAATACTCAGGGGAGCAAAAGATTTAAAGAGCTTTTACTGAAAGATGATTTCGACTCTATGATCGTTACAGCTTTGGAACAGGAAAGATCAGGAGCTGCCGCATTGGATCTCTGCTGTGTTATCCCTGGACGCGATGAGGTAAGGGATCTTTCGCGCTTTGTCGAAGAGCTTAATCGGCAGGCCGGGACACCTCTTTGTCTTGACACGGTCAACGCCGAAGCTTTGGAAGAAGCCCTGAAAAGGGTAAGCGGGAAACCCCTTATCAATTCAGTACATTTGAAGGATAAGGCCCAGGCCGAGAAGATCTTCACTCTGGCAAGAAGGTTCGGCGCGTCCCTGATCTGCCTGGCCATGGATCAGCAAGGGATGGCACTCACTTCACAGGACAAGATCGAAAAGGCAGAGAAGATCTATTCTCTGGCTGTCGATGAATATGGATTAGCGCCCGAAGACCTCTTCTTCGATATGCTGACCTTCACCATCGCTTCAGATACGGAGCTCAATTCAGCCTATGAGACACTAACAGCTCTGAAAGAGTTTAAAAAACGTCATCCGCGGACGAATACGATCCTGGGGGTCAGCAACGTCTCCCACGGGCTCAAACCGTTCCCACGAAAAATCCTCAACTCACTTTTTCTCCAGTCAGCAGTGGAACATGGCCTTGATGCCTCCCTTGTCCATGCCGGAAACCTTACGCCTCTTCATCACTTCCCTGAAAAACTTATCACTTTGGGTCGGACTCTCCTTCTCTCCCCGCAGCCTGATTCTGAACGTTTAACCGATTTTCTTCGACTATGTGACACGGCAACGGGAGCACAAGAACACAATAAATCCTCTAAGAAAGAAAAACTCACTCTTTTTCAGGCCATCATCGACGGCCGTAAAGAGGAATCCCTGGACTTGGTTCAAAAAGAACTCATGACGAAGAAAGCAGAAAATATTATCGAAGAGGCTATCATCCCGGCTATGGAAGAAGTAGGACGCCTCTTTGAATCCAATCAACTGCAGCTCCCTTTCGTCCTGCGTTCTTCTGAGATCGCGAAAAAGGCTCTGGATCTTCTTTCTGCCCATTTAACAGAACGAAAACATAAGGGGACGATTCTTCTGGCCACTGTTTACGGCGATGTCCACGATATCGGCAAAAACTTAAGTGCCATTATCTTCCGCAATCACGGTTATCGTATCGTTGATATCGGGGTCGACCGGTCGGCAGAAGAGATCATTGATGCCGTGAAGACCCATGAGCCTGATGCGGTGGGCCTGAGCGGACTTTTGGCCAATTCAGCGATTTATTTCGGAACGGTTTTATCCCTCTTTGAAAAAAACGACTTGACCTTGCCGGTTCTCTGCGGAGGAGCAGCCCTGACCAGGGATTTTACAGAAAACCATCTGGCCCCTCTCTACAACGGGGGTGTCTATAAAGCTGATGATGCTTTCGATGCTATCCGGTTTTTAAGACAACACCCTCTTCCTCAAACGACGAAATTGTGTGAGGTATCCTGTGCTGAAAAAAATGAACGGGGGAAAACCTTAAAACAAGGGACGGGTTCAGAAAGAGTTAACCAGGTCCACTATCCGGTAGAGACGATTCTTCCCTTCCTGAATAAAAGCAGACTTTTCAAAATCCGCTGGGGAGGCCTTGATCCCGATACGGGAAACGAGGAGTTAGCCCGCCTTCTGCAAAAAGAAGGACTCTACCAAAGCATCAAAGGCGTATTCAGCTCTTATCCCTGCTCACGGGACCGGGAGAGCCTTACCCTTTTTGACTCAGAAGGAAAGCCTGTCACCACATTCCGTTTTCCCAGGGACACAAGCGGTGAGAATCGATGCATCACCGACTTTTTCCGGGAAGAAGGAGACCATATCACTCTCTTTCTTGTCACAGCCGGTCCGGAAATCGCCCGTGAAGAAGCCCATCTTCTGGAAAATGATTCTTACTATGATTATTACCTCTTACATGGACTGGGAACGGAACTGGCCGAAGCCGCCGCCGCCTGCCTGAACGACGAGTTAAAAAAGAAAGAGGGCCCATCCTTACGTTTCGGATTCGGCTATCCCGCCTGCCCCGATCTGAAATACCAGGAGACGATCTGTCGGCTGCTGCAAGCCGGATCTATCGGGGTCTCCGTGACGCCCTCCTTTCAGCTTATCCCCGAGCTAAGCACCGGAGGATTTATGATCCACAATGAAAAAGCCTTTTATTTTCCGATGAAGGATAAAGGAGGATTACAATGAAGATCAATGTCGCTCTCCTGGGAGCCACAGGGGCTGTCGGGCAGAAATTTATCCAACTTCTCCGGGGACATCCCTTGTTCAGGCTTACAGAACTTTTTGCTTCCGAACGCTCGGCGGGTAAATCTTACGGCGAAGCGGTGACCTGGAAACTCTCTGTCCCTCCGGATCCTGCCATCGAAGCTCTTCCTGTTTTCTCCTGCGATCAGGAGCCCCGGGCCAGGCTTGTCTTCTCCGCTCTGGATGCTTCAGTTGCGGGCCCCATTGAAAGCCTTCTTGTCAGCCGGGGACATCTTGTCATCTCCAATGCAAAAAACCACCGGATGGATAGAGATGTCCCTATCATGATCCCGGAGATCAACGGTTCCCTTCTGTCGAAGATCCCACCGGGCAAAGGCGCTCTGATCACAAACCCCAACTGCTCCACAGCAGGGCTGGCGCTTGCCCTTTTCCCCCTTCACCGGGCCTTTACTCTTCAATCCGTTCATACGGTAACCTTGCAAGCCTTTTCGGGCGCCGGATATCCCGGCCTCTCCGCCTGGGATATCGTAGGCAATGTCATCCCCTTCATCGACGGGGAAGAAGAGAAGATCGAACAGGAGCTTCCCAAGATCTTCGGCTGTTATAACGGAAAAAACTTCAGCCCGGCTTCCATTTCTGTCACGGCCTCCTGCAACCGTGTCCCTGTCCGTGACGGACATCTCCTCGATGTCCGTGCGTCTTTTAAGAAGCCTTTTTCTATGGAAGCAATTCGGGAAGCCTGGTCTTCATTCTGCCCGGAAGAACCCTGTCTCAGTCTCCCTTCCTCCCCTGTCTCTCCGGTCATATATACAGCTGCTGCAGATATGCCCCAGCCTTCTCTTTTCCATGACAAAAACAGTATGAGTGTCTATACAGGACGTCTGAAGGCCCTCTCAGAAAAAGAGATCTGTTTTAAAGCCCTTGTCCACAACACAGTCAGGGGTGCAGCGGGAAATGCGCTCCTCATCGCAGAGGGAGCAGCTTTAAACGGACTGATTTGATTTTTTTACTTGACAGCTCTTTTACCACTGTTACTATTCATAGAAACGTTACTACTAATAGTAACAAGAAAGGAGCTTTTATGAAGACGCAGACGATGCCGGATACCCGGGGGTATTTTGGCGAGTATGGAGGAGCATATCTTCCCGAGGTCCTTACGGGGATCATGGAAGAGATCTCGGAAGCATATGAAGCCTGCAGTAATGACCCCTCATTTCAACAGGAACTGGAACAGGCCCTGGTTCACTATGTAGGACGGCCGTCCCCCCTTTATTATGCCTCTAATCTGTCGCAAGGGTGCTCAACGGCCAGGATCTTTCTGAAACGGGAAGACTTGAATCACACCGGGGCTCATAAGATCAATCACTGCCTGGGGGAGGCCCTTTTAGCCCGTCGCATGGGGAAAAAGAAACTCATCGCTGAGACCGGCGCCGGCCAGCATGGAGTGGCTCTGGCCACGGCTGCAGCTTTGACAGGCATGGAATGTGATATCTATATGGGCCAGATCGACATTGAAAAAGAGCACCCCAACGTCTCCCGCATGAAGATCCTGGGAGCCCGTGTTATCCCTGTGACTACCAATACACAAAGCCTCAAAGATGCTGTTGACGCAGCCTTCGAAGCCTATCTGAAAGATCCGGTGAACCAGTTCTATGCCATCGGGTCTGTTGTAGGACCTCACCCCTTTCCCCGGATGGTACGCGATTTTCAGGCCGTAGTCGGCCGCGAAGCCAAAGAACAGTTTTTTGAGATGACAGGCCGTCTCCCCGACAGTGTCATCGCCTGTGTAGGAGGAGGGTCCAACGCCATGGGCATCTTCAGCGCCTTTCTGGATGAACCGTCTGTATCCCTCATCGGAGTGGAGCCTTCAGGACGCGGGTTCAAGGACGGGGACCATGCAGCGACGCTCACAAAAGGGCGCCCGGGCATCCTCCACGGATTCCGCTCCTATCTCCTTCAGGATGATGCCGGCGAGCCTCTTCCCGTCTATTCTGTCGCCAGCGGGCTGGATTATCCGGGTGTGGGCCCTGAACACAGCTTCCTCAAGGACATGGGACGGGCGGCCTACAAGACGATCTCCGATGAAGAAGCCATCGATGCCTTCTTCACACTCTCCAGGACAGAAGGGATCATTCCGGCCATCGAATCGGCACACGCGGTAGCCTACGCCATGAAGCGGGCACGCAAAAACCCCGGAGAATCCATCCTGGTCAATCTGTCGGGCCGCGGAGACAAAGACGTTGATTTTGTTCTGGAGCATTACAAAAGGGATGATTTCTGAAGAGATGAGTGCTCGCTGTTTGACAAAACCCCTGTTCTTTACTAAAATAAGAGATGTAAAGGACAGGGGTATGAAAATATATCGACTGAATGAAATCGCCCGGACGCTTGCTTCCATTGAAGACCCTCAGGTCATCGAGGATTTTATGAACTCCATTCTTACGGAGAAAGAGGTCTTTGACATCTCCTCCCGTTGGGAACTGGTGAAATATCTGGATGAAGGCGTCTCACAACGGACTATCGCATCTGAACTGGGCTTAAGCCTCTGCAAAATCACCCGGGGTTCTAAAGAACTTCATAAGAACCACTCTGCTTTCAAAAAAGTACTGGACGCTTTCAAGAAACTTTAATGTCCCACCCGGGGCTTGTCGTTAAATATCAAGTAGAGCAAATTTCGTCAAGACTTTTAATGCCCCCGCCGGCAGACAGCCGACGAGGGCTCTGAGGGGGTTACCGGGCGAGAGCCGCTTCGATCTTTTCGATATATTCTGCGGCATTTTTACTGGACGGATCCAGTTTCAAGGCGATTTTATAATTCTCCAACGCTTTTACCAGGTCCCCTGAAAGGAAATAAGCTTCCCCGAGGCTGTCCCAGGCATTGGCATGGCCGGGGAAAAGCCTTGTGAACATCGTGAACATGGCAATCGCTTCAGGATATTTTTTCTCTTTCAGAAAAGCATATCCAACCTGATTGATCTCACGCTTATTGACTTCATACTGGGCGATATCCCCGGGGGATTCCATTCCCGCCTGGAAAAACGCCTCAGCTGTCTCGATGCCCTTTGTCCGGATGAGTTTATCCATCAGTCTGGCAAATGTCCTCTCCTTCTCCTGAAGAGCATTGGCATAGGCCGCGGTGACCGGGAACAGGTCGGCGATCTTCACTATGTGCTCCCCTTTTCGCAGCTCCTTTTTAAGGTCTATGACCACTTCATTTTCATAATTATGAAAATGATAGAGGTAGACCAGGAGGCGTTCGGGATCATAGATATTGGAATATTGCGTATCGGCCCATTTGGCTTCCTGGTGAGTCTGAGCCAAAATTTCTCGGAAAGCGTCCACTGTGACATCGTTTTTGCGGAGAAGGTCTGAAGCGATCTTGTAGCGTATACAGGGGATGGGTTCTCCCTTCTTCAGCGTGGAGAGGTAGAAGTTTGTGGCAACCTGGAAGGTGCCTCTTTTGCGAAGCATGGTGTCTCCTTCGACGATTACGGATTCTCCGCGGCGGTCCACAAACATGAGCTGCGCACGGGAAAGATCCGAGAGATCATACTGTTCCAGCAGTGTGATGACCTCGTCGACAGTGGCGCACTCTTCCATGACCTTTTGGGTAAGTATGCCGTCGAACTTCTTTTTCCCTTCCTGATCTTTGACTTCTTTTTCGTCACAGGCCAGGCCGTCATAGACAAGCCCCTTTTCATTCATCCCTCCCTGGGGATAGAGACTGGAATACCCGAAATAGACAGCTCCGTACTTACCGTTTTTCCCCGGGACAAAACGAGCCACGGTTTCGGTATATTTGGAATCTTCATTGTTTCCCACCAGAACGGTCCCCCGCTCGGTTTTGGTGAACATAATACATCCGAAGACAGACGGGGCAAGAAAAGCCAGGACAAGACTTACAGCGGCAAAAACACCTAATCGTTTCATAAGACTCCTTTCAAACAGGCTGCGGCTTGTTTTGTTGAGACGTCTTTACCCGAAGCCGCAGCCGGGAGGGGGTAAAGAACAGACCCGACACACTTTTAATATGACAATAAAAATATTGATCCTGTTTCCAGCTTTACTATTTCTTTGAATATATATGAGTTAGAAGCTTTGAAATAACATAAAAAAAAACACGTGAAATAAGATAAGGGCTTCCCCTGTCTTCTCAAGACAGGGGAAGCTGGTGCTTTAAAGTGAGGTAAGGAAGATATCTGTCCCCTTCTGCTCAAGAACCAGGAGGTTCTGAGTAGCATGGGACCAGACGGGAGCTCCGAAACGGCCCGGACGGACTTTTCCGTTCACAACGAGCTTCCAGTCAGCATCCAGACGGTCCGGCGTGATCCAGTACCGGGTAAAACCTGCTTTTTCGGTGGCCAGGGCTGCATACTGATCTCCGCTTCCGGAAACGGCAAGGGCTGCTAATCCGTTCCAGACCTTTTCATCAGCGGGCCGTCCGTCTCTGTTTACCCGGAAACGCATCCCGGGAGTCCTGATCCGGGAGTAAAGGTGCAGGCTTTCAGGAGCGTAGATGGTCTCCATGTCTTCTCCTTCTCCCCTGATGACTTTATCCCCGTATACATAGATCCTTTTGACAGAGGCCACCGTCTGATCGGCATAGAACTGGAATTGTGCCGCCCCGTTCTTTTCATTCACTGTGGGCGCAATGGCAAAGACAGCATCAAACTCATTGATGAGCGCTCCGTTTTTATGCAGGGCATAGGTATAGGTTCCTGGTCTGTCATAGTCTCCACCATCTTTAAGTTTTTTGTAGGCGATGTACCAATCTCCTTGCGGAGTCACGGCCACACGGCTGCTGCTCCAGAAAGCGAGAGGGTCGGATACGCTGAACCGTTCAAGGATCCTCCCGACGGGTGCGATCATGACCAGCTCGTCCTGGTCATCGATGGTCCAGAAGTAAAAGTCCCCCTTAGCCTCACGGACAGCCAACTGTTTGAAATAAGGACCGTGGGAGCGGATTGTTTTCGAAGCGATATCATATTCAACGACTTCAAACTTCCGCCCGGGGATCCCGATCTTTTCCCTGAGAGCGGGAATGGGCGTCTCCAGGGTGAAGACGATCTTTTTTGAAGAGACGTTGAAATTGGTGACCTCGGTCCCGTCCGGCACAGACACTCTCTTTTCTCCCAGGATGACCTCTTTGTAGTTACTCTGCTTGTCGAATCCGGCGCAATAAAACTCATCTGTCCCGGGTATGAACCCCACACGGAAGACGATATAGTAGGGTCCTGCTTTCTTTTCGTGGTTGATATAGA
>ERZ795057.259-NODE-259-length-56609-cov-24.994978_pt1 | contig 56609 bp, 47 predicted proteins | sample MGYA00375141_ERZ795057 | MGnify/ENA primary metagenome ERZ795057 (study PRJEB30186, sample SAMN05720163) | activated sludge metagenome | isolation source: Anaerobic digester | place: Hong Kong | collected 2015-01-26 ...
ATGATATTTTTATCATCGAAGATGCCGCCCAGGCGTTTGGTGGTAAGGACTCCAGCGGGAACAAACTGGGAACAAAGGGAGACGTTGGGTTTTTCAGCCTCGGCCGGGGAAAACCCATAACGACGGCTGGAGGAGGGGTTGTCATTACCGACAGGGACGATGTTGCCTCCGGCATTGAAAATCAGGTAAAAGGAGTACAGTCACCTTCTCTTCTTGATCTGCTGCAACTGAACTTCCAGACGCTGGCTCTTGCACTTTTTGTCCGACCGAAGCTCTACTGGTTTCCCAAACAATTGCCGTTTCTGAAGATTGGCGAAACCATCTATGATGAAAAATTTGAGATAAGGCGCCTGACACCGTTCCAAGCCGGCCTGACTAAGGACTGGCAGCACAGAATTGAATCCCTGAAAGAAGCTCGGCGGGTGAGAGCCACACGTTTTTTAACACTCAGCCGGAGTGACGCTTTTCATGGTTATGTATCCGAAGAGGATGATCTGCCGGATCTCCTCCGTTTCCCGCTCCTCTCCGGGCAGATCGACTTGGAAGATGATAGCGAGCATTCCCACGCGTTGGAAATATTGGGGGTTGTTCCCTATTATCCGACCTCTATACAACAAATCGAAGAGTTAAAAGATTTATTCACAGGAGAACAGTACCCGGGGGCTGATTGGGTGGCAGCACATCTTTTAACACTCCCGATTCATCTTTTTGTATCGGAAGATGATAGCAATAATATTATCAAATTGATGGAGAGACAATCATAATTGATGAAGAGAAGTTATAGAGAAGGTACATCAGAGATTTTGCTTAAGGATGGTTTTCGCTATTGGTGCAAGTGCTTTTCTTGGTACATGGGTTTTCACGGAGAAGGAATGAAAAGGAAAGTTTTAAAAATTTGAGGTATTTGGCGATAAAAGCTAAACACTTAAAATTTATTTTGCTTCCGCATAAGGCGGCAGCTCTCATATTGAAAAAGAGAATCGGTATTCCTTTTTCAATATGGTTTATGAATTTCCTCTTTCAAAAGGTATTCAGGCTGAATGCCAAAGTTCCTTTTCAAGTACATTTCACATCAGCTGTTGTTTATGGAAAAGGGATTTTCTTAGGAAGAAATGTGTTGAAATCGTTTGCTTTAAGTGGCGGCTGCTACATCCAGGGAGGGAACGGCATTTATATTGGCGATGATACAATATTTGCTCACGGTGTACAGATTATTTCGGCCAATCACAATCCGCGAAATTTTTCTGAATGGTTAGATTCACCCCCTGTGCGAATCGGCTGTCGATGCTGGATCGGAGTAAATGCTGTCATCTTGCCAGGGGTTGAATTGGGAGACGATGTTATTGTCGCTGCTGGCTCTGTGGTTACAAAGTCGTTTAAGACCGGTTCGCTTATCATGGGAGTCCCAGCGAAAGAAGTCTCACAAAACATGTCTCAATGAAATGGGTTATTTTTGAACCATGAAAATCACCACCATCATCGGTGCGCGACCGCAGTTTATTAAGGCCGCCATGATCAGTCATGCCATTGCTGCGCATAATCAACTTGTCGGGTATGCTCAGATTGAAGAAATCATCCTCCATACCGGTCAGCACTATGATGATCATATGTCAGCCATATTTTTTCGAGAACTTGATATCCCCGAACCGAAATACAATCTGGGTATCGGGTCTGCTTCTCATGGTAGGCAGACCGGTCAGATGCTCATGGCGATCGAAGAGGTTCTTCTCAAGGAAAGGCCTGACTGGGTATTGATATACGGCGACACCAACTCCACACTGGCCGGAGCCCTGGCTGCATCGAAGCTCCATATCCGCATCGCTCATGTCGAGGCGGGGCTGCGGAGTTTTAACCGCCTGATGCCCGAAGAGATCAACCGGGTTGTCTCTGATCAACTCTCCCACCTTCTGCTTTGCCCCAGTCAGGTTGCCATTGATAATCTCGCGGCCGAAGGGATCACAAAGGGCGTTTCGATTACCGGTGATGTCATGGCTGGTGCCCTTCAATTCGCTGCGACGAGAGCATCGGTTCACTCTGACATTCTTGCCTCTCTTGGATTGCGGCCACAGGGATATATCTTCGCCACGGTCCATCGTGCCGAAAACACTGACAACAGCCAAAGACTGGAAAATATTGTATCAGCCTTTGCCTCTTTGAACGAACCCGTTATTTTCCCCGTTCATCCCCGGACACGCAAGTTTTTAAAAGAAAGGGGTTATAAGCTTTCAGAGAATGTTACATTAATGGATCCAGTAAGCTACTTTGATTCCGTTGCCCTGGAAACATCGGCGCGATTTCTGCTTACCGATTCAGGAGGAATGCAGAAAGAGGCCTATTGGCTCAAGGTTCCCTGCATAACCATGCGCGATGAAACCGAGTGGGTGGAGACGGTAGAATCAGGCTGGAACGTTCTGGCCGGTGCGGATCATGATCGAATTGTCAATGCCGTTCGAACGTTTACTGCACCCATGGAACATCTACCACTCTATGGCGATAGCGAGTCAGCGGCGCGCTGTCTCCATGCATTACTGGAAAGTTGTGAATGATGTTGTTTCGAAAAATATTGGTGATGGAGAATCTTTGACCATCACCGCTACCATGTTAAAGAGTCTTCACGATTAGTCACATGGCTCTCTCCGCAGTCAAAATCATTGAGCAATGAACAGCCTTTGTAGATATGCGGTGAGATCAGCCATAGTGATCGCTCTTTGTGCATTCCTCGTTGTTGTTGGGGCGTGTTCTGAATCCTTTGATATTCGTTCTCCCATAAAACACTGGCTTGAAGGAAAGCTGGTGGTTGTTAATTCTCTCCCCTCTTCAGCAACAGTGGATGCAAGCTATGTTTTAGGCGGGTCTCCCAGGAGCCTCGAGTATAAATTCAGGACGATAGCCGATTGCTATCGTAAGGGTATGTGCAAAACGATCTTGATTCTCAGCAGACCGGGGATAACGGAATACAGCTCTTCCCTCGGGAGAAATTTAACAAACAACGAGTGGTCTATCCTCAAGTTGAAAATAGCAGGAGTTTCGGAAAAAGATATTGAACTGGTAGATATGGAACCCGGTTTCTTCGGCACACTGACGGAGGCAAAACATATTGCCCGGCTTGCTGAAAGAAGAGGGTATGAGAGTCTTATGCTTGTTACCGCGCCGTATCATACGAAAAGAGTGAAAGTAACTTTTGCCAGTATGCTCGGTGATAAGGACATAACCGTGCGTGTTCGTGGTTCAGCGGAACGTCATTCTCTCTTCATTCTTGTTGTTGAGTTCATTAAGCTTACAGTATACCAATATCTTTTAATCTAACCGTAATAATTAATCATTTTTAATTATAGTGTAATGGAACCAAAACATTCAGCCGGCCTGATCAAATCAGTCTCTTTGTTTCTGCTCTGGTTTGTTCTTTTTATTCCTGTGTACCCGTCTCTAATCTACACATGGCTGAATAATTCAAATGATTCCCACGGTATCCTGGTCCCTCTGATATCAGCATACCTGGTCTGGCAAAAACGTGATGATCTCCAAAAAACCCCCGTTTCAGTTAACGGGTGGGGCGTTGTGATATTGTGTGTCAGCCTGATTTTCTACATACTCAGTTTTGCCGGTGCTGCGGCCGTTGTTTCAAGGGCCATGATTGTTTTCAGTCTGATCGGGCTCGTGATCTTTAATTTTGGAAGTGCGATTTTTTCTCTTATCAAATTTCCTCTTTTCTACCTTCTCTTCATGATACCTGTTCCTGTTTCAATTTATGGGATAGTTGCTTTCCCGCTTCAGTTATTTGCGACGAGGGTGTCCGAGTTATTACTGCATTTGGTCTCAATTCCAGTTTATCGTGAGGGGAACATGCTTTATTTTGCGCAAACACAGCTCGAAGTTGCTGAAGCCTGCTCGGGGCTTCGATCCATGACAGCTTTTATTATGTTGAGCTTTCTTTTTGCATATATGATGAAGACCAGATGCTGGCCAAGAATAACTATTGTTTTATCGGCTATACCTCTGGCGCTTTTTGCAAATATCTTGAGGGTTACGGGTACTGGAATCCTGGCGCATTTTTACGGCAGCAGAGTTGCGCGCGGATTTCTCCATGAATTTTCCGGACTGGCCGTTTTCGCCTTTGGTTTTGTGCTGCTTTTCGTGGAGTATTTGCTGCTTAATAGAGCAGAGAGTAAGCGGTGAGCGGTAAGCGGTAAGCAGTGAGCAGTGAGCGGTAAGCGGTAAGCAGTGAGCGGTAAGCGGGGTGAGCGGTGAGTGACTGACAGCTCACAGCTCACAGCTTACTGCCTACTATCAAAACCAATGAACCTTATAAACTCTAACAGGCCCTATTTTATTTCTCTGGCCGTTTTACTCGCAGCCGCCGTTTTTGTCTTTCTTCTTTCCCAGCGAGGACAACCGGTTGTGGTTGAGACAAATCTAGAACGACTGCCGATGGAAATCATGGGGTTCAAGGGGGTGAAGGATTCATTTCCGGAGTTTGTGTACAGAGAATTAAATGCCGACAAGCATGTATACCGCCATTATCGCTCCGAGGACGGAGAACAGATTGACCTATATATTGGGTATTACGGCACCGCGAAGGGCGGGCGAACCGGGCATAATCCCTATGGGTGTTTTACCGGAGCGGGGTGGGGTATTGTTGAAGATGGTATCGTTAAAATAAAGGTTCCCGGGACGGACAAAATTGTCAAAATAAATTACATGCTATCCCGGAAGGGGCAAGACTACAACGTTGTCCTGCACTGGTATCAGTCGGATAAGGACAAGATACTTGCCATGGGTATCCAGATGAATATCAGAAGATTCGTGGGCAGGATCCTGCATAATAGAAATGACGGTGCATTTATAAGGATATCAGCGCAAACTGAAAGAGATGGTATAGAGGAAACAAAAAAACGTGTTAAAGCCTTTGCAGAAAGGGTTGTTGAGCTTCTTCCCAACTACTGGCCTGTTGAGCAGTAAAAGACCGATTGACAAAAATCAAACCTTATGGGATTTGATTAAAATAAGTTAGCAGGCAACCAGCATTATATATCCTTCTACATCTCAGGCTTTTTTATGAAAAAAGATGAATTAAACGAAAAAAACATCAAATTGTATTGGGTGACTGAAGCAGAAGAATCTCTCACTGTCGCCAATCATTTATTCGAAAAAGGTGATTACTCGTATGCCCTCTTTTTTGGGCATCTCGCTGTAGAAAAACTTCTCAAGAGTTTGTACGTTGCACGCAAAAAAGAACATGCCCCACCTATACACAATTTGCAAAGGCTTGCCAAGTTGGCAGGGCTAAATTTAGATGAATCTCAGATAGATACTCTTATTTTGATATCGTCATTCAACATTGAAGCCAGATATCCGGACATTAAGAGGTCTTTTAGAAAAAAATGTACGGAAGAATATACTTTAGAGCAGATGGAGAATATCAGGGAGACATTCAAATGGCTAAAAGAAACATTCACATAAATAAGACGATTCAAGTTTTTCTTCGCAAGGTGCAAGAAAAATACAGCATAATGGGGGCATACCTTTATGGTTCATTTGCAAAAGGAACTGCATGCAAGTGGAGTGATATCGACATAGCTATAATTTCCCCGGATTTTTCTGAGGACCTGTTTGAAGATAGATTGTATCTTATGCGTATAGCCGCATCCATAGACGACCGGATTGAACCACGTCCGTTTAAGAAAGAACTATTCAACCGCAATGATCCGCTGGTTGATGAGATTCAGAAAAATGGAGTCAAGCTTCTTTAAAAGTTTTTCATACAACCTCCACCTCACCGTCCGCCTCGCCTGATCGGCTTGCGATAGTGGGCAGGCGTAACATTTTGAAAATAAAAATAAAATATTCTACAAATCCGGTCCATCCTGTCTAAAAAAAACAGAAACTTATAATCTGATTTCATGACACAAAAAATAGAATCCAAAAAAAATATATTAATGCTTTGTTACTATTATCCTCCGCTGGTTGATGTTGGATGCAAGAGGAGTGTCGCGTTCTCCAAATATTTTAAAAAACATGGATGGACTCCTCATGTCCTGAGCGTGAAAAACCCTGACAGGACATACTGTTCCCTGGGTGATGACCCCCCCCCAAGGGAAGTCCACACAGAGTATTCATATTCAATTATTAATGTGTATAAATTTTTTGGGAAGCTGAATGGCCTGCTATCAAGGATATTAAAACTTTTCGGAATGAGGCTGAAAAGAAATTATTTTATCGATATTTTCTGCATCCCGGATATTTTTTGGGGGTGGATACCCCTTACAATATTGAATGGTTTGAAATTGATAAGACAATATAACATTGATGTTATTTATGCTTCATGTCCTCCTTTCAGTGCGGCGGTGACAGGCATTTTACTTAAAAAGATCACCAATAAACCGCTGGTTCTCGATTTTCGTGACCCATACGCTCTGGACATACCTATTTCTGCGGATCGCCCGAGATTTCGCCGATTACTGGATCGAAAGATCGAATCCTTTTTTTTGAAACAGGCTGATATCTTTGTCGTTGTTACAAAAGAGATTCAAACTGATTATGCACGGAGATACTACGGTCTCAAAGATAGGATGGTGAATATTTATAATGGCTTTGATCATGAATTGAAGCCGCGAGGATCATCGGGGAAATATTCGAAATTCACAATTATTTACACCGGTAATTTTTATTCCGGGATTGAAGCAATGAACAGCTTTACCCATTCATTTTTCGAAGGTGTCAGAAGGCTTAAAGAAGATGGAGTCTGTAACACCTCCAATTTTCAATTCCTGTATTATGGTGATGAAAAAGCAGCGATTGAAAACATTGCCACTGATTATGGAATTCATGATTTACTCGTTGCCAATTCCAGGATTTCTCATCAGGAGATGTTATCGGTACTTTCAAGATCGCACCTTCAATTGATCCGGATAGTAAAACCTGCGCTGGGCAGCAAGTTATTAGAAGGCTTGGCCTTGAATGTGCCTCTTCTCGCGACTATTCCGTGCGGCGAGGTTGAAGAGATCATAAGAAAATACAGCCCAGGTTCTTATGTGGTTAGTCATGCTTCTCCCGAACAAGTCGCGGGAGCTATACGTGATGCGATGAATAAATATAAAGACAATAAGATTCAAGACAATCGAGTAGATGAGTTTATGAAGGAGTTTTCCAGAGAAAATCTTACACGTGTGTTTATGGATATAATTGAAGAAAAAACACAGGTCGCAAAGTGAATGTTTTTCACAAATAACCAATTGTCAATATGACTGCCGACTTCTTCATTGAACAATTTAAGCAACTTCAACTGAAAACTCAATGAATCTAAGACAAAAAGTGCTGTCAGGCCTTTATTGGAGTGCCGGCCTGAGGTTTTTGGGTCAACTGATGACCTGGATCATTACGATTGTCGTAATGCGTTTGTTGTCACCTCAGGATTATGGGCTCATGGGAATGGCCGGGATCTTTATTGTATTCTTGGGAATGGTAAACGAGCTTGGCCTGGGGGCAGCACTCATCCAAAAGAGGGAGGTAAGTGATAACATGATACGGCAGATGTTTGGCTTGCTCATTTTAGTCAACTTTTGTCTATTTTTGCTGTGTATACTTGCTGCGCCTCTCGTTGCTTCCTTTTTCGAGGAAGAAAAGCTCGTGCCACTGATCAGGCTAATATCGGTTCAGTATATTTTTGCATCTTTTACTATAATTCCGCAGTCAATACTGGACCGTGATATGCGTTTTAAGGAAAAATCAATAGTTGAATTAATCTCAGCAATTGCGGGAAGCCTTGCAACCCTGTTGTGTGCCTTGAATGGTTTTGGGGTGTGGTCTCTGGTCTGGGGTAGTCTTGCCTTAATCTTTTACAGAACAATCGGTTTTAATGTTATCCAGCCATCTTTGAGGTTACCTAAATTCTCCTTTAAAGGTATGAGGAATATTATTTCTTTTGGAGGATATGTGACTATTACCCGTATACTGTGGACGCTATACAGCCAGGCTGATGTCATTATTGTCGGCAAGCTTCTTGGAAAACATCTACTCGGTTTCTATTCCGTGGCGCTAACCCTGGCTTCATTGCCCATGCAAAAAGTGTCCGGTATCCTCAATCAGGTTGCCTTTCCTGCTTTTTCCACAGTTCAGACCGATATAAGTCAAGTCACATCGCATTTTCTAAAAACGTTGAGAATGATGAGTTTGATTGCCTTTCCGGTACTGTGGGGGATATCCAGTATCGCCCCCGACCTGGTTCGTTTGATGCTGGGGGAGAAATGGTCCCTCGCCATTGTACCTCTTCAGGTCTTAAGTCTTGTGATTCCTGTGCGGATGATGAGTAACCTGATGAGTCCAGCATTGCTTGGCCTTGGCCATGCTGATGTAAATTTTTCAAACGTTATTAGGTTGATATCAATACTACCAGTTTCGTTATTGATTGGCTCGCATTGGGGAATTATTGGTGTAAGCATAGCATGGACTACCATTTTCCCGGTTGTATTTTTGCTGAATCTGTCCCGTATGATTAAAACATTGGGAATTGCTCTGCGCGAGGCTCTTGCCGTAATGATCAAACCAGTATTCTCCGCGATTGTCATGTATGTTTCAGTAATTGTAATAAAGATCAGTATGCTGAGCGTTGATCCCATTATTCGTTTACCAGTGTGCGTATTTGCAGGCGCTGTAGTGTATGTCGGTATGATTTTAATTGTGAACAGAGAAGGTTATCACGAGGCAATGAATCTGATTCGTGTGCGTTCTTGAAGAATTGGTAAGAATCACATATCCGGAAGTTGACAGGATACTTTAAAAATCGAATAACTCGTCCATATGGTCTTGTTGATTTTTTTACCGTGTTAGTTATTCGTATACTAAAGATTCTTACTTCCACATGGTAATACACAAAAAATGTGGCGTTGATATGTTATATGGCAAGCAGAATAAACATGAACGCTATAGAAACTAGGCTCCTCAATTCGTAAAAGGGGAGATAAGACAGAAAAATCAAGTGCTGATTTGAAGGAAATCTTATGATTTATATACTTTATTCTGATGATTATGAAGTTTATCTGGGAGGTAATTACCGTCAGGAGAATGAAGTTCTTATAGATACAACGGAAAGCGTTTTATCTCTCTGTAATGATGAGGGTATTCCGATAACGTTATTTTGTGATTTGCCGTGTCTGTGGCGTTATCGTGAGTTGGGACATGATGAATTCCCTGATTTGGTTGATCTTCAGATGAAACGGGCGATTGAGCTTGGAAATGATGTCCAGATTCATATCCATCCACACTGGTTTGAGACGAAAATAGTTGTTAGTGATGAAAAAAGTACTAAATATGAATTTGATCTATCAAAATTTCTCTTGGGTAATTGGTTTCCCGAAGGAGGTGCTGATCTTAGAAGTTTTTGCGCTGAATTATTTGAAAGGGCTAAAGTATATTTGGAAAATTTGCTCTGTCCGGTCAGGCATTCTTATCATTGTATTGCCTTTCGCGCGGGGGGGTATGGTTTGCAGCCTCATCCTGAAGAGATTTTTGGTGCGTTAAAGGACGTTGGAATCTTAATAGATTCATCAATTGTCCCGGGAATGGTATTGAACACCAATGTAAACAGGATCGACTTCTCAATGGTGCCTAGAAAAGGAAACTATTTGATTTCACCAGAGTGTGGATTGAACAAAGATGCATCCCGTGGAATTTTCGAGATTCCCTTGCTTGCACTGAGGAAAGGCGAGGCACGTTTGCCGTTTGCCATATATTTATTTCGAAGAATTATAAGATATCCTATTAAAAGATTAGGCTTGCAAAACCCGAGTTCCACTGACCAACCAATCGGTTATCCGATTCAGTCAAGAAATTTGCTCCCTAAAAAGAGCACCATTTATAGTCGGATCTCCGATCTTGTTGGTGCTGTAAATCTCGGCATTTTTCATCTAGAGCTAGGACAGGACGTCAAGTTAATGGTTGATTGTACCCGGCATTACATCAATCGTTACGGTAATGATACAAGAGACCTCTATTTTTCCTTTAGCTGTCATAGTAAAGGTATTACGCCCAAAGAACTTGATGAACTGAAGATATATCACAACCACTTAACAAAACTTTACGGCCACCGATTGCAAGCTATTACTTTTCAAGACGCAGCCCATAAACTCGGATTCGTATAGAAAAAATATGAGACAACTAAAAACAAAAATCAAAGCTTTCTTACCGGGTTTTATACTGAATCGGGTGGTAACGTTTCGTGAGCAATTGATTTCTAAAAAAAAATCATTCATGCGTGCCAGGCTAAGAAAAATCCCTTTCGAAGACTTAATAAGAGATCTCAAATCGGCAGGAATTGAGGCGGGAGACACGATTATGGTTCACTCTTCATTGTCACGTATTGGCAACGTACAAGGAGGGTCTGATACTGTTATTAAGTGCCTGATGGAGGTCACGACAAAAGACGGGACCATCCTCATGCCGGCATATGGATCGGCGGAAGACGTTCATCGATGCAGGGAAATTGTTGATCTGAGAACTAGGAAATCACGGACAGGGATGATTACAGAAAGATTCAGATGCTGGCCAGATGTTTACAGAAGCTCTCACCCATTTTCATCAATATGCGCTTGGGGTAAAGAAGCTCAATATATCACCGCTGACCATGCCATTGAACCTCGTATATGCCATAAAGATTCGCCAATCGCTCGGTTGGTTAAGCTTAATGGTAAAGTAGTTGGCCTCGGGGTTTCGCTTGGACCAGTTAGTTTATACCACATAATCGAAGATACGTGGGAGGATTTTCCTTTCAGAGTGTATATGGATCCTTTCCGTGTCAAATACATCGACACCGCCGGCAATACGATCATGAGAGAGGCCCTTAGGTATGATCCCACGGTTTCTTCAACTCGCATTGACCATGAAGGGGGTAAATGGATAAGAGAGAGATTCACTGCACACTTCACCCGAAAGGGTATTCTACGTTGGTTTATGTTCGGAGATGCTGAGTCATGGGTTATGGATACTCAACATCTATATTCTGAACTAAAACGACTTGCTGGGAAAGGTATAACGATGTATCTGACAAAAGATAAATGGATAACAATGAGCGGAGGAAGTGAAAGCACAGATTCATGGTAATGAATGTTAAGTGAATTTTAGGTACGACGTTCTTGGTTTTTACGAGCACGGCATGGCGAATCTAGAAATAATTTTCTGGTTATGTTTTTTTTCAATTCTTTATCCCTATCTGGGGTATCCTTTTTTTTTGTTGGTTCTCTCAACTATTAGAAATAAACCAGTAAAAAAGGAAAATATCTCGCCTTTTGTAAGCCTTGTTATATCTGCGTATAATGAAGAGAAAATTATAGCTAAAAAGATTGAAAATTCTTTGCAACTGGATTACCCGGAAGATCGTCTTGAAATTGCTGTTATTTCTGATGGTTCTCTGGATACGACTAATAATATTATTACAGAATACGCAAAAAGGGATCATAGAATCCGCCCCTGCATCTCACCTGTGAATAAAGGAAAAACCAGTTGTCTTAACGATTTTGTTCCTCTTCTCAAGGGAGAAGTTATCCTGTTTACCGATGCCAATTCTTTGTTTGATGCGGGCGCGATTTATAATATCGTTCGACCATTCGCTGATCCGGTGGTTGGATTTGTGACAGGTATTACGAAATATTTTACGCTTTCAAAAGGGCAGGAAACAAAAGCGATAAATATTTATTCGAGACTTGAATTATTAATAAAATATCTGGAAAGCAAAATCGGTTCTTGCGTGGGGGCTGACGGGGCAATCTTCGCTATCAGAAAAAATTTGTTTGTTCCGATGAATCCTCACGATATAAATGATTTAGTGATCCCAATGAGTATCATAAAGCAGGGTTATCGGGGCATTGTGGAAAAGGATGCTTTCTGCAGAGAAAAGGCAGCAGATGAATTGGAGGGGGAATTTAACAGGCAGGTGAGAATCACTGCACGGACATTGAGGGCTATCTTTAACCATAATTCCTTGTTGAACCCTTTTAATTATCCAGTCTTCTCTTTTGAAATATTTTCTCACAAGCTTATGAAGTTTACGACCCCTTTTTGGATTATAGTGATCTTTATTACTAATATATATCTTGCTGGCCAGGATATTTTATTCTATCAATTTGTTATGGCCCTCCAACTTTTATTTTATTTGTCTGCAGTTGCGGGGTTTTTTATAAAAAGTAATTCCAGAAAAGCAAGATTGATTAACTTGACCAGTTCCTACTTTTTGGTAAACCTGGCATATGCAGTTGGATGGTTTAAATATTTAAGCAAAGAGACTTATACTTATTGGGTGCCAGAAAGGTAATAGTGAAGGGTTCACGGTTCCAAAACAACACAACCGCCCGCTGTGCTCAAGACGGGAAGTACGCTAAGAAAGACATTATGACTGCCGGGTGGCGGCGCTCACAATTGGCTTGCACCCCTGCGGGGCAAACAAAACAAATGCGACACAATAAAACGAATGGTGAATAATCTGGAGGAGTAGCAAACTATTTTATCCCGGCCATCGGGACGGGGCATGTTACTTTTTCTGATCGTCCGTTCCGATCAGGAAAAACAAAAGACCCTTTGCGTCTTTGCGACTTCGCGGTTCAAATGCAACCTAACCGCCCGCTGCGCTCAAGACGGGAAGTACGCTAAGAAAGACATTATGACCGCCGGGTGGCGGCGCTCACAATTGACTTGTACCCCTGCGGGGCAAAAAAAATAAATGCGACACATCGAAAAAACAAAAAACCCTTTGCGTCTTTGCGACTTAGCGGTTCAAGTTTAAGGACTAAAAGAGTGGATAGAGCAAAATAAGATGAAAAGAAAACAGTCCGGAGTTGACTACAATCTATACACACCGAGAATTACAGTCCCGATTGCCCTTCTTTTGGTTTTTGTTATCTGCACATTTTTCCCAAAAATATACAGTTTTTTACCGATACTGGGAAAAATCAGGATAGTTTTGCTGGCTGGCATTGGGCTTTTGCTGACGTTTATGGCAACCAATAAAAATTATCATAATCCTACCGCTCATAAGAATCCCATCTGTAAGGCATGGGTTGCCTTCTTGCTTGTAATGCTTCTGGGGGTATTGTACTCTCCTGACAGGGGGTTGACTCAGAATACCTTCATAGCAGCCGCCAAAATTTTCCTGATATTTTTCATCATGATTAAAATTGCAGACAATTACCGTCGGCTGGATGTAATCCTTGCAATGTTTGGAGCCTGTGGAGTCGGAATGGGGTTGTTCGCAACAATAGGAAGGCAGGTTATCGGAGAATACCGGAGTATAGCTTTGGAAACAGGACTTTTTGGAGATCCTAATGATCTTGGCCTGTTACTCAACAGCACACTTCCGTTTGTGCTTTTTTTTTATTTGACCGGAAGATACAAACGGATTGCTCTAATCGGTATGGTCATTATTGTCATCGCTATTATCAGCACTTTTTCAAGAGGGGCTTTTTTGGGACTATGCGTTATGGGGCTTGCTTTTAGTGTGATGGTTGGAAGGATGATGAAACGGTATATATTACTGGCCGTACTGGCATTTGTCTTGATCTTTGTGTTCGCCCCTGAGAGTCATATGGAACGGATGGCTACGATAGTCAACTGGGAAACAAGTAAATACGGCATGACTCAAAGGAGAATAGATGCGTGGAAAATTGGTTTTATGGAAGGTCTCAAAAATCCTATATTAGGGAATGGCGCAGGTACAAGTGTTTATACGATGGGAAGAATGTCGCGAGATTGGCATGTGATGCATAATTCACCGCTCCAGGTTTTCATGGAAATGGGGCTGATTGGTTTGTTCATTTACGGTCTTTTGTTTTATTTTCCCTACCGATTTTATAAGTACATTACTAAAAGAAAAGATGAATTTTCGAGCGAGGAATTGCTCAGGTTCAAAACCACGTTGCTGGCATTGATCGGTTTCGGCGTCACATCTTTTTTCCTTCCGCAAGGGTATTCTCCAATTTTGTTCATGCTATCAGGATTCCTGGTCATTGAAAGTGAGCTGATGATAGGAAGATTAGACAGGGAGCATAATCAACTTTCACCCCAGCATGCCAGTTGATAACGCCAAAAAATATAGTTTTGACAACCAGCTGGTCATTTTTCCTGGACTTGCGGCGGTATTGGGTTTTTTTGTCGTATGCTCGGCCATTACTGTCAGCATTATTAAAGCCCTCACCCTGACGATTCTGTTGCTGGGTTTTTCATTGTGGGGTCACATCCTTCTCTACCCCATCACATATCAGAAAGGCTATGTTGTTTCGGGATTTATCTGGGGATCGATCAGCGGGATCGCGTTGGGAGGATTTTTAACATCTATTATTGTTTATTTGGGAGGGTGGAATATATGGATTATCGTGGTGGTGATTTTTGTCCTCCCCTGTTTTTGCCTTGCTGCTCTGGCATTGAGGAAGTCAAAAGGAGGTAACGGAAGAATCAACGAGGAAATTGACCTTGATATTCTGTTGTTGTCAATCCTTGTTATCATCCTTTTTTTCTATTTCCCAATGAAAAATGCGGGTACAGTCAGGGAGGGATTCTTGGTATACCCCTGGCTGTTCGGCCATGATTTTTTGGCACGGGTTGTCCATATCGTGAGCCTGGCTCAAGGTATCCCCTTGAAGAGTTTTCACTTTTCCGGAGAATCATTGAGCTATTACTGGCTTGCTTATGTCTATCCCGCTTTAATCTATAAATCAGGTTTCCCGGGGCTTGATGCACAGGTTATATTGAAAATAACATCATTCCTGTATGCTCTTTTAACCACGGCAGGTTTGGTTCTCTTTCTGAGTCAATTCGTTTCCTCAAGAGGTCAACGCCTGTTTTTGGCATTGCTTGTCTTTTGTGGTTACAGCTACAGCGGGTTATATTTCTTTCTTGCCAAATGCTATTTTTGGTTAACCGGCCAGGAAGCACTCAGCATTCTGGGTGTTAACCTGTTCGGGTTTTCGGGTTTTTCCCATACCATCTATCGGTTCTTCATGGTGCAGTTTCAAGCCACATTGGCTGTGGGAATGATGTTGATGATTCTCACATTTTTTCGAACGCCTAATAGAAGCATTTACGATTATGGAATTATAGGGATCGTCTCCGGCCTTGTCTTCGGGGTAGACGCCACGAACGGCATTATGCTGGCATTCTATCTGGGTGTTATCGCACTCTTCCATATGTGGACTGTGAGGAAGGGTTTTTTTAAAATTGCGGGCCACTACTCTGTCGCCGCACTCGGTGTTATCGGGGTGTATGGGCTGTTGTTTTGGATGGGAATGTATTCGTTCGAGACGGGAAAAAGCGTGCTTCAGATTGCACCAAACCTTTTTGCTCTCTCTACCTTTCCGGCTTACATGCTTCTGGAATATGGTCCCCTGTTGATTTTGGGAATGTGGGGCCTGTATCTCTTATACAAAAACCGGGAATCAAGCGATCACTGGACGTATCCTTTTATCTTTCTTTTTGTCATAGGGATCGCGTTTATGCTGATGATCAAAAGCCCGACAGAAATGCATTTTGGGCTGCTCAAGGCGACTCGAATCGTTCCTGTTTGTTTGATAGCATTCAGTGCGTATTGTCTTCTGAAAAAATGGAATGAGAAACCGCGGTTCAGGTGGATCGCAGTCCTGTTGCTACTGTTGGCTGTTCCCTCTTTTTTCGTAGATGCTCATTTGGCATCCGATGTAAATAATCCGTCCACTTATGTTAAAATAGAAGATCTTGAAGCCGCTAAATGGATTCGGAATAATTTACCGAAAGACGCTGTCGTGCAGGCCTATACAAATTATCCGGGGCCTTCTGAATTTCCCTTTACACCCCTATATTATTACAGTTTTATTCCTGTGTTTGCTGAACGCGAAACGGCGTTTGGTGAATGGAAGTTTTCCAGCCAGGAGCACGCCCAATCAGGAGATGTTGGTACCCGATTCCATCAAATAAATACCTTGTTTTCGACCCGCGATATGGAGGTAGCGATGAAGATAATTCAAAAATACAATATATCGTATCTGTATTTGGGAAGTGTCGAAAAGAATCTGTTTGGTAAGGGAATCAGCAAGTTTATGGATTCATCTTGCTTTGAAACAGTTTTTTCCAAAGGGAACGTGCACATTGTCAGGGTAACATGTCTGGGAGAGCAAACATGAGTACACAATCACCAAAGATTATTGAATTTTTGATCCCTTGTTTTAATGAGGAAGGTAATATTGAAACCCTTATTTTTGAAATTCAGAAAGTACTACCCCATACACATTATGAATATAAGTTTATATTTATTGACGATGGCAGTAGCGATAAAACATTTAAAGTAATAACGAACCTAACACAAAAATATAACAACATCTCATGTGTTCGATTAAGTCGAAATTTTGGGAAAGAAGCCGCCATCGCAGTTGGCCTTGATAGATCGAGAGGAGATGCCATCATCATTCTTGATGCCGATCTGCAGCACCCTCCACATTTGATTCCTTCCATGCTTTCGGAATGGGAAAAGGGGGCTTCCATCGTGGATGCAGTGAAAGCCAGCGGGCATGAAGGAAACATCCTGAAACGGCTGACACGATATCTCTTTAACAGGCTTTTCAGCAATATCACCCGTATGGATTTTGAGGGAGCGTCCGACTACAAACTGCTGGATAAACATGCCGTGGAAATCTTGAGAGGACTCGATGAAAAGAATCGTTTCTTCCGTGGACTTACCAATTGGATCGGGATGGAACATAGTAAAATTGAATTTAAGGTTGAACGGCGTCACTTAGGAGAAACTAAATGGAATTGGTTCAAACTGTTTCAGTTATCGGTGGATGCCATCACGTCGTATTCATCAAAGCCTTTACATATTGTTACGTTCCTAGGGGTTGTATCTCTTATCTTTTCAATAATATTAGGGATTCAAACTTTGTACAACAAATGGTTCGGAGATGCTGTAAGCGGTTTTACGACCGTTATACTGGTTGTGTTGATAATGTCGAGCATTGTTATGATAAGCATGGGAGTGTTGGGTATATACTTGTCCAAAATTTATGATGAGGTCAAAAATCGTCCTATTTCAATTGTAAAGGAAGAAATTAGTTCTTCAAAAAAAACCCAGGATCAGAGTCCTGTTTAAACCTTTTGCGTTAGTCGTGATACACAATAGTCGATTGGCTGCAACGCTTTTGCCCCTGTAATATTATGAATTCAATGAAGGATTATGATCTTACCAAATACGTAAGGCATCTTTTTTCCTTTAGTTTTTTTCGGTATGTGCTAACGGGTGGAATATTATACGGAATTGATTTGGGTGCATTTCTGTTCTGCTGCAAAGTACTTGGCCTCAATATAATGCTGAGCCAGGGCATAGCGAGGACATTGGGTGCAATTGTTGGGTTCTTTGGTCATAAGTATTTTTCTTTCGGAAATAAAAAACTTGAGGATGGCTTTTATTCCATGGCTTCACAAGGAGGAAAATACTTGTTCGTTACGGTGTTTAACGTCTTCTTTTCTCCATTTTTGGTATATGCTTTTGCAAGGGTATTCAGTGGTCACCTGATTGTAACGAAAGTTGTAGCTGAAATAATTCTGGTAATTGAGACGTATTTCTTACTCCGTTTGATATTTTTATCTACGGGAAAAAAAGAAAAAAAACAGGGGACTAACCTTGTCAAATGATGACTCATATATACTGATGCTTCAGTAAGTAGAGAAAATAGTCATGTACGAATTACGCAAAGCGGATAAAGAACTGATTGTTCAATGGGATGAGCTCGTATTTTCTCTGCCTGGGGGTACGATATTTCATAGCCTCGAATGGCTCGATCTTCTCGGGAAAAATCAAGGATTAGATATTCAACATATCGGCATATTCCTGAATGGAAAGATAGTCGGAATTTTTCCCCTTTGCGTCAATCACCTCTTTTTTATGAACGTAGCCGGATCACCCTATGTGGTTGAAGATACCTATTACATGGGGCCCGCTATTGATAGTGCCCATATTTACGAGCTCCTGCCGGCAATTAATCAATATATGAAAAATCAAAAAATTCACTATTTGAGGCTGATGTCGAACCAACACCTCGGTATGGAGGGTACAATAGCTGGCTATGATTTTATAAACAAGCACACTCATATTTTGGATATCACACAAACGTATGAAAAACTATGGCAAGGTCTGGAAGATAGATGCCGGGATCACATCCGGAGAGCAAAAAAATCAGGTATCGTCGTACAACTTGAGACGAATCGTGATTTCATTGATAGTTACTATTCATTGATTGAACATGTTTATCATAGCCAGGGGATGCCATGCCCCAACAGGAAGAATTTTTATCTTGATATGCGGGATCGCTTCGGAGGAGAAAACGCGCTCTTTTTATCTGCACGTTACAAAGGCGAGCTCATAGCCGGTGTTATCATCATTGTGGATCGCACATGTGCCTACTACCTGAACGGGGCATCCAAACATGACTTCAGGTCCCTGGCTCCGAATAATCTGCTCCTCTGGGAGGCATGCCGGATAACAAAGGAGCTGGGGGCTGAAAAATTCGATTTCGTGGGATCTGACATACCGAGATTGAGCGAATTTAAGAAGAGTTTCGGAGGGGAGTTGATAACTCATTCGCTGATAGAAAAGGCCGGCTCTAAATGGGTTGGTTTCCTCAGAGAGAAATATCCAGTTTATCGTAAAGCTATTGGCAACATTCGTGAAAAGTTCAAGTGGGGTAAGGATTGAATAGTTAAAGATCATTTTTTCGTTTGTGAGGATCGGTGCCTATGTATCTGGTAAAAAGATTATTTCAGGATCTGGTTGAAATAATTGACACTTTCAAAAAAAAGGGTTTGAAAATCGGCATTTTACATTTTTGTGAAATCATCCACAAAATCGTTTATTCCAAAGCAGAATATTTTTTAATGGCGCACGACCTTGACCTGTCCCATATTGATCAAGAATTTGAGGCCGCGAGCAACTTGGTTATTCAACAGGTTAAATCCCGAGAAGAGATTGACTGTTTGTCTACTCTTAAAGGTCTTTCCGATTTTATTCCTGATCCGATTAATTGGATGAAAAAAGTATTTGATGATGGCGGCGCTGGCTTTATCGCCTTGCACGACAATCAGCCGGTAGGATGTGATTGGATCAGTTTCAAGATGACTCCCGAGTTAATGCGGGTTCCCGTTCCATTGGAGCCGGGTGATGCTTATCTGCATGCACTTTTCGTTGCGCGCGATAAACGAAATCTTGGGTGTGGTCGTTTATTGGCGATACATAGGTTACGATATTTGAGGAAAAACGGATACAAAAGAGGAATTTTAATTGTTCTAAAGAACAACGCTCCAGCTCTCAGGGTTGATAAGATACTTGGTTATGAGCATATTGGTGAGGTTATTCATACGCGCTTTCTGTTATGGGATTTTTACAAGTATTTTTAGAGGATTATTATTAGAATAGCAGGTAATATAGAAATGTTCTCTCTTTATATTAGATCTAGCTTATTAGCGATGTGGTTAGGAGAGATTGGATCTCTATTACTCTTGCTTTTTTTCTGGAATTTAAATTGGTTAAAGCTGGAGCGGGAGTCAGGATTCGAACCTGAATCTGCAAGCTTGGAAAGCCAGGGCTCTAACCGTTGAGCTACCCCCGCTGATTAAGCGTTTCTGTATCATACACTGATTCATTGTACAATTCTGAAAACCGTTTCTTCATTTCATGGTAAAGTTTTTCTGTTTCCATGTCCCAGCAGGCGGTCACGTTATTGGTCTTGAGCACATTATATAAATCCAATGCTATCACCAGGTTTCTCGCTTCATTTTTGTCAAGGTCACCTTTTTTGCCAGGAGATTCTCCGGTCAACTTTTGAAGAATGGTACAGTATCTTTCTTGTTGCTCGAGAGCTTTCTCTTTAGGATTATTGTGATTCTTATTAAAAATAAAATCTTCTATCACATAAATGACCTTGGCAATCTTTTTTTTACTCATCCTTGGGTGAATTATCATTTTATCCCTCGGCAAATAATTCTTTTTAATATTAAGAGGAAATTGACTCACTTTCTTGTACAAGACAATTTTAATAGAAAAAGGATATAATAGACTATATTTGATAACATATACGAAATCTGGCATCAAGCAGTTGTTTGATAAGTTTAAGGGATGAAAAGGAGCCGTATTTTGAGCGAACTAAGAGTCGAAGAGATATTTGATGCAGAGAGAGATTGCTGGGATAGAGAAGTATCCAGGTTCGAAAACGTTCATCCTTTAAACGCTTTTGGATGGGGAAAAGTGCGCGCGGTTGATGGATGGGAACAAACGTATCTGATGGCCAAAAGGGGAGACACGGTGACCGGGGCTGTCATGGTACTGACCAAGTCTTTACCATTACTTGGGCTTTCCATTATGTATGCGCCAAGGGGACCGCTGTTCAATCCATCAGACAGGGAGACGCTGGAAGTTCTTTTGAAAAGCATACGGGTAAAAGCGAGAGAAAAGCATGCTGTCTTTTTAAGGATTGATCCGAACATAACAGAGGGGGCAATGCTTCGTGATGGAGATCCTTTTGTTGAGCAAGGGTTTATCCATTTGAAACAACGCTGGTCATACTGGAATACACCAAGAGATGTGTACCGCATTGATCTTACTAAATCAGCAACCGTGGATGATGTTTTCAAGGGTATTCATTCAAAGACAAGAAATCAGGTGCGGCGGGCAGAAAAGCTGGGCGTGATCGTCCGGCCTGCTGAGTCACAGAATGAACTTGAGAGCTTTTACGAAATTTTCAAGGAATTTACAGTTTCAAGGGGTTTTATGTCCCGTGGTTATGCTTACCAGAAAAGCCTTTGGAATGAATATATCATGCGTGGAAACGGCAAACTCTTTTTAGCCATTCATGAAGATAAGATTGTCGGAGGGTTGATCTGTTTGATCTTCGGGAAAAAGTGTCTGGATATGCATATGGGAACACCGTATCAATATCAACATCTTCGCACCAGCAATGCATATGTATGGGAGGCTATAAAGTACGCAAAAGAAAGAGGGTGCACTTGGTTCAGTTTCCGTGGTGTGGGCAGTTCACCCACCCAGGAAAAATTTAAAAGTAAATTTGGCCCTGATGTTGTTTCTCTTACCGGTTACTATGATTTTGTTTTTTATCCTTTGCTGTATCGTTTATTTTATATGGTGGAATTCGAAATGCTTCCCCGGCTATGGCCTGTGCTGATGAGTATCCGCAAGAAACTCAACGACTTAATAAATCGGCTCCGTTCGCACAACTGAGGCCATCGGAAAACTTTCAAACATCACAAAAATAACAATGAGTTCTTTCTGTATGAAGAAGAAAATAGCGTATATTGTGACTCCGGTTGAATTCGGCGGAGCCGAGAGAGTCAGCCTCAATTTTCTTAAGAATGTTGATAGAAATAAGTTTCAGATCTATCCGATCATCTTTTTCCGACCATGGGAGGCGGATAGTATTTTTTTGAAGGAGCTAAAAAAGGAAGACTTTTCTGTATATAAAATCCCTGTTTCCGTGAGGGCTTCGCTGGAAGAAAGAGACCGGTTTTGGCTGGTCAGATGCTTCAAGATGATATTTCTGACTTTGTTGAAGGGCCGGTTTGATTTGATTCATACGCACGGATATTTTGCAGATATTATTGCTATACCCGTGGCAAAATTACTAGGAATCCCGGTGATATCCACCTGCCACGGGTTTATCGAGGATGGACGAAAACTGAAGCGGTCCAACAGGATTGATCGTATGATTTTGAAATTTTCAAACAGGGTCATAGCAGTCTCACAGGGAATTAAGCAGGAGCTGTTAAAATCCGGACTCAGAGAACCGAGGATAGATGTTGTGTTGAACGCCGTACAAACGGAAATGGATAATGAAATATTGAAGCAGGATAGATATACCAGAAGACGCGCATTGGATGTCAGCGAAAGTGACTTTGTGCTGGGGTATATTGGACGGTTAAGCAAAGAAAAAGGGGTATCCTATCTTCTTGATGCGGCGGAAATATTATTTCAACAAGGTATTCCTATAAAAGTTTTGATTATCGGAGACGGACCCGCTAAAAAAGATTCTGAATTGATAGTTCGACAAAAAGGTCTGGAAAATAAAGTGTTTTTTGCCGGTTTTCAAACATATGTAAAGGCATGGATTCCGGCCATGGATGTTTTTTTGCTGCCGTCACTGACCGAAGGAACTCCCATGGCACTGCTGGAAGCAATGGCTTGCAGGATACCCATTGTCGCTTCTTCGGTGGGAGGGGTTCCCCAGATAATAGAATCAGGAAAAGACGGTATACTCGTTGCGCCGGGTAACCCCGAAGAACTCGCGGCGGGAGTAATGGCGCTGTATAACAACAACTCCCAAAGAGAACAATTCGTCGAAGCAGCCCGTAAAAAAATTATATCGAATTTTAACATCAAGAAATGGACAAAAACCATTGAATCCAAATATGCGGAAATCGCCGGATGAATAACATTGTATTTGGGGATGTATGAGAGGTTGTTATATATGTTTGTTGTCGGGGGTTGGAGTTAAAAGTTATGAAAAAATGAGGATGCAAAAATGAACATCAACAATCTAAAAATTTACGTCTATGTTTTTGTAATAACGACAGTGGTTTGTTTGGGTGTTGGTTTAAGTCATATTTCTTCGCTAGCAGGTAAGAATAAACTACAAGCTATAAAGCAAGTTAACCCACCGTCTAATTTTCGTATTTCAAATTCTTCTCAGTCCGGGATATGGCAAAATGTGCTCCCGGAGGGTTTTAATGGAATTGCTGCGAAGTATCCTGGGGATCAAAATATTGAGAATGATCCGAATGTTGTTTTTGTTGAGAAATTTCAAGGTATAACCCCTTTGAAGATTTCCAAAACATCGGCTCTTAACAGGGTGTTTAAGCGTTGGGATACTGTATCGGGGAAAGACATCATGAGCTTTTCTTCACATGCCCCCGCAGGCAGTACCGATAAATGTTCACTCCTCATAACTCATACTGGTGGTAATAGTTCGGGAGGTGGTTTTTACCGCCAGCTTTTGCCCGGGTACGATCATCTTTTTGTTCGGTTTTACGTTAAATTCGATCGTGCGTGTGCCCCGATGGGACACTTCATAAGCTGCCTGGGGGGATACAACCCTCCGACACCCTGGCCCCAGGGTGGCGCGGGGGCGAGACCGGATGGCAGCAAACGATTTACTACCCAGGTTGATACCTATGGCAAGGACTGGCAATGGGATTTTTATACGTACTGGCAGGGAATGCACGCTCATGGGGATGGCAGATATTGGGGGACGCCTTTTCAGGTAAAGGGGAGCAAACCCCCGGTCGAGCGGGGAAAATGGACTTGTGTGGAACTGATGGTGAAAATGAATCGTCCCATAGACGCGTCGAATGGAGAACAGGCATTCTGGATTGACGGCAGGCTCTGGCGCAGTGGAGGGCAGGTGGTCAGTCATATCGGCCCCGGTTTTCCCAAAGGCCGATGGACGGGGGGATGGTGGAGACCGGATGTAAAGTGCACCCAATCTTTTGAGGGTTTCAAGTGGAGAAACACAGAGGATTTGTCAATCAATTTTATATGGCTGGGACCTTATATGCCGCGTGTCAGTCCTGGATATGTCAGCAAGATCTGGCTTGATAATGTTGTTGTCGCAAAGAGATATATAGGGCCCATTGAACCGATGAAACAATAGAGAGCGTTGGTTTGTAGATTTATGATACATAAAAAGAAACACATCATCTGGGTTGCCTGGGAAAAACATCGCAGGACCTCTGAAATCGCCAGGATTTTTCCCGGCATACGGTTATTCCAACTTGAATATGATGCGCCCAGACTGGTGCGGTATTTTGTATTGCTGGCAAGAACCAGCAAGGTTTTCTTGAAGGAAAAACCGGACATCGTATTTGTCCAGAATCCATCGCTGGTTCTTACCATTTATATGATCATAATATGTAAGATGCTGGGACTCAAATGTGTCGTCGACGCGCATAATGAAGGAATACGGCCTTTCTCTCCCAGGCTGAATTGGCTATTACCTATGTATCGATTGATACAGAAATATGCGGATCTGACCATTGTCACAAACCATGAATTGTCAGAAGTGGTTGCCGCAAACGGAGGGACCCCCTTTGTTTTGGCAGACAAGCTCCCGGAATTTCAAGGATATTACCCTATCGAGCTTAAAGGGAAGAATAATATTGTTTATATTTGTTCTTTTGAAAAGGATGAGCCCTATCAAGAGGTAATCGAGGCGGCCCGCCTGCTTGATCCGAGCATATATTTCCATATTACCGGTAATTATCGGAAGGCCTCGCCGGAAATTGTTGGGAATGCCCCTTCCAATGTTGTGTTTTGCGGGTATCTTTCAGAACCTGATTACATAAATCTTCTATATTCTTGTGATGGTATCATTGACCTGACATTGATGGAGAACTGCCTGGTGTGCGGGGCATATGAGGCCGTCAGTCTGGGGAAACCTGCCATTCTTTCAAATACAAAAGCGATTCGACGCTATTTTAGCAAAGGTGCCGTATATTCCGGAAATACCGCACAGGAGATAGCCAAAAGTGTAAGGTATTTCCTGGATAACAAGAAAAAATTGAAAGACGAAGTATTATTTTTGAAACCACATATGGAAAAACAATGGTCCGAGGTTTTTATGGAGCTTCTGGCGATACTGAAAGTTAATGAACAATAAATCCGGCTCCACCGAGCAAAATCGACAGATAAATGTATTTTACCGTGGGAGCCTGTTGAAATAAAGAGAGGAAACAAGTGAAGATTAATTTCGGTTGTGGAAAGAACAAAATTGATGGGTATGTCGGTGTAGATAAAATTCGAATGCCGACGGTAGATGTAGTCCATGATATGAACTGTTTCCCTTATCCCTTTGACGATGAGTCCGTGGATGAGGTCATTCTGTGCCATATTTTGGAACATTTACCTAATACGGTGCAGATTATGGAAGAATTATGGAGAATCTGTAAGCCGGGTGCCATGCTCGAAATCGATGTTCCGTATTACAATTCACCAAGCGCCTGTGATGACCCTACCCACGTTTCTTTTTTTACCGAACGTACCTTTGATTATTTTACAGAAGATGGGGCCAGGGCGCTGTCCGGATTCAATTATTATTCTGCTGCGAGGTTTAAGATTCATTCCGTTGTCCCATACCAAAGAAGGATATACTCTCTTCTGCCGGTAAATGTTCAATGGTCGTTAGGACATCACTTTGCTACGATTCATGCCGTTCATTTTTTGCTGGAGAGATTGTAGCCGTTGACGACGTTGAAATATTAGTAAGCTTCTGATTTTTTTGCAGTGACCAATTTGCCGGAATAACAAAGCCTGAGGACACATGGATTATTTCTTGAGAATGTTATTGAGATTGGAGGATTTTTCAAGGACTCGGAACCTGGCAGGAAGTAAGGCTCTATTCAGGATGGCCCAATCTTTTGTGAATAGAAATCCATACCTAAGATTGCAGGCGATTTCTCAATTTTTGGTGAATTTTCGGAGAAATCCATTCAGCACAAGATTAATACAAAAAGCCATCAGAACAGCTGAGAGAATCACTGACAGAGATAAGTTTAAGGTTAAAGATGATGACAAGCTGGGTCGTTCTATCATTGTCAAAGAGTATATAGGGCCAAATGAAAGAGGGGCTCTTGTTATATCTTTTGAAACCGAATTAATGAAAATTGTTTCTTCACCTTACTTCAGTCAAATCGAAAATGAATACCAGATCATTTTTATCCCCAGCTGGCAACCTTTTTACAGCCCGTCACTCTTTATGCTGGCCGCAAAGGCGGAAAGGGAATTCTTCCTGATGCCTTCGTCCATTCTGGATATGCCCTTGTGCGAGGGGTTGGGGAAAAGATGCGTCGGGCTTCCCTTTCACGCCGCGAGCTGGGTCAATGCGGATCTCTACCCGGAGCAAAGAGCCCGCAAGGATATTGATATCGTGATGCTGGCTAATTTCAATACATATAAGCGTCACTGGCGGTTGTTTGAAGCCCTGGGAGACCTTCCCCGTAATCTGAAGGTGTGCCTCGCGGGAGTTCCTATTGGCAACCGGACACAGAAATCTCTTCTCAGGGAGGCCAGGGCCTTTGGCGTCGATAATCGTTTCCAGATTTTTGAGGGACTGAATGATGAGGAGATCAAACAACTTCTCTCCCGGGCCAAAATATTCTGTGCCCTCAGCCATAAAGAAGGTTCATATATTGCGGTGGCGGAATCATTGATGGCAGGAACACCGGTCGGTATGTACAACGACGCCCTGATAGGAACAAAAACATATATTAATAAAGAAACGGGAATTCTTTTTGATCCGAAACAGTCTCTTGCACAACAAATCATCAGGTTTCTTGAAACTTCGGAGCAACTGGATCCCGCCACGTGGGCACGGGATAATATTTCAGCAAGGGTCAACAGTGAATGGCTTAATAGGATGTTGATGGAACGAGCGCTTGCCGGGGACAATCCATGGACGAGACATATTGAGCCTTTTTATTCAAAACGATTTGATTTTTATTATTATCGGGGGACAGAGGCGGAGAAAGAGTATGCAAAATCGGTTGATGCCTTTGCGGACAAATTTGGGTTGATTATAGAGCGCCCTGTGTATTCCTGATCTAACAGCCAAAGATTATTTTTGATCAGATTTTAAAAGGAAACATGTATTGAGGCTATTGCATAACATAAAAAGAGGATTTTTCTGGTTGATGTATGTAATCGTGGCAAAACACCTACCGCGGTCGACTTCTCCCGTATCTTTCTGGTCGCAAGAGATCCGGTATTTTGTGTGTAAGAGACTGCTGTTGCAAACGGGACGAAACGTCAATATTGAGCCCCGGGTAAACTTTATCCGGATGTCACAGACAAGTATCGGAGATAATTCCGGGATCGGCTATGGTTCTTTTGTCGGGCTCACAACAATCGGGAAAGATGTTATGATGGCGGATGAAGTGATGATTATCAGCGGCAATCATCACTTTGATCGAACTGATATTCCCATGCGGTTGCAGGGGGGAGAAGACCAAAGAGTTGTTATAGAAGATGACGTTTGGATCGGGGCTCGAGTCATTATTCTCCCAGGGCGGCGGATAGGTAAAGGTTCCATTTTGGGGGCCGGGTCCGTCATTACCTGCGATGTCGAACCGTATTCCGTCATGGGGGGCAATCCTGCCCGGTTGATCCGGAGGAGGTCGCCGGTTTGAGCACTCCGAAAAACATCCTGTTTGTCCTGCCGGAATTGAAGCAGGGAGGAGCGGAGAAGGTTGTCTACAGTCTTATTGGTAAACTGGACAGGGTTTTGTTCCGGCCGAAGATTGCCTGGTTTCACGACAAAAAATATGCCCCATTCGATACCCTGCTGGATGTCCCCATGTTTTTCATCAATAAAAAACCGGGATTTGATTGGAAGGCCATTGATTTTTTGACTCGTATTATAGAGAAAGAGAAAATTGACATTATCAATCCTCACCATTTTATGCCTCTGTTTTACTCATTTTATGGAAGCAAAATCAGACATCAACGGAAGCTGGTATATACCGAGCATTCGGTCTGGGAAGCCGAACAGCTGAGTGGCGTCTGGAAATGGATTGGGAAGGGGATGCTTTCACTGTCAGATGCGGTGATCGGTGTTTCGCCCGAAGTCACGGAACATCTCAGAAAAAAGCATGGCTTGAGTACCCACAAGGCATTGTCCATCGTGAACGGTATTGATACTGAACTTTTCACTCCCGGACCCAAGAACGGTCCCCTGCGATATACGCTCGGGTTTGATGAGTCGCATATCCTCATCGGAATGGTAGGAAATTTCCGCCGAGTAAAAAATCATGAATTTTTGGTGCGATCCTTTAGTAGAATAGCGGCAGAATTCTCAAATGCTAGGCTGGTTCTGGTGGGTCAGGGATTTCCGGATGATCCTGAGGGGACGGAGAAAGAGATTAAAGACCTGATCCAAAAAATGAATCTGTCGGATCAGGTCCGATTGCTCGGATATCGAAAGGATGTTCGAGATATCTTGCAAGTATTGGATATTTTCTGCCTGACATCCTATCGGGAAGGGTTGCCATTATCAGTAATCGAGGCGATGGCGGCCGGTCTTCCGGTGGTAGGGACACAGACGGACGGCATTCGGGTTGTGGTAAGTCCCGGGAGAAATGGGTTTTTGGTTTCCATTAACGATGAAGAAGATCTGGCAAACGCCCTCAAGCGGTTGGCCTCGAATCATGCCCTGAGAATGGAGATGGGGAAAGCCGCACGGGAAGACGCGGAGAAGTATTTCAGCCTGAGTCGATGTGCCGATGAGTACAGCCACCTGTTTTCTTCTCTCTCTTGAGAATCGTGTTTTCTTTAAAGCCCATGAATAAAACCCGCATACTGACCGATCTCCGAATTGACCAGAGTCCGATTTGGGGAAAACATGCTGATTTTGTCGAAGATCTGGCCCCTGATTTTTTCAGTATTTGGAGAAGGATGCCGTTGTTTCTCAGAAACAGACTGAATCCTTTCGCGCATCTTTTTGTGATGATCCGATATCGCAAAATGTATGATGTGATTATAAACGCCAGCCTGAAAACGGGCCAGCTGTTGGGACTCATCAGAAAGGCTTTTGGATCGAGAAAACCGGCACAGATTCTGCTTGAGTTAATGCTGGATCAGGAATCGAGCGCATTTTTGTGGAAGGTGAAAAGAAATATTCAGCGTTATGCATTTTCGGCTGTTGACATGATCTTTGTTTCTTCCACTAGCGAGATCGAAATCTACTCAAACCGTCTCGAATTACCCCGGCATATCTTTCATTTTCATTTCTTTCACACTAATATCGTAAAACCGGGAATGGTTCATACGGATCAGGGATACCTGTTGAGTGTGGGGAAAACAGGCCGGGACTACGCTACACTGGCCGACGCAGCTCGGGGATTGCCTTACAAAATTGTAGTGGTCAGTGATGCGGGAAGCATAAAAGGGATTGATTTTCCATCCAATTGTGAGGTGTTAGTCGATATTTCACGTGAACGGTATCTCTCCCTCTTGAATGATTGTAGGATAGTGCTGGTGCCGCTTCACGGGCTTGTCAAGTCAACGGGTCAGGTGGTATTTCTCGAAGCTATGGCTTTGGGTAAGCCCGTGGTGGCGACTGAAACCGTTGGTACATTTGATTATATACAATCTGGTCAAAATGGATTGTTGGTTCCGCCCTATGACAGTCGTGCTCTGAGGGAAGCGATCATAACCGTAGCCGGAAATAAGACTGTCAGGAGCAATTTAGGCAGAAAAGGACTCGAATTTGTGACCCGGAACTGCACTTTCCAGAACTACGTAGAAACGGTGCTGAAGGCTGCCGATGAAGTCTGTGGATAAAGACCGATCAATGAGTCATGGAGATAAATATTGACAGAGGAATCACCCGCTTTCCCAAAAGATCATATCGTACAGGATGGTTTCGTCGAATTACAAAATAGTCATTATGTTGCTATTGCTTAGAGAATTATCCCTGAGAATTAATAAGCTCAATTGGGGATTGATCTTCTTTGTAATCATGAGCATGGTTCAAACCGATGCTCTGGCAGGGCACTATGTTGTCGACAGCACGTCTCGGTCAACGAATTGGGATCGGGCTGAGTGGTTGAATTATCCTTCTGTTCCTCCTGACTGTACACCGTCCACGCCGGTAACAGCCATGCGGATGGCTCAAGCTGGTGATGCCGTTTATTTCAGGGGCGGTGAGGGTGGCAATTATAATCTCACCGTCAATCCTAACTATGGGATTCCGGCTCTTAACCCGGCCAATAATGGGACGGCCAAAAGACCAATTCAATTTTTGAATTTTCCAAACGAACGGCCCCACCTGAAAAATATTTTAATATATCCCAATAAGGGATATTGGCATCCGCTCATAGGAGCAATTCAGAAAGAATGGATAATCTGGAAGGGTTTTGAGTTAAGTGCGGAGAGTGCCGCGGGAGCAGTAGTCTTTGATATCTCTAAGCATTGTATCTTAGAAAATTGCAGGGTCGAAGGGAAGGTAATACCGGCTAAAAAAAGAAGATTAACAAATTATAATGCCATAAACATAAGAAATTTCAGCGAGTTCATCACCATTAGAAACTGCTTAGTCCTGAGGGTTCATGGTACGGATGGGGTGAATGGTGCCGGAATTAAGTTATACAGTGGCTACCACACGACTGTTGAAAACTGTACTTTTCTGGAAAATGATTATGCTATCCATGACAAAAATGACGGAAGACATAATGTCTATAAACGAAACTTTATCCGAAGCAATGTGATTGGGATTGAGCTTGGGGCGATGGCAGGAGGCCCTCCATCAGAGGATATCGAGATTTCAAACAATATCATTTTACTAACAGGGTCATCAGGAATTGGAATCAATATAATTGCGTCTCTTTCAGCTGTTGATGCTGTTCATGGTTTAAGATGTTACAACAATGTAATAGATCCAAATGGTTCGGTTGGGATCAATTTCAACTCCGGTTTCTTGCAGCAATATTATAATAATATTATTGTGAATTCATCGGTGGCATTGAGGCATGTCGGCGATAAAGGAGAAATCGATTACTGCGATTACAACGACTACTTTGGTGGCCAGACATTCATTTTAAGAGATTATCAAACAAATAGAGTTGTGCATAAGACCCTAGAGAATTGGCAAAAATCCGGTGAATTATCGGGAGAAAAACATCCTGATATCCATAGTCTTTCTGCAGATCCCCTGTTTTTTAATTCGATTGGTAATCAACCACTCGATTACCGGCTCAGAACCAACTCTCCGTGTATTGGGGCGGGAAAGGGAGGAGTCAATATGGGACCCTTGCCTCCCCATACTGTTGGTAGAATATCTTTTGTGAGTGATGGATTGGGAGAGCCATCACCTCCCACAGGTTTAAAGGTGGTGCAATAGGCGATCATCTTGATTGTTCCCCGGAAAGTTTCCCTTTTCGTAATCACCCTGAATCAATTTATATAAGAGAAATCAAACATTAACAGCTATTTGAATGCTTTTGCTGATTGAGAACATATGAGAGAAGAAAAACCTGTTGAATTTTCATTGCTTGGTTGTAGTGCAATCTCCAAAAGGCAGAAGAAAACAATTCTCGTGGCGTGTTGTGCCGCTCTTTTAGTTGTAATCGCATCCATGATTGTTCAATTCATATATTTACCGTTAGGGGTGGATGGTGGGCTTTACAGTTACTCCGGAGTTTCATTGTCAAGAGGAGGCGATCCCGGAGAAAGCCAGCTAAGTGTTGAAGAACTTGAGACTGTTGAAGGAGTAAAAGCAACGTGGGATTATGATCTGAGCAGGACCATCAGGGTTATCCCTGTTTCGTGGTGGTTCAGAGTGTTCGGCGCCAATATCTGGACTGTTAAGGTTTTAGGCTTGATTGAGACTCTTTTATTGTTCGGGATTATGTATGTTGCTCTACAGAGAGCCTCAAGAGACAGAGAGATAGCCCTATTGTTATGGGCGGTTTACGTGTCGGATGCTATCGTTTTGACCTTGTCAACCGAACTACGTCCCGATATTATGATTACCATCCTTACGTTAATTGTTTTTATGTTTGTAAATACAGAACCTGAGGAGAATAAGAATCACATCCCTATTTTTTTCTTAGCTCTTTTGTGTATGTTCCTTTTGCCCGTGACTCACATCACAGCGGCGATATCTCTTTCATTCTTGATTTGTTACATGCTTACCAAGCTTATTCTTGACTGGCGTTCCATAAAATGGTTTCAGAAAAGTTCATATGCTTTGCTTATCTTTACAGGTATTTTGGGTTTTTTAATACGCAGGGGGATATGTGCCGCACTTGTGCCTTCCCAGTATCTGGATCGAATCGGAAGTAATACCGTTGTTGAGGTTGAAAAAAGCGTCTATGCGCTCATGTCAGGCGGCATACTTCCTTTGATTGAAAAAGAGTTCTCAAGATGGGCCAGCTATTTTTATCCATACAATCTGCCTTTGCTGTTTGTGGCTATCCTGGCCGTATTCCTTTTTGTAATTAACATTGTCGGCCCCTCCGGTAAAAAACCGTCGCCGTCACAGATAAGTATCGTAATCGGCTGCGCCGGTGCCCTTGGTGTGTTGGCACTTGATCCACATCCGTGGAACTCTCACGCTTTGGTAATAGTGCCTTTCATTATCATATTCCTCGCAAACGAGATCAAACTGACATCCGCAATAAAACGGAAATATGTAGTCATGTCTCTTCTGCTAATTCTGGTCGTTTTATCCGCAGCGAGCCATGCGGTCCGTGCGGGCAGAATAATAGCGAAATCCACGCAAACCGGCTTCAGCAATCAAGCGGTTCTTGATCTCATGAGAAACATTTTCAATGAAAAAAAACAATATCTCGTTGTTGGCCCTGCCTCGTTATGGCCGTACATCGACCCGAAGGTCAATGTCACTATCTTTGACGCGAAGATCGGGAAGATGGACGACCTTTCTCGGTATATGGAAAGAATAGATTACTTCTTTAAGGACAAGGATTATAAAGGTTACGAGTGGGAGAAATATTTTCGAGAAAGATATCCTGATGTTATTTTGCAGACAGTCGCGGAGATTGGCCAAGAAGACAGTGGCTGGCCTTTTGTCAAGGTAATGAGGCCGGCTTTGCAGCGATAAAATTGTCGTGGAATAGCAATACCTGGAGGATCAAAGCGTGAGAATATCGGGCTGGGGGAATTATCCAAAAATAGAATCGGACCTCTCGTACTTTAAATCCGTTGATGAATTGAAAGAATTAGTTGCAAATAGAGAGCACTTTATTGCCAGAGGAGCTGGCCTAAGCTATGGGGATTCATCGCTCAGCAAAAATACTATTTCAACCTTGGAATTTAATAGAATTTTAGCTTTTGACGAAAAGCAGGGGATCATCACCTGTGAGGCAGGTGTTCATTTCAAGGATGTTATTAAAGCGGTTATTTTAAAAGGATGGTTCTTGTCGGTAACGCCCGGGACCAAGTTTGTTACTGTAGGAGGAGCAGTCGCATCTGATGTCCATGGCAAGAATCATCATAAGGTCGGGACATTTTCGGATCACGTACTGGCAATTGACATTATGCTCCCGGACGGCCAGGTAGTTACCTGTTCAAAATCAGAAAACCATGATCTTTTCAAGGCAACTTGCGGCGGAATGGGATTGACAGGTATCATTTTAACAGCAACTTTTACACTTAAGAGGATAGAAACTGCCTATATAAAACAGGCATACAAAAGGGCCGGAAATCTTGATGAACTTATAAACTTATTTGAACAGTTTAGAGATGTTAGTTATTCGATCGCCTGGGTTGATTGTCTCTCAAAAAGGTCAAAACTGGGAAGGGGTATTCTTATATATGGAGAACATGCAACACGAAAGGACCTTGAAGAATTTCATGTTTCAAGAAAACCTTTGTTCATAAAGAAAGAGACAAAACTGAGTATCCCTTTTGAATTTCCGAATTTCGCGCTCAATTGGTTTTTGGGAAAAACATTCAATTGTCTTGTTTTCCATAAACATTCTAATACTATAAACACTTCAATAGTCGATTATGATTCCTTTTTCTATCCACTTGACCGAGTCCATAACTGGAACCGGGTATATGGACATCGAGGCTCCACTGAATACCAATTTGTTTTACCAAAAGAGTCCTCCAGAGAGGGTTTGATGGCAATTTTTGATAAAATAAACAAAAGCAAAATATATTCATATTTTGCCGGATTGAAATTATTTGGTAAAGGAAATGATAATTATTTGTCATTTCCTATTCATGGCTATACTTTGGCATTAGAATTTCCAGTTGCCAAAGGTCTTTTTGAATTATTAGCTGATTTAGATAAATTAGTATTAGAATATGGTGGAAGATTGTATATAAGCAAGGATATGCGCATGAGCGGTATGATGTTTAAAAAGACTTATATAAATTCGGAGAAATTTCAAATTTATAAACAAAAGTTAGATAAAGGCAATAAATTGCAGTCCCTGCAATCTAAGAGATTGGGGATCTAAAATTTTTTGTACCGGTTAGGGAAAAGCCAACTCTTTATCCGGTATGTTATGATCATATAGATCATACGCAGCCCCAAAAAGAATGCTACAAGCGGATTTCCTGTCACCGATGAACGCCCGACACGTGGTGCGTAATTAACGGGGATTTGAATGATTTTCATTTTCATCATCGTACTGATGATTATCATCTCCGGTCCGAAGGTATTCCCGTCAACGCTGAAATACGGTTCCATCTTCCGCAATGCATCCTTGCGTACACACCGCATAGTACACCCGACATCCGATAATGAAGTCGTATTAAAGCAAATTTCTATAAGTTTTGCTGTCCAGTAATTCCCCCACCTGAGAAAAAACCCCATATTGGCGCCCGACCATATCAATTCTTTCAGAGTCCGGGTTCCATAAACAACATTAAAATCATCAATATAAGAAAGAAGTTTCACCACATCTTTGCCACAAAATGTTCCATCGGGTTCGGAAACAATAATATAATCTCCGGTTGCTTCTTTGAACCCCCGCCGAATAGCTGCTCCATACCCTTGCCTGGTCTCAAATACCTCCCTCGCAGTAGTTTTTGAAATCTTTTCGCTCGTGCCTGGAGCGGCGTTGTTGTTTATGACGATTATCTCATCCGCAATGTTCCCATACTGGAAATCTTCTATAGCCCTTTGTATCGATTCTTTTTCGTTATATGTCGGTAAAATGACGGACACCTTTTTTTTGTTCCACATGGGTTATATTCCTTTCTCTGCTACCACGTACATCTGGCCTGCCAAAGGTTTTATTGGTGATTTGAGGTATAATCGCACCAGAAAAGGACACTTTGGAAGCTGGGATTTCATCGAGAACGGGAGAAGTCCGGGGATGAGTTTCAGAATTCGAAACCCGTATTCTTCTAAAAATGGAACAATATTTTTGTCTGAAAAGATTGTCTGATGTGTTTCATCATCGAAGTAATGTTCCGGACACAAGCGATAATTGGGTTGGATAAGTATCAACATTCCCCTGTGGGTTAGAACCTCTAATATCCGGGGCAGCAGGGTGTCAAGCTCTTCTTGAGCCAGATGTTCCATAAAGTTACTCGCAAACACCAAATCCACGCTATTGTTTCGAATTCCCGGCAGTCTGACGGCATTCTCGATGCGAAGATCAATTTCGGGACCAGCAAATTGGACTATTTCGGTGCGTATGTCATAACCGATTTTTTGTTTGGCGGGGAACTGGTTAATAAAATCGCAATACCCTGCTCCCAGTTCCACAAGGGTGTGTATCTCGCCCGTGTCTTTTTGGACAAATTTAACTATCTCTTTCCAAATATTACGTCTGGATTTAAGGTAGGGTTGATATTTGTTGGAACGGGACATGGTTTTTGGTTCCGACATTTCCACTATGTATCAATTGTCAATCGTGGGTAGTCTTAGAGCTTAATCTCATTCCTAAGAGCGTAGTAAAGAGAAATATCAAAGAATCAGTTATCTTGAGTTTTCTCTCTACAATCGAAATGACAAGTCGCTGCATTTGTGCAAAACTCTCAATGTATGTTGCATCTTGATGAGGTTGAATAGATTCTCCCCACCGTTTTGCTCTGGCACAACATATCTAAATCCTTGTGTAAAAACTTTGTAACAAGGTCTTGTTTTTTAGTCAATAAGTTTGGCAATACTGAATCTGTAGATTGCCAAAAGAACAACATCCCCTGCAAAACGGGGAGGCCTTTGAAATTTGTCATTTCGAGGAGTGTTAACAACGAGAAATTTTAATGATTCAATTGTTTTAAGATTTCTCCCGGAGTTTATCCCGATGAAATTCGGGGATCGAAATGACAAATAAAGATAGTTATTCAAAGGTCTCAGGATAAAGGCAGTTAATGGGGTGATGATTTTGTGTAGGTCACTATACTAAAGGTTGTAACAAAGCCATGTGCGGAATTTATGGAATTATATCAAATCGGTTAACAAGAGACCAGCTTGAGAAGGCAACCTTGACTTTAGGCCATCGAGGGCCTGATGATTCAGGCCTTTTTTATAAAGACGGTGTTGGGCTTGGCCAACGGAGGTTGAGTATAATTGATCTGGAAGGTGGCCACCAACCCATATTCAATGAGGATAAGAGCAAGTATATAGTCTATAATGGAGAGATTTATAACTTTCTTGAGCTTAGAGACCTATTAATTCAAAAAGGACATATATTTTCAACAAAAAGCGATACTGAAACGATTCTTCATGCTTATGAAGAATGGGGGGAAAAATGTGTTGATCATTTAAATGGTATGTTTGCCTTTGCCATATGGGATGAAAAGAAACGAACGATGTTCATGGCACGAGACCGCCTGGGCATAAAACCTCTTTTTTATGCTGAATATAAAGGAAAGTTTTCATTTGCATCTGAGATGAAGGCTATCCTTGCAGATCATGAATTTGACAGGGATCTGGACGAAACGGCGCTTGCCAGCTATTTTACTCTTTCGTATATTCCCGCGCCTTTTACTATCTATGCCGGAATACGCAAATTGCTCCCGGGTCACACCCTGACCTGGAAAGATGGTAATGTCAGAATTTGTAAATATTGGGACTTGTATTTCAGGCCTGACAGGACTCGGAGCGAAAAATATTTTATCCAGGGCTTAATGGATCTGCTTCAGGATTCGGTGAAGTTGCGTCTTATCAGTGATGTTCCTCTCGGGGCTTTTTTAAGCGGCGGGATTGATTCAAGCGCCGTAGTTGCACTTATGAGCAAGGCCAGCGAAAAGTCTGTCAATACGTTCAGCATAGGTTTTGGCGGAGATATAGGTAACTATCTTGACGAGAGAAAATATGCACAGATGGTGGCTCGACGATATTCAACAAATCACAAAGAATCTGAAGTCATTCCCAGAGTCGATGGCATAATGGAAAAAATAATTAGGGCCTTTGACGAACCATTTGCCGACGATTCCACAATACCTTCATATTTTGTGTGCAGGCTTGGTAGGGAAAATGTAACTGTAGCCCTGTCCGGCCTCGGAGGAGACGAAGATTTCGCAGGATACGAAAGGTATCTCGGGTTCAGTCTCCGTGGTATTTACAATTATATGCCGATCTCTCTGCGACAAAGATGTATCCCGAATCTGATCGAGAGATTTCCGGAAATGCCCGGGGGGCACTATACGATCAATCATATAAAACGATTTGTTCGTTCGGGCTCTTTACCCGCAGATCAAGCCTATTTTAATTACATCTCCATCCTCAACACAAACCTGGGGGCAGATTTATTTTCCAATTCTGGCGGGTTCCATACCCATTATGAATCGTGCAGAGACCTTATACTGAGTTATTTTAACTCATCGAATGTAACGGACGGCGCAGACTCTCTCAACAGGGCTCTTTATTGTGATATGAAGACCTATCTACCGGAAGACATTCTTGCGGTAACAGACAGGGTGAGCATGCATCATTCAATGGAGGTGCGGGTTCCGTTTCTGGATCATCGGTTGGTTGAATTTTCCGCCACAATACCTCCTGAAATAAAAATGAAATGGTTCCAGAAAAAATATCTATTGAAAAAAGCGGTGAAGAATCTGTTACCGGCAAAGGTTATTAATCACAGGAAACAGGGATTTGTGGGGCCCATGACCCAGTGGCTCAAAAATGATTTAAAATCATATACGCTGGAGACTTTATCTGAAAAGAATCTGAATAAGCATGATTTATTGAATCACCATACCATAAAGAGGATTCTTAATGAACACTACTCAGGAAAAGAAATCCACGATACCTTAATATGGTCGCTGTTGGTTTTTCAGAAATGGTATGAATTATATATTGAAGGAGTTTTTCCGGCAACCCGCTAACAACATTAACATGTTAAAAGAGCCTTCACCGAAAATAATATGCTGGCAATGGCTCATTTTCATTTTTGTTTAATTTTGTATTTCGAAACCTTATGCCACGCTGCCGATATTACACTTAAATGGGATCCCAACACTGAACCGGATCTCGAAGGCTACATGCTCTATTACAAAACTGGTTCATCAGGTGAACGATATGATTTTTTAAAAACGTGCCGGGTTAAACTTCATATATAACCATGCTACCCATATAAGAGTGGGTCAAGAGAAAATTCTTTCCTGTTTTTTACCTATTCCTGAGCAGTTTTTCGGCATTCGCCAATTCCTCCCCTTTTAATCCCAGCTTTATGGCCTGTTGGAGTTCTTTTGCAGCATTTTTGAAATCCTGTTCTTCATAATAGGCAATTCCGAGATGATAATGAAACAGAGGATTATCAGGCTTTAGATTAATGGCCTCATTTACATGTTTTTTTGCGAGAAGGACAGATCCTTTTTCTAAATAGATCCATCCTAAAGTGTCGGCCAGATCGGCATTCCCCGGTATAATATCCCGGGCTTTTATGGCAAGCCTTAGTGCATGATCAAGGTTGTTTTCTTTAATTGCGCGGTCAATCTCTTCTTTAATATCTGCATAAAGCGAGTCAGTAGCTTTCATATCTTCCAGCAGCTTTCCTGCGATCTCCAATTCTTCAGCTTTAAGACCCAGATCAATTGCTTTTTGAAATGCTTCAGCAGCTTTTTCAAGGTTCTGTTCCCTGTAAAGGATCATTCCCAGGTGATAATGGTAAACAGGGTTGTTTTGCATTAAACTAATAGCATCATTGACATGCTTCTTAGCAAGAAGGAATGACCCCATTTTATAATAGACCCATCCAAGAGTATCGGCCGCATCAGGGTTTTCAGGCAGCAGTTCATTAGCTTTTGTGGCCATGACGAGTGCGCGGTCTAAATTCTGATCCATTTCAGTGTAGAGATAAGCAAGATCATTTGCCGCAGGACCATAGGACCCGTTGATCCGGATAATAGTTTCATAAGATTCGGCAGCCTTTTCAAAATCACCCCGACCCTGGTAAATCCTTGCCATATTCATATGGGCATCTATGTTAGCGGGATTTATTTCAATAGCCTTTTGATATATTTTTAAGGCGGCTTCATAATCCTTATTGATCATACGGGACCTTGCCATCATCATAAACGGCTCGTCTGATTCAGGATTTTTTTCATGAAGATCATAAATTATATTTTCTGCCGTGTCGTATTTCTTTTGGCTCAGGTAGACAGCTGCCTTAATAAGACCCGCCTTGAGATTGTCAGGATTTTTTCCAAGAAAATCGTTGCATAGATCAAGGGCCTTTTGATGCTGATTTTTGCTGATATAAATTTTTACGATTTCCTCCAGGGGCTTAACCGGGTCCGGATAGCTGTTCAGGAGTTCTTTTAAGACCTTCAGGGCATCTTCTGTTTTTCCCTGTGCCCGGTAGATCTCGGCAACTCTAAATCTGACCAGCGGCAGGTCGGGATTTTTCTGGAGCATATATCCATAATCTGCCAAGGCCTCTTCATAGCTTTTCGTTGATAAATAGACCACCGCCCTTAATATTCTTGCCTGAATATTATCAGGCTGTGCTTGCAGTATATTGCCAAGTTCTTCCAGGGCAGATGATAATTTTCCTGTTTTCAAGTAGATATATGCAAGTGTCAATCGGATTTTTGTTGAATCAGGATCTTTCTCAAGTGCCCGCAGCATCTCAGACATGGATATATTGAACTTTTCTTCATCCAGAAAGGTCAGCCCATAATAATAGGCGCCTTCTGCCGATTTCGGGTCCAGATCACGGGCAATGGCAAATTCCTCTCTCGCCTTTTCCCCTTCCCCCTCCTTTCTTAACAATATTCCACGAAGTATATGGCCTTTTGCATATTCAGGATCTTCCTTCAGGATTCCTTCGATGTGTTCAAGGGCTTTATCATAACTACGTTCTACAAGGAGAAGTTCTGCTATTTTTGATTTTACCGGCAGAAGTTTAGGCCATTTATTAATAACTTTTTCATATGTTTCTCTTGCCTCAGTATATTTTTTCAGAAAGATATAATAATCCGCCAGAAGGATCAGGCTTTTCTGGTCATCCGGAGCCAAAGCCACTGCTGACTTGAGGCTGTTAAGCGCAGCTTCGAAGTGTTCCTGTTTATGCTCAATAAAAGCCAGGATCTGCAGGATTTGAGTATTCTTAAGCCCTTTTTTACTTGCCTGTGTTAACAATTCATGTGATTTCTTAAGTTTATTGCTTCTCAAATAATAGCGGGCGGAAGCCAGATAAGAAGATGGATCATCTGGAAATTTTTGTAAAATTTGATCAAGTTGATTTTCAGCCAGAGAAAAAAGTCCGATTTTTTCATATAATCGTGCAAGAAGTATTTGAATATTTATGTCATCCCGGTCAGCGGCGGCTGCTTTTTCCATTAATTTTCGGGCTTCTTCCTTACGGTTGTCGAGAAGCAAAACCCCAACCATGCCTGTTTTAGGCCTCGCATCTCCAGGGTATTCATCTGTGGCCCTTTGAAATATTTTTTTTGCATCTTCCAGCTTACCCGTATTCGAAAGTGAATTTCCCAGTATAAGAAAGTCTTCGAGATATGCTCCAGTCCCCTCCACTATTTGAGAAAACAGCGGTATGGTCTGTTCATAATTTCGGCTTTGATAAAAGATCAGTCCAAGCATCCTTTTGGCTTCGCTAAGAGTTGGATCGTATTTGATGGCCAGTTTTACATGCCTTAGCCCGAGATAGATCTGTTCGGATTTTATATATAGAGAGCCTAACTGGAAATGAGCTTTTGCATGATGGTCATTTCTCTGTATAGCATTCTTAAAATGGATAATTGCCTCATCATATTTTTGCTGTTCAACAGCTTCTATCCCTGACTTGTAATACTTCTCTGCCTTTTCTTTATTATCTTCAGGCAGGGAGCATCCTGATATCAAAGATGCAAAAGGAAAGGTAATTAATATAAAAAATACTACAGGCAAATTTCTTGAAAAGTTGAATAATTTAATTAACAGCATTTACTTTTGCCCCCTGATATGAAAAAGTATTGTTTGAAAATTTATTAATGCTTATTTAAAGGCTGCTATGCTACTATTAATAAGACAGTTATTTTGGTATTTTGTCAACATTCAATATCTTAAAAAATAATTTGACATTACCAAAATGTTGTGATTTAATACTAGCCGTTTTTTGTGGGTTTCTGCAGATATTTAATTCTTGCCCGTTTTGCGGAAGGGTGGTTATGAAAAAGCATAGAACAATTTATATAGTATCGGCGCTTGTCTTCATTGGCTTGGTGTTGTATTCACAAACAATCTTCGCTGCATATATTACATATGAGAATACATATTCTGGGAGTGGCACAGGGTTCTGTAATGATTTTGAGCTGCAGAAGTTCGATTCCTCTCTTGGAACCCTTCAGAGTGTCGTTTTCACATGGGAAGGAACTCTTGATGGGTCTTTGTATGTAGAAAAAATAAGTAGCGGTCGCGGCCACAAGTATACGCTGAATAGCTTCACAGCAAATGTCCAGCTTGATAAACCCGGCTCCGAAGGAGGATTTTGGTCGAATTCAACAGTATCCCCGCCATCACAAACTGTTTCTACTTCATATACCTGGGATGTTGATGCGGTGTTAATAAATGAGGCAATTTCATTTAATGATCCATATGATCTTGAATGGTTTACAGGCTCTGGCGTGTTTAATTTAACACTATCTGGCGGGTATGATTTATCAGGATCGTATAACGGTACTTATTATGAAAATGCTCTTGTTTCCCTTGCTGATGGCCGCGTAACCGTTACATATGAATATGATGGTGGTGGTGCACCAGTTCCTGAACCCAGCACTTTTCTGCTTTTTGGAGCAGGCTTGCTCGGGCTTACAAGGGTGATAAGAAGAAGGATTAAAAAATAGACTTTCAAAGCATATCTGAATCAACAAAAGGCAGTATCCTGCTCGGATACTGCCTTTTTCTTATTTAATCCGCCAGTCAGCCGACCAGCCTAAGGCTGGTAAAAGGCAGACAAGCCCGCCATAAACACGGCGGACAAGCCCGCCATAAACAAGGCGGACGAGTATCCCCGAAGCTTGCTGCGGGGTACTTCATTAGTGTTGTAATTGTGGTTTTGGGTCTTTTTAGCACTTCATCTGGGCAGGAAAGAGATAATCAAAAAAAAGAAACGATTATTCCATCAGAGAATTACCTGTTTTTTCGCCATCTGTTATGCGTAATCCCGAATTTTTTAATTTTGTAGTTTAAGGTCCTGGGGCTAAGTCCGAGCAAGGTTGCAGCATCTTTTTGTATCCAGAGGCAATCTTCCAAAGCCTTTAAAATTATCTCTTTTTCTCCCAGCTTGAGTGATTCTGTGAGATTAGACTCCAGATGCCTTTTCCCAGAAACGGCAGCCCCTATTATGGAAAGATTTTTTTCCTGTACTACAGTTCCCTCCTCAAGAATAACAGCCCGTTCAATTGTATTTGCAAGCTGGCGGATGTTGCCCGGCCATTCATATGATTTGATCCACACCATGCCTGGCTGAGAAAAACCTGATATATTTTTTTTGATATTTCTGCAGATCTTTTCAAGAAGCCAGTATGACAGGGGTTCGATGCACTCCCTGCGCTCTCTGAGGGGGGGAAGCATGACAGAGAGTATGTTTATCCTGTAATAAAGATCTTCACGAAATTTGCCTGCCTCAATCTGTCTGCTTAGGTTGCGGTTTGTTGCAACAATTACCCTGACATCAGAATGAATGGTTTTGTTTCCTCCAAGCCGTTCAAAAGACTTGCCTTCAAGCACCCTCAGTAATTTGGCCTGGAGGGATAGACTGATCTCTCCAATTTCATCCAGAAAAAGGGTGCCGCCTCGTGCCTGCTCAAATCTTCCAATACGCTGTTTGTCCGCACCTGTGAATGCACCCTTTTCATGCCCGAACAGCTCGCTCTCAAGGAGGGTTTCAGGGATATTGGCACAATTTATTGCAATGAAGGGTCTGGTTCGTCTCGGACTGTTGAAATGTATTGTCCCTGCCAGAAAGCTTTTGCCTGTGCCTGTATCCCCTGTCATCAGGATAGTGGAATCAGTCTTTGAAAACTTTTTCAGGGTTTCGATTATCTCTTTCATAACAGGGCTGAAGGCAACAATCCTGTCAAAATCGTAAATGATATCCTGTTCATGCCTCAGATAATTGATCTCGTTTTTAAGGCTCCGGTTCTCCAGGGCCTTTTCTATAACATGCTCTATCTTCGGCCCGGAAAACGGCTTTACTAAAAAGTGAAAGGCCCCCTGCTTGATAACCTTGACAATAAATTCCGCCTTTTCCGTGTCGCTTGTTATTATCACCGGCGTATTGGGCAGGGTCATCTTAATCCAGCTTAGAAGATCAAAAGGGTCTCTTTCAGGAGCTTGAAGATTGAGGATAATTAGGTCAAAATGATTCCATGTAAGCGCTTCGAATATATCCTTCCCATTTGGGTAAAAATATATATTATATGAATTGCCAAGTGCTCCTGAAAAAAACCTTCGCCATTTATCTTCTTTTTCTATAGCTAATATGCTGAACATATCTTCTTTTTATTTGCCAACATAAGGTGAAAAATATTTAGCCCTGAAAGGATACCTGTCATTTTGATCCCCTCCCATGCAGGTTACAGATAATTATAAGTGTCATAATTATGTTTTATTTTATTGAATTGGCTGGTAATTTGTCAATAATAAAGAAATTGGGCGGATTGGTACAGGATATTGAAGCCATCAGGCCCCTGTTTCAAAACAAAAAGTGTAAAATATCTTTACACCTGTTAATTAAATTTACAGGGATTTGACCCTTACCGTCATGCTTAATACATGGAACAACCATGGAAAATTTAATGTTATCGGATACTTAAATTATTGCTGATCGTTCCGGCATGAGTCTTGCTGTCATCTAAAGATACATTGATCCCTCTTTGTCAGAAATAATGGTTGAGGTCTTTTGATGGATAGAAAAAGTGAACATGGATTTACGCTTGTAGAGCTTGTTATAGCTATTGTGGTCATTGCCGTAATGGTTGGCATGGCAGTACCGGCGGTAATTCACTGGCTCCCGGATTACAGATTGAAGAGTGCTGCCAGGCATCTTGTGGCCAATTTTCAGCGGGCGAAAATAGAGGCCGTAAAGAGAAACACCAATATTGTGCTGGAATTCCAACCGGCAGCATTTTCACCGGGAGGTGGAGTCGGCTCATATCTGATATTTGCAGATGACGGATCAGGTGGAGGCGTTGCCGGAGATGACATAAGGAACGGGACCGAACCTGTAATTGCAAGTGTTACAATGCCAAAAAATGTATCCCTCTACAACACGAATTACGGCTCAGATAAGGCCATTTTCAATCCAAGGGGTTTTCCTGCTGGTACAGCAACCAGATTTGTTGAAATGCGAAACAATAATTCAAGGTTTTACAGGACTTCAGTTGCCCCTGTCGGCGGTATTCGGCTTGAAGCAAGCAGCGATGGCGTAACGTGGAAGAACTAATCATGAATAAAGGAAAATTTATCAAACTTGGACACAGGGGGTTTACCCTTATAGAACTTCTTATTTCAATGGCCATAGCCGGTATAGTAACAGCAGCCATATACGCAGCATTTCAAGCCCAGCAGCGCAGTTCTGTCATACAGGAAAACGTAAACCAGATGCAGCAGAACCTGAGGGCTGCCATGGAAATTGTGATAAAAGACGTAAGAATGGCAGGATATGGCAGGCCAAATATCAGCGGGGTCGGAATACTTGATGTCCGCCCTAGGAATAAAGATAATGTTTTTGATGTCACTGTTGACGGGAATGGGGCCATACAATTAAGTGCCGATTTCAACGACAATGGCGCACTTAATTCTGAAGAAACAATTATCTATTCGATATTTGACTCTCCTGTCGGCTCACCTGACGGAAAGCCTGACCTGGCCGGAGAAGTTGGTGGCGGAGGACGTCAGTTACTGGCAGAAGACATAGAGGCCCTTGGTTTTGCCTTTGCCTTTGATGGGGATGGGGATGGAAACATAGACACCTATGATGCTACAGGTATGGTTCCGCTTCCTGCAGATCCTGAACAAAGAAGGCGCATCATCTGGGCTGTTGATTCAAATAATGACAATCAGCTCGACCTGAACCTGGATACCAACCTTGACGGAGTAATAGACGAAAATGATGATGGGGATAATAATGGTCTTATAGAGGGAGTGGCTCTGGCCAGTACTGTTGATCCGGCTGATATCCGGGCTGTTCGTATCTGGATGCTGGCAAGGACAGACAGGCCGGACGACAGGTTCAGAAATCCCGAAACATACGTGGTTGGTCACAAGGTGTCAACCCCCGGCGATAACTATCGGAGAAGGCTTCTGGAAACAATAGTAAGATGCAGAAACCTGGAGTTTTAATATGGACAGAGAGCAGGCGGGACAGCAGGGATTTTCCCTGGTTGAAATAATGATTGCCGTGGCAGTTTTCGCAATAGGCATCCTCGGCGTTGGAGCAATGCAGGTTAAGTCCATTAATACCGATTCCCAATCCTCCAGGATAACTGAGGTTGCGACAACTCTTGAGCAGTTGATGGAAAGGATTACCGCATATGATTATAGCGATTTATGGCTTAATGATACAGACGGCGACGGGACTGGTCAGGATCTTGATAACAACGGGGTCGACGACAGAGATGAAGTAGATCCGCCTCCTGTGCCGCTTTTTAATTTCGGGCTGAATGATACATTTCAGGTTGATCCCGGAACCGGAAATATAATACCCACTGCTGATCATTTCAGGATTATCGGCAATTATACTGTTTACTGGAATGTTGCTGTAGATCAGCCGACAAGGGACCTTAAAACAATAAGGGCAATTATTTTCTGGACCGAAGGCGGAAGGCAAAGACGAATCACCCTTGATTCTGTTAAACCGGCCACCTGAAATATGCCTGGGAAATAATAAAAATGAGGGATAGCTCATGACAGGGAAATACTCAAACAAAAAAGAAGACGGATCAGTCGCGGTCGTCACGCTACTGCTTCTGCTTGCATTAACGTTAATTGGTATCACCGCAATAACAACTTCGACAATCGACATCCAGATTGCAGCAAATGACAGAGAATACAAGACCGCCCTTCACAATGCGGACAGCGGAGCTTTTGCCGTGCCCAAGGTAATTTCACTCGCCATAGACGAAAAAGAAACCCCAGGGGATATCAGCGAAAGCGCGGAAGAAAAAAGGTACGACGCCTTTACTTATATGGATCTGGGCACAGACGACAACGATGGGTCGAACCCAACTTTTTACAGGGAACTTGCAGGCTTTGATAATCATGATGACGATCCTGACATAGAATTCGCACTCAACGGAAATAATATCAACGTCGATATTGCAAGATTAGGTGCGTCACAAATCGGAGGCGGCGGAGCTGAATTTCTGAGCGGATATGAGGGTATTGGTGCCGGCTCATCGGGTGGCATTAGCATTCGTTTTCTTCTTGATTCTTTTGGCACTGCACAGCGTTATACCAGGTCCAACGTGGGTGTGGCTTACAGGAAGGTAGTTGGTATTGCAGGAGGTTTATAATGAAAAAAATATTAGTTCTCAGCATGTTAGTCCTTGCCGTATTTTCAACATCAGGGGTTCGTACCTGCTTTGCAGCTGAACCGCTCATGTCCACATACACCAGTTACCCCATTTTTATGGTGGATTCCGTGACGCCAAACATAATGATAATCCTTGACAATTCAGGCAGTATGAACTTCCAGGCCTATTACGGCGCCTATGACCATACCCACCGATACTACGGTTACTTCGAGCCTTACCAGAAATACTCTTACGCCAGCAACGTGTTTACGAGGAATGCTGCCGGGGGGTGGGACGGTAATTTTTTGAACTGGATGACCATGCGACGTGTAGACATAGCCCGCAAGGTTCTCATGGGAGGACTTGCAACTGCAAGGACGGGCGGTGGAAACCAGACTAACTACGGTGAGACACCTCAGGCAGCAGGCTATGACTATACAAAGACTTATGACGATACGGATGATGTTACCCCCTTTGCCTCAGGCACCAGCCTCGATTATCTGGTTCACGACGGGTATTTTCAGGTAGACGCTGTTGACTATTCCATCAGGGTGCAAAAAGATATGACCCTTCCTGATGAGGCGGATAATTTCGTGGATGGAAATATCTCCGGCGTGCTCCAGAAGGTGGGGGTCAAGGCCAGGTGGGGCAACATGTTCTTCAATTTTGGAACCGGCAGCGGTCAAAGCGGAGGGTCTGTTGCAGCCACCATCGGAACGAACGTGACTTCTCTCATCACTGACCTCCAGAACACGGGATGCGATACATGGACGCCCCTTGCAGAGACCTATTATGTCTGCATGCAGTATTTCATGCAGGAACAGGTTCAGTCAGGCCTTGATTATCCCAACAATGTGGTTCCCTGCAGCAATGAAGGTGATGATCCGTATTACAATGGCACCGAATTTGTGGAATGCGCAAAGTCTTTTGCAATACTTCTCACCGACGGCGCCTCTACTATGGACATGATGATCCCCGCATATCTCAAGGACTATGATGAGAACAAGCCGAATTTCGGTTTCTTTCCTGACTCCGGAAGCTCCTACCTGGTCGATATTGCCCTGTATGCAAGGACAAACGACCTGAGGCCTCCGGGCTCCAAACCAAACGGGGAAGGCCTGCCTGATGAACAGAATCTGATCCTGTACCCTATCTATGCCTTTGGCGATGATCCCCAGGCAAGGCAGCTTATTCAGGCTGCCGCTAAAAACGGCGGCTTTGATGACAGGAACGGCAACAATATCCCTGACCTGCAGGCAGAATGGGACAAGGACGGCGACGGTATCCCTGACAACTATTTCGAGGCAACAGACGGCGCTGAACTGGAGCGAGCGCTGATTCAGGCTATCGATGCCATTCTTGCAAGGGCGGCTGCGGGAACTGCGCTTTCTGTGCTTGCAACATCCGCTGAAGGAGAGGGCAACATTGTGCAGGCCTATTTCAGGCCCCTCATTATTGAGGACATGGAAGAAATAAGGTGGGTAGGCAACCTGCAGTCTCTGTGGGTTGACAAACGAGGGTACATGAGAGAGGATACGAACGGTAATCATGCCCTGGACATTACTGTCGACAAGGTTATAAAATATCACGTTGACGGTGCTGGGAATACTACCATCAGGCGGTTTGATGTGTCAGCGGATGCCCCCTACCCTGATGTAGACAATGATCCTTACGAATCCCTTTATATGGATGAAATCGAACCAATATGGGAGGCTGGCAGGGCCCTGTCCCTGAGATCCCCTGATGACCGTAATATATTCACATTTATTGACAAAAACAACGACAAGGTGGTTGATGAAAGTGTGGCTGACGATCCTTTAGATGATGCGGGCGAGTTAGTCAGGTTTCATATTAACGGCATGTCAGCAATAAAGCCTTATCTTGGTGTCAAGGATAATACTGCATGGGCATATCTGGGCACAACCCATGAAGACAGGGCAAACAACCTGATCCAATTCATCAGGGGCAATGATTCCGGTTATACAGGTACAACGCAGATAAGATCAAGGACCATTGGCGGAGTAGTCAACAGGCTGGGAGACGTTGTTTATTCAACCCCTGTCTCAGTTTCTAAACCGTCTGAAAACCTGGACGTCATCTATTCGGATGAATCGTATCAGCAGTATTACAACGCTTACAAAAACAGGGAAACGGTCATCTATGTGGGCGCAAATGACGGCATGCTCCATGCCTTTACTTCGTGGGAATATAATAAAGCCACAAAACAATTCATAAAACCTGCAGAGTTACAGCCGGACCTGAATATAGGCGACGAGCTGTGGGCATATATCCCCCAGGCCCTGCTCCCGCACCTCAAGTGGCTGCCATCCAAAGAGTACACACACGTCTATTATGTTGATCTTAAGCCCAGGGTTGCAGATGTCCAGGTGTTTTTTGATTCCTATGGTTCACCTATTGATGATGATCACCCGGGCGGGTGGGGAACAGTTTTGATCGGCGGCCTGAACACGGGGGGCAAGAACATACCCGTCACGGATGATTTTGACTATGACGGGGCAACTGCTGACACCCTGAGAAACTTTTCATCCTGCTACTTTGCAATAGACATAACAAAGCCCAGGGAGCCGAAACTCCTTTGGGAAAAGACCTTTGATGGCCTGAATCTGACCACATCCTACCCCACAGTTCTTAAGGTGAAGGACAAATGGTTTGCGGCCTTCGGCTCCGGCCCGTCAGATTATGACGGCAGCAGCGGCAATAAGGGACACATATTTGTCGTGGATGTCCTGTCCGGAATACCTTATCGGGACGGAACAAATGACTGGCTCTTTCAAACAGGTGAAAATGGGGCCTTTATGAGTGCACCTGTAAGTTTTGACAAGAATCTTAATTATAGTGTCGACGGCATATATATCGGACAGGCATACGGTACCTCCGGGGCAATTTACAAGGTAACCATTCCCTGGGTCGGCACAGGTAATTATGGGAATTCTGACACAGGTGAGTATATAGATGATCCCAATCAGTGGACAGCCCATAAGCTTTTTTCGTCACCTGCGCCGGTAATCGCATCTCCTACGCTGAGTATGGATTTTAAAGACAATGTATGGGTGTATTTCGGCACGGGCCGCTATATCAGCGAGGCAGACAAGTTAAGCACTCAGCAGCAGTACTTCTTCGGGATCAAAGACCCGTTTTTTAATGAAGACCGAACTGCAAATTACCTAAATTATTCGGCTCCTCTCACGCTTCAAAAAACCGATCTGTTTGATGCGGACCCCTATGATGTCGCTTTGAACAAAAAGGTATATATTAACGGCTCGCTCCTGGACGTGACAGGAGAGGAGGATGTGTATAAATTTTCGAATTTTGTGGAATGGGCACAGAAAAAGAACGGATGGTTCAGATCTTTGGAGGTGAAGGTCTCCGGCCCTTCTGAGCGTGTACTTAACAAACCCGTTGTCTTTGGGGGTCTTGTTCTCTCACCGGCTTTCGTACCAAACGACGATATATGCAGTTTCGGAGGCGACAGCTTTATGTATGCCTTTTACTTTGAGACCGGCACGGCTTATCCAAAGAAGGTATTTAAAGAGGGCACAGAGCTTATAACAGTTGATGGCGGGACGGCGGAGATAGTATTGGACAGGGCAGGCCTCGGATTAGGCCTTGCATCGAGCGCCAGCATCCATGTGGGAAAGGAGTCAGGTTCCAAGTTGCTTGTTCAGCAGAGCACAGGGGCTGTTGTGGAAGTTGAAGCTGATACCGCCCTTAACGTAAAAAGCGGCCTGACGTCCTGGATTGAAAGATAGGGGGAATTATGCATTATCTGCCTTTTAGCCGGGGCGGGAAAGATCTTATTGAAGAACAAAGAAGAAAGTGGTAAGGAGCTGGAAATGAATTTAAATAAATCAATAAGCCCTGTTATTAACAGAAACTTTTGCACTGGGGTCGGCCTTTGCCTGGTTTTTTTCATCCTGCTCTGCACATCTTCTGTATCAGGAGATATGGCAAACTCCGCCCCCATGAATATCGTCGGGAAAGGGCCTTCCCATATTATTGTCTCCGCAGAACGTCATTACCGCGTGACGGATCAAACCTTAATCCTGGATCTCAGGAAGAAAAAGATCAAGCTGACGGATCTGCCTGTTCCGTGCGAGGCCGTTATTGAATACAGGCTGGTTATGGATCAGGATCCCATATGCCAGAAGATTGAGGTGAGGAGCACTAAGGTCGATGCAAAGGCACGTGCTGCTTCATCCGAAAAATAGTGAAAACCGATTAAATTTCGGGTGCACACTATCTCTCCCTGAAGCACCAGAACGGGTATTCTAGTACATAGTCTGCAATTTTGCCCGGGCTGTTCTCCCTGCTCGCGGCCAGCCATAGTGTGGTCTTTCTCTCGCTTATCGATATCGGGTCCATGGGGTCCCAGTCAGGCAGAAGTATCATCGCATTATCGGCGCTGTATTCAATATCGCCTGATTCCTTGAACGATGCAAGATCAGGCCTTTCTCCGTAGTGCCCGTCTTCGCCCCGTGAAAGTTCGGAGACAACAAGAAACGAGACGTTCTGCTCATCGCGGATCGCCTCCATTTGACGGAGCCATGCATCTATTCCGGTTCTCCGTTCCGAGAGCTTTTTGAAGGGCAGTTTGTGAAGGCTGTCAATGACCACCACAGCATGATTTCTTCTCGTCTCGCGCTGAAGAAAGTCAATCTGCCTCCTCATTATATCGGGTTCCAGTTTTCTGTCCGTAACCACCCTGAAATAGTTCAGCATATCTTCAAAATCCGACCTGGCCTTTTCCAGCCTTTCTGAATCTTCCTTTCCCTGCTCCTTCATGAGAATATCCTGCTCCGGCATCCTGCTCAGGCGGCATAATATCCTCATATAAAGCCTCTGCCTGCCGTTTTCAAAATCATAATATACGACAGGGGTCCTGCCCCTTGCCATCTCGGATGAGATCTGCAGAAAAAAACAGGACTTCCCCGCCTTGGGCGGTCCTCCCATGATATTTATCCCGTTTATTTCGTTAAGGGCATTGTCCATCTTTTCAAATCCTGAACTCAATCCGGATATCTTTTCTGCTTTTCCTTTTTCTATGGAATCAAAAAATCTCCTGTGTTCTTTTTCAGGAGCTGAAAAGGGGGAAAACGCCTTCGATGACTTAATCATCAGAGAGAACGCAGCCCTGAATCCTTCGCCCTTATCTGCTGCCAGATGGCTCAGGCTGTAACCCCTGTTCAGATGTGCCGGCCATTTTATGATCCTTGCCTTATACCCTAGCCTGGTTGCGAAGGATCTGGCTGAAACATCCGCTTCAGGGGAATTATTCATAACCAGAAAGACATGTTTGATGAAGCCTATTCTTTCCAGGTTCAGTGCTTCCAGGTCAGAGGCGTAGGGAACAGCTATTCCGGGATAGCCAAGTGTCTTGAGTGTGAGCAGGTTTTTTTCTCCCTCCACGATAAACAGCGCCCCGTCCTCGCATCTTTCAATTTCCTGTGCATTGAACAGCCTGTATTCTTCTGCGAAAAAGGCCTCCTCTCCATGCCAGAAGAAGTCTTCTTCCCTTGCCGGCAATACGCATCTCGCGGCATAGCAGTTTCCGTCTTCCAGAAAATAGGGGTATACAATATATCTCCCGTTGTAACCTGTCTTCATTTCTTTAAGGACAGCCTCAGATATTCCGAATTTCCTGAAATGTTCAAAGGTTTCCTTATCCATCATGGACATGTACCTTTTGATTTCAGTATTCAGGTTCCTGGGCGGGTAGGCAATATCAAGGGCATAGGGCTCCCTGTCGGGGTCATAACCCGGAACATCCCATGGGTCCAGCCCCATAAGCCGGCCAAAATACAATGGGAAGCCGCCCGGAATACACCTGCTGGAACACTGGAAATAACCCGCGAAAAAACTCTCAGGGTTAAGATGGACCGCAATTATGCCCATCCTTTCCATGCCATGGTGCGAACAGAACGGACACGGCGCTTTTAGAATACTGCCTTCCATCTTTGCACCGGGTATGTGTTTAATATAGAATTCTTTAATCCTGTTATCCGAGTCCATGCTTATATCCCGCCTTTGCCTGTAAGTGAGGGCCTTGCCCCTGAATTGCCCCGAATTATTTCATTATCTCTTATTCCCCGCCCGGGCACAGTGCCGGAAAAAACCGCCCGTTGACAGGTAATAATATGAATAATGTATAATATCAAATAGTAGTATAGATAACAAATGATTACATAACAAAACAAAAATGCCCTTGATTACTTGGAATACAATGATAAAATAAAAGTAACTACTCAGGTAGGCACAGAGCACCAAATGCACAAAGTCAATAGATCTGAAGAGATTAGGTTGCTTAAGTTTCTCTAAGATGTTTACAAAGCGGTATTTGGACAGGTTGTATCCTGCAATTCCGATCGTATTCATAAAACTTTGTGCCTATGTGCCTTTGTCTCTTTGTGCCTGAATAGTTACAAATAATAAAAATTTATGAGTCTGGCCCTGCCTGATTCGGCAAGGGTTTCATTAAAAATACGGGGCTTTAAAAAAGACTTGATTTTTAAGGTGTATTGACTACCTCCATCTGCCGGGTTCTATATGTACAAATATAAAGACAATCCATTTTCCCCTGAAAGTGTCTGCCAGATCCTTTTAAAGAAAAATCTTATCACGGCCGAGCAGAAAAAAGAGATTTTAAGAAAAAGGATAAGCCTTCAAAATAAGCTCGAAAGACTGCATGCAATGCGCCAGGCATCTTCTTCATCCAGGGTGAGGGCCTCCAGCTCTGTAAACATAGTTGATGTAATTGTTTCTTTAAACCTGGAAAGAGCAGATAACCGGGAAACCGAACTGGACGAAGAGACTATCTATCAGGCCCTGGCCAGCGAATGGGGAATTGCGTTCACTAAGATCAACCCCCTGAACCTTGATTTGAACCTTGTTACAGGTACGATACCACATACCTTTGCCATGAAGCATCTCGCCCTTCCAGTTGCGGAAAAGGACAAGGTACTTACCATCGCCATGTCCAACCCCTTCAACGTCGAGGTACTTGAAGACATATCTCGTGTCAGCCATATGAAGGCGGTACCCGTCGTCAGTCCAAAGAGTGATATTATCAAGCTCATTAATGAATTTTTCGGTTTCAAAAGGTCAATATCCGCCGCTGAAGATCAATTTACCGGGCCTTCGGTTGATCTCGGCAATCTGGAACAATATGTAAAACTAAAATCAGCAGATGAGCTCCCGTCAAACGACCAGCATATAGTCAATGCCGTAAACCATCTTTTGAGCTATGCCTTTGACCAGAGGGCCAGTGATATTCATATTGAGCCGAAAAGGGATGTGAGTATGGTCAGGATGCGTATCGACGGTATTCTGCATACTGTTTACCGCCTTCCCAAAAAAGTGCATCCTGCAATCCTGAGTCGGATAAAAAATCTGTCGCGGCTTGATATGGCTGAAAAGAGAAGGCCTCAGGACGGAAGGATAAAGACGGATAAGGGCGGTGTTGAAGCAGAGATAAGGGTCTCAACAGTTCCCGTAGCATTCGGTGAAAAGGTTGTAATGAGAATAATGGATCCCGAGGTGCTTTTTCAGGACCTTGAAAGGCTTGGTTTTGCAGCCACCGACCTTATTCGATACAAGCAGATCGTCAGCATGCCTCATGGAATTTTTCTTGTCTGCGGGCCTACCGGGAGCGGTAAATCGACAACTCTTTATTCAACGCTTCGATACCTGTCAACTCCAGGGATAAACATTACTACAGTTGAAGACCCTATAGAAATGGTCCATGAGGAATTTAATCAGATCGGGGTGCAGCCTGTGGTAGGAATAACCTTTGCCAACATCATGAGAAATATCCTCAGACAGGACCCTGATATCATTATGATCGGCGAAATGAGAGATTTTGAAACTGCGGAAAATGCTGTCCAGGCAGCATTGACCGGGCATCTGGTTTTATCAACCCTGCATACCAATGATGCTCCGTCAGCTGTTACGAGGCTCCTTGACCTCGGAGTGCCATCATTTCTCGTCCAGGCAACAGTCATCGGAGTAATGGCACAGAGATTAGTCCGCAGGATTTGCCCGAATTGCAGGGAATCATTTGAAATTGATTCAAGGGAACTGACCTCACTGGGACTGGATCTCGGCAAGGAAGGGAAAATAACCCTTTACCGGGGGAAAGGCTGTATCAAGTGCCGGGGTACGGGGTTTTTTGGAAGAAGCGGGATCCTTGAGGTCCTTCCCTTCACGGAGTCCATCAAAAAAATAATAACAAGGGAAGCGGATCAGGAAGCTATTCGCATACAGGCAAGGAGAGAGGGCATGGTGACTCTCAGGGAAAATGCAATAAAAAAAGTTCTTGAGGGGAAGACGACCTATGAAGAAGCCCTGAGGGTAACATGGGAACATCTGTAGAAGGGACCTTTTATGCTTGTTCATTTGCATATCAGCAATTTTGCAATTATTAAGAAAGTTGAAATAACCCTTAGGGATGGCCTTAATATACTCTCAGGAGAGACCGGCGCAGGAAAATCAATTATTATTAATGCGGTCAATCTGATCCTGGGCGGGAGGGCGACATCTGACCTAATCCGCAGCGGATGCGCGGATGCCAGGGTGGAAGCTGTCTTTTTATTCCCTGAAAATGAAATGTTAAGCAATATGCTTTCTGAACTTGGTTTTCCATTTGATGGGGAGCTTGTTATCAAAAGGACAGTCACCCGGGAAGGCAGAAACAAAATAGCCATAAATGATTCCATTGCGACATTGCAGACCTTATCCCGTTTGGGTGCTATGCTGATAAGCATATCCGGTCAGCATGAGCATCAGCTGCTGTTAAAACCAGAAAACCATATCTATCTGCTGGATGATTTCGGGGGGCTTTCTGATTACCGGCATGAGCTTGGCACTATAGTCAACAGGTACAATGCCTTAAAAGAAGAATCGAGAATTTTAGAGGATGAGATCAGGGGCTTAAATGAAAGGGAGGAGTTAGCCCAGTTCCAGTTGCAGGAAATCGAGAATGCAGTTATCAGCCCTGGTGAAGACGAGAAGCTTGTTCAGGAGAAAATACGATTACAGCATGCTGAAGAATTACAGGCAATTGTTTCAGAAGGTTATCAACTCCTTTATGAAAAAAACGATTCCGCACTCACTGTCCTGTCCCAATGCGCAAAGAAAATTGAAAGGGCGGCTGCAATAGACAGACGAATTGAATCCGTAAGAGATATGCTTGATGATATACAGGTTAAACTGGAGGATGTATCTTTTGAATTGAGGGATATTCGTGAGACAATTCAAATCGATCCATACAGGCTGAATGAGCTGATAGAGAGGCTGGATATATTAAACAGGTTAAAAAGGAAGTATGGTTCCACCCTGGAAGATGTCCTCGGTTTCAAGGATAAGCTGACTTCAAGGATGTCTGATCTGGACCAGAAAAGGGAAGGCCTGGCTCAAAAGAAAAAAGGACAGCTTGAGTTAGAGAAAATAATTTCACAAAAGTCAGATGAGCTTTCAAAAAAAAGAAAAGATGCAGCTCTTGTCCTGGAAAAGGCAGTAGAAAAGGAGCTGCACCAGCTTCACATGGCAGAAACGAGATTCAAGGTTGGATTTGGAGAGAAAGGTAAAAAAGCACAAGTGGCAGACATACAGGTCAATGGTTATGATCGAGTGGAATTTATGATTGCTCCAAACGTGGGAGAAGAATTACGGCCTCTCTCAAGGATAGCTTCAGGAGGAGAGCTCTCAAGGATCATGCTGGCTTTAAAAGGGATTCTGGCAAAAACCGCATCGGTTGAAACCGTAATTTTTGATGAAGTCGATTCAGGTATCAGTGGAGCAACAGCAGAGGTCGTAGGGGAAAAACTTCTATCATTGGCCAGATACCATCAGATACTATGCATTACACATCTGCCTCAGATTGCAAGCCAGGGGCGAACCCACTTTCTGGTTAAAAAGGAGATTATTGACGAACGGACTCATACGGTTGTTTCTATCCTGGACCAGGAAGAAAGGATAAAGGAAATAGCACGTCTTTTAGGCGGCAGGGAAATTTCACCACACGCCCTGGCCCACGCTACGGAGATGCTAAACGGCATTTGAAACTGCTTCAAGTTGAAAATATTTTTAACATATCGTCAAGGTTTGAATCTGATTATAAGTCCCGGCATAAAAGGCCCTTCATTTACCG
>ERZ795057.260-NODE-260-length-56489-cov-13.304444_pt1 | contig 56489 bp, 52 predicted proteins | sample MGYA00375141_ERZ795057 | MGnify/ENA primary metagenome ERZ795057 (study PRJEB30186, sample SAMN05720163) | activated sludge metagenome | isolation source: Anaerobic digester | place: Hong Kong | collected 2015-01-26 ...
CCAGGCCCTGAAGGTCTTCTGGAAATGCATGGAAGTCTGTGAGATGCCGGTCATGGGATCCGCTCTTCCTCTCCTGACTCCGTCATTGCACAGGGGGTATCAGGTGCTTCCCGGGTTGTCAAGACCGCGGACCCTTTCACGCGGTCACGCCCCGTACCTCTTTCCGTACAGGACGGCATCGTAGGGCGCCCGTCTGGAGCCGCACCCCTGTCTGGGGCACAGCGAGCAGTTCGTGAACCGCTCCTCCGAGACGAACGAGATCCCGGACACCGATTTCAGGGGCCGGATGACCATCTTCTCCGTGAGCCGGACCCCCACGGCACCGGCGGCATCACCCAGGAGCCGGAACAGGGAGGACTGCTCGCTCAGGGGCCAGTCCTCCAGCGATCCCGGGTTCATGGTGGACAGGGGGGCGCCCCCGAGCCGCTCCTTGAGGTGCGCTTCCAGGGCGCTCACCGCACATCCCAGGGCCGTGAGCATGAGGGAGTCAGCCCAGAACGAGCGCAGCATGCCCGTCATGTCCTGTGAGAATGCCTCCAGCTCTTCCCCGCAGGTGGCGATGAACGGGAACACCACCCCGGCCTTGTCGAGGTTGACCCGCAGGACCCGGCTCTGGAAACGTACGCCGTCGATATCCACCTCGTCACGGCCCGAGGTGTCCGCACTGGCGACACCGAAGGCGGCCCTGGGCCTGGCGACGTCCTTCGCGCGGGCTAGGATCGAGGAAAACTCCAGGGCATTGCCCGTGCCCGGTCTGATGCGCAGCAGCTCCATGAGGCCGTGCTCGTCCGCGTCAAAGGGGATGGTATCGAGGATGATGCGGTCCATGGCCTAGCCCCTGGGGAAATTGACGGACTCGAGGAACACGTCCTGGAACCCCTTGCGTTCCGAGAGCACCACCTCGTGCGTCCTGTCCCGCAGCGCAGCGGCCCTCCGGAGAAAGCCAGGGTCCAGGCAGGCCTGTACGGCAGCCTGCAGGCTCGTGTTGCCGAGGTACTCGAAGGAGGCGTCCGGGAAGGCCGGGAGAAAGCCGAGCCGTCGGAGACCGCCCATGTCCGCATGCCCGCCCAGGGCGCCGGCGATGTACACATGCCGGATGTCCTCGGGCCGTGACCCTGCGGCATCCAGGATGAACCGGGATGCCGCCAGCGCGGCGGCCTTGGCGAGCTGGACGTTGCGGATGTCCTTCTGGGTGAGCATCACGGGACCCCACAGGCCCAGCGCCCGCGAGTCGCCGTCCCTGGCAGGCCTGAGGGGCGCTGGCAGGGCCATGGTCTCCAGTCCGGGGGAGAAGGCCCCGTTCGGGTTGACGATCCCCCTGTCCAGCAGGACGCCCAGCAGGTCGACGACGGCCGTGCCCGTGATGCCTGCGGGCTCGCCGCTGCCGATCATGTCGTAGCCGAGGCCGTCGGGGGTCTCCCGTATATGGGTGATGGCGCCGTCGTCCGCGGTCATGCCCCAGGAGATGTTCATGCCCTCCAGGGCGGGGCCCATGGCGCAGGAGGTCGCGAAGATGCGTCCGCTGCCGTCCAGGCAGAAGAGCTCCCCGTTGGTGCCCAGGTCGATGAAGAAGGTGTTCTCCGTCCTTCCGGCGTCGTGGCACAACGCCAGGGATCCGACGAGATCGCCGCCGATGAAGGCGCTGAGCACGGGAAGGGCCGTAACCTCGGTGCGGCAGTCTGGCCTGAAGCCTGCGGACTCCGGCTGCAGGCCGGGGAAGTCCCTCGTCTTGGCGGTGTACGGGTACCTGCCCAGGGGTGCCGTGTCCATGCCGAGGAGCAGGTAGAGCATGGTGGTGTTGCCCGAGAAGGCCGCGGCCATGATATCGTCCATGGTGCGGCCCGCACCGGCCAGGGCATTCTCCAGGCTCAGTTTCACGGCCCTGCGGATGAGACCGGCCATGGACGTCCTGACGGCGGGGTCAGCAGCCGCGGCGATGCGGGAGATGACGTCGTGGCCGTACCTCCGCTGGGGGTTGAGCAGAGAAGAGACCTCGAAGGACGTGCCCCGGCCGATGTCCGCCAGGGCGATCTTCACCGTGGTGGTGCCGATGTCCACGGCCGCGCCGATGCGGCTGTCCGGGCCGAGGGAGGGGAGGCGCACGCCGGGATCGGGGGCACCGGGCTCCGCATGGACAGAGAGATCGCGGTCCACCGGGGTCCGGCAGGCCGGAACCTCACCGGGCGGCCCTTCGACCCTGACCCTGCACTTGCCGCAGGTGCCCCTGCTGCCGCAGGGCGTCCTCACGGCGACGCCCATGTCCAGGAGGGCGTCGGACAGGAGCGTTCCCGTGGGGAACTGACGGTGAACGCCCGAAGGGAGGAGGGTGACGGTATGGCCGCTCATGGGGATCTACCGCCGGGAGGCTCCCGGGTAGGGGTTCCGCCCCGTCTCAGGCGCCTGCGGCATAGCCGTTGAAGATCCGCAGGGCGTCGATGGCGGTCTCGCCGTAGGCGTCGGCGCCCATCTCGGTGCAGAGCTCCTGGGAGGTGCAGGCCCCGCCGATAACGATCCTGACCTTGTCGCGCAGCCCTGTCGACCGTGCCGCATCCACCACCTCCCGGATGCTGTCCACCATGGTGGTGAGCAGCGCTGAGAGACCGATGAAGCGGGCCCCGGAGGACTGTGCCGCCTCCATGATCTTCCCGGCCGGCACGTCCACTCCCAGGTCGATGACCTCGAACCCGTTGGCGGACAGGATCATGCCCACGATGTTCTTGCCGATCTCGTGGATGTCTCCCGCCACGGTGGCGAGGACGACCGTGCCCTTGCCGCCGTCGTTGCCCGGGTTCATCCTGTCCTTTAGGAGCGGCATGGCCTCCTTCACGACCTCGCCGGCCATGATGAGGTCGGCCAGGAAGTATTCCCCCTCCTCGAACTTCTGCCCCACGATCGCGAGCCCGGGGCTGATGCCCTCCTGGATGATTTCCTCGGGGGAAAGACCTTCTTCCAGGCATCGGCCCACGATGGCACCGATCCCGTCGAGGTCGAGCTCGTCGATGGCCCTGCGTACGGCAAGGATGGATTCCTTCATCGGACAGCCTCCTTCGATGCAGTGTTATGACACGGAGATGGGGTACGCCCCGTAACGGGCCACGGCGTCCACCATGACCCTGAGCTTGTGCGCCGGTATGGAGCTCAGGCTGTGCACCGGTGCGATGATGAACCTGCCGCCGGGGCCGAGCTCTCCGATGAGCCTCTTCACCTCTGTGACGACCTCCTCGTCCCTGGAGCGGTCCGTGAGGAGGTAGTCCACCCCCACGCCGCCGATGATGGTCACCTTGTCGCCATGGAGCCTCTTCTCCTTGAGGATGTCCACGTTCGAGGTGTTCTCGTAGGCGTGGAGCCCGTCCACGCCCCAGGATACGAAGGTGTCAAAGAGCAGGGTGTTGTCGCCGCAGGAGTGGAGCACGTACTTAGCGCCGCGGTCGTGCACGGCCTTGATGATGCGCCGGTAGGACGGCCCGAAGAGCTCGTCGATGAGCTTCGGGTTCATGATGGGTCCGCTCTTGAAGGCGAAGTCGTCGGTCTGGATGACCACGGGCACCCCTGCGTCGATGAGGGCCATGTTCGTCTTGAGGCAGATCTCCTCGTTGAGGTCGATGTAACGCTTCACCAGGTCCTTCTCCCGCCTGATCCACACGGGCATCCGCTCGAAACCCACGGCCCACAGGAGCGATTCCTGGATGCCGTAGGCCGGGCCCTGGCCGAAGAGGCAGGCGCGGTGGCCGTACCTCGAGACCATCTTCCGGAAGAACCGGTACGTGCTGTGCGCCAGGTCGTCCGCATCGGGCCAGTAGGGCCAGGCCTCGAAGTCCTCCCGGCTCTTGATGCCCGGCCCGCGGTACATGTAGGTCATGTTGCCGAACCCGTCGGGCTGGAGGTTGAAGATGGAGCCGTTGAAGCGGACCATGGTAGCATGGTCGATCACGATGAAGGTCTCGTCCAGGATGGCCCACACCGAGTCGAATCCCAGTTCCACCTGGGCCCTGATGCGCTTCTCCAGGCCCCGGTTCACCTCGGGCTGGAACACGGGCCTGGTGAGCGCCCGGCCCCACCGGTCAAGGACGAAGCGGGCCGCCGGGTTGCCCATGAGCAGCTCCTGGGGGATGAGCGGTTTGCCCAGGACCTCGTTGAAGGTCCGGTCTTCCACCATGGCGCAGAAGGTGGGTACGTGATCGGTGGGTTTCCCTGCCAGTGCGTTCAATACGCGCTCGATGGCGTGCATGCGGAGCTCCTCTCATTTCATACTGTTCAGTGCATTCCCGATCTCGCGGATGAAGGCCTGCTCGGTCCCGCAGCAGCCGCCGATGAAGCTTGCCCCGGCCCGGACGAGATCGGGTATGAACCCGGAGAACTCCTCCGGGGTGGTCCGGTACACGGTCTGCCCATCAACGCGTTCGGGCAGGCCTGCGTTCGGTTTCATCCAGATGGGCAGGTCCGTGGCGGCGCGCATGCGGGAGCAGATGGGGATGAAACCCTCGATGCCCTGCCCGCAGTTGGCCCCCACCACGTCCACACCGATGCGGCCCAGGACCTCCACGGCCTGCTCGGGGGTGTTGCCCATCATGGTGCGGTCCTTGGCCCTGCCCGCATCGAACACGAGGCAGGCGACCACCGGGAGCCCGGTGCGTTTGGCTGCCTCGGCGGCGACGGCGGCCTCGGCAAGGTCCATCATGGTCTCCACCACGATGGCGTCGGGTCCGGCCTGGGCGATGGCCCGTGCCTGCTCATCGAAGGCCTCCTCCAGCTCGTCCTTCGTGACGTCCCGGGCGGCCAGCAGCTTGCCGCTGGGGCCCATGGATGCGAAGACGCAGGCCCTCGTGAGCGCTGCCCTGCGGGAGATCTCTACACCCCTGACGTTGATCTCGGCCACCTTCTCGGCCAGGCCGAACTTGCCCAGCACGAAACGGTTGGCGCCGAAGGTGTTGGTCAGGATGACCCGGCTGCCTGCATCCACGTACTCCCGCGCCACCTCCTCCACCAGCTCGGGGTGGGAGAGGTTCCACGAATCGGGGCACTCGCGCGGCTGAAGGCCCCTCCTGATGATCTGCGTACCCCAGGATCCGTCCGTGAGGACGGGACCATCTTTGATAAGGTCCGCTATGAATGCATGCATGGTCTTCTCCCATCCCCTGCCAGGTCCGTGGACACGGAGCGGCCCCCGGTAATGTCATCCGCCTGAAAGGAAATCCCTTTCTTCAATGATGTAAACCATATCCGGCCATGCGTCAATCACGGCCGAGGGAGGAATGACCCGGTGCACGATCTCCATATGGTTATTATCTCTCCTTCCGTCTCCATCCTGCCGATGACATGATCAGAGAATGACCCGGAGATAACAGACCCATGGTCAGATACTGGAGAGTACTCATCCCTGTCCTTGCAGTGAGCGTGTTTGCCGGCATATCCCTGCAGCTGTCGGCCATGCTCGCCTCCGACCCGGCCGGGGCGATGCTCAGGTCGGGAGCGGCCTTCAGGGACGCCCTCCTTTCTCTGGGACCCGGACGGAGCCAGGACGATTCGGCGGCACCCGCGGACGACAGGCTCGACATGACCGAAGGGGAGATCGCACTCCTGCGTGAACCGTATCAGGCCAGGATCCATGATCCTGCTGCCCAGGTGAAGGCCATCGAGCATATCCGGAAGCACCTGGAGTCGTTCCACCCGTGGACCACCAGGGACAGGACCGGGGAGGCACTCGGGATCGTGTTCCCCGGACAGGCCGAAGAGCTCGCAGTTATGGAAGAGAGGCTCTCCCGGTACGGCGCCTGGATGAACAAGGAGCGGCCGGTGCTCATGGGCATGAGGGAGGAGGAACGGGATCGCATCGTGTGGGACCGGCGCAGGGAGATCTTCGGACACGACGCTGAGGTCATCTGGGCAGGAGAAATAAGGTCGGAGCGCGTCTTCGACAGGCTCGAGGCGATCGGCTCGGGGGAGAGGCTCACCCTGGCCGGTAAGCTCTTAGCCTTCAAGGACGAGATCAGGAAGACCTGCGGCCGGGATGCCGGGGCATACATGGATACCCACCGGCAGGAGCTCCTGGAGAGGTTCTTCACTATGCCGGGCGTCCAGGCGGAGCTCGCCGCCATGGACCCGGTGGAACGCAGGGAGAGCCTCAAGGCTGTGCGCAGGGACCTGGGCATGGACGATGAAACCCTTGCCCGCTGGGAGCGGCTGGACAAGGCCCGCGACGAGCGGTGGGACAGGGGACGGGCGTACATGGCCGAGCGCAGGCGCATTGCCGATGCCTACCTGGGAGAGCAGCGCGATCGGATGCTTGCCGGGCTGAGGGAGCGGTACTTCGGGGCGGAGGCCGTCTCCCTGGCAGGAGAGGAGCAGGCCGGATACTTCCGGTTCAATGCCGAGCGCATCCATGGACTGAACTGAGGATCCATGGTACAGGAGATGAGGCATCTTTGCAGATGCGGTTGATCGAAAGGGGGATGGAAATGGCACAGGACCCCGGTATCGGATACAAAGTGACGGCCACGGTCGTCTCGGTCATGGGGCAGTGCAGCGCAGGCCACGTAGCCGGAGACACCTTCGAGATCAGCTGCCACGACCCTGCCGGCCTGTGCGGCTATTTCTACCACGACATCTTCCCCTCGCTCCAGTGCTTCCAGTTCGGGGGCAGCATGCCGTGGTGGCAGGGCGACACCATCGAGCTGTCCTGCCCGGACAGCGACAACCTCGTCACCCTCAGGCTGAGGAGAGAGCAGAGGTAGAGATCTCTCCACATTCCTTTCTTCAGTGAGACAGAGACGGCCCAAAGAACAACCTGCCCGTTTTGCATATCCCACCATGAAAGAATTTTTGGTCAAAAGATTGACCTGCTCAATCTCCGTATCTCTGCGTATATGACGTCAGTGACACCATTCGTTGGAGAAAGAAACCTGGCCTGCTCAACCGGTGCATCTCGCGTCACCAGCCATGCAATTGTATGATTCGCGAGATGCACCGGTTGAGCAGGTCGATCTTTCGCCCGTCTCTTCTTTCATGATGGATTCCTCAGGACGCATGATTTGAGCAGGTCAGGTTTCTTTCTCCCACGAACAGTGTCTCAGGAGCCTCGCACGCCGCCCCGTGCCCCTACTCCCCAAGCCACAGCCTGGTCTCGCCAGACTCCTCCATGATCCTTTCCCTGGCGCCCAGCCAGGTCCGGTAGCCGCCGCTCAAGTTGCGTGACCTGAAGCCGTGCTGCACGAGGATGCGGTGCGCGATGTAGCCCCTCAGCCCGGCCGCGCAGAACGGGATCATGGTCTTGGTGCGGTCGAGCTCGTCCAGGCGTTCACGCAGTTCGTTGAGCGGGATGTGCACGGCACCCTCGATGACGCCCGAAACCCGCAGCTCGTCCCTGTTCCGCAGATCGATGAGGACGTGCGACCCGCGGTCGATCTTCGACAGTTCGTCCCAGGTGATGGTCGCCACGTCGCCCTTGATCATGTTGGCAGCCACGAAACCCGCCATGTTCACCGGGTCCTTGGCGGACGAGTAGGGTGGGGCATAGGCGAGCTCAAGCTCCTCCAGGTCGAAGACGCTCGTGCGGCCGTGGATAGCCGTGGCGAGCACGTCGATGCGCTTGTCCGACCCCTCGCCTCCCACGACCTGGGCGCCCAGGAGCCTGCCGGTTCCCGGCGTGAAGACGAGCTTGATGGAGAGGGTCTCGGCGCCCGGGTAGTAGGACGCGTGTGAGCCCGAGTGGGTGTAGCTCACGAGGTGGGGGACTTTTGCAGCCTTCAAGGCCTTCTCGTTCATGCCCGTGGAAGCGGCGGTTAGGTCGAAGATCTTGGCGATGGAGGTGCCCAGCGTGCCGGTGAAGAGCGACCTCCTGCCCAAGGCGTTGTCCGCCGCGATGCGGCCCTGCTTGTTGGCCGGCCCCGCCAGGGCGGTGTTTACGGGAAGGCCGAGGAGGTAGTCCCGCACGCTCACCGCATCGCCGATGGCGTAGATGGTAGGGTCGGAGGTCGCCATGGTCTGGTCCACCACGATGTGGCCCCGTTCGGAGAGGATGAGCCCGGCCTCACGGGCGAGGCGGTTCTCCGGCCTGATGCCCACGGAAAGGATCGCCAGGTCGCAGGTCACGGACCGGCCTTTGGTGGTGTTCACGATAAGGCGGCCGTCCTCCTTGGCAAAGGACTTCAGCCCTTCGCCGAGCATGAGCGCGACCCCTCTGTCCCTGAGGTGGGCGTGCACGAGGCCGGCCATCTCGTAGTCGAGCTGCGGCATGACCTGGTCGAGCATCTCCAGGATGGTGGTCTTCACGCCGCGTTGTGCGAGGTTCTCCGCCATCTCGATGCCGATGAACCCGCCGCCGATGACCACCGCGTCCCTCGGCCTGTCCTTGTCCACGAGGGCCTTGATCCGGTCGGAGTCCGGGATGTTCCTCAGGCTGAAGACCCGCTCGTCGTCGAACCCCTCGATGTCCGGCCGGAATGGCTCAGCCCCGGGAGAGAGGATGATCCTGTCGTAGGACTCGTCGTAGGTCCTTCCCGTGGCGATGTCCCTGACGTGGACCTGCCTGCGGCCCCGGTCGATGGACACGACCTCGTGGAGCACCCGTATGTCGATGCGGTAGCGGTCCCTAAGGGCCTGCGGGGTGGTGACGAGCAGGTCGTCCCGCCTCCGGATGACGTCGCCGATGTAGTAGGGCAGCCCGCAGTTGGCGAATGAGATGTACTCGCCGCGCTCGAACAGGATGATCTCCGCATGCTCGTCCACCCTGCGCGCCCTGGCAGCGGCCGTGGCGCCACCGGCCACCCCGCCGATGATGAGAAGCCGTATGCCCATGGTAACCTCCCCGATCTGGTAATTGTATCTGATCTTATATCAGTATTGTGCGCTGTCGGGGAGGGGTTCCTTGAATGGTCCGGGGAGATGTGTGACGTGAAGGGAAGATCTTGACTGGCCGGCCCGTAATGCGTAGAGATACGCCTTACGAAGACTGCGGCGGAAATGTATGGGCGAACGCGAAAAGATACCCGCTGAATTGAAGAAGGGACTCATCTTTGCATTGGTATCCGGGGTATTCTACGGGTTCCTGCCCATATTCTGCAAGCTCGGCCTGCGTGAAGGCCTCGGCCCGGCGGAGCTGCTGACCTACCGCTTCTGGATCGCCTCCCTCATGATGCTCGCCGTGCTGGCGGCCGGCGACCGCAGGCTTCTCAGGCCTTCCGTGCGCTCGGTAACCCGGGGCCTGATCCTCGGCTTCGGGTTCTACGGCATCCAGAGCTTCCTGTACTTCCAGTCGCTGACCTACATACCGGCATCCACCGCCACCCTGATCATCTACTTCTACCCCGTGACCGTGACCGTGCTGTCTATAGCCTTCTTCCGGATGAAGGTCACACCCGGGGTCTGCGCCTCCCTCGTCCTCCTCCTGGCCGGCTGCGCCCTGGTGTTCTACGATGCCTTTGCCAAGCACCTCAGCATGGTCGGGGTTGGGCTCGCCCTCATGTCCATGGTCGGGTTCTCCGTGTACCTCATCGCGGTCCAGTTCTTCCTGCGGGATGAGCATCCCCTGCGGATCACCTTCTACGCCTTTCTGGCCACTTCCCTGTTCTTCTCCATGTTCCACAACCCCCTGGGGCTGTTTGACAAGGGCTCAGGGGCAGTCTCCATCGTGTTTCTCCTGGCCCTTGTGCCCACGGTACTGGCCATCTCGCTGCTGTACGGGGCCATAGGAAGGATCGGGAGCGCCTACACCTCGATCTTCTCCACCCTCGAGCCTGTGGTCACCGTGCTCCTGGCCGCCTGGGTCCTGGGGGAGAACGTGGTAGGCATCCAGGTCCTCGGCATGGTCCTCATCATCATCGGCATCATGGTCCCCAACATCGAGCAGGTCCTGGTCCGGAGAAGGGTGAAATTGGCGGAAGAGTGAGGACCTGCGGACGTCCGGAGCGCCGGAATACGTCCACCTTCTCCTACGAAGATCTGAGGGTATAGACCGCGATGCCGAAGGCCACTGCCGTGTTGAGCGAGGTCTTGACGCCCTGCATGGGGATGCCAAGGACCTGTTCGCATATCGACAGGATCCCCGGGTCCACCCCGCAGATCTCGTTGCCGATGACCAGCACGACGGGCCTGCCGTCCTCCCCTGGAGTAACCTGAGCGATCGGCGTGGAGCGAACTCCCCCCTCCAGGGCCCAGAGCCTCTTCCCTTGAGCGATGAGCTCGCCTGCCGCCCTGTGGCCGTCCTGGTGGTACGACCAGGGGACGGCCTCGTCCGCGCCGAGGGCCGTCTTCTTCAGCCTGGGGTTGTCCGGCGTGGGCGTGATGCCGCACAGGTGGATGTGGGAGACACCGGCACCGTCGGAGGTCCGGAAGATGGAGCCCACGTTGTAGATGCTCCTGATGTTGTCCAGCAGGACCTCCATGCGGGGCGTGCCGCCGCAGGAGACTGGACGGGGGGCCTTGTGCTCCTCGTAGAGGCCCACCGCGGTGTCCGTGGGGGAGCCGCACCGCGGGCAGAGATACCCCCTGGTGTCACGCTCCATGACAGGAAAGCGCAGGCCGCAGGTCGGGTTCGTGCAGAGCCTCACCTGATGCCGTATGACGTCGCGCATGGGGGTAGGGTAGCACATGCGGGAGACAAGGGGAACAGGGCGGGAATGGGTACGGGAGGGCTCTGTAGGGAGGACAGGGATGAGCCATGGGGACGTGGGCACGGCTTGCGATGATATTGATTGCATGAAGGGACAGGATGTCTTCTTCAAGGGACCGAATCAGGAATATATTTAAATAGAGCATGCATGTCCATGTGTTGCGTGTTATAATGTTATTTAAATGCAGGACGCCTCTGATGTGGAATGATGGATCCGGAATCCGGAAAGGGAGATCCTGACGGTCTCGAACGATCCGATCAAAAGGAACCGGAGGAGGTTTTATGAAGATGAAGTACCATTTCCCGCTGGTGGGATTTCTTGTCCCCACCTTTGTCATATCGACCCTGATGTTCGTATACCGGGAGTGTCCTCCCATGGATCAGCTGATCGGATTCTATGCCTGCGTGATCGGCGCGACCATCGCCTATTACACGGGCATTCACGTGGTACGGAAGGACAGGGCATAGCCCCGAGGTCTTTCGTCTCGACTCTTGGACAGGGCAGGCTTGTAACGGTACCGATTCGGGGTCTTGATCCGCGCTTGACTTCAGGAAAGGATAAGCTTCATCAGGTTATCTCAAGCTGGTCGGAGTTACAGATATCATGTGAAGAGCTCAACAATATAAGCAGAGGACTTTCCGTCCCATGGCTTCATATCTCCTGCTCTTTCTCCGTCGGATCATAATCATGTGCATGGGATAGGACGAATTCCCTGAAGTCACCACCCTGCCTGATGATCTTTTTCATGGTGGCCCTTTTGACCCACCTGCAGTGGAGCCAGAACCATTGGTCCGGTTTTTCCCGGACGGTGGAGGATACCCACCCATGCATGGCATTGCTGAGATCCCGGACGGCGCTCGATTTCCAGCAGTCGGAGATGCTGTCTATCTCCCGGTAGTCGTTGCCGAAGTCCCTTGAATCGATGGGCTCTGAAAAGCGGAAGACGAAGCGGTCTCCCTCCTTGAAGCCGTACAGGGGCAGGATGACGGCGTCGCCTTTCAGGGCTATGAAGGCAGGGGAAGGGTTCGTAGGCGCCGGCAGCCCGAGCACGTCACAGAACAGCCGGTCCTTGCGCTTGCCCCTCTGGTCGATGATCATTCCCACGATGTGCCCTGTCCTGAGCTGGTTGATGTAGTTCTTTACCATGCCGCCCTTGGGAGGCAGCAGGGCGATGCGGTATCTGGACCGGATTTCGTCCGCTATGGCCTGCACCGCCTTGCTCTTGATGTAGTCGGCCATGACGCAGATCTCTGCATCGAGGATTCTGGGCGTGTTCCCGAGGACCTCCCAGTTCATGTGGGGCGAGATAATCATGATGTTGCGGCCCGAGGTGCGCGCCTGCTCGAAATGCTGCCTTCCCTGAAAGTCCACGTATGCCTTGAGCTCATCGTCGGTCATGTAGGCGGTCCTGATGGCGTCGACATAGAGCTCGCCCTGATTCATGAATACCTTTTTCATGAACCCTTTTGCATCATCGATGCCCAGGGTTGCACGAACCTGCATCACGCCTATCTTCATGTGAAGGGGGAGCAGCACCGACGCAAGCAGGCCGGAGGTTCTCCCGAGGGCCACGGCCGAGTGGTAGGGTATGATGCAGATAAGGCGGATGATTGCCCTCAGGAACGACAGATTGATTTTTTCTATCATAGTCATGGTACGTTAGGTTTTTGCCTCCCACCCGAGGATGTCTTCAGCACCATCGGGCTTATGGCCTACCATAAAAATCGAGCCGACATCCAGCCCTTAGTTGTGAATCCTTTCACGGATAAGGAAAAGTTATCATGAGGTCCATACAGGTGAGGTCATATGCCTGGGTTCTCGATAGGGGTACGTTGTGGGTAAAGAGGATGTGGTCATACCTCCAACCCGCAAGCCGAAAAAAAGCCGGGAAGAAGCCCGGCTCTGTTCATTCCCCGCGCCGGACTGGCCGATCCGCCTCCATGGAGACCCATCATGCATGGAGGGACATCAGAGATTCCCCTTAATCCTCACCCGCAGACCCTCCGTTATGGTGGGGGCGGCTTTCAATGAAGGATCGGGGCGGCTGTTTCTCTTCTTTCTGTACGCCTCCTTCGCATCGTCATCATGCTGAACGGTATGGAGCCCCTTTCTCCGGGACTTGATCTTTAACCGACCGCATCCTTGAGGGCCTTACCGGCCTTGAACCGGGGAGCCTTTCTGGCTTTTATCTTTATCTTCTGCCGTGTCTGGGGGTTTACACCCTCTCTGGCAGCCCGTTTGGCCACATCGAAGGTCCCGAAACCCACGAGGGTGACCTTCTCCCCCTTCTTGAGCGCACCGGCTATCGACTCCGTGAGAGCGTCTACGGCTTCCAGCGCCGCCGCCTTGGTTACCTTGCCCTTGCCAGCCAGCACATCAACCAGATCAGCCTTCGTCATACCTTCCTCCTTGCATGTATTGAACGGATTTGGTGAGATCGATTCTTCTCTTGTGATGGGCGGCCGACATTCACTGCAGCCTTCTGTCTCTCCTTATACTGCTCTTTTTCCGAATAGGCCAGGAAATCCTTCGCGTTCCCGGAACCGTTCCTTGGCGTATGTCATGGAGGCATTATCTCGTCGTTCTTGACAATGGAGGCGGCAGGATTACCTTTCCTATCACCTGTAAGGGAATCTCTAGAAAACGGACGGAGGTTACCATGAGGATCCTCATGTACTACGACGGCACTGAGGAAGCGAAAGAGGCCATCCCCATTGCCAGGATGCACGGCAAGGCCTTCAATGCCAGGGTTGACGTGGTGTCCTCGCTCACGAAAGGCGGGGAGCACCAGCTCGACGAGATAGAGCGGAGGGAGACCGAGCTCGACTACATCAGGAGCGTTTTCGCCAAGGACAATATACCGTGCGAGACGCATCTGCTCATACGCGGGCATGAGCCCGGCGAGGATATCGTCATGTTCGCCCGGGAGAACGAGGTGGACGAGATCATCCTCGGCACAGAGAAGCACACCCGCGTGGAGAAGTTCATCCTGGGATCGGTGGCCCAGCATGTTATCCATAACTCCCATCGGCCCGTGGTTATCGTCTGACCGGGGACATCCCTTCCGGAACGTCTGTAGCCGCCCGCCTCAGGAGGTGTCGGGGACTTTACACGCCCCTGCATTCGGGCTATGCTCGATTCGGTATTCATGCATCTAAGAAGCTCGGACGGAGGAGAGCCATGGGCGTCGAGGAGGTAAGGGCGTTTTTCAGGGACCGCGGTCTCGACTATGACATCCGGGAGCTCGGTGAGAGCACGGAAACCGTCGAACTCGCCGCCAGGGCGCTGGGAGTGGAACCGGCCCTCATCGCCAAGACCCTGGCCTTCAGGATGGACGACACGGGCATCATCGTCGTCGTCCGGGGGGATGCCCGTATCGATACGAAGAAGTTCAAGCAGGCCTTCAGGACGAAACCCAGGATGCTCAGCCCCGAGGAGGTCCTGGCCATGACGGGCCATCCCGTGGGCGGGGTCTGCCCGTTCGGGCTGAAGCAGCCCATGGACGTCTTCCTCGATACGAACCTCAGGCCGTTTGCAGTGGTCTATCCCGCAGCGGGATCGCCCAATTCCCATATCGAGATCACCCCGGACGACCTGTGTGCCGTCACCGGCGGCCGATGGGTGGATGTGTGCAGGGACGGATGAGTGTGTCGTGAAGTGCCGGGCGCACCCCCCGATGCCCGCACCGATCTGGATTTACCCGGGGTGCGCCTTATTATCTATGGAGAACGATTCAGGAGGGATGCCCTGACATGAAGCCCATCGTCATCATCGGCGCAGTAGCTGCAGGCATGAGTGCGGCCAGCGTGATCAAACGCGAGGTCCCCGAGGTCGGGGTCCTCGTGTTCGGCAAGGAAGCCTATATCTCGTACGGCGCCTGAGGGATCCCCTTCTACGTATCTGGTCAGATACGCGATCACGAGGAACTCATCGCCCTGCATCCGGAAGACGCCGTCCACAAGCGCGGCATCGACCTGAAGACCCGCCACGAGGCCCTATCCATCAACCGAGAGACAAGGACCGTGATGGTGAGGAACCTCGAGAACGGTACATATATCGAGCAGGAGTACGGGACCCTGGTCCTTGCCACGGGCGCCCGGGCCATCGTGCCCGACATGGCGGGCATGGACCTGCCCGGTGTCTTTCCCCTGAAGGAGTTCCAGGACGGTATCGACCTGAAGACCTTTCTGGAGAATCAGAAGCCCGGGAAGGCCGCCATCATCGGCGGCGGATACATCGGTGTGGAGGTGGCGGAAGCCTTCAGGAGGAGGGGCATGGAGGTTACGGTGGTGGAGGCGCTGCCCCGCGTCATGGCCGTCATGGACGACGACATGAGCCTCCTGGTGGACGCCGAGCTGAGGAAGAACGGCGTCGGGGTCGTCACGGGAAGAAGGGTCGTCGGCCTGGAGGGCGATACCCAGGTGCGCTCCGTGCGGCTCGATGACGGGACCTCCGTCGATGCCGACTGCGTGCTCGTGAGCATCGGGGTGGCACCCAACAGCGACATTGCAGCAAAGGCGGGCCTCGAGCTCGGTCCCCGTGGCGCCATCCTGGTGGACCGCTACCAGAGGACCTCGGATCCGGATATCTTCGGTGCGGGAGACTGCTGCACGGTATACCACCGTCTCCTGTGCCGGGACGTATTCATCCCCCTGGGGTTGACGGCAAATCGTCAGGGGAGGATGTGCGGAGAGAACATCGTCAGTCAGACACGGGGTGAGAAGCTCAAGCCCTTCCCGGGAGTGGTCGGGACGGCGGTCACGAAGATCTTCGGCCTGGAGATCGCCAGAACCGGCATCGGCGCCACAGAGATCGACCGGTACAGGCTCGGCCACATCAGTTCCGTGACGATCAGGGCAAAGACCCTGCCGGCCTATTTCCCCGGGACATCGGACATCACGGTGAAGCTGTTCTTCGAGGACGACTCCCGGGTAATCGTGGGGGGGCAGATCGTCGGAGGGCAGGGTTCGGCGCTGAGGATCAATACGGTTGTGGCCGCCGCCACTTCAGGCATGAGGCTGGACGAGCTCTACAGCCTGGATACCGCCTATGCCCCGCCCCTCTCGCCGGTGTGGGACCCGCTGCTCATTGCGGCCAGGAGCGGCATGAAGTAGCCCGTCCGGATGCACCCCCCTTATCCGTGCGAAGGGGTGTTCCAGTACGCATCGGCATCCCGGTACAGCCGATGGAGCCTGTCCTGGATGTCTGAACGGATCCTCTCGAAGCCTTCCTCATCGATGTCTGCCGGGACATAGGTCTCCCTGTCGAACAGGATGATCACCCGGGAGAACGGCCTGGGGACCATGAACCTGTCCCAGCTGCCGAAGATCCACGGATGGGGGGACGAGGTGATCGCGGGCAGGATCGGCATGCCGGAATGCTGGGCAATGGCCAGGAGTCCGGGTTTCACCACGCCGAACGGTCCCTTGGGACCGTCCACGATATGCCCGATGGTGCAGCCCGTGCGCGCCCGGGTCTTCAGCTCCCCCAGGGCCTCCTTGCCTGCCTTTGTCGAGGATCCCCTCACCGCGGTCCACCCGAGGATGTTGACGATCCTGGCGATGAAGTCACCGTCCTTGCTCTTGCTTATCATGATGGAGATGCGGTGCCTCCTGGCGAAGAAGGTGATCCCGGGGAAGAACCGCTGGTGCCAGGAGATGTAGATGGGCACCTCGCCCCGGGCGAAGATGGATTCCTCGATCTCGGGGTTGATGACCGTGATCCTGTACGTGGCAGAGAGCAGCCTGACGATGATCAGGCCCGCATAGGGGATGATATAGTTGTACAGGAACCTCTTCATAACTCTGAAGATGGCAAAAGAGGCATGCGGTGTCAATACGGGTAAACCCGTATTGCCGGATCGGTCTACTTATACCTGCTGAAATCCACTCCCCGCATCCTGCCGCGCTCATCGAACCACTCGTTCTCCGTGACGGGCGGGGCGGTGATCGCGCCTGCCTCCTTGCGGACCAGGCCGACGGCCCCGACCGGGCAGGTGCCGATGCACAGTCCGCACCCGATGCACTTCTCCGGGACGACGCGGTACGTCTCGTCACCCTCCTCGATGGCGCCCACCTGGCAGCGCTTCTCGGCACACAGTCCGCACCCGATGCATGCATCCGCATCGATGACCGCATGGAACGGCGAGTTCACCACGTCCCAGGCGGGGATCCCCATCTCGTTGATGGACCTCAAGACGCCGCAGCAGCACTTGCAGCAGTTGCAGATGAAGAACTGGCCGTTCTGCAGGTTGTTGGTGAGGTGCACGAGCCCGGCCTCCTCGGTCATTTTGATCAGCTCATAGGCCTGCTCCTTGGTGAGCACCCGGCCCACGGGCGACTTGTCGAACACCCCGGGCACCGGGGCCACGGCTAGGCAGACCTCCAGGGGCCTGTCGCAGGGCTTGCCCAGCAGGGCATGCTCCTTCTTGCAGATGCATTCGTTCACCATGAAGGATTGGCTCTTCTCGATGAGGGCCGATACTCTCTCGTAGGGAAGGGCCTCCTGCGAAGGGGTGATCGTCTCCTCCACCGGGAGGACGTGCATGAGCTGGGGCTTGTCGGCGAAGAACTGCCGGGCGTAGGCGGGCCCGTACTCCTCGCTCAGCTCGGCCATCTCCCTGTCGATGCGGCCGAGCTGGAACTCGAAGATCCCGAAGACCCAGGGGAGCATCTTGAAGTACCAGGTGTCCCCGAACTGCAGCGCCCAGATCTGGCCGTGCTGTCCCATGCGGATGAGCCTGTCCAGGAGACCGTCCAGGGGCCGTCCCGTACGCTCGGCGATCTGCTCTGCGGTCTCGAAGGCCAGGCGCAGGTCGCAGAACAGCTCCGCCTCCCCGGGCTCGAAGATCTTCTTCAGGAGACGGATCTCCACGCCGCTGTCCGTCCTGGGGAACCCGTTGGGCAGGGTGTCGAGGACCCGGGCGAGACGTTCGTAGACGCTGTTGTCGGTATTCATGACCGTTCTCTCCTTTTCCCTTCCTTAAAGGGAGGGCACGGGATGACCCTTGATCTTCCCGGTCAGGGGGCCTGAACGGTCCCCGGCATGCCGCGACCGCTCCCCCTTGATGATCAGCAGGCCCGTGTCCATGAGGACATCGGTGATCTCTTTTTCGGACATGGGCTCCATGATCGTGTTGTTGATGAGTACGGCAAGGCCATGGGAGAAGACCCACATCCTGGAGAGCACCTCCCGGCGCTGCTCGATGGTCAGGCCTTCCATGATCTGCTCGTTCCCGAGGCGCTCCATGAGGGCGTCGAACACATACCCACGGTACTTCCTGGCCCGATCCACGTCATCGGCTTCATCGGATTCCCGGGCATACATCATCCGGAACAGGTTTTTCTCCTCCTGGGCGAACATGACGTAGCCGACCCCCATGTCGAGGAACCCGAACCCGGACCAGGGCCTGGTCTGGTAGTCGATGAGCAGGTCGCTCGCCTTCCGGGCGATCTCGTCCTGAAGGTTCTTCATGGACTTCATGCCCGAGTAGATGGGCATGGTGGAGGAGCCCAGCTCCCGGGCGATGGATCGGGCCGTGCACCTGTCCCACCCGTGCCTGCGGATGATGCCGAAGGCGGCGTCAACGATATCCGATGGGGCGAATCTTTTTCCCGGCATAGGGGCACCTTTCAATAACATTCGTTATATAACAAGTGTTATTTATGTCAACGGAAAAATCGACCCGCTCTATCGGTGGGCTAGGCCAGGGCTGCAAGGACCTCCTTGATGTCTGGCAGCTCGGAGATGGGGTAGACCTTGACGAAGGACACCGTGCCCCTCTCGTCCACGACGATGTTGGCCCGCTCCGAGATGCCGTCGGCGTCCCGGAAGATGCCGAGCGTGTGCGCCAGACCGCCGTGGGGCCAGAAGTCCGCGAGGAGCCTGGTGTGTTCGATCTTCAGCTCTTTCGCCCAGGCCTTCTTGCAGGGGGTGCTGTCCACGCTGATGCCCACTGCGACGGTATTTGCAGCCTCGAACGCCGACCTGTTGTCCTCGAGGGACTGCATCTGCCGGGCGCACAAGCTCGTCCAGGCGAGGGGGTGGAACGAGAGCAGGACCTTTTTCCCCGCATGTGCGGAGAGGGTAAAGTCCTTGCCGTGCTGATCCTTGAGGGTGAAGTCGGATAACCTGTCTCCTGCCTTGACCATGGGTAAACCTCCTTGTGAAGACGGGTGCACGGGGCTTCCCGTCACATGTCTTACCCTGAAATAGGATCTGCCGCCCGGAAGTCAATACCCGGGCGGCTCGGGGTCATGGCAAGCAGGTTTCACATGACCGACATGATCTTGGTGAGCTTCGTCAGGAGGACGGGGTGGGTGAACATGCCCTGGATCTTGAGTTCGCCGCTGGCGAGCTGTTTGAGCACGCTCACCCCGGCGTCGTCGAAGTAATAGGGCAGGCCGAACTTGATGGTGATGGCATTGAGCGAGATGATCTTGTCCGAGCTGGAATTGATGATCAGGTCGGGCTTGCCCACGATGCCGGGTTCGATCCTTAAGCGCCCGCCGGCGAAGATGAGCGTTATCGCCGCCTCGATGTCCGGGAGGTTCAGTGCGACGACGCCGTACATACCCTGAAAGGTCTTCATCTTCTCCGGCTTCTGCTGGAGATTTGCAGAGAGGAGGTCCGAGATCACATAGGAGAAAGGCACCTCTTCGGCACGGTTGTCGACAATGGTATCAGTCATTGGTATTCCCTCCGGATAATATCGTATAAGATGGCGGGGAGCTTCTTCTCCCCGCCGGTCAATGCTTAGAGCGCCTTCTTGTAGATTTCCAGTACCTCGGATGCATCGAGGACAAGCCGCGGGTTGTTGACGATGGCCCCGTCTCCGAGGCTGAGGTCGGAGGCCTTCACGATATCCTCCTCCTTGACCTTCATCTCCGAGAGCTTCTGGGGATGGCCGATCTTCTTGGTGAAGTCCCTCATGGCTTCGATGGCCGCCTTTGCCGCATCCATGTCGTCCATACCCTTCTCGCGGATCCCGAAGGCCTCGGCCACCATGGCATAGGCGTCGGGGCAGCTCTCGAGGTTGAACTCCATGCAGTCGGCCAGGAGGATGCCGTTGGCGATGCCGTGCGGCACATGGGCCACAGCCCCGATGGAGTGGGCCAGGGCGTGGACGTTCCCGACGCCGGCGATGCTGAAGGCCCATCCCGCCATGGTGGCTGCGATCTGCACCTGGCCCCTGGCCACGAGGTCCTCTCCCTTGTCCACACAGACCGGCAGATACCTTGCCAGGAGCCTGATGGCATGGATCGCCATCCCGTCGGTGATCGGCTCATGCGGTATGGCGTGGAGCGCCTCCACCGCATGAGTCATGGCGTCCATCCCCGTGCCCGCGGTGAGGAGCTTGGGCAGCTTGGCCGTCATCTTCGGGTCCAGGATGCCGAGCCGGGGAATATTGAAGTTCTCCACCATGAGGCGTTTCTGCCCCATCTCCTTGTCCATGATGACCGCCGCGTTGGTCACCTCGCTGCCGGTACCCGCGGTGGTCGGGATCACCACGTGTGGAGTCTGGAGCCTGGACAGGAGCTGGACCCCGCTGTAGTCCCGCAGGGATCCGCCCTCGGTCAGCAGGATGCATATGCCCTTGGAGGTGTCGATGACGCTGCCTCCGCCCACGCTCACCACGATGTCCGCCCCGTTCTTTTTGGCAAAGGCCGCGCCGGCATCCACCACCTCCACGCCCGTGTCCTGGGGGATGTCGCTGAAGACGCCCACGCACTTGCCGCCCAGCGCCTTGAGGATGTGGTCGAGGAGACCCGCGTTGATGATGCCCTGGTCGGTGACGACCACCGCCTTGGTGCCGCCCAGCGAGCTCATCTCGATCTCGACGTCTTTCGACGAATCTATGCCGTAGACGATCTTGGTGGGCCCAAAGTAATTGAATGACAGATCAGAATCGTAACCCATACCACTCTCCTTAGCCCCATCACGCGGGGTCGTCGGGCCACTGGGTTTCAAATGCACCGAGGATGTCGATGACCTTGTTCACGGTCTTGATGTTCCTCACCACATAGGGCAGGTCGCCCTTCATCTTGAGCTTTCCCTGGAGCAGTGCCTTGGTGGCGTCCAGCTCCTTGAGGGCCACCTGCTTCCATCGCGAGTAGTCGCCCGTCATGACGAACTTGGCGCTCTCGGCCTTGGCCTTGTCGCATACCACGAACTCTCCCACGTCGCCGTGCCAGTAGTCCTGGAACAGGTAGATGGGCTCGGGTACGCCCTTGCTGGGGTCCGCGTTGCAGATCAGTGCCACGCTGCCCTCCCAGTCCTTGGCGATGGTCCTGTACTCCGGGTCCGCCTGTATGGCAGCCTTGTATGCATCCATCCATTCCTGTGTCATTGCCTTGACCTTTGCCATGTAAATGCCCTCCTCCATTCAATGGTTTTTTATTGGTACAGTCGATTCTTCAGGTCATCGAGGCCGAGCTCGGTGAGCTTTTCGGGTTTCGGGAAGCCCCTCTCATCGAGCCCCCTGATGGCATAGTACTCGCTGAGCAGCAGCGCCACGTCGGGGATCGAACCCGCCGCCCCCCCGTCCTCCAGGGCGGTGACGAGCTTCTTGGGAAGGACATCGTCCTTTTTCGTGATGCCCAGCAGGTTGTTGATGCCGCGCTTCAAGGTCCAGTCGCGCATGCCGGTTTTCAGGAGATCCTCGCTCGTCAGGTCGAAGCCGGTGATGGCGTTGAAGGCCTCCAGGATGGTCTCGGGCTTGAGGATGTCCACCAGGTAGTGGCAGATGGACATGGAGTTGCCCAGGATTCCGTAGTTCTCGGAATTGAAGACCAGCATGGCCTTCCCTTCGCTGGTTGTGCCCACGTAGTCGTCCTTCATGTCGAAGAGCTGCGGCCACGATGCCATGCCCTGCTCAGTCGCGAGCACTGCATGCTGCAGGTGGCAGGCCCCCCGGTTGGACATCATGTATGCCAGGCCCATGCCGTGGAACCCCCGCGGGTCGTGCATGGGCGCCTCGAGGCCCTTCACGTGGACCACCAGTTCCTCGGCCCCTTTTCCGATCCTACGGGCCGCCAGCAGGCTGCCCTCGGCCAGGGTGTCGCCGATGCCTTCGCGGTAGGCGATCATCCTGATGAGCGGCATCACCGGCTCCATGTTGCCCCAGGTGAGGTCGAGTCCGCCGAGGTCATCCTTCGACAGGATGCCCTTCTCGTAGAGCTCCATGGCCAGGGCGATGGCGGAGCCGCAGCTGATGGTGTCCATACCGTACCGGTTGCAGAGCTCGTTGGCCTTGATGACCGCCTCCAGGTCCGGGTTCATCATCATGGTGCCGAAGGTACCGCAGGTCTCGTACTCGGGTCCGGGTCCCTCCTCGGTCTTGAACGGTCCGTCGTCCACCTTGACCACCCTTTTGCAGGCCACCGGACAGTTGGAGCAGGCATGCTCCTTGGTGAGGTACTTCTCCCTCATGGTAGGCCCCGAGAGGTTGCTCGAGAGCTCAAAGCCCTCGCCCACGGTCCAGTTCTTGATGGGTACGTCGCCGCTGATCATGCCCAGGTCCATGTTGGCGTCCGAGCCCATGAGGTGGAGCCCGTCGGCCAGGGCCGACTCCTTCACCTCGGCTATGGCCGCCTTGAATGCCGCCTTGTACCGCTCGTCGTCGGCCTTGTCCGGCTTGGCCGAGCCGCGCACCACGACGGCCTTGAGTTTCTTGGAGCCCATGACCGCACCCAGACCCGTCCTGCCGCTGAAATGCCCCTTGTCATTGCCGATGGCGGCGATCTTCACGACGTTCTCACCCGCCTGGCCGATGGTGAGGATCTTGAGCTTGGGATCCTTTCCCTTGAGGATGTCAGTGGTCTCGTAGATGTCCTTGCCCCACAAGTCAGCCGCGTCGAGCAGCTCCACCTTTCCGTCCGTGACGGACAGGGTCACGGGCGACGGCGATGCCCCTTCGAAGACTATCCCGTCGTACCCCGCGCGCTTCAGCTCCGGGCCGAAGGTACCCCCGCAGGCGGACTCTCCCCAGATGCCCGTCTGGGGGGACTTGGCGCAGATGCTGAACCGGGAGGTGCCGGGGAAGCCGCTGGCCACCATGGGCCCGGTCATGATCATGAGGGGGTTCTGGCCGGAAAGCGGGTCCGCATCCAGGGGGTACCGGTCGAAGAAGAGCTTGGCGCCCAGCGAGCTCCCGCCGAGGTAATCCTTGAGGATCGCATCCTCCACCGTGAAATCGCTCCATGTCCCTGATGACAGATCAACCAGGAGAAACTTGCCGGCATAACCTCTGGGCATACCGTGACCCCCCTGCACTGTGATTAAGATATAATAATAACAGCATATAAGGAGCTGTACAATAGAAAGGGAGGCGAATGATGTGTGGCGACAGCTGGGAAAGATATGTAGCACGACATCGTACGGGAAAACACATCGTGTGACGGGAATGTCCGTACCATGGCTGAAATGAAGAGAGTGCAAAGATGATCGTATGTTATATAATGTTCAGCATATGCAAAGAGATTTCATAATATCCTTGAAACGCTACTGCTTTTCCACCCAGTGGACGGCATACCGGACGAGCTCGGCGGCATTCTTCAGGTGGAGCTTTTCCTTGATCCGCTCGCGATAGGTGCTGATGGTGCTCACCGAGAGGTTCATGCCTGAGGCGATCTCGCCGGTGGACCTGCCGTGGCCGATCATGCGAAGGACTTCCAGCTCCCGGTCGGACAGGTTGTCCACCGGGGATTTCTCCAGGGAGTCCTGTCCTGTCCGGACCCGCTTGAGGAGGTTGTCCATGATCTCCTGACTCACGTAGATGTTGCCGGCCAGGATGTGGCGGATGGCCTTGACGATGGACCGGGAGGTCTCCTGCTTCATGATATAGCCCTGGGCGCCGGCCTGCAGCGAGCGCTCGGCGTAGAGGAGCTCGTCGTGCATGGACAGGACCAGCATCTTGATGCCCTTGTGGTGGGTGGCGATCTCCTTGATGAGGTCCATGCCGTTGCTCTTTTTCAGGGTGATGTCGATGATGATCATGTCCGGGTGCAGCTTCCTGATGAGCGTCCTGGCCGAGTCCACATCCTCGGCTTCGCCGCATACCGTCAGGTCGGGTTCGTGGTTGATGAGTTCCCTGATGCCGAGGCGGAAGACCTCGTGGTCTTCGACGATCAGTACCTTGCTCTTGGGCGGGTTGTTCATGCCGTTCTCCGACGCTCCTTCTCCCTGTGCACGGTCATATGTGGACGAACGACAGCGTCACGGTGGTCCCCTGGTCCGGACCGCTGTCGATTTTCAGGTCCGCCCCGATCATGTTCGCACGGAATTCCATGATCTTCAAGCCCATACCCTGGGGGCTCTCCGCCGCTTTCATGCCGGTCCCGTTGTCCCGTATCGTCACGGTCACCACATGGTCGCGGTAGAGGAGGTCGATGTTCACCCGGTCGGCATGTCCGTGTTTGATCGCATTATAGGCCGCCTCGTGCACGATGTAGTAGATATGGGTGCAGGCGGTGATGTCGTCCACCAGGATGGACTGCTCATAGGTGAAGGTGCAGTCGATGCCGTAGACCTCCTTGATGTTGGAGGCCATCTCCTGGAGGAGGGACTCCAGCCCGTGGTCTGCAAGGAATACCGGGCACAGCCCCCGGGAGAGCCTCCTCGTCTTGGCGATGGCCTGTTCGATGAGCGAACGGATCTTCTCCACCTCGGAGGAGGTGGGGATGATGTCCTCCTGGAGCTTCTTCTTCAGCAGTTCGCTCATCACCTCGATGCCGATGAGGTGGGGGCCCAGGTCATCATGGAGGTCCTGGCCGATCTTCTGCCGCTCCTTTTCGCTGATGCTCAGGATTTCCCGTTCCAGGGTCCTCTTCTCGGTGATGTCCTCTATGGTGGCGATCATGCAGGATTCTTCCCCGAGCATGATGAGTTCGGCCGAGACGGCGACGGTTCGGACCTCTCCATTCCTGGTCATGAATTCCATTTCACGGTTCCTGATCTCTTCATGGTCGATGAGACCCTGCACCATCCGGTCATAATCGGACAGGGACTCGAACAACCCCACCTCGGCCAGGGGCCTGCCCACCACCTCGTCCCGTGCATACCCGGAGATCTCGGTGAAGCTCTCGTTCACGTTCACGAAGGTGCCGCCGCCCAGTTTCCATATGGCGATCCCCACCGGGCTCGACCGGAAGGCCTTCTCGAACATCTCTTCCGAGTCGCGCAGCGAGTGGGCCAGCACGTTCACCGACTGGCTGATGATGCCGATTTCCCCCTTGGTGAGCAGGGGGATGGGCTCCACGTTGAGGTTCCCCTTTTCAAGGTTCTCCAGGGTATTCACGGTCATCTTCAGCCCTGAGCTGATACCTGCGTTGGATTCGTACACCGTGACGAAGATGGCCGCCAGGGAGAGGATCATGATGATGAGGACATTGATGGTCAGGTCCGGAAACCGCATGTCCTGGAGGTGGGAGATGAAGAGGAAGTGACCCAGGGTGATGAGCGGGATGAAGAGGACCGAGATGACGATGAAGGTGGTCCTCATGGATACGCTGATGAGGGTGTAGGAATCCCGGGGGAGGTGGACGCCCTTGATGCGGTCGTCCATGAGCACGGGCGCAAGGAGGTGCTCGGTGGTACAGTAGGAGATGACGCTGTTGATGGGCACACACAGGATCAGGATGAAGAACACCAGCAGGGTCTCGGTCCAGGAGAGCCCCACCCACAGCTGCATGATCACGTACACGCAGGTGAGCCCGAGGATCCATCGCAGCATGATGACGAAGCTCTCCATGGCGGGGTATGCCAGGAGCCTCAGCTTGATGGAACCGTAGTCCTCGGACCCGCTTTCCAGGGCGTTCAATATGGCCGAGAGCTTCCAGATCCTCACCGACATGCCGAAGAGCGTGGCGAGGGCCGCCGAGATGATGGATGCCGTAACGTTGGAGAAGATCTTCTCACCCTCGAACTTCCCTGCGATGGTGCCATAGTAGACCGCCAAGGGGACGACGATGATGTTGATGTAGAGCTCCAGCCGGATGGTGAGCCTGGAGATGAGGGCCTTCTTCGAGAAAGGGGCCTCGCTGCGGGTCACGACGCGGCTGCGGTTATCCGGGTATGATTCCGCCTTTTCAGAATTCACAGGAGAAGTGTATGGCATTGAACGAGTCTGCGTCTTCTTCCCGGCCGAGCGTTATGTAGCCGCGCATGCCGAGCACGATCTCATCCTGGTGAACGAGGGTCGGCTTTTCCCCTTCATGGCTCACATAGGTGCCGTTGGTGCTCTGGTCTATGAGGACGAACCTGCCCCGCTGGTACTCGATGCGGGCGTGAGAGCGAGAGGCGATGACATCGTCCACGACCAGATCGTTCTGGGCATGCCTGCCCAGGGTTACCGTGGGACAGTTCTTGTCCACGTAGAAATCCGCATTCCCGAGCCTCAGGTGCAGCCGGCTGAAGAGGATCTGCAGCGTGACGTCCCTGGAGAGCATCATGGTCTGGTTGTTCTCGTCCCAGATGACCTCATAGAGGGTGAACTCTCCCCCCTTGCCCCGGATGGTCGTCCTGGTCAGGCATTTGACGTCCACACCGCACTGTCCGGGCAGGGCATCCACGGTCTGCTGGGTGGTGATGATCTGCCTGGGCTTGGCCAGGGATACCATGCGGGATGCGACATTCACCGCATCCCCGAAGACGTCTCCTCCCTGGCGGATGACCGGACCCATGTGGAGACCCACACGGATGTTGGGGGAGAGGGTCTTCTTCGAAGGGACCGGGGGCATCGAAACGATGGCCTTGTGCATCCCGATGGCCGCATTCACGGCCTGCTCCGCATTCTCGAAGGTACACATCACCTCGTCGCCGATGGTCTTGATGATGGTGCCGCTGTGTCGGGCAACGACCTCCGAGAGGACGGAAAGGCAGGTGCTGACCAGCTTATGCGCGCGCTCATCCCCGAGCTTGTCGTACAGGCCCGTACTGCCGGAGATGTCCGCGAACAGGATCGCAAGGACGATGTTCTCCTCTGACATACTGTCTCTGTAACCAGTCGGCGCATGGGTGTCAATAAAAAGAGGTTTCTCAAGGCGAATGAATCGCCGGACAGGCGGGTTCCATCAAAAGGTTGAAGGTGGTGATCCCGCGGTGCATGATCCATAAGAACCTGCGGGAACCGGGTACGTCCTTTACTATCCATGAACGGCTCCTGGCATGGATGATGCTTATTTACCTTCAGGAGAACCATCGATGAGTAGAAACAGCATGTTGGGACGATCAGGTCAGAGAGACGCGTTGCATTCATACAACACCCCCGACAGGAGCGGCCAGGATCACCACACCCATACCTTCGACTGGCGAGAGACGATGAAGAGCAGGGCACGATTTCTGATAGTTTTCCTCATGGCCGTCATGGCGGCGATCCCCGTCATGGGATCTCGGCAGAACGCCCATGCGCAGCCGCCCGATTCATCAGGGAACGGGAGGCCTGTCTCGATCGATCCGGGGTTCAAGCCGCGGTTGGGGACGTACTACTACAAGTTCGACTACAACAACGTGAGCATCGGGTTCGCCAGCATCACCATCGACAAGGAGAGCGACCTCTACCGGATACAGGTCAATGCCCAGACGAACAGCACCATCGACCGCATCTACAGGATCCGGTACCGGGGTGAGTCCCTCATGGACGCGGATCCCAGGATAGCGTCCATCCAGACAAAGACGCAGCAGCAGGTGAAATCCACCGAGAAGGACATGACCATCCAGTTCCAGCAGGACGGGGGCATCAAGACCATTGAGAAGAAATCAAAGAACGGCAGTACGGTCGATTACGACGTGCGCAGTCTCATGCCCGAGAAGTTCACCGTTGACCCCTTTGCGGCGACGTACCTGGTGAGGGGGCTTGACTGGAAGGTCGGCAGGGAAGAGGTGTTCGATGTGTACGGAGGCAAGAGCCAGTACGAGCTCCACCTCAAGTGCAGCCATATTCAGGGCGTCGATGTGGACGGAGCCAAGCGTCCTGCCTACGTCATCATCCCCACGGTGAAGAAGCTGGACAAGGACGGCAACGTGGTCGAGTCCAAGAAGAAACCCGCCGACACGAAGATCTACCTCTCCGCGGATGAGCTCAAGGACGTCCTGAAGATAGAGGCGACCCATACCCTGGGTTTCTTCCGGGTCACCCTGGACAGGTTCGTGCCCCTGGTGCCTCAGGAGCAGCAGGCGCAGCCTCAGGACAAGGCCCAGACGCACACTGGGGGCTGACGTTCCGGAGGACAGGTCACGGTCCGGGGCGCTGGTTGTTTCGCGCAGTCTCCAGGAGTTTCAGCTCGAAGGGCTTGCTCGCCTCGCCGAAATAGAGTGTGCTGTGGGGGAACGGGATCTCGATGCCGTGTGCATCGAAGGCATACTTGATCCGGCGGAGGAACTCCCTGCCCACCACCCATTGCTGGATGGGCTTTGTCATGAGCCGGCCCTTGATGACCACGGCCGAATCGTCGAACCTGTCCACACCGAAGATTTCCGGCAGATCGAGCATGAGCGGGCCGAAGGTGTCGTCACGCTTCATCTCCTCACCCACCTGCTCGATGATCCTCACCACCGCATCGGTGTCCTCCTTGTAGGCAACTCCCAGGTCGAAGACATAGCCTGACCAGGTCTTGGTCATGTTGCTCAGGGTGCTCACCGTGCCGTTGGGAAACACGTGGACCACGCCCGCCAGGTCGCGCAGGACGATGGTCCGGAAATTGATCTGCTCCACCAGACCCCCCGTACCGTTCACGACCGCCACATCGCCCACCCGGACCTGATCTTCGAGGATGAAGAAGAAGCCGGATATAATGTCCCTGACCAGGTTCTGTGCACCGAACCCCACGGCGAGACCCAGAACGCCCGCACCGGCGAGGATGGGGCCGATCTCGATGCCGAGTTCCTTGAGGATGACCAGTGCCACGATGACCCACAGGCCGATGAGTACCGCCTGTCTGATGAGCCGGGTCAGCGTCTCTGCCCGTTTGGTGGCTTCCTCGGTGAGTTCCTCGGCGAACCTGCTCTTTTCCAGCAGGTGGATCTTCATCTTCCTGAGCAGCTTCTTCAGGACGATGGTGGCGACCCACGCGACCACGAGGATCAGAACGACCCGGACGGCCCCTATGGCCAGTGCCTCCAGCTTGGCGCTGTTGAAGAGTTCCGAAGCGTTGATATGCATAGAGCCTCCTCCTGCCTTTCCCTGTTCGCCGGTACTTCGATATGCCCTGTATGATGCAGGTATTATGTCCGAGGGGTATATGCCCTGATGTTCCTTATTACTCACCGGGGATGCGATGGCAACATGAAATCGGGGTCACAGGAGAGAAGATGTGCGGATGGGCCGCTGAGACCGACCGATGTCCGACCGCAGCGGTCAGCAGATACGGTGGATCTGCTCCGGGCGAGCAGTCCTCGTACCGCAGGGAGTCACCGGGCCTTGTGCCGCCCTTGAGGCAAGCCGGTCCGCCATGGACGAGACCAACCCGTACCAGTTCCGAAGGAGCAGCACGAACGGCACACGCGGCCCAGCCTGTCCTGGTCTCCTGCATCCGGCGGTTTTCATGGCCTCGATGAGATGCATGGCATGTTCTCTCCGTTCACACATAGTGGATGATGGCCCTCTTCACCTTCCCGTCGTCTCCGAAGAGCATCCATTCCGCGGCGTGTCTGCCGAAAACGGTCCGGTACAGGATCACGACGCTCCTGATACTGGCCAATACCTCGATGAGCTCGAAATGGAGGTCCGGTGCGCGCCTCAGTGCATTCTTCCAGTACTCTTCCGCCGCCTTCTTCCCCTTGACCGCTCCCGATGGCTCCTTCAGGAACTCCGCGATGTACGGGGTCGTGAGTGCGAAGTCGTCCGAGTAGTGCACCAGGATCCTGTCCAGGTCATGAGAGTTCCATGCCTCGATCCATTCCCGGGCGAACCGTTCCGCGCTCTGCTGGGTGATCATGTTCTTCTCCTTGCATTATGGGCGAGACCTGAAGCGTCGAATCGACCACCGCCTCGATGACGATGAGGCCGGAACCCATGGAGATGAAGGTCTCATCCCTTACGATGACGTAATCGCCGGTATCGTTCTCCCTGGTTACCCACAGTATCCCGGACCGGCATATGATCCTGCAGCCGTCGGGTGTCCCCCGCATGCTCACTACATGCCCGCGGGGCATTGATCGGACAGACGGTTCCATGCCTGCACCCTCCTCTCCACCATCCTTGCATCGGTCTGCAATCTCCCCACCATGCCGATAGTATGAGGGTTTTTCCCGGTCGGCGAAAGATGCAGCCCTGCAGAATTGTACCGATAACAGTTTTGGGTTACAGTAAACTGTACCGGTCGGAATCCGAGGGAACTGTGTCTACCCCGCGGACAGGGGATCGGTTAGGAAGGTCTTCAGGGGAGGTTTGTCATGGAGATGGAAAAGAGGCAGCACCTGTATGAGGAGGTTGCGGACCACATCAGCAGCCTGGTGGTGCGTGGCACCTTCAGGGCCGGCGAGCGCATACCCTCCATCCGGTCCGCGAGCAGCCAGTGGCGCGTCAGCATCACCACGGCCATGGAGGCGTACCGCCTGCTGGAGGACCGGGGAGTCATCGAGGCCAGGCCCCAGTCCGGCTACTACGTGCGGCCGCTCATGCCGAACGCCATCGCTACGCCGTGCATCTCCAAGGAGGACATGAGCCCGGTGCCCTGTAATGTGGAGAAGATCGTGGACACGGTGTTCACGGATTCCCTGAAACCAGACTTCATCCAGCTCGGCGCCACCATCCCCAACTCGGACCTGCTCCCCGTGGACAAGCTCAGCCGTTGTCTCTGCTCCGCGGTGCGTAGGAAGGGCAACGAGAGCGTGGCCTACAGCTTCCCAGGGGACCAGGGCCTGCGTACCCAGATCGCCAAGCGCGCCATCACGGCGGGGTGCTCCCTGGCGCCCGAAGACATCCTCATCACCTCGGGCTGCCAGGAGGCGGCCTTCCTCGCGTTGAAGACCATATGCAAGCCGGGCGATACGGTAGTCATCGAGTCGCCCGCCTACTTCTGCCACCTCCAGGCCATCCAGGGCATGGGGCTCAAGGTCATCGAGGTGCCGTGCTGCCCCGAGGACGGGATCAGCCTCGATGCGTTGAACTACATCTTGGAGGAGACGGACATAAAGGCATGCCTGCTGATCCCGAACTACAGTAACCCCATCGGCTCCTGCATGCCCGACAGGAACAAGGAGGCAGTGGCGAAGCTGCTCGCCCGTCACGACATCCCGCTCATCGAGGACGACATCAACGGCGATCTGAGCTTCTCCAACCAGCGGCCCCGGGTGATCAAGGCCTTTGACGAGAAGGGGCTCATCATTCTGTGCTCGTCCTTCTCGAAGACCATCGCCCCGGGATACCGGGTCGGCTGGATGACCCCGGGGCGCTTCAAGGACGCGATCGAGCACCAGAAGCTCACCAGCAGCCTTTCCACCGCGACCCCGCCGCAGATGGCCGTGGCGGAGTTCCTCGTCAACGGCGGGTATGACCATCACCTGAGACGTATCCGGAGGATCTATGCGCGCCAGGTGATGCTCCTCGGGGATGCCATCGCCCGCTCCTTTCCTGAAGGGACCAAGGTGACTAGACCGACCGGGGGATTTTTCCTGTGGGTGGAGATGCCGGAACAGGTGGATTCCTTCCTCCTGTATGAGCATGCCCGCCGCCACGGGATCACCATCGCCCCGGGCCCGATCTTTACGGTCCGGGAGAAGTACCGGAACTACATCCGCCTCAGCGCCGCATTCTGGTCGGACAAAACCGAGAAGGCGGTGAAGATGCTGGGCACGCTCGCCGGGCAGATGGTGTGAAGACTAACCTTTCCGTTCCGGCCCGGTTCTCCTCCTGAACAGGGCAGGGTCGATGCCGAGCCAGACATTGTCGATATCCTCCATCCGTCCGAGCTCGGATTCAGGGAGGCGGCCCCGGTCTCCGAGATCCCTGGCGGCCCAGAAGAGCTTCTGGAATCGCTGATGGTGGTGGTGGAAGCGCTGGTTGGCATACTCCTTGGCCTGGGTGGTGAAGAGAAGGAAGGGCCAGTCGCTGCCCTGCATGAGGAGCAGCTCCCGGGCCATCTGGCGCAGGATCCTCTTCCCGTAATCGTCCCGGGGCTGTGCGTTCTCGAGGACCTGCTCCATCTCGGCGGACGTGCCGTTGATGTACGGCCAGATCCACCCGTGCTCGGGGTTCCGCCACACCGTGAAGTCCGCGTTCAAACCCCATGAGCTGGGCTGCATGCGTATGACGGAGAGGTCGGGGCCGTACCGGTCGAGGTAATCGCCCAGGCTCCGGCAGGAGACGGATTCATTCCCATCCAGGAGCCGGTAGACGCGTTCCACCCAGCGGACCCCTTCATGCCACCAGTGGCCGAACAGCTCGCAGTCATAGGGGCAGACGATGACCGGCTCGGCCTCCGGGACCTCGGTCCGTCCGGTGATGCCTTCCAGGAGGCCGACAAAGTGCCGGGCATGGCTCTCCACCCGCTCGGCGGCGGCCTCAGGGTCATACACACACTTTTCCGGCGAGCCGGTGACCCTGCTGTATCGGAGTCCGCTGGCGGCATCCTTGCTGTGAAACTCCAGGTACCAGGGGTCTCCCGGATAACCCCGGTCCGGGGACCACACCTGTCTGCCCGTCTCCTCGTTGCGTCCGAACACCGCGGTCCCCGACGGCAGGCGGTAGCCCCTGCAGGTGGTCGGGGAGGTCTCCCGGCGGAGGTTCTCCACGAAGGATGCACCCGTGATGCCCACGCCCTCCACGAAGAAGTACTCGATACCTTCCGCAGCGAGCCATTCGTCGATCGAGCAGCGCATGCGCTGTTCCCTGTCGGACCAGAGCTCGGGACGGTAGGCGCATTCGGACAGCCAGAACCCGCGGGGGTTGCGGCCGAAATAGCGCCTGTACGTCTCCACGCCGATGTGTACCTGCGCGTAGAGAGCGCTGTCGCTGGCCATCAGCGGCAGGAACCCGTGGGTGGCCGCCGAGGTCAGCACCTCGACGGACCCCTCGTCCTGGAGCCACTTCAGGGTGCCCAGGATGTCGCGGTAGAAGTCGTCGTTATAGGCACGGTAATTGGTTTCGAAGGTCTCCAGCCAGTACCGGGCGGCCCTGAGCCTTTCCTGGTCGTTGCGGAATCGTTCCGTGTCGGAGCGGGCCCTGGCGATCTTGTCTACCATGTACTCGCAGAAACGGTCCTTCATGTACCCGTCGGCGAGCTGTTCCATGAGGACCGGAACCAGACCGACCATCACCCGGGGGCGGATGCCGTCGAGAAACATGGCCCGCATTGCCCGCAGGAGCGGGATGTAGGTCTCGTTCATGGCCTCGAAGAGCCATTCCTCACCTGCCGGCCATACGCCGGATTTTCTGCAATAGGGGATGTGGCTGTGGAGCATGAGGGCAAAGGTGCCGGGCATTCGATGACCTCCTGGCGGTTCTTCCTTTCTTTATGGTCGATATGACCATGGCATGCAAGGATTAATCGCGGACGAAAAGACGGTCCGGCAAGCCTACTCGTGCCTCAGCGCCTCGATGGGATCCAGGCGGGCCGCCTGGCGGGCCGGGAAGTAGCCGAAGATCACGCCCACCGCGCCTGAGAACACGAAGGCCAGGGCCATGATCCCGGGGTTGATGATGAAGGGGACGTTCAGCAGCCTTGAACCGAAGAACGCCGCAGTGAGCCCCAGGATGATACCGAAGAGCCCGCCGAAGAGGGACAGAACCACTGCTTCCACCAGGAACTGCATGAGGACTTCATGCTCCAGGGCGCCGATGGCGAGCCGGGTGCCGATCTCGCGGGTCCGCTCCGTGACCGAGACCAGCATGATGTTCATGATGCCGATGCCCCCAACCAGCAGGCTCACGGCCGCCACGGCGCCCAGCAGGGCGGTGAGGATGCGGGTGGTGCCGGTGAGCGTGCTCACGATTTCCTTCATGTCGCGTACGTTGAAGTCGTCATCCTTGTCCGCAGTGATGTGCCGTCTTTCCCGCAGGAGCTTCTCGATGTCCTTCTGTACCTTCTCCGTCGATACGCCGTCACGTGCGGAGACCATGATGGAATTCACGTCTGTGTTTCCCGCCATGCGGCGCTGCAGGGTGCGCAGCGGGATGAGCACGAAGTCGTCCTGGTCGTGCCCGAAGGCCGAGGCCCCCTTGGACTGGAGCACGCCGATCACCTCGCAGGACAGCTTGCCCAGCCGGATGGATGATCCCACGGGGTTCTGTCCGCCGAAGAGCTCCTTGCGCACTGTGGAACCGATGATGCAAACCGCCTTGCCAGCGCGCAGCTCGCTGGGTGTGAACGCACGCCCCGTCTCCAGCTGCCAGTCGCGGACCAGGAGGTACTCATCGGTGCTGCCGTAGACCGTCGTCGACCAGTTCTGATTGCTGAAGATGGCCTGGGCCCCCTGTGATGCCATGGGCGCCACGGCTTCGAGCCCGGATATCTGGTTCTTGATGGCCTCGGCGTCGTCCGCCTTGAACATGGGAGACTCGGATCTCGCGCCACCCGGCCCCCTGAAACCCTGGCCGGGCATGACCTGCAGCATGTTGCTCCCCAGGCTGCCGATATCCGAGGCGACCTGCTGGGTGGCCCCCTTGCCGAGGGTTACCATGGTGATGACCGCTGCAACCCCGATGACGATGCCCAGTATGGTGAGCGACGAGCGTAGGGCATTCCGGCGGATGGCCCGCAGGGCGAGCAGGACGGTCTCCCAGATCATATGCATTCCCCTTCGCCCAGCAGCTCTTTTTCGATGAAGCCGTCGAGGAAGTGTATGGCGCGCCGGGCATAGCCTGCCATCTTCGCATCGTGGGTCACCATGAGCACGGTGATGTTCCGTTCCGAGTTGAACCTGCAGAGCAGTTCCATGATCTCGCGGCTGGTGCTTGAATCGAGGTTCCCCGTGGGTTCGTCCGCCAGGAGCACCGTTGGTTCGATGATCATGGCGCGTGCTATGGCCACCCGTTGCTGCTGGCCTCCGGAGAGCTCGCCCGGGGTGTGGTGTTCCCATCCCGTGAGCCCCACCATGGCCAGGGCCTCTCTGGCCTGCCGCCTGCGCTCCTTCAGGGGCATACCGCGATAGATGAGCGGCAGCTCGACGTTCTCCAGGGCCGAGGTGCGGTTCAGGAGGTTGAATCCCTGGAAGATGAAGCCCAGGTAGTTGCGGCGGAGCAGGGCGCGCTGGTCACGGGTCAATGCACCGACATCCACTCCCTTGAACAGGTAGTTCCCTGCAGTGGGCGTATCGAGGCAGCCGAGGATGTTCATGCAGGTGGACTTCCCGGAGCCGCTGGGTCCCATGACGGCCACGAACTCCCCCTGCTCGATGGTCATGTCGACGCCTCTGAGTGCGTGTACCGCAGCACTGCCGCTTCCATAGATCTTGGTGATGCCTTTGAGCTCTATGATGGTATGGTTCCCGTTCATGCCGGGCATGGGGGTGCCTGTTATCCTTTCTTCGACTCGACCGCATCCACGATCAGCACCGTACCGGGAGCGACGTCCCCCTTGACGACCTCGGTCATCGCCCCGTTGGTGGAACCCGTCGTTATGGGAATGGCGACGGGTTTCCCGTCCTTCAGCGTCCAGACCTTCTGGTTGTGCTTGTCTGCCCCGTTCTGTCGACGGTTCTGGTTGTCGCGCCTCGGGTGGGGGAACAGCTTCATGAGAACGCTGCCGCCTGAGGAGCTCTCATTCGTATCGGCCTCCGTCTGCGGCGGGCTGAACCTGAGTGCTGCATTGGGCACCATGAGAGCGTCGGCTACCTTTTTTACCACGATGTCTGCAGTGGCGGTCATGCCCGGCCTCAGCAGGAGATCGGCATTGTTCACGAGCAGGACGGCCGTGTAGGTGACTACATTGTCGGTGGTCTTGGCTCCGTATCTCACCTGGATGACCTTGGCCTTGAATGTCCTGTCCGGGTAGGCATCCACGGTGAACGATGCCTGCTGTCCCTCTTTCGCCGAACCCACGTCAGCCTCGTCCACGTCCACCTGCAGCTCCATCTGTTTCAGGTCTTCGGCCAGGGTGAAGAGGACCGGGGCCTGCAGGGACGCCGCAACGGTCTGGCCGGGTTCCACGCTTCGGGTGAGCACGATGCCGTTGATGGGTGATCTGACCACGGCCTTGGACAGGTCCGTCTCATCCGCCTTGAGAGCTGCTTCGGCCACCTTGACCTCTGCCTCTGCGCTTGCAAGATCGGCCTGGGCGCGTTCATAGGTCGCCTCCGCGGTATCGAGGTCGTTTTTCGACGGCACTTTGCCTCCGCTGAGTTCCTTCACCTTGTTCAGCCGCTCCAGGGCGCTGCGGCTCTCGGCAAGGGTAGCCTGAGCCTGGAGGACCTTCGACTGGGCCGCCCTCAGGTTGGCCCGTGACTGTTGAACCTGTGCATCGAGCTTGTCGGTATCGAGCCGGGCCAGGATCTGTCCCTTCTTCACATGGTCGTTGTAGTCCGCCTCCACCGCCCGCACGATGCCTGATAGTTCGCTGCCCACATCCACCTGATTGATGGGCTCCAGGTTCCCCGTGGCGCTCACCGTGACGGTGAGGTCGCCCCGGCTTGCGTCCTGGGTTTCGTACGTATAGCTCTGTCCCTTATCCTGCGAGATCCAGAGAACAACCCCTGCGATCACCACTGCAGCGATAACGCCCCAGAGTATCTTTCGTACCGGGAGTCTCCGTGGCCCGGGGGCATTGTCCACGCCCAGGGTCTTTCCTATATCATCACCGGGATTCATAGTCTTATCCATGGTTGCTCCTTACCTTTCTTGCCGGTCCGGATCGTCGGTGCCATCGTGGGTTGACCAGCCCCCACCGAGCGCCTTGTACAGCCTCACCAGGTTTGCCGTGACCGTGCCGTTGCTCGTGGCAAGGTCATCCTGGAGAGAGAGCAGGGAGCGCTGAGCATCGAGGAGGGTGCCGAAATCGGTGAGCCCTGCTTCGTACTTGATCCGGGCATACTCGTATGCCCGTCCTGCGGCATCGGCCGCCTCGTTCAGGGAATCCCTCCGGTGCTGCTCCTGGGCATAGGAGGTCAGGGCGTTTTCCACTTCTTCAAGAGCGCCGAGCACGGAGGATTCATAGGTCAGGAGTGCTTGTTCCTGCATTGCCGATTGCACCTCGATGTTCTGCCTTATCGCGCCTGCATGGAACACGGGCCAGGAGATGCCGGGGCCGTAGCTCCATGACCGGGCCCCGGAGGTGAACAGCTTGCCGGAGTTGAGTGCATCCAGGCCGATGGACCCGTTCAGGGTGAGCTTGGGATAGAGCTCAGCCGTCGCAACGCCGACCCGTGCAGTCTGGGCGGCAAGCTCCCGCTCGGCTTTGCGGACGTCGGGACGCTGCCTCAGGACATCGGCCGGGACCCCGACGGCCACCGAGGAGGGAACCACCGGGAGGGGTTTCGCCTGTCCCAGCTCCAGATGAAGCATCCCCGGTTGCACGCCCAGAAGCACCGCGAGCCTGTTCATGGATTCCTCCATGCCTGTGCGCAGACCGGGTATGCCTGCGCGGGCGCTCTCCAGACTGGCCCTTGCCTGCTGTACGTCCAGTTCGTCGGTGAGGCCGGCCTCATAACGCTCCCGGGTCAGTTCATAGGACTCTTCCCGGGTTTTCAGATTCTCCTCGGCCACGTCGAGACGTGCCTGATAGGTGCGCAGGTCGATATAGTTGAGCCCCACCTCTGCGGTGAGCGACACGAGGACATCGTGCAGGTCCTCCCGGCTTGCCTGGAGGTCGGCACCGGCTGCCTCCACCGAGCGGCGCACACCGCCGAACAGATCGAGCTCCCAGCCGGCATCCAGACCGGCCGAATACAGCGTGCGGCTCTGTCCGGAACCCGTATTCTCACTGCCTCTGCTTCTGGTGACCGAGCCCGTGGCATCCAGCGAGGGGAAGAGGCCGGCCTTGGCAATGGACCGTTGGGCACGGGCCTCCCGTACACGGGAGATCGCCTGCTTGAGATCGAGGTTGTTGTCCACCGCCCGCCCCATGAGGTTCGTCAATCCGGGATCTCCCAGGGTCTCCCACCATCGCGCGAGTCGAGCAGGGTCGGTTTGTACCGCGGTCAGACCGCTGTCCATCCCGGTATGCCAGGCCTGTGCGACAGGAGTTTCGGGCCGGACATAGTCCGGTCCAACGGAGATGCAACCGTAAAGCAAGGGGATCGACAGGAAGGCCCACAGGAGGACCGCAGTGTGATGCATGTCTTTTCTCTGTCCCATCGTTGTATTTTATTCCTTTTCGACGTTCAGATACAGGTTTTTGTCTACAGGGAACGCCGGGGTGACATGTCGAGGGCCCTCCTTGTGAAACACCCGTATCCATGCTCCATGTGCGGTAACGTATCAGCCGAATGTGGAGAAAGAATGGAGGAACTGTAGGAAGATTGTGGTGATGCTCGACAACCGATCCGGGAGACACGGGGGATGGGAAATGATTGGATGGTTCCAGTCCTCATGGTATACTCTGTGTCATACAGTGAATGATGAAATATAACGGTGCAAGGGAGGTCATTATGTTTTCGGGGGTTGTGCGGTTCGGCCCGGCCGTCATGCTCTGTGTTCTCGTGTCCCTTTCCTGCGGTTGCGCCAACAAGGCCTTCATGATCAAGTCCATGGACCCCGTCATGCAGGATCTGAATCTTGCCATAAACCGGACTACGGACCTGGACATGCTGCGCGATGCCTTGCCCGTGTTCCTCGTGCAGATGGACGGGTTCATTACCTCGGTGCCGGAAGATGCTCTCCTGCTCAAAGGTGCGGAGTCGTATTACGGGTACACCTTTGCCTTTGTGGAGGACACCGACCGGCAGCGGGCGAGCATGCTCTATGCCAAGGCACGGGATTATGCCCTCAGGACCATGATGGGCTACCGGGATTTTGCAGAAAAGCTGAACAGCCCGCCCGATGAGTTCCGGGACATGCTTTACGGCTTCGGCGGAGGGAACATCGGGCACCTGTTCTGGACCGGCTGCTGCTGGCTTGCCTGGATAAGTGTCAACACGGATGATCCCCAGGCCCTCATGGACCTGCCTAAAGCGCAGGCCCTGCTGGAGCGGGTCGTTCAGATCGATGAGACCTACTATCACGGCAGTGCCCTGGTCATGCTGGGGTCGCTTTATGCCAGCAGGCCGAAGATGGCCGGAGGTGACCCGGAAAAGGCGGAGTATTACTTCAACAGGGCCTTTGACATCACAGGGGGCAGAAACCTCATCGCCCACCTCATGTATGCAAGGTACTACTCATACCAGATCCAGGATAGGGACCTCTTCGTGAAGACCCTGCAACAGGTTCTGACCACACCGGCAACGATCGATCCGGACATGGCGTTCATCAACGAGGTGGCCAGGAGAAAGGCCGGGGTATTGCTTGATCATGTTGATGACTATTTCTAGATGGCAAGGGGAGATCGGCCCATGAAGACGAAGATCATTGCAGGTATGGGAGCCTTACTGGTGCTGTGCTTGTGTGGCGGCGCTGGGTATGCCGCCGCGGACCAGGCCAGGGTGGTCATCAAGGTGGCGAGCCTGGCACCCAAGGGATCGAACATCGCGAACCTCTTCGATGAGATATCCAAACAGATAAAGATCAAGACGAACAACGAGGTGATGTTCAAGACCTACTGGGGCGGCGTCCAGGGCGACGAACTGGACGTGCTCCGCAAGGTCAGGCTCGGCCAGCTCCATGGCGGGTCATTCATGGGTCCCGCCCTGGGCCTCATCGCCCCTGAGGTGCGGGTAACCGATCTGCCTTACGTGTTCCGCAATTACGACGAGGTGGACTATGTCCGTGCCAAGCTCCAGCCCGAGATGGAACGTCTTCTCGAGGAGAAGGGCTTCAAGGTGCTCGGCTGGCTGAACCTCGGCTTCCTCTACACCTTCTCCAAGGAGCCTTTGCGCTCCATTGACATCGCCAAAAAGCAGAAGTGGTGGGCCCTGGAGGGAGACCCGATGGGCCAGGCCATGTACAAGGCCCTGGACATCACGCCCGTGTCCCTGTCCATTTCGGATGTGGCCACGTCCCTGTCCACCAATCTCGTAGACTGCGCCCCGGCAACCCCTTTCGGGGCTGTTGCCATGCAATGGTATACCCGGTTCAAGTATATGTCGAGCTATCCGTCTTCCAGCATCAACAGCGCCTTGCTCGTGAGGAAAGATATCTGGGATACCATATCGCCGGCCAGTCAGAAGATCATCCTGGATGTGGCCAGGACGCAGCACGAAAAGATCAGGGACGTGACCCGCCAGGAGGATGCCAAGGCCTTGGAGCTCCTCAAGAAGTCCGGGATAAAGGTGGTGGTCCAAGACCCCAGGAACAGGGAAGCGCAGTATGTGTTTGATGCGGCGAAAAAGGCCAGGGAGAGCCTGGTGGGCACCCTTTACTCGCGGGAGCTTCTGGACAGAACCCTCTCACTGGTGGATGAGTACCGCAGACTCCACCCTGACGACCAGACCATCATCCATGTGGAGTAGGAGGTCTTGCCGGGGAAAAGGGCTCAGGCCTCAACAGGAGACCGCTTCATACTCCTGGAAGAACACGAAGGGAGCCACGATGATGAACCGGAAGAGCGATCCCGTGGTCTCCCATTCATCGATCTGCTCCTTCGTGGGCCGGGCCAGCCTTCCCGTATCGATCCACTCCCTGACCCGCGAGGTGTGATCGAGGGCGACCTGCACCCCCACCTCAACCAGGTCGATCTCCGGCGAAACGATGAAGAGCGATCTGGTGAGCATGTCCGGTATGAGCCCCTTCCAGGTGGAGACATTGACCTCCCCGGAGAGTTTTTCCCTGAGCTGACTTTCTCGCTGCGATTCCATGGGCGCCTCATAGAGTTTGAGATTGCCTGTTATCATACAAGAAAAAGCGGGAGAGGACATGGGATTTCTTGAGGTATAAACGGCCTTCTGCAGAGACCCCCTGCAGGGGGTCTCTGTCCTCCCGGAATGAGGCATCTCGAGAAGAGACCCACGAGATGCCTCATTCCGGGAGGCCTGTGAAAGACCCCACCTGGTACCCGTCATCAGGGCTTCTTCGCGTACACCGAGATGCTCAGGATGGAATCCGCAATCCTCTGTCCCTCTTCCCTTGTCATGGCCGTCGCCTGGGCGATGGACTGGACCAGCGGGTCCGCGGCCAGGAGCTCAAAGGGGAAGCCCGTCTCCTTGAGGATATTTACGTCCTTAAAACCTGCATCACGGATCCCTGCCAGGTAGGCATCCTTCGACACTGCCCCGGCCACGCAGCCCACATAGGCCTCCACCGAGCTCCTGATTTCCTCGGGTAGCTCGCTGAGCAGCACGATGTCCGATACCATGAGCCGCCCACCGGGCTTCAGGGCACGGAATGCCTCCCGGAAGACCCTGTTCTTGTCCGGACAGAGGTTGATGACGCAGTTGGAGATGACGACGTCGGCGGTGTTGTCGGCCACCGGCAGGTTTTCGATCTCTCCGAGGCGGAACTCCACGTTGCCGTATCCCCCCTTGCGGGCGTTGTCCCTGGCCAGGGAGAGCATATCGGCGGTCATGTCCACGCCGATGACGCGTCCGCCCGGACCCACCTGCGAGGAGGCGAGGAAGCAGTCGAAGCCCCCTCCCGAGCCCAGGTCGATGACGGTCTCGCCTTGCTTCAGCGAGGCGATGGCGGTGGGATTGCCGCATCCCAGGCCGAGGTTGGAGCCCTCGGGAACGGCATGCATCTCTTCGTCGGTGTAGCCGATGTGCCGGCCGGTTTCCTGGATGTGACCGGCAGAACCGCAGCAGGATATGCCGGTGGTTGCGACCTTCGCATAATTATCCCGGACGGCGTTTCTGATCATTTCCGGATCATCCTGAGACGTGTTCCTTCCCTGCCTGTCCAGGGAGAAGGGGGTGCCCCCGCAGCATGAGACCTGAGTGCGGGACTGTGTCGTTCCACCGGCAGCCGTTTGATCATGTTTCTTCATAGTGCCTCCACTAGAGGTGTTTACTTGCCGGGAATGCCTCCCATGACCGGGGTGATGAAGTCCATGACATGACCCACCAGGTGATCCGCCTTGATGAGGGTGATGCAGCAGACTTCGCCGTCCTTTGTCCAGCTGATCACGGCCAGCTTATCACCCGGCGTTATATGTGCACGTTCCCTCAGGTCCTTGGGGAGAACCATCTGCCCCCGTTCATCCATGCTGATGAGGGATTCCACCTTGCAGCAGCTCGAAGGGCTGCCGGAACAGCAGATTTCCTGGTTCTTCTTCTTCGCCATCACTGTCTCCTAATCAGATAAAACTGATTAATCAGAAAAGAATGATCAATAAGTAATGGATCCCGGCTTCAAAGTCAAGGGCGGATTCGTCCGCAGCGGTAGGCATGTTGTACGGCAGCCCGGGAACCCTTGACATTTCTCGATGCGGCAGCAATTTCTTCATGGAAGGTAAACAGGAGGTGGCCTTGTGAAAGGCGGGTCGTGGTTCTTGATCGTGTCCCTGTTTTTCGGTGCCGTACCGCCGGATGGCATGGATGCCCTGGCAGCGGAAGAGGCACGCTACAGGATCGTCCAGAAGACCGGCTCCCTGGAGCTCCGGGAGTACGAACCTCAGATCGTTGCTCAGACAGTGGTGGAAGGGGATTTCAACCAAGGAGGTGACATCGGGATCGCACGCCTTCTCGGTTATGTCTCGGGCGATAACGCGAAGAAGCTGACCATCCCCATGACGGCGCAGGTGACCCTGGAGGAGCTGGGGAAGAGGTGGCAGATCTCCCTGCTCATGCCATCCGAGCTCGCCTGGGATGACCTGCCCGAACCCTTGGACAACACCGTTTCCCTGAAGCGGATTCCCGGGCGGACCATGGCCGCAGTCAGCTGTTCCGGCCCATGGAACCGGACACGTTATGAAGAACAGAGATGCCGACTGGAAGACCTCGTAAGGAAGCGAGGCCTGAGACCTTTGGGCGGGTTTGCCCATGCAAGGTACGACCCGCCCTTCAACCACCGGTTCCCACTGCGGTACGAAGTGCTGGTAACAGTGAAGCCGGACAAGAAGGATTCGCCATGAGTCAGGATGCTTCGACTTCCCGGATGCTGGTCCTTATGAAGCGTTTCGAGCGGGTCATCGTGACGGCGCTCATCCTCCTGATGATCCTGGTCATTGGCCTTGCCACCGTCGAGGTGGCCTGGCTCGTCATCCAGGACATCGTTTCACCTCCCGTTCTGCTCCTGGAGATCGATGAACTCCTCGACATCTTCGGGATGTTCCTCCTGGTGCTGGTGGGGATAGAGCTCCTGTACACCCTCAGGGCCTACTGGGCGGAAAACGAGGTGCATGTGGAGGTGGTTTTCGCCATGGCACTCATTGCGGTGGCCCGCAAGGTGATCATCCTCGACGTGAAGGAACTGGACAGCCTTGTGCTCATCGGCATAGCCGCCATCGTGCTGGCGCTGTCCGTGGGGTACTATTATGTCGGAAGGCACATCCGCACCCTCTGCGAGGACAGGCGTTCCCGGGTGGAGGCACACCCCGGGAAATAGGATTTATGCGGGTGAAACCTTTTTCAGGAGCCACGCCATGTTTTCGCCCAGGACCTTCATAGTGGTCATCCCCTCCTGGTCCTTCTCCACCTCGCCGGGCTCCATGCCGAGGCCTACATTCCAGTAGTTGGACCCGGGCACGATCATCTGACTGATGAAGAAGAAGTGGTTGAGGGTATCGAAGGTGTGGATGGCCCCGCCGCGGCGTGCCGCCACGACCGCCGCTCCCACCTTGCGCCTGAGCATGTCGCCGTTCGCCTTGGCCACCATGCCGGCCCGGTCGATGAGGGCCTTCATCTCGGTGGTCACATCCGAGAAGTAGGTGGGAGAGGCCAGGATGATACCGTCGGCCTCCAGCATCTTCTCGATGCACTCGTTGACCGAGTCGTTCTTCACCGAGCATTTCCGGTCCTGGTTGGCGAAGCATTTGTAGCACACGATGCAGCCGCGAATATCCTTGCGTGCGAGCTGGACCATCTCGGTGGAGATGCCCTGTTTCTCGAGTTCGACAAAGACCTGGCGTATGAGGAGGGCTGTGTTCCCGTCCCTGCGGGCGCTTCCGTTGAATGCGACGACCTTCATAGTATTATCTTCTCCATGGTTCGGTTCTGTTGCTTCTTCACTGTCTCGTCAGCTGCCGGTACCTGATCCGGTGCGGTATGTCCGCAGCCTTGCCGAGCCGTTTCTTCCTGTCCGTCTCGTAGTCCGAGTAGTTCCCTTCGAACCACACTACCGTGCTGTCGCCCTCGAAGGCAAGGATGTGGGTGGCGATACGGTCGAGGAACCACCGGTCGTGGCTGATGACCACCGCGCAGCCGCCGAAGTTCTCCAGGGCCTCTTCAAGGGCGCGCATGGTGTTCACGTCGAGGTCGTTGGTGGGCTCGTCCAGGAGCAGGACGTTGGCGCCGTCCTTGAGCATGCAGGCCAGGTGCACGCGGTTGCGCTCGCCGCCCGAGATCATGCTCACCTTCTTCTGCTGGTCCGTGCCCGAAAAATTGAAGCGGGCCACGTAGGCGCGGGAGTTCACCTCCCGGTTCCCCAGTTGGATCAGGTCCCTGCCCCCTGAAATCACCTCCCAGATGGTCCTGCCAGGGTCCAGGGAGTCGCGCTCCTGGTCCACGTAGGACAGCCTGACGCTCTCGCCGGTCCTGATGGAACCCGAGTCCGGTTGCTCCTGGCCGGTGATGAGCCGGAAGAGGGTGGTCTTGCCTGCGCCGTTGGGACCGATGATGCCCACGATGCCGCCGGCGGGCAGGGAGAAGCTCATGTTCTCGAACAGGAGCTTGTCCCCGTAGGCCTTGCCGACGTCCTTGGCTTCAATGACCACCGTGCCCAGGCGTGGTCCAGGCGGGATGTAGATCTCAAGGTCCTTGGAGAGCCTCTCGTTCTCCTGGCCCAGGAGGTTCTCGTAGGCGCTGATCCGGGCCTTGGCCTTGGCGTGGCGTCCCTTGGGCGACATGCGGATCCACTCCAGCTCCCTCTGCAGGGTCTTCTGCCGCTCGGTCTCGGTCTTCTCCTCCTGCTGCAGCCTGGTCTGTTTCTGCTCGAGCCAGGACGAGTAGTTTCCCTTCCAGGGGATGCCGTGCCCCCGGTCGAGCTCCAGGATCCAGCCGGCCACGTTGTCGAGGAAGTAGCGGTCGTGGGTGACCGCAATGACCGTGCCCGCATACTGCTGGAGGTGGTGCTCCAGCCATGCCACGGTCTCTGCGTCCAGGTGGTTCGTGGGCTCGTCGAGGAGCAGGATGTCCGGCTTCTGCAGGAGAAGCCTGCACAGTGCCACCCGGCGCTTCTCTCCGCCCGAGAGCACCTTCACGGGGGTATCCCCGGGGGGACAGCGGAGAGCGTCCATGGCCATGTCCAGCCGGGACTCGATGTCCCAGGCATCGAGGTGGTCGATACGTTCCTGCAGTTCTCCCTGGCGGGCCATGAGTCGGTCCATCTCGTCGTCGCCCATGGGCTCGGCGAACTTCATGCTGATATCGTTGTACTCCCTGACCAGGTCCACGGTCTCCTGGAGGCCTTCCTCGACGACCTCCCTGACGGTCTTGTCCGGGTCGAGAAGCGGCTCCTGCTCGAGGAGGCCCAGGGTGTACCCCGGGGAGAGGACCGCCTTGCCTTCGTACTCCCGGTCGACGCCCGCCATGATGCGCAGCAGGGTGCTCTTGCCCGAGCCGTTCAACCCCAGCACCCCGATCTTGGCGCCATAGAAGTAGGACAGCGAGATGTCCTTGATGACCTGCCTTGTCTGGTAGGTCCTGCTGACCCTCATCATGGTGTAGATGATCTTTTCCGCTCCGTTGCTCATGGGGAATGCTCCTGTAAGCCCTATCGAGTCCGAGGGCCATGCTGTGACCACTATTATCACATCGTTCAGGAAAGAGAAAATGTATCCACGTCACAGGGCATGATCATGCATACCGCCTTGCACTGATATGACTGCATGGTGAAGCAGGAAAACAGTCAGGCTTAAGTTACAGCAAGGGAGGGAAAGGATCCATCGGCATACTTTGCTATAATAATCATGCAATGTATTACCTTATTTTCTTTTTGGTCCATAAGCACTGTATTTTCAGAAAGATGGAAAGTGGAAAGGCGGTACTCAGCCAAGGGTAAATTATTTCCGTTTGTATTCTGCTTGGCGTTGAATAATAACCATGTAACTCTTTGAATGTAAAGGATCCAAGTGCTGGCCCGGGTATTGCAAAAATAAACCAGACTACAACATTGCACAGGGCCGGAGGGCTACAACATGAAAAGAATAATTATTACTTCCATGACTCTCTGTTTTCTCCTCGTATTCACCAGTTCGGCGTGGTGTCTCTACATCTATGACAATGGTTGGGTCGATGTGGGGTTGCTGGATACGTATATTACCGGAACCACTCTTAAGAACAGTGGTGAACAGACAGAAATTAACTGGATCAATTCGGTGCTGGACACTTCTTTTACTGCCGAAGATTATGAACAGATAGGTACACCGAATACTTTTACGCAGGTTTATACGGGTATGTCGCTTGATGATGAAGACGATAATACCTTCGCGTATGACTTCGGGACATTATACCCTACCTATTTTCTCATCAAGACAGGGGATATCAATAATACCACCTATCGCTGGTTCCTGTTCGAGAACAACGAGCTCCTCAACTGGGCAGTGATCAACCTCTATGATGCAACCGGGTATAATCTCCTTGAGATAGGCAAGATCAGCCATGTCGGTGCAACTTCCACCGCCCCCGTCCCCGAGCCCGCGACCATGCTCCTTTTGGGTGCAGGCCTTATCGGTCTTGCAGGGTTCCGGAAGAGGTTTACGAAATAAAGCCGTTACGAAGAGAGTGTGATGCGGAAGGCCCGGGTCTCGACCCGGGCCTTTCTTGTTTTCAGGAGGTGAAAGACAGGCTACGGGACATATGCCCAGGCGTCCTCCAGGCATTCATCCCCGAACAGCACCAGTGAATCCGTTTCCATGACCTGCCTCACGAAGTCCCTCATGTCGGATGCCCCCTCGTTCTTCCAGTACATGACGCAGTCCTGGTTCGTGCAGTGCCGGACATGGTCATAATCGGCGTGGTCCGATACCATGGGAAGGCCGTTGTCCACCAGGCCCAGGACATGACCGGTCTCATGGACAAGGGTCGCCTGCTCCACGAACCAGGCTATGGCTGTGGAGGAGCTTGAATTGACGATGACATCCTTGAAGATCGCGATCAGTGAGGTCCCAACGAAGGACACGCCGAGGATCTGTGGATTGACGGTACCCTCGTCCTCGTAGTTGCCGTTCAGAAAGAGGATACGGATGGATACGGCGGATTCCGTCAAGGGCGTGTCCCAGATGCCTCGGGCCAGTTCCACGATCTCCGAGGAGGTCCAGGCCTCCTCGTCCTGCCCGGATATGGGATCCATCCCTTCGAGGTCCCAGGGGACATGCAAGGAAATGCCACGATCCTGGAGGAGCGCCTCGATATTGTTCTGCAGTATCCACCAGGTGGGGACCTCATCATGGATCGTCCCTGTATACGGTTCGGCGTTGGGTTCGTATGCCACCTCCACCGCGAGTGACGTCACCGTGGAGTAGACCTGGGCAAGGCTCAGGGTCAGTGGATCCTGTCCGGTACCGGTGCTGCTCTCCTCCTCCGACGAGCAGGCCGAAAAGGCATGGATGAGGGCCATGAAGAGAACGGTGAGGATCGCCCTCGATGGCGGGAACCTCCATATCATGGTGATGTATGTAGCCGGTCCATGGGTTTTCGGCAAGAAGAAACCCCGCACGGGTTCAGCAGGCCGGTCAATCCGGGTCCTAGGTGTTGAACCGTATGGACAGGATGTCGCCGTCCTGGACCAGGTAGGTCTTACCCTCCAGCCTGAAAAGGCCTTTATCCTTCAAGGCCTTCTCCGATCCGTGCCCCATGAGGTCATCATAGGTGAAGCACTCGGCGCGGATGAAGCCCCTGGCCAGGTCGGAATGGATGGCTCCGGCGGCATCCACTGCGGTATCACCGCGCCGGATGGTCCATGCCCGCACCTCGTCCGCCCCCACGGTGAAGAAGGAGATGTATCCGAGCAGGTCGTATGCAGCCATGGTGAGCCTGTCCTTTGCTGATGCAGTGATGCCCATGTCTTCCATGAAGGCCTGTGCCTCCTGATCATCGAGACGGGAGAGCTCTGTCTCGAATCTTCCGGCGAACTCGATAGCCTTGTTGTCAGCCAACATTCTTTTAAGCAGCTCTGTGTTGCGGCCAAAGGTGTCCTCGTCGGAGTTGAGGACCACCAGCATGGGCTTGAGCGTCAGAAACCGGAAGCCGCGCATGGCCTTTTCCTCGTCCGGCGTAAGTCCGGGGGAGGCCTTGAGGTCTCCCTTGTCGAGGAAGGCCGCAATCTTTGACAGGGCATCTCGTTCCATCTCCAGGGCAGGGGTCTTCGCCCCGCGCTGGATCTGGTGATTAACCCGTTCGAGCCTCGTCTCGGCCAGGATGAGATCCGCCAGCACGAGTTCGGAGATGATGGTGTCGATGTCCGAAAGGGCGTCCGGTTCGCCCAGGACGCTGTCGATGTACTGGTCGTGGAAGTTCCTCACCACCAGGGCCAGGGCATCGGCGGTCTTGATGAGCCCGAGCTCGGATGCGCCGAAGATCTCCTTCTTCTCGCCTCCGCTGTTCTTCAATCCCCCGAAGTCCATGCATTCGAGGGTGGCGTAGGTGGTCTTCTTCGGCCGGTACAGTTCCACGAGTGCCCCTATGCGCGGGTCCGTAACCTGCACGACCGCTATGTTGGGCTCGTCCTTGGATGCACTGTACTGGTCCGTTGCGATGTCCATGCCCGTCAGCGCATTGAATATGGTGGTCTTGCCCGATTTCGTCAGCCCGATGAGTCCGATCTTCATGGTCGCCTCTTTCGTGTCGGCAGTGTATAGCACCATGCGCCTCCCAGGGCAATGCCCAACAGAGATCCCCTTGCACGGGACGGGCGGCATGGTATTATTGAAGGTGCGGTAAGGAAAGGAGTGCGTGATGAGGAAAAACACTGTTTATGTCCTGGCTGTGGTTCTGGTTCTCCTCCTGACCCTGGGAGCCTGCACGAAAGAGAAGGGGGTTCAGGAACAGGCAAAGCAGGATGCGGTCGTGTCCGTACCGAAGGTCGGCATCATCCAGACCGCCGAGACGACATCGAAGCCACCCATAACCAGCGAGCGGGACTTCCGGAACATCATCGTCGAGGTCGCCGGGAGGAATATCCCTGCAGTGGTCCATATCGAGGTAACCCAGAGCCAGGAGGTCACCAATCCGTTTTCATCCTTTGAGAATGACCCGTTCTTCCGGCGCTTCTTTGACGTTCCCCAGGGATCCAGGAAGTTCAAGAGGGAGCTCAAGGGGATCGGCACAGGGATGATCATGAACAGCGACGGGTATATCCTCACGAACAACCATGTGGTGGGCGGCGCCACCCAGCTCCAGGTGATCCTCTCCGACGGCAAGCAGTACGGCGCGAAGATCGTGGGCACCGATCCCAAGACGGACCTCGCCGTGATCAAGGTCTCGGCGGATGAAAAGTTGCCTAGCGTCACCTTCGGCGATTCCGACAGGGTGGAGGTGGGTGAATGGGTGGTGGCCATCGGCCACCCGAGGGGCCTCGACCAGACCGTGACCCAGGGCATCATCAGCGCCAAGCACCGCAAGGGCATCACCGACCCGAACAACTACCAGGACTTCCTCCAGACCGATGCCGCCATCAACCCGGGCAACAGCGGGGGGCCGCTGCTCAATCTCGATGGCCAGGTCATAGGGGTCAACTCGGTCATAGCCTCGCAGTCGGGCGGTTCCGAGGGACTCGGGTTCGCCATACCGAGCAACATGGCCGTCCATATCGCCAAATCCCTCATCGAGACGGGCAAGGTGCAGCGGGGCTGGCTCGGGGTATCCATCCAGGATATCCAGTTCCCCAAGATGAAGGCCCTCAAGCTCGATACCCCCAAGGGCGCCTACGTGGCGGATGTGATGAAGGGCGGTCCGGCCGCCAAGGCGGGGATCAAGACCGATGATGTCATCCTCTCCGTGGACGGAAAGGAGGTGGAGGATTCCAGTACCCTGAGAAACCTCATCGCCGGCATCCCGGTGGGTACCGAGGTGAAGATCGGCATTGTTCGTGACGGGAAGAAGCTCACGATCCCCGTAAAGGTCGGGAACCTCGACGATGCGACGAAGATCATGGCCTCGGCCCTGCGGGACAGACTGGGCATCGACGTGAGGCCGCTCTCCGAAAAGGAACTGAACAAGTACGGCCTCGACCCGGACCAGGGTGTGGCCATCAACTGGATCAACCCGAAGGGCTCTCTGGGCATGGAGGGCTTCGAGGTGGATGACGTGATCCTCGGCGTCAACGGACAGCAGATCGGCGGCGTCGACGACCTCGTGAACCTCGCCCAAACAATGCAGGCAGGGCAGAAGATAACCCTGTTCGCCCTGGACCACCGGACCGGCCGCACCGGGAACATACAGGTGGAGGTGCGGTAGGGGCAGGTTGGATCCTGGCGGGCATGAGCGGGACGTGATCAGGAGATCCCGAGCTTCCTCATCCGGGCCTGCAGGGTTGTGCGCTTCATGCCGAGGATTTCCGCTGCCCCGCCCGGGCCTCCGATGCGACCGCCCGTCAGCTCGAGGATGCGGGAGATGTACCGGCGCTGGATCTCGTCCAAGGTAGGCGTGTCCGTGAATAACGATCCTTCGGCCTGACCGGAAGGTACGGGCAGGTTCAGTCTGAGACTGTCCGATGATGAGAGGATCGCCGTTCGCTCCATGACATTCTTCAGTTCCCGTACGTTGCCCGGCCATGGATAGGTCAGGAGCGCGGTCATGTCTTCCTTTGTCGGTTCGGGCAGTACCCGGTGGTACTTCCGTGCATACTGTCCGAGAAATTCCCTTGCCAGGAGGATGACGTCGTTTCCCCGTTCCCTCAGGGGGGGCAGGACCAGCGGCACCACGTTCAACCGGTAGAAGAGGTCCTGACGGAACCTGCCCTCGGCGACATCCCTGGCCAGGTCGCGGTTGGTGGCCGCTACGAGCCTGAAGTCCGATGCCATGGTGCGGGTCCCTCCCACACGCGCGAAGCTCTTTTCCTGGAGAACCCGCAGGAGCTTCACCTGGGCCGAGAGGGAGACGTCGCCGATCTCGTCGATGAAGAGCGTGCCCGTGTGAGCGAGCTCCACGCGGCCGGCCTTCTGGCGGTCTGCTCCCGTGAAGGAACCCTTCTCGTGGCCGAAGAGCTCGCTTTCCCCGAGCGTCTCCGGAACCGCCGCCAGATCGACGATCACGAAAGGCCCGGATTTCCGCCTGCTCATGTCGTGAATCCTGCGGGCAAGGAGCTCCTTGCCCACCCCGGTCTCTCCGGTGATGAGCACCGTCGCGTCCGTGACGGCCGCCTGGTCCACCTGGGTAAGCAGCGCCGTCATGGCCGGGCTCTTCCCGAGGATGCTCCCGTCCGTCTCGGCCCTCCCGTCCAGCAGCTGGGCCGATGAGCGCCGGGACCTGTCGGCCTCGAGCATCCCGGTATAGTGGAAGATGCGTTCCATGGAAATGCTGATATGGCGGGCTACCCTGACCACCACGTCCCGGTCGATAACCTCGCTGCCCGGGTCAATATAGGAATTGTCCAGATAGAGCACCCCGCTCACCTGTCCCCCCAGTGAGACCGGCAGGCAGATGACGGCGAGGGTCTGATGCCGGTCTCCCCCTTCGGCTCCAGGTTCGTCCGATCTCATGACAAGGGGCTCGCCGTTGCGGAAAACCCTGAATACCAGGCCGAGCGTGGAGCGGAACGATTCAGAAAAGACCTCCGACCTGTCGAGGTTGCAGGAAGACCTCAGCACCGGCCTGGCCGTTTCGCGCGGACCCGAAAACCAGAACAGCCCGCCGCGCTCGGCACCGAAGAACCTGGTGGCGGCCGATACGATCCTGGTGAGAATCTCCTCACGGTCTGCGCTCGGGACGAACTCATCGAGGATGTCCATGAACCTGTCGATGAGGTCCTGCCTGGGATTCCCGATCCTTGCCGGTGCGCCGACACGCAGGAGGGGAACGAGGTCGTCAGGGAAAAATTCCTGGCCGTAGCCTCCCAGGCCTTCCCATGCCATGAGCGTGAGGTTGCGGGCGGAGGAACGGTCGTGCTGGGCGAGCTTCACACGGGCCATCTCGGCCCTGGTCTTGGCAAGCTCGATGGGATCGCCGGTCTTGAGCAGGTCGGTCTCGCTCGCCTCCAGGAGCGAGAGGATCACGTCGGCGTGTTCGCCCCTGCCGCGGGCCTGCAGTGCCCGAAGCCGCAGGGCGACGCCCCTCAGGTGGAGGTTGGGGCCGGCAAGGACACGCTCCATCTCATCTTCGAGCCTGAAGGAAGGAATGGGGGGAAAGCCCTTGAGCTCGAAGGCGTAGAGCATCTCCAGGGTGACGGGCCAGTTGTACTGGGGGCCGATGGCCTCGGTGAACGCGGTATCCCTGGTGATGCGGTAGGCCTCCTCCAGGTCGCCCTCGAAGTAACTGTAGTAGGCCAGCCCCTTCATGACCACGTGCATGGCCGCCCTGTTGCCGTTCTCCCGGGCCTCCTTGCGGGCCGATTCAAGGTGTGCGTGGGCCTCTTTCCTGCGGCCCATGATGATGAGCACGATGCCCAGCAAAGCCTCGAAGAAGCAGCTGTTGCGGTTGCCCTTGACCAGGCGCGATCTCCTCCAATGCGAGTCGAGCACCCCGATGGCCCGGTGATGCTGGCCCAGCAGGGCGCTGCAGTAGCCGAGCGCGGAAGACGAGGCGAGATGCTCGGGGAGAAAGGTCGGCACGGCATGTCCGGATTTCAGGCTGCTCTGGCGGACCACGGTCTCGCAGCTGTCCACCGCCTCCTTGTACGTGCCCTGGAGGTAGTAGTAGACACCGCGGAATTCAGCGGAGATGGCCAAGATATCGTCGTCGCCCAGGGCATCCGCCCGGCTCAGGCCGGATCCTATGAGCCTGAAACCTTCTGCCGTCTGGCCGATGACATATTTGTAGAGGCCCATGACCAGATCGCAGCGGGTGAGCGTCCGGAGATCACCGATGCGCTCCGCCACCGGGTAGGCCTGCTCGAGCAGGGCAGGGATATCGTGGATGTCCCGGATCAGGTTGAGCCGGAGCCTGCAGATCTCGTTGACTGTCTGGAGAAAGAGCGGTGCCCATTCGGAGCTTCCGGTGTAGGGGCTGCTCAGGGCCAGGGCGGTTTCAAGGAGGGCGAGGGCGGCTTGTTTGTTGTCGGCTCGGAGGGCCCTGCGCGACGCCTCCTCGGCCAGAAGGGCTGCATCGTGGCCGCGTCCCGCCTTCATGAGGAGCCTTATGCGCACGTTCTCGCTCATCGAGTCCTGCAGGCCGAGCCTCCGTATCGTGTCGACCAGGGTGCCGAGACGTTCCTTCGTGTTTATTCGCTCCAGCTGACTCGAGAGCTCCGCAGGCAGGTCTTTTGTCAGGGCGATGTCTCCCTCCGTGTTGATCACGATGAGGCCTGCATCGAACCCTGTGCGCAGGAAACCCTGCAGCTCCAGGGGGCTCAACGGGACCAGGGCGGCGAGGAGATCCGGTCCGGCCGGCTCATCGAAGGCCCTGAGCACGGCCAGGGTCTGCCAGTCTTTTCTCGATAGGTCGCTCATGGTGTGTCTCTCGTGGTGCCCATGCCTGTGTACTTTCCCTGCACGATCAAGTCAAGACCATATTTGGGCGGACACTGCCGATATATGGGCAGCCTGCCGGGCTGATGAGGAAATTCATTATTGATACCGAAGCGATGGAAGGGGAAGGGATGTGGCACAACTCCTGCTCATGCCCATGGTACCATCACAAGCATCAAGGAGGACATCACATGGCAGGAAACGCAGCATTGAAGGGATGGAGGGAAGACTACAGAAACAAGCTCGTGACGGCAGAGGAGGCCGCTGCCCAGGTCAAATCGGGCGACTGGATCATCGTGCCGCCGGTCAACAGCGCACCCATAGACATCCTGAACGCGCTGGCCGCCCGCAAGGACGATATCCAGAAGGTGAAGATCGCCAGCAACCTCATTATTTACCCCTTTGCATTCCTGGGGGGCGACTATGTCGGGAAGATCACGTACTACTCCGGATACTGCGGACCGCTGGAGAGGATGTTCATGCCCCAGGGAAACGTGGTGCCTTTCCCCATGCACCTTTCCAAGGCCTATATCGCGCTTGACCGGGCCCAGGCGCACGACGTGGCCATGATCGAGGTGACCCCGCCCGACGAGCGCGGCTACATGAACTACGGCCCCTGCGGCGTGGTCTACGGGAGGTATGCCACGAAAAGGTGCAGGAAGGTCATCGCCCAGGTGAACGGCAAGACCCCGTGGATCCACGGCATCGAGAACATGATCCACGTGAGCGAGGTGGATTATATCGTTGAAAAGGACCACGATCTCCCCGTCGTGCCCGAGATCGAGATCACTGAAGTGGAGAGGATGATCGGGGAGTATATCGCCGAACGCATCCCGGACGGGGCAACCATCCAGCTGGGCATCGGCGGCATTCCCAATGCCGTTGCCTACTTCCTCCACGAGAAGAAGGACCTGGGCGTTCATGCGGAGATCCTTTCCGACGCGGTGGCGGAGCTGGCCGAGCTCGGGGTGATCACCGGGAGGAAGAAGACCATCTTCCGGGACAAGATAGCGGTGGGCGGACTGATCATCGGAACCAAGAGGCTCCTGGACTTCTGCGACGACAACCCGACCATCCTGGCCATGCCCATCCAGATAGCGAATCACTATGACACCATCAGGCGCCACGACAACCTGTGCTCCATCAATGCCGGTCTCACCGTGGACCTCACGGGGCAGATCGCATCCGAGACCATCGGCCACACCCAGTACAGCGCCACCGGCGGCCAAGCGGACTTCGTACGCGGGGCCCTTGCCTCCAAGGGCGGCAAGTCGTTCATCGCTCTGCCGGCCACAGGAAGGAACAAGGACGGCTCCCTCATGTCCCGGATCGTGCTGAACTTGGCCCCCGGCACCGTGGTGACGACTCCGAGGTCCGATGCCATGTATGTCGTGACCGAGTACGGCGTGGCGGACCTCTACATGAAGTCCATCCCGGACAGGGTCAAGGCCATGATATCGATAGCGCATCCGGACTTCAGGGAGGAACTGGAGAGGCAGGCCTTTGAGTCGGGACTCCTGATCCCCGCAACCCTGCCGGTTAACATCTGATGGAAGGGCCGGTCTGTAAAAGAACCGTGAACGATCGTTTCACAAAAGGTTTCACATTTCGCAAGTGATCGTGTATGAGAGAAAGGTGCCCTTATCGCAGATGAAACGCTCCGATTCGGGAGCATCGCATCGCCAAAAAAGACAGCTGTCTCGAGGAAAGGAGAGTAGAGTATGAATTTTCTGATCCAGCCCAAAAAGTACAAGTGCCTCCTGGCCGACGAAGGGTCGAAGGCCATCATGGACAAGACCATAGCCTTCTTCGAAAACATGGGGAAGCAGAGGCTGCTCGACGACTACAACAAGAAAATCTGGTACCGGGAGTTCGTCGACTTCATCGCCAGGGAACGCATCTTCTTCAAGCTGCTCACCCCCAAGGCATACGCCGAGGGCGACCCCGACGTTCGATGGGACACGGCGCGCAACAGCGAGTACTCCGAGCTGCTGGCCTTCTACGGGCTGGGATACTGGTACTGCTTCCAGGTGACCATCCTGGGCCTCGGACCCATCTGGATGAGCCCCAACGAGTCGGCCAAGAAGAAGGCCGCCAGGCTGCTGCGCGACGGCGCCATCTTCGCCTTCGGTCTCTCCGAGCGTACCCACGGCGCGGACATCTACTCCACCGAGACCACGCTGACACCCAAGGGTGAAGGCACCTACGTGGCCAATGGAGAGAAGTACTACATCGGCAACGGCAACGAGGCCGAGATGGTCTCCACCCTGGGCAAGGTCAAGGACGGCACGGACGACTACACCTTCTTCGTCACCAACTACCGCCACAAGGCCTACGAGCTCAAGAAGAACGTCATCTCCCACCAGGAGTACGTGTCCAACTTCGCCCTGCACGACTACCCCATTGCCGAGGACGACATCCTCTCCCGTGGCCCCCATGCATGGGACTCTGCCCTGAACACGGTGAACATCGGCAAGTTCAACATCGGCCCGGCATCCATCGGTGTGGCCGAGCACTGCTTCTACGAGGCCATCACCCATGCCTCCAACCGCATCCTCTACGGCATGCGGGTCACGGATATGCCCCATGTGCGCAAGAACTTCATGGACGCCTGGCTCCGCCTCGTGGCCATGAAGATGTACCAGCGCCGCTCCACCGACTACTTCCGCAATTCCAAGGAGAACGACCGCCGCTACCTGCTCTACAACCCCACGAGCAAGATGAAGGTGACCCTGCAGTCCGAGGACGTCATCAACCTGCTCTGGGATGTGATTGCTGCCAGGGGCTTCGAGAAGGACACCTACTTCCACATGGCCGCAGCCGACGTGCGTGGCCCTTCGAAGCTCGAGGGAACGGTGCACGTGAACGTGCAGCTCATCCGCAAGTTCATGAAGAACTACTTCTTCAACCCGGCAGAGTACGAGCCGGTCAAGCCGGACTTTTCCCTGAACGACGACCTGTTCCTCTTCAACCAGGGTCCCACCAAGGGCCTGGGCAAGGTCCAGTTCCACGACTACAAGCCCGTGTTCGAGGCGTTCAAGGGTCTGCCGAACGTGGCCACCTTCATCAAGCAGATCGAGATCTTCAAGGAGTTGCTGGAAAAAGCCGGTCCGGACAAGATGCAGGACATGGACCCGTCATGGTCCCTGCCCCTGGGCGAGATGTTCTCCATCGTGGTCTACGGCCAGCTCATCCTCGAGCAGGC
>ERZ795057.262-NODE-262-length-56240-cov-8.181561_pt1 | contig 56240 bp, 51 predicted proteins | sample MGYA00375141_ERZ795057 | MGnify/ENA primary metagenome ERZ795057 (study PRJEB30186, sample SAMN05720163) | activated sludge metagenome | isolation source: Anaerobic digester | place: Hong Kong | collected 2015-01-26 ...
AGATGCAAAACCGGAATGACAAAACTACGTTACCCTCAAAATTATACTGCTACCACATGATGAAATCACAACCGGAACGGATTTTGCTTGATTAAAAAATACATTGCTATATACTGTACTCTTGATTTATACTGAGCCGGGCTAATTGGTTAACGATGCCACAGAAACAGGAAACATACAACAATCTGATCGACCTGTGCATAAACATGGAAGAAGACGACGAGCTGTCCGGTAACGCATCTGCCATGTTCACGTACCTGTTGACGTCCTATTTTTTCAAAAAAGAATCGGAACAGAGCAAAAACTTCAGCAATTTCATCAGCGAGGCCGGATACCCTCCCTCACTTGAAGGGAAAACATCACTTTTTGACATTGATATCCAGGAACTCGAATCATTCGTCAACGGCTCGACCATCAATGATTCATTCGCCGGTAAAATAATGCTTTCGCCACAGTTTCTCAAGGCGTTCTACTCCCATCATCCGCCCTCATTCAGCAAACTGCCTGAAGACATCAAGTTTGAGCTTATTGACCGGGTAAAAGAAAAAAACAGCACGATCGTAGCCGCGTTTGAAAAAATGATGAAAGACAGGGACAGCGATAAAAACAGGCAGGTGATAACACTGGTAGCGCTGATTTTAAAAAATGTGCATCGAAAAACAGGCAGACCGTTCAACAGGCTGGAAAAAAATGCCGACACAATTATCAGAGATCTTTTTAAAAACACGGATTCCCTTTTTCTTGCCGGAGAAACCCAGGTTTCAGACCTTAAAGATGAAACTAAAATTAAAGAGCTCATTAAAAAATTTTTTATTATTAAACAGTTTAAAGACATTCAAGAAATTTCTGCCGCGTATAAAGCAGAACTTGAGCGTTATATCAAACGCGGGATAAAAGCTTCAGCCTGAAAGCAGTCCCCTTAGAATAAACCCCTATGGAATTTGTTGAAGAAAAAACACCCGCAGGATACCTGCTTAAAATTTTTTTTAAAAACTGGCAATTTCTCGCATTCGGGAAAAAGGGCCAGACCATCTACTCTGACGATGAAAAGAAATCAATGCTCCACCGCGTTCCCCTGATTGTTTTTGTCGGTGAAAATTTCGTTCTCAACAAGAGCTATTCACGCAATTATGAGCTTCTTAAAATCAGAAACGGAACCATGATCCTGCCCTTTCGTGACCGCAGGGAAAAGCGGAATAAATTCGTTTTTATCATTACCGAACTCCCCATTGATATAATTCCGGTGAGAATTGACAGCACCAAAAACATCGCATCAATGGTAAAGGAGATGGAACCCGCGATAAAGCCCGACTATGTCATTATCGACGAAACAGTTTCTGCAAATGATGTCGTGATCATTAAAAACCGCTATCGCGTTGACAACATTATTTACATTGAAGATACGCCCCATTACAAGCTTACCGAGATGGCTATTACCCCTGATCAGGAGACTGAGGTTAATATCAATGTTCTCTCACAGAACCCTGTTTTTCTCACAAAAATACATCTCAAGGCGATGAATCTGTCAAAAATCAACCAGCTGCTTCTCGATTTCGAGCTGACCGCCCTTGATACTGAATATATCATGAATTTTATAACAGCCACAATGATGGACAAAAAAAATCCGGTCAGCGAGAAGAACAGGCTTATTCTGGAAGACCTTTACAATTCATTTCAGTTCTATCACTACTTATTGAAGCGAGACAATGAAAAAATTAAAGAAATGATCCAGAGCAAAACCAACAAAAAAAACTTCACCACGTTCAGAACTCTCGTTCTAAAGGTGAAATCACAATACCCCGGAAGCGAGGAGCAGCTTCTTTACACTGAATACGACAACCAGCTCCTTGAAAAAAGTGAAGAGTTTCAAAAAGTATAATGGCGTTTACCAGATTCATAATCCCTGCGCTTCTTTTTCTGTCGCTGCTGCAGCCCTCATCTCCCGCAGTCCCCGCACCGGGACAGGCCGGGTGGTGGCGCACGTATTTCACCACGCCGGGCCGCGGCATGCAACCCGGCAATCCCGAAACCGGGCTGATACAGGCTATCAATTCTTCACGTAAATCGATCTCAGGCGCCTTTTTCGACATATCGTCACCGGAAGTAATCAGGGCGCTGATTCAGGCAAAAAATCGCGGTATCAGCGTTAAGCTTGTTACTGAAAAAAACAATTACACGAATGAGCGACTGGCAGGTCTGGTGCGCAATAATATCCCGGTTATACCTGACGATAAACGCGGCCTCATGCACAACAAGTTCGCGGTTATTGACAAAACCTTGCTGTGGACCGGGTCCTATAACATTACCAGAAACGGCTCGCAAAAGAACAACAACAACGCGATCATGATCCGCTCTCCTGAACTGGCTGCTATCTTCCTTGAGGAATTCAACGAGATGTTCGAGCAGAGAATTTTCGGCAACAGGAAGGAGAGCGTCCCCTTTACGCCGCTTACGAATAAATACCATGTCCGTATCGAAGACACCGACATCAATGCATACTTTTCGCCTGACGATAATATTGAACGGATCATCCTGAACCGATTGAAAAAAGCGAGCCATTCAATTTATTTCATGGCATTCGCGTTTACCAGTGATTCCCTTGGCGAAATGATGATCCGTAAACACCGGCAGGGAATCACAGTCAAAGGAATCGTTGAAAAAAGAGGAACAGGCTCAAAGTATTCGGAGTTCGTTAAAATGAAAGTGGAGGGAATTCCGGTAAAACAGGACAGCAACCGGTATGCCATGCATCACAAGGTCATTATAATCGACGGAGACCTGCTCATAACCGGTTCCTATAATTTTTCAAAAGGGGCAAACAAGAAAAACGACGAGAATATCCTGATAATTCACAATCGCGAGATCGCTCAAAAATATATTGAAGAATTTAACCGTCTTTACCGCTGACCGTTTCGGTTTTTTCCGTCATTCTTTCTGACCAGAATGATCCGCTCATGCTCCTTTCTGTCCACAAAACGGGCGAATTCCCTGAATATCGTATAATCAGCGCTGTTCATTCTCGGCTTATTAATCATGACCGTTGCACGCACGATGAGATTGTTCCCGGCAACCTCACCGGTGAATTCAGCCTCAAAATCAGCACCCTGAAACTTCTCACTTTCAGGCATTGCGTACACCCGGTAGTCGTCCGGGAGCACATAGGTATTGATGATCTCGGTGCGCCCCGACCCGGCAAGATACAACGGCAGGTTCCTGGTTCCAAGGAACGCGTAATTGCTGAAATAATCTGATGTCACCAGATATGGCCTGAAAATTATATCATCCCCCGCCTTTTCACCGTAGGACGGCACGGTCACCGAATAGCGGTACTCGGCCGGAACATCGGTTTCTTTCCTGATTATTTCCAGGCCTTCCACCACCGCGCCGGGGTATTTTCTGTTCCAGTACTCCATCAGCGATTTGACCTTTTTCCCGCTGTTTTCAAGGCCCGCCCTCATGCCCGGAGCCGAAATCCCCTCCTTGGTGAGACGGCGCTGAATCACCGCAGTCCCGTCACGGTCAATACTAATGACATTTTCTGCGATGACCCTGTTTTCGGTGTACATGGTCCCGCTGACCGGGACAAAGCGGTAACGGCCTTCGCCCAGAACGAGCGCGGTGATCTCCCTGTCGTCGCCGGGAAGGTCCCTGAAGCCCGCGTGGTCCGCGGTGGCGTCAAGGAAGAGCGGCTCCCCGAGGTTGACACAGCAGATGGCGTGGTTAAAAAACCCGAGGAAGGGCACGCTCTGATCGTATGCTCCGCGGTCGGCCGTGCGCACCAGGGCGAGATCGGCCGCGACCCCGGCCTCTTCAAGCAGCGCCTTGAGGAGGAGCGCGACGTCCTTGCAGTCGCCCATGCGGGACAGGTAGGTCAGGTCGCTTCGCCTCGGCTGAATGCCGCCGATTCCCAGCTCAAACCCCACGTAGCGCACCTCGGAAACGACATGGTCATAGATCCTCTTGACCTTTTCAACAGGGTCATCGGTGCCCGAGACAAGGTCCCGCACAACACGGCGCATCTGCTCATTGACGATTTTTCTTCCCGCGAGCAGGGAGCGGTACCAGTCAATGAGCTCGGCCCATGACGAAAAAGAAGTGAACACGATCCTGGGCAAAAAAGCGCTCTCGTCAGGCATGGCGACTTCGGCCTTGTACGGGGGGATGTTTTTCTCGGCCACACGGTAAACGACATGGTTCCGGTACGAAGTCCTGGTCACGGCCTTTTCATGACTTCGGTCCGCGTGGCAGTAGAGCGCCTTCCCCCCGGGCGCGGCAATAACATGGTTGAATACCATGGTGCGGTAATTCCCTCCGAGCAAAACCATTTCTCCGAAACTGTCACTGGCAACATCCCCGCCCTTCTGCCTTAGGGTGTAACTCAAATCAACCACCCCGCCCTTTGCAAGAGAAGGGACCGGGATCACCAGCGCGCTGAGGTCATAGTACAGCCTGCTTTCGGGGTCCGAGAGCGACTTTATATACCGCTCCGAGATGTCTTTGGCCGAGCCGTCAGACCATACAGAGCAGAGAAGGTTTTCAACTGTTTCGGTTTCGGGTGAAAAGACCACATGCTGCACGGAAAATTCATCCACCACGGAATCGTCGTTTACCTGAATAATTCTCCTCACGTGGGTGTCCTTTGATCCGTCTGCGTTGAGCCAGGTGACCGATTCATCGAGAAGCACGACTGCGGGCTCATTGTTGTACTGGCGGGCGCGCTCTTTCAGTGCGGATATCGTCTCATCGCACCGGTATCGGTCCCGGGGAATTTCATTGTTGGCGATAAATGCCAGGTGGCGCCTGAGACCGCTGTTCTCTGGATCAACCTCAAGGGCCCTGCGGATATAGTATTCGGCAAGGTCCCTGTTGCCGGCATCAAGATATTCGCGTGCCATGCCGGAAAGGACGTCCCGGTTATAGGGAGAGATGCTCAGGCCTGCGATCAGGCATGAGAGGGCCCCCCCGCCGGTCCCATGCTCACGGAGAACATCCGCCAGAAGAACCCTGAAAACAATTTTTGCCGGATGCGTGGCTATGGCATGATAGAGGGCCTTCTTTGCCTGTTCAACCTTTCCCGCACGCAAAGACAGGCGAGACATCTCAAAGAGCAAATTTTCATTATAGCGGTCAAGCGCAGCGAGAAAACCGATCGCGGCCGCTGCGGCATCATATGATTTCTCCGCCTCATGGATTTCAGCATCAAGGACAATTCCCCGTGACGGGAGAGGAGAGGTGCGCAGCTTCCTGATATATTTCAGGGCCTCGGGTTTCCACCCTTTTGCCAGACACAGCCGGGCCATCGCGTCAAGGTACAGGGGGCCCGGACCCATGTTCTTTTTCATTGAGTCAATTACGGCACCGGCTTCATACAATTGCTTCCGGTCGGTTTTCAGAAGGGCCAGTTCATGGAATGCTTCCATATTCAGGGGATTGGCGAGACATGCATTGTTAAGATAAAATCTTTTTTTAAGCTCATCCTGCTCGAGCCTTCCCAGATAATAAGACGCGCAAGAATAATACCGCGAACCATCTTCGATTCCTTCAAGAAGGGTCTCAGCCTCTCTATCTTCTTCTGATGAAAGACGCATTCCGTAAACGAGATATGCTTTTCGAAAAAGATCCGCGTCAGTTTCATTCCCCCTGTTCAGCGAGACCGGGTACAGGCCCGCACTGAGCGCGCGCGACTGTGTGCAGGCGGGATTTTCATCTAAGGGCAGCTGCGTAATTCGTACCGGCCAGCCCGCCGCGTCAGTGATCCTGGCCGACAGTTTAACGCCTTCGGATGAATCGCCCGTTTTGATGCAGATACGGTGAGGGCCCTTTTCCATGAACACTCTGACGCTGTACTGGTCGCAGTAAAAACCGTGCCGGCTTCTGTTTGAAAAGACCATTGCATCGTCAAGGTACACGTCGGTGTAGCCGCATTTGCCCAGAATGATGCTGTATTCTCCTGCCGATGGCACGGCTACAGTTGTGAAAAAATAAAACGCGCTCTCCCTGGTGTCATGAAACAGCCCGTCGATATCAATTATTCCCGACCTGTCCGGTTGCGTTTCATACCAGGAAACAGGGCAGTATTTTCCCCGGTATTCAGCTTCACGAGGGGACTGCTCGGGCCCGCGTTGCCGCTCAAAGGAATCCATGCCCCGGGAATCAAAAGGTCCGACAGCATGAAAACTCAAATAACCCTGCTCTCTGAGAAGCCGTGCCGCACCGGCGAGCCTCCCCTTTTTCAGGTAGACTTCTCTGAGCACCTGATGGAACCGTGAATTAAGCTGCGGCGAGTTTTTAATTCTTTCATTCGAAGCCAGAGATTCCAGCACATCAAGAGCGGTGTCGCACAGCTCAGGATAGATAATCAGATCCTCAATTCTCAGAAGGTTTATCTCTATCAGAGAATCATCGGAGAGTTTCCGCGTCCATGGCCCCAGATATTTCAGGGCCTCTGAATAGTCCCCTTTGCTTTTAATGGCTAAAAATTCAAGCTCCCGGTTTTCCTGTTCAGGGACGGCGTTCAGGGAAAATGAAAATGCGGCGAGAACAACCATAATCGTTACTAAACAGCGTGCCGCCTTCACGGGATTAAACATGTTTTTTTTCATTGTTAACTGATCCTGACAACAGCGTTACCATACAGCCGGATGTTCAGGTAATCAATAATAAATCATCCTGAAAAACAATAAACATAAAAAATTATCTGTTTTTTGTTCAATTGAATCGCGCCTGTTCGTATAACCGGTATTCCGGTCTTCAAACGAGGAGAATTAATGAACAGAAAAACACCAGCATCCACCGCCATGCCCCTGCAGAAATGCATCAATGGCGAAGACATCAAAAACCTTCATGACAGCGAACTCCTTGCCATAATCATCGGCACCGGCACGAAAGAGTGTGATGTCATGAGCCTCTCCGATTCGGTACTGCGAAACATGGGCGGGCTTTCGGGTTTAGCCGCATCAGGAATACGGGAAATCACCGAAATACCGGGGATGGGCATGGTCAAGGCGGTCAGGGTCCACTGCTCGATCGAACTGGGCCGGCGGGCCATGACCGATTTATATCCCGTGCACACGATCAGCAGCCCTCAGGCCGTGTGGCGCATGCTTGTTCCCGACATGCTGGGCCTTGACAGGGAAAAATTCATCACCCTGGTGCTGAACAACAAAAACAGGCTCATAAAAAAATCACTGATTTCACTCGGCACGGTTTCGGAGGCGATTGTGCACCCGCGCGAAGTTTTCCGCGACGCGATAAAAGAAGGCGGATCTTCGATTATAATAGCGCACAATCATCCTTCGGGCGTCCTTACTCCCTCAAAAGAGGACATCAGAACAACATCCCGCCTCGCCGATGCAGGCAAAATACTCGGGATCCCGCTTCTCGATCATGTAATCATTACCGGCTCATCTTTTTTAAGCATGAAAGAGGAAGGTTATATGAATTATTGATTTTATTCTTGAAAAAAAAGGCGAAATATGATATACCTTTAACAATTTTTTTGATACGCGTGCGGGGAAGGTTATATGAATAAAAAATTTTACTGCCTCATAATTCTTTTGTGCATCATTGCTCTTCCCCTCGGGGGAAAAGATTCTCCCTATAAATCCCTGGTCCGCCCGGGTAAATGGCTGAGAAACATCAAGGTCCCCCTGGGAGTTGAAGACCGGTCGGTAACCGTGCAGATTTACTTTCCCGCCTCCTATACCGGCAAAGAGAGGACCCTGATCGGCCTGCATGGCTATGCCGGTTCCGCCAAAGACATCGAGGAAAACACGTCAATAACCCGCCATGCGGAAGAATATAACTTCATCATTGTGTGCCCCGATATGGGCAGAACAATGTATGAATCACAATTCTATCCTGAAACAGAAATCAGGTGGTCACCGGTTCCCGGCGCTAAATTTATCGCTGAGATACTCATCCCCTTCTTAAAAGATAATTTCGGCATTGCCAGACGCAAAAAAAGCACCGGCATCTTCGGCATTTCAACAGGCGGACGCGGCGCCATCCTGCTCGCCTCTCTGTACCCGGACATATTCGGGGCGGCAGCCGGCATATCCGGGGACTACGACCCCCTTTCCATGACTCATGACAGGCTATTAAAAACGGTTTACGGGAACTATGATTCCTTCAGGGAGCGCTGGGAAAACGATGACAACATCCTCAAGCTCTGTGAAAACCTGAAAAAAACCTCAGTGATGCTGGTCCACGGCGCGAAAGATTATATTACTCCCCGTGAACAGTCCCTTGTGCTGGCAATGAAGCTCAAACAGCTCCAGAAAAAATCAGGTGGATATGATTTCCAGTATCTTGAAAAAAAACATCAGGCAAGGGACTGGAAATTCTGGAAGGGGGTTCTAATCGACGTGATGGCTTTTTTTAGTGAAAAATTAACTTAACAAACCGGCGTTTAACGGTCCCGCTTCTTTTTTTTAAAAAGATTTTCCCAGAATGACAGTTCCTCTTCAGTGAGGCTCGGGTTGTCATCTTTTTCTATTTTTGTTTCTGAATAAAATTCCTCAATTGCTTTCACCAGGTGGTCGGCAAACTTCTCGCTGGTCATGGTCTGCGCTTTAAAACGGTTAACATAAAAAATTATGTCTTTATCCGAGGTGACCACGGTGGTCATCTTTGGATTAAGGTCTTTCTTGATAAACTCCTTGATCAGAAAATCAGCTGAATAATCCAGGGAGTAGTAAACATCAATGGTGCCTACCTTTTCACTTCGCAGATTGTCTGAAGGTTTTTTTTTGCCGTCAAAAACGACCCGGATCTGGGCCTTTTTTATTGACTGATACTCTTTCAGGCGGTCGAGAAGCCCTTTTCTGGCTTCATTGAGGTTTCCCCGATACATCATTTCCTCAAGGTCGGGGAATTTGTACAGAAGGTTGAATCCATCGATGAGAAAAGGCATGCGGTTCTTACAGGCTCTTTACAAAATTTTTTATTCTGGCCGTCGCCTCCTTAAGGTTTTCCATGGATGTCGCGTATGAGCAGCGGATGTGGTTCTCTCCGGGCGCGCCGAAGGCGACCCCGGGAACAACAGCGACTTTCTCTTTTTTTAACAGCTCCATGGCAAAAGTCCTGGAGTCAAGGCCCGTGCTGCGTATATCGGGAAAAACATAAAAAGCGCCGTCAGGGGTCGGGCAGGAAAGGCCGAGCTCATTAAAACAGCTGACAATGAAATTTCTTCGTTTGCGGTATTCCTCTCTCATGGCGATCACGTCTTTGTCGCCTTTCCTTATTGCCTCAACCGCGGCATGCTGCGATATGGACGGCGCGCACAGTGCGGTATACTGATGGATCTTCAGCATCATCCCGACCAGATATTCCGGGCCGGCGACATATCCGAGGCGCCAGCCGGTCATCGCGTGAGATTTTGAAAAACCGTTGAGATAAATGGTTCTCTCCCTCATGCCGGGGCAGCGGACGATCGAATAGTGTTCCCTGTCGTACAGTATGGCCGAGTAAAGCTCGTCCGAAATGACAATGAGGTTGTTTTCAATAGCCAGGGCCGATATCTTTTTCAGGGTTTCCTCGTCAATGGTCGCGCCGGTTGGGTTCGCCGGGTAGTTCAAAATAATCCCTTTGGTTTTCGGCGATATGTTTTTTTTAATGTCATCAACATTCAGCCTGAAGCCGTTTTCCGAGGCCACTGAGACCGGAACCGGCACGCCCTGAAGCAGGGTAACATTCGCCGAGTAGGAAACATAACACGGCTCGACAATAATTACTTCATCGCCCGGATCAACAATCGTCCTCAGGGCAAGGTCAAGGCCCTGGCTTACGCCCATGGTGACGATCATCTCCGTGTCAGGATTATAGGAAAGGCCGTATTTGGTTTCAGTATATTCGGATATTACATCCCTCAACTCGGGCAGGCCGCGGTTCGGCGTATAATGGGTATAGCCGTCCTTGATCGCGTATATCCCGCTGTCCGATATTCTCCAGGGAGTGATAAAATCAGGCTCACCCACACCGAGGGAGATGCAGTCAGGGGTCGAATACACAATATCAAAAAATTCACGGATCGCCGATGGCGGGATCTCCCTGGCAGCTTTTGAAACAAGATCAGAAGGATTATTGCTGTCCACAAGTTTTAATTTCATCGCATAACTCTCTCTTGTATTGCCGATAGTCCGCTTTGCGCTGCCGGTTCAGCAAAAAATCGAGACCGGCTGTTAGCGAAACCGTACAGATAAATTAACTCCGGATATCATCCTCGTTCGCAGACGGCCCTCTCGGTAGTGACTTCTGCAAAAGCCTGTAGGTTTTTACTTCCGAAAACCCTGAAGAAGAAAACAGGCCCGCGCCCCCGGAATCACCCGTTACTGCAACGACCTCGACCATGGAGATACCCCTTACTACTGCTTCATCAAAAAAAGCAAGCAATAATTTTTTCTCATAACCCCTGTTTTCCTTTTGCACTCCCACCCAGATAATGCGGGCGCGGTGATCACGGGCTGTATGTAATTCTTCGGCAATCAGGAATCCGGTGATTCTTCTTTTTTCCAGTAATGCAAACGCGAACCCCTCATCCCGCGAGAGCACATCCGAAACCGTTCGCGCGTCCCAGGGGAAAAGCAGTTCCCTGCCCTCAAAGAGAAGGTTGCCGAGGCTGAATAATTCAGCCAGATCTTGGTGAACAATCTTTCTGATGGTGGTTCTTTCTGCCATAATTAGAGTTAATGCTCATCTTTTTTTCTTTTCAGGCGTGAATCTGATCCATCTTCTGTCAATGGGATTTTGGCGGTCTATCCTGATAAAACGGGGTTCATGCTCCGAACGCAGGACGATATTGGCGATATATTCATCCTTTTCGGGATGGTCGGTGTTGTAATGCAGTCCGATACTGTCCTTCCGCATCATCGCGCTTTTTATAACAAGCTTCGCGACCGTGGCAAGGTTCCTCAGCTCTATTACCCGCGATGAGATGATGCTTTTTTGATAGTATGAATGCACCTCTTCAGCAAGAAACAGTATCCGGTTATAGGCGCGGTTCAACCTGAGATCAGATCTGACAATGCCGACGTAATCCCACATCAAACGTTTAATGTCCTCAATATCGTGTTTAACCAGGATCCATTCATTAAAATCAAACGTCCCTTCCCTGTTCCATGCCGGGTATTCAGGGATCCTGATCGAATTTTTAAGCGATGCATAATGCTCCTTGAGATACGTAAAGGCGCTGTGAGAGAAAACAATGCCTTCAAGCAGCGAATTGCTGGCAAGCCGGTTCGCACCGTGAACACCGGTACAGGCCGACTCCCCTGATACAAACAGATTTTCGATGGATGTCCTGCCGTGAATATCGGAAATGATCCCGCCGCACAGGTAATGTGCCGCGGGAACAACAGGTATCGCGTCCTTTGATATATCAATACCTTCATCAAGGCAACGGTTGTAAATATGCGGAAAGCGTTTCTGCAAAAAATGTCTTCCCTTTGACGTTATATCAAGGTAAACGAAAGAATCGCCCAGCCTCTTCAGCTCAGAATCGATTGCCCGCGCGACTATGTCCCTGGGCGCGAGGTCTTTCAGGGGATGAATTGTATCCATGAAATGTTCACCCCGCGAATTAATGAGAACCGCGCCTTCCCCCCTGACCGCTTCACTGATCAGAAAAGAACGTCCTCCGGGGTTCTGGGAATACAGCGTGGTCGGATGAAACTGGATGAATTCCATGTCCGAGATAAGGGCCCCGGCCCGGTAAGCCATGGCGATCCCGTCGCCGGTCGCTATGTCCGGGTTGGTCGTGTGCAGGTAAACCTGGCCCACGCCGCCGGTGGCAAGAAAAGTGATTTTGGCGTTGAATATTTTAACCGCTCCGGTCCTGTTATTAAGGATATAGGCGCCGTAACAATGGGTCTTTTTGCTTTTTTTTCTGCGATAGTTTCCCACAGAACGGGCCAGCTGGTGTTCGGTAAGCAGGTCAACCGCGGTGTGGTCTTCATAGATCTGGATATTCGGGATTTCAGATATTTTATTGAGCAGGGCCCTCTCTATCTCCCTTCCGGTGAGATCAGTTGCGTGAACTATCCTGTTATGCGAATGTCCCCCCTCTCTGCCGAGGTCAAGGACCTCAATGTCCCTGTGCTTCTCTTTCAGTGAAAACCGGGTGCCCCACTCAATCAGCTCGTTGATCCTGTCCGGCCCGTTCTGGACCAGAAATTCTACCGACTTGCGGTTGCACAATCCAGCTCCCGATCTGAGCGTGTCTTCAACATGGCTGTCAAACGAATCATCGGGCGCCAGTACCGAGGCTATGCCGCCCTGGGCGTAATTAGTATTTGAATCGAATTCTTTTTTTTTGGTTACGATGTTGACCGTACCAAGAGAGGACGCTTTTATGGCAAAGGTAAGGCCCGCAATACCGCTGCCGATAACAAGAAAGTCAGATTCAACTTTATTACTGTTCATGGAATCTCCAGTCTGGAAAAAACCCTTCCCTCTATGGGTTACTGGACAAGAATGGCCCCTTTTTCCATAAGAATATCGAAAAGATAGCTCTTTCGGTCAGTGGTCAGGGGGGTAAACCCCATAACCTGTCCGCTGAATTCAAGAATTTCATTTTCGGCAAGAAGATCAATGGAATCCTGATTATCAATATACACATAATACATGAAACGAAATCCCGCGTTTATCGATTCGCCGTCCTCAAGTATAATGCGGTATTTCTTTTTATATCTTCCCGAACTGTCGATTTTCAGGACCTTCGCCCTGGTCAGAATCACACAGTCGAGCTTGCTCTCAAAAAAATCATCCCGTTTCACCGCGGGAATTTTCGAAAACGCGGTATAGAAATCCTGGTTGATGTACAGGGTTTCGGCACCATGCGCGTCAGTCCCGCTGTGACCGGAAAACGCGACGATCTGCGCAATGGCAAAAACAATGGCTATCACTAATAACTTTTTCATCTCAGTCACGCATGGTGTAAAATTCAATCGAATAAATGCCGGAATCCCTGTAGACTTTCATCGTGCGGATTTCACGGCCGCTTCGGGTAAAGACCCTGATTACATCATCAATACAAAAGACCTTTTCATCATTCAGGGAAATGACGATATCCCCCTTGTGTATGTCATAGGCCAGGGTTCGGGGTGAGACATATGAAACTATAACATCCTTCCTGTCGGAGTTCTCACTGATCTCAAGGCCATACCGGTTAAAAAGAACATCCAGCTCCTTTCTTAATTTCTTGTATTCCTGCTGTTCCCTGAGAACAAGTTTAAAATCATGAAGCATGCCGTCGCGCGATATTTTCATCCGCAGGGAAGAGCCCACTTCTTTTTTCCCCACTGACTTGATAAGCCCGCCGAGCGTCGTTATCCGGAACGAATCTATTTCACGCAAAACATCCCCCCTTTTAAGGCCCGCGGCCTCTGCAGGCGACCCCTTAATCACTGACTCGACGATTATATAACTGTCCTTCCCCCTGCCGCTTTTTTTCTCCCTCGCGATAAATCCAAGCCATCCCCTGCGCACGCGCCCGTAATCAAGAAGCTCCCTGCTCACCTGCCGGACGATATTCGAGGGAATGGCAAAACTGATCCCCTGGTACCCCCCTGAGACCGTGGAAATTGCCGTGTTGATCCCGACCATCTCACCTTTGAGGTTCACCATGGGCCCGCCCGAGTTGCCCGGATTGATGGGCGCGTCAGACTGGATAAAATCCTCGATATCGGTGAACCCTATGTTGTCCCTTCCGGTGTATGATACGATGCCGGACGTTATGGTCTGCCTCAATCCATAGGGATTGCCGATCGCGATGACCCATTCACCGGGAAGCAGCGCGGCGGAATCCGCGAAACTGATCGGTTCAAGGTTCCCCTTTTCAGGATTGCACAGCCTGATAAGGGCTATGTCAGTCTTCGGGTCGGATAAAAAATAGCTCCCATTGTCAAACTTTTCAGGCTCAAAGACCGTACCCTCATTGTTGGTTGCCTGAAAATAATTTCCTTTTATGATCACATGGTAATTCGTGACCACGATCCCGCTTTCCGAGATCACGGTGCCTGACGCGTAAGCCTTCTTTTTGAGCCCGTCCCTGTCGCCATGGCTGCCCCGGTCATAGATTACGATATTGACCACTGAATTCTTTGCTTTCCCGGCGGCGTTGATAAAATACCGGTTAAACCCGTCAGGGTCAGCATAAACTCCCGCGCTGAAGACAAAAAATAACAGCAGTATTACAGCATTCTTTTTATTCATGTGGCTACTCGATAACCGCTTCAAAATATGACTTTTCACTTGTAACACTGTATTTAGTGAGGTCAATTCTTTTTCCCTTCGGAGCCTCTTTACAGTCCTCATTGACATTGATACCCGCGAACAGCGAATAAATTCCCACTGCAATGCCCTCGGCGATTTCTTTCTGCCGGTGCAGCATCATGTTCCGATCGTCTTTTCTTCCCAGGTAACCCAGCTCGACATAAGCGCTTACCGCATTTACGAGAAGCGGAAGGGCCCAGACCGAAACATAGGGTTTTGCCGGTTTTGTGTACCGGGGACCGTGTCCGTTCTTTTCAAGGGCGCAGGTGATAAAACGGATGATCTCATTACTGGCATAAAGATTGTCTCCACCGTACCCTTCAGGGCCGTTATCCCGCCGGTATGATTCGAACCGTGAACGCTCCCTGTCCCAGAATGGCCCCTCCGGCTCAAATGAGGCCAGCCTGCCCGCGAACTGGCTTCCCCTGATCATATACATCACAGGAATTTCCCATTCCCCGGGGTCACGGTAGTTCCACTGCACCATATTATGCCGGTAGCCCTTATAGCGGTTAAACCGCTGTGAATAAAACCGGTCAAGGGGATATGAGGTAAAATAAAGGGAAACATCATTGAGAAACCAGCTGAAGTTCGTCCTTTTAACGGTTTCACAAAACCAGTATTCAGCCAGTTCTCCGGTGAAAAAATCGCGGTCCAGCCGTTTATTTTGTAAATACCGAAGGCCTTCATGCAAAAAATCATGGGGGGGGACGATTACCGCGCTCATCCCCTTATAATCACCGGGCCCTGAACTTGCGCAGTGAAGCGAGACCACCAGATGCGGCTTCAAGCCGTTGATACAGGACATGCGTCCCTGCTGCATCCGGCCCTTTTCGTCAGGGTAATCAAAAAGCCGGTACTCACCATTCACGTCAGTATCTTTATTATCAATTTCTTCAGACGCCGATTCAGGCCTGCTCATCACTGAAACGATCTGTATTCTCGGGGCGGATGATGACGTGTAGCGTGAAAGGAGGTCATGGAACTTCCCGTATTCGCCGCTGCCGGAACAGTCCCGGAGCAGCCGATAAACCCTTGCAGCAATGCTGTACATGATCCTGTGCTCATCAATATCATACCGTGAAGCCCCATCCCGGTAATAATCGAGGTAGGTGCCGGTTACGGTATCAAACCGGTCGCCATGTACCGATTTTGGCACACTGCTCACACCGCCGTGGCCGGGGTCGATAACGACCCGGTATTCAGGGAATTCGTTCATGCTTATTGAGGATGGATACAGCTGAAATATGGAGAAAAAAATAATGAAGATGACTATTAATGCATTACGATGCATACACTGATCCACGGTGCTGATATAACAAGGGCTGTCTTATAAGACAGCCCCTGGTTATAATTCCATGTAACCGAAAACTTATTTTGATTCCTCTGCAGCTTGTGACTTCTGGCCTTTTGCCGGCTCATAAATCCTGTTCAGATTATCAGCTTTATGAACTTTGAGTTTATCGCTCAGAGAGTCACGCTCTTCGGGTTTTGAGAGCTCTTCGAGTATTTTAATCGCATAGGTTTTGGCGACGCGATAGTGATAAATTGCGCCGTCGTTATAATGATCGACTTCAGCGGAAAGCGCGTCATCAAACTGGCCGTATGCAATTTGAAGCCTTAACTGGTTTGTGTAAAGCTCTTCACTCTTGTTGGGGTCAGAGTGGGTCGTCGCGTCAAGGTGGAGGAGCAATATTTTGTCCGCGCATTCATTAAGCATGGACTGGGTTTCTTTTTTGTATTCAACAAGGATTTTTTTCAGAAGATCATCGATGTCCTTTTTGTTTGTCTCAAACTCGACCCTGGAATAAATGATATTACGTTTGTAATAAAGCTCCATTCCTCTTTTATATCCCGTATAGACCTTGTCATAATCGCCCTTCCAGCCCTTGTCAGAAAAATTTGTCACGATGACTTTAAGCAGATAAATCTGATCAAGGTTCTTTTTCATCAGTTTGCCCACAACGTCAATGGCATGAAATTTGGCAAGATATGAATCTTCGGGTCTTTGTGCTTCGTCATACTTGGAACTGCTGTAAGTCCCATCCGCATTTTTCGTTGATTCATCAATAGCGCTTGTGCTTTTTTCCTGAGCGAAAGCAAACGTAACCGCTACGGACAGAATCATTAACACAGACAGAACTCGATAAAACTTCTTCATTTTCATAATATCACTCCTGAAACAATATTAATTGATATCATTATGAAAGGGCATCCCTGCCGCTAAAATGATATGGTGAATTTATTGTCTCTGATGTCTTCACCCACAGGGTCGGGTAAACCCACCTTTCATTTACTGAAAAACTTATTAATTGATACTATAAAATATATTTTCCATATAAGCAACTATTTTTTAATTTTTATAAAAATTAATGTAATAGAAAAAAAATATAAAAAAATCCTAATTCCATACCATTATAATACGAATATCCATAACGTTGGTGTTCGTGGGACCGGTTTTGATGAGGCCCCCGATTTTTTCAAAAAAATGATAGGAATCATTATTTTTCATATAGTCTTCCGGATCAAGCCCCTGCGAGGCGGCTTTCTCACACGTATGCCCCCACGCGACCGCTCCAGCAGCATCAGTCGGCCCATCGGTTCCGTCTGTCCCGATGCTTGCCATGAGCACCCTGTCAAGGCCGCTTATGTATGCTGCCGCCTGGAGCGCGTATTCCATGTTTCTCCCGCCAAGGCCGTTTCCCCTTACCTGAACCGTTGTCTCGCCGCCGCTTATGATGCACGCAGGAGGAGGCAGCGGGTTCCCGGACTGCATGATTTCCCGCGCAATGCGCGAATGCCAGAACGCCGTGGCAGCGGTGTCACCTTCTATAAGAGAGGAAAGGATGAGTGTTTTGTAGCCGCGCTTTTCTGCTTCAGCCTTTGCCGCTTCACAGGCGAGAATATTTGACGCGACGATACTGTTCGTGACCCTGGTAAAAATATCGCTGCCGGGCGCGGGATTTTCAGGGATTTCTCCCCCTGTTCCTTTCAGCAGATGGCCGGTTACCGATTCAGGGACACGCTCCCGCAGGGAATACCGGTCAATGACCCCGAGCGCGTCAGCAAATGTTGACCTGTCCGGCACAAAGGGGCCGGACGCGATAACGTCCATGTTGTCGCCGACAACGTCAGAGATCATGAGATTGATCACTGTTGCCGGAAACGCGGCGCGGGCCATGTTGCCGCCCTTTACCCGTGACAGGTGTTTGCGGAGCGCGTTGATCTCATGAATGGTGGCGCCGCTTTCAAGAAGGAGCTGTGTCGTCTTCCTCTTTTCTTCGAGCGTTATCCCTGACGCGGGATAAGGAAGGAGCGCTGAGCCGCCCCCGGAAATTAGCGAGATCACCAGATCGTCCGCGCCGGCGCTTTCAAGAATCTCCATTATGCCGCCCGAGGCGGCAACCCCGTTTCCGTCCGGCACCGGATGGGAAGCCTCGAGCGTTTCGATTATGGTCAAGTCCGCGGTGTACCCGTATTTGACGCAGATCATCCCCCGCGAGATCCTGTTCCCGAGCAGAGATTCGACCGCCGCAGCCATGGGGGCCGTTGCCTTGCCCGCGCCGACAACATAAATATTTTTGAAGCCTGCCAGATCATACTGCATCACCGTGGACCCTTTTTCAACGAGCATGAGCCGGTCGCCGTCGAGGCGAAGATGGCTTTTTACCGCGGCATGTGGGTCCACGGCCTTGATTGCTGCGGTATATATGGCTTTCAGGTCCTGTTCCGGTGCAGGCATGGTACCGTCCTTTAATAGCGATTATACCCGTATTGTTGCAGAAAAAAAACTTTTTTACAAGAATTATTTGAAGAAGGGATCAGTCAGTGTCCCGCGACAGGCTGATATTGAGCATGATGCAGAGAACAGCCGTAACAGCAAGAAGAACAACCCCGGAAACATACTCCTGCAAGATGATCCTGCCGATCGAAAAAAGGGCGGTGTAAACGACTCCGATCCCCAGGATCCAGTTGACAAACAGGGCCCACTGCGACCTGCCTTTTGCGGCAGCTGACGTGAACGTTCTCCATCCGGGGCCGCCGGGCCGTACCCTTTCGTTAAACGATTCAAGAGTTTCACGGTCGACCGGCCTGGTCAGAAACGTGACCGCGAGCCACACGATCGTTGTGAGGCCAACGATAAAAAACAGGCTTTCAGGGAAGGATATGTGCAACACGTACCGGGTCAGCGTATACCCGGCAAAAGGGGCGATCATGGCCGATATTTCCGACCAGGCGCTGACCCTCCACCAGTACCACCTGAGGATGAGCACGAGCCCCAGGCCCGCGCCGCACTCAATGATAAAAGACCAGGCTCCGGAGATGCTGTTGATGACAAAGATCAGCATGCTTGATACGAGCATGAGCACCAGGGTGAAGACCCTTGATGCGAACACATAATGGCGTTCATCCGCGTCTTTTTTAATGAAACGCCGGTAAAAGTCATTCACCAGATATGAGGTGCCCCAGTTCAGGTGGGTCGAGATGGTTGACATGTACGCGGCCAGAAAGGCGGCAACGAGCAGGCCGAGAAGGCCGGGGGGAAGGTGGTCGCGCATGGCCATAATGAATCCGGCCTTTTTTTCGTCAGGCCCGAGCCCGGGATACAGGACCAGGCTGCACAGGGCGACAATGATCCAGGGCCAGGGGCGAAGCGCGAAGTGGGCGACCGTGAACCACAGGGTAGCCAGCATTGAATGGCGCTCGTCCTTCGCGGACATCATTCTCTGCGCCACATACCCGCCCCCTCCGGGCTCTGACCCCGGGTACCAGGAAGACCACCACTGGATGGCTATGTGCGCGATAAAGGCCGAAAAGGACAGGGTCAGTATCCCTCCCGCGGCAGCAGAAGCGCCGCTGCCGATCCTGGGGACAAACCTGAAATAGTCGGCCGGCAGTTTCGCTTTCAGGCCCGCGACCCCGCCGATTTCAGGCAGGCTGATGACAATACCGGCAAGAACAATACATCCTGCCATGGCGATGATGAACTGAAACATGTCGGTAAACGCGATACCCCAGAGCCCTGATACCGACGAATAGATCCCGACCACAAGCATCGCGCCCAGAATATAATAGATCACCTGGTCCCCGCTGATGCCGAAGATGTTCTTTAAAATTTCAGCGAGCGCGACATTGACCCAGCCCATGATTATGGCGTTTAAAAACACGCCCAGGTACAGCGCCTTGAATCCCCTGAGAAAGGCCGCCTCCGGCCCGGAATAGCGAAGCTCGATAAATTCGACGTCGGTCATGATGCCCGACCGCCTCCAGAGTTTGGCGAAAAAAAACACGGCAAGGATGTTGCCCGCGACCATGTTCCACCACAGCCAGTTGCCGGCGATCCCCCTGGTCGCGACCAGCTCGGTCACCGCGAGAGGGGTGTCGGCGGCGAAGGTCGTGGCGACCATGGTCGTGCCGGCTATCCACCAGGGAAGCTTTCTTCCGGAGAGAAAAAAATCCTCGGTGCTCCTGCCCCCTCTTCTGGCAAGGGCAAAGGCGATGACTATGACAACTAAAAAATAAAGGGTTATTACGGCAATATCGATCAGGGGCATGGCTGTCCGGGCTTAGCGTTTCATCCTGTAATAAAAATCAATATCAAACCCGCCAAAGCTCGAGATAAAGGAGAGGTTAATGTTGTCATAAAGGGCTTTCACTGTTATCGGGTCATCGTTGAATTCGGGAGGCGCAAGATGGATCACATGGTCAGCGTACTGGAGCTGGTTCGCGAAGGTCCCGGTAATGAGGTTGGCCAGCTCGCCGGCCACATCGCCGTGGTGTTTCCTGATTGTTTTGGTGTCAGATCTGTTGATGAACTTTTTGGTAATGAGATCAAGGGTCTTTACCGGCAGGTTGATCACGATTTCTCCCACGAGCGTGCCGTCGATTTCAACCACCACCAGTGGATCTTTTTCCCTGGACTGGGATTCATAAACTTCCTCGATGCCGGAGTCATTGAGAAAATTTTTAAAAATATGGTTAACCGAGCGAACAATACATTTAGAGTACTTCTGGTAATTGTCCATGGAAAGTCCCCATTCCGTAAAGATTTGAATATGACATAATACATTAAACTCGGAAAATAGCAACCATTTTATTAATCAGGTTGAGGCAGAAAGATTATTGGCCCAGGAAATTGATTTGCGGTATATCCGGGCCACCTCCTCTTCTTCAATATTCAACAGCGTGGCAAAACTCTTGAACCGGTCCCAGAACCCCTGCTCATAGGCCAGAAGCATTTCATAAACGGCGCGGTACCTGTTCTTTTTGCCCATCAGGGCGAGTTTGACCGACTGCGACATCGGAAGCTCTTTAAGAATAGTGTCCAGGGGCCTGTCAATGAACGCATCGATAAGAGAAAACATCCCCATGAAGAAAAGGTCGGTCTTCTCCTCCCTGAGGCCGAGGTAGCGCGCCACTTCTTCGCAAAAACGGGCGCGAACAATGGAAAGCTCGATAAGCTCGCGCGGTTTATCGTCCCCCAGACCGGTCATGGCGATCAGGGAAATCCATTTTTTAAATTCATTGATCCCCAGCAGGGCCAGGGCCTGTTTAACGGATGTTATTTTTGAGTAGAAGCCGAACGCGGCTGAATTGATAAGCTGCAAGAACTTGTACGAAAGGGAGAGGTCGTGTTTAATGATCACTTCAAGGCGGCCGAAATCGGCCTCTGATTTATTGATCTCGGTGATGATGTTGAGGTAATTGATTTTATACCCGGGAATGTCCCTGCCGGCGATGATAATGGGCTTGCTGAAAAAATAGCCCTGAAAAAAAGAATAACCCAGATCATACGCTTCCTCAAACTGTTCCCGCGTTTCCACCTTTTCGGCAAGAAATTTTACCCGCTTATGCATAAGAGAAGAGAGATAAGAAATATCGGAAGGTTTGCTCTGATGAAAATCGATCTTGATAATGTCCGCGACATCAATCAGGGGCCTGACCTCATCGCTTAAAATAAAATCGTCGAGCACAAGCTTGTAGCCCTTTTTTTTCAGGCTCCTGCACGCCTGCATAAACATGTCATCAGGAACAATGTTCTCCAGTATCTCAATGGCGATCAGGTCGCTTGGAAAAAAGGACGCGGTCTCGTTGAGGATGAGGTTCCTGGTAAAATTGATGAAGGCCTTTTTGCCCCCGGTAATTTCATCCATGCCCAATACGAAAAAGCTGTTGCTCAGGGTCTGGTTTGACGCGAAATCGCCGTCCTGTTCGCTGCAGTAATTTTCAAATCCCTTTCTGAAGAGGAGTTCATAGCCGTAGGTTTTTTTGGAGCGGTCGAAGATCGGTTGTCGGGCAATAAAGACATTATTGCCCTTTCGCACTCCATTTATATCTTTTTTTACATCCATGCCTGAGTCCAAACTCGTACCTCACAAGCTTGACCCGAAAAGTCATCTTAAACAAGGCTTTCTTTAAATATACCAGTAAAGCCTTTCCCGGTAAAACTCAAGATATAAATGATCCGAGAAACAGTCAATAAGAACTATTTCAGCATTTCTGACGCTTTTTCAACGGCAGCTTCCAGGGCCCGTTCAAGTCCGGCAGGGTCTTTTCCTCCTGCCTGGGCCATGTCCTTGCGGCCCCCGCCGCCGCCGCCCACAAGCGGGGCGACTTCCTTGATCAGCCTGCCGCAGTCAATGCCCTTTTCAACCGCTTTGCCCGTTGCTGCGAACATCAGCATTGCCTTGCCCTGTATCTGTGACCCGAAAAGCACCACCGAAACCTGTTCCTTTGACCTCACCGAGTCCGACAGCGCCCTGAGATCGTCCACATCAGTGCCGTTGAAGGCTTCGGCCACGATTTTAACGCCATTGACGTCACGGGCTCTGCCCAGCATGTCTTGCATATTGCCGGAAAGGTTTTCCTTTTTCTGTTTTTCCAGTTCTTTTTCAAGCGTGCGCGTGCGTTCCTGCAGGTCTTCGACCCTTTTCACCAGGCCCGCCTCATTGATGTTGAGCTTCTGCGAAAGCGCGGATACCATGCCTGAATAATCATTATACCTGCGGAGCACCCCTTTGAGGGTCAGGCCCTCGATCCTCCTCACGCCGGCGCCGGGCGAGGCCTCCCTCGTGATCTTGAAAACGCCGATCTTTCCGGTATTGTCGACATGGGTGCCGCCGCAGAGCTCCATGCTGAACCCGGGGACTTTCACCACGCGCACGACATCCTCGTATTTCTCGCCGAACTCGGCCATGGCCCCGCTCTTGACCGCCGCGTCAAGAGGCATCATCGCGGTTTCGACCGGTATGTTTTCCCATATTTTCTCGTTTACGATGTCCTCGACACGGGCGATCTCATCCTCGCTCATTGCCTTGAAGTGGGAGAAGTCAAACCTCATGCGGTCAGGCTCGACAAAGGAGCCCGCCTGTTTCACGTGGTCTCCGAGAACACTGCGAAGCGCCGCCTGGAGAAGGTGCGTGACCGAATGGTTCGCCCTGGTCAGGTTTCTTCGCACGACATTGTAGCGGGCGGTCACGATGTCGCCCTTTGAAAAGCTGCCCTCTTCGACAACACCGACATGGAATATCGTCTTGTTGTATTTTTTCGTTTCATGAACGGCGAACCTTCCTTTCGGAGAAACGATTTCGCCGGTATCGCCGACCTGCCCGCCCGATTCGCCGTAAAGCGGCGTCCGGTTGAGCACGATAAACCCGCTCTCGCCCTGCTTGAGCGCGTCCTTCATCGCGGTTCCGTCATGAAGGGTCACCACGACTGATTCGTTTTCACAGTCGGTGTAGCCGGTAAACTCGGTGTCACCGGACGTTTTCACGGTTTCCTCAAAGGCCTTCTCATAACCCGAATCGCCGCCCTTCCAGCTCTGCTTGCCGCGCTCGCGCTGCTCCTGCATCTCCTTTTCAAAATCGCCGGTATTGACGCCGAGGCCCTGTTCTTCGGCGATCTCCACGGTCATTTCAAGCGGGAACCCGAACGTGTCATACAGCACAAACGCGTCCTTTCCGGAAATTTCGCGTCCGCCCTTCTTTTTGAGCGCTTTCATGGTTTCGTCAAGGCGGTCAAGGCCGTTCTCAATGGTCTCGAGGAAGCGCTGTTCCTCGGACTCGATCACCTTTTTCACGTTCGGCGCCGAATCTTTCAACTCGGGATAGAATTCGGACATCGTGGCGACAATGGGGTCGACCAGGGTGTACAGGTACGGTTCGGTCACGCCGATCTGGCGGGTAAAGCGCAGCGCCCTGCGCAGAATTCTTCGCAAAACATAGCCCCTGCCGTCATTCGAAGGATAAATGCCGTCCGACATGGCAAAGGTCAGCGCCCGCGCGTGCTCGACAATCACGCTGATCGGGACAAGCGACGCGCCTTCAAAGGCCCTGCCGGTGTGCTGCGACACCATCTGCACCAGCCCCTTCAGCTCGTCAGTGTCGAAAACAGAGTCGACGTTCTGTATCAGGGTCGCGAGCCGCTCAAGTCCCATGCCCGTGTCTATGCCCGTGCGGGGAAGGGGGTTCAACCTGCCGCTGATGTCCTGGTTGAACTGGTTGAAGACCAGGTTCCAGTATTCGAGGAAGCGCTCACATTCGCACCCCGGCTTGCAGTCAGGGGAGCCGCACCCGTAATCAGGGCCGCGGTCAAGGTACAGCTCGGAGCAGGGACCGCACGCACCGGTGTCGCCGGCCGGCCCCCAGAAATTGTCCGCTTTGCCCAGGCGGACGATCTTTTCGGCAGGTACGCCGATCGACTTGTTCCACAGGTCAAAGGCCTCGTTGTCATCCTCGTAAATCGAGACCCATATGTCTTTCACCGGGAAACCGATCACCTTGGTCGAATAGTCCCAGGCGAATTCAATCGCTTCTTTCTTGAAATAATCGCCGAAGGAAAAGTTGCCGAGCATCTCAAAAAAGGTCAGGTGCCTCTTGGTGCGCCCCACGTTCTCGAGGTCGCTGGTCCTCAGGCACTTCTGCACTGACGCGGCGCGCGTATATTCAAGGTCAACAGTCCCGGCGAACATGGGCTTGAACTGGACCATTCCGGCCGTGGTAAAAAGCAGGGTCGGGTCGTCTTTGGGCAGAAGCGGGCTTGACGGCACAATGCGGTGGTCCCGGTCCCTGAAAAACTGGAGAAATGATGTGCGTAAATCCCTTACTGTATGCATTATCGAACCTCGTTGCGGTTGATTCAAATTCCCTGGGGAAAGCTGTTTTAGGCATTAATTACGAAGGGGGGATGTTTTTTGCAAGTTAAAAACCCGGCAGAAACAGGAGCCGTTTCCTCTCCCGGCCGGGACGTGCCAGGCCGGTGTCCCGGGTTATTCATCATCCCTGTCAGGATAGTCCTCGCTCTTGAGCTGCTTCACCGCCCTTCCCGCGGCGTCAGGCGGGAAACCGCGCTGCAGAAGGAACCGGTACACCCTTCCCAGCCTCTTTTCATCCCCCTGGAGCGAATCAAACTTTTTGCGGGCAGTTTCATAGACCGCGTGCATATCGGTCTCGGACGCCCCTGATTCCCTCAGCGCCCAGTCAATGATGCTGCGCGAAAGGCCCTTTGCGGCGAGCTGGTGCTTCAGAAGATTTATGCCCACGGCCTTTTTCGTCATTTTGCTCTGGACCAGGGCCAGCGCGTACGCCCGGTCGTCGAGATAGCGCTTTTCCCTGAGCTCGCGGATGACTTCCTCGATAATCGCCGGGGAGAACTTCTTCTTTTTCAGGTACCCTGACATCTCAAAGGCCGAACGCGCCCTGAAAGAAAGATAGCCCAGGGCCCGGTCCATGCAGCAGAACCGCTCTGACTCCTCCTTCAGCCGGCTGTATTCCAGGGACTCCAGTTCACGGTCAGTCTCAAGCCGGTGTGCACGGGCAAGCGAATGGGGGAGCTTCAGGGTCTCGCCGTGGTCAAGATCAACTGCCATGTGATTGTCACGATACTGTATTTTTACAATCTTCGGCAAATTTTTCAACCTCCCTCGGCTCGGTCATCCCGGCGTTTTTCAACCCCCCTCGGTCCCCCCTATCAGGGGGGAAGTTGTTGCCAGATTCTTAACCCCCTTATCAAGGGGGTCGGCCATAGGCCGGGGGGATTCTTAGAATGCGGCATGCTCCGCTTCGGCCGGGTAGATTCTCAGGCTGGTTATATACAACAAGGGCCGCCTTTTCGGCAGCCCCCTGATTCTGTTCGCTGTTAACGTTTGGAAAACTGGAATCTTTTCCGCGCTTTTTTCTGGCCCGGTTTCTTTCGTTCCACCTTTCTGGCGTCCCGGGTAAGGAAGCCCACTTCCCTGAGAAGCTTTTTGTTCTTTTCATCAACTTCGACAAGACAGCGGGAAATCGCCAGCTTCATGGCTCCTGCCTGGCCTGACCATCCGCCGCCGCTGACAATGGCCTGAACGTCAAATTTATCCAGCACCCCGATGTGCTCAAGGGGCTGCCGCACGACAAGTTCAAGGGTCTGTCTGCGAAAATATTCATTGATGGGTTTATTATTCACAACGATATTGCCTGATCCGGATTTCAGCCAAACACGGGCAATCGAGGTCTTTCTTCTTCCCGTTGCGTAATTGGTGTCCTTCATGTAATAACTCCTCTCGACTATATCCTAATAATTATAATTCAATCTTTTCGGGTTTCTGCGCAGCATGGGGATGTTCCGGGCCGGCATAGATCTTAAGATTTTTGATTATGCTTTTGCTCAGTTTGGTTTTGGGAAGCATTCCTTTTACCGCATTGTTAATGACAAACTCAGGCTCTTCAGCCATGATTTTGGTGATACTGATAAACTTTTTTCCGCCGGGATACTGGGAATGCCTGAAGTATTCCTTGTCAAGGGATTTTGACCCGGTGAGAACAATCTTTTCGGCATTGATCACGATAACATTGTCACCCATATCCATGGAAGGGGTGAATTCCGGTTTGTTTTTCCCTCTGAGTATCAGTGCTATTTGAGTAGCCAGCCTGCCCAGGACCTTTCCTTCAGCGTCGATCAGGTACCACTTTTTGGAAACCTCTGATTCCTTTATTGAAAATGTCTTTTGTATTCCTCGCATGTTCGTCTCCGCATAAATAACCATTTTTCAGCTTGATTGGGGCTAAAAAGAGTTCCAAAATATAGAGAACCCGGTTTCTGTCAATAAATTAATCCACTATATAGTAAAAATTAATGGATGCGCAATGATATATTGAGCGGCCCGCCCTTCACGGTATCAGCTTCAGCGCCCTTTTTTTGCGGTAATGATATTTTATCCCGTTTATAAGTGCAACAATTCTCGATATTTCAGTAAACTCCGGTATTCCGTTCTTCTCCGCTGCGGCCCTGTAGGTAGTGAAGGTTTCCCTGCTCCCCGGGCTTACCAGCCACAAAAATACCGGTTTGCCGTATTGCTTTTTCAACAGGCCGATCTGTTCCATGAAATCCGGGCTGCGGTACGAGGATGAAAACGATTCCATAATGATCATGTCAACCGAAGGGTCTTTCATCAGCGCTTCAATGCTGTGGGTATACACCCGGGCAAGGCCGTTCTTTTCAACCGCGGGCCACAGATCAAGGGGATGGGCCGGGTCCATCCATTCAGGGAAGACCTTTTTAATTTCCGCGAGCGTGCCGGGTGAGACTTCGGCAAGGGGCAGGCCCCTGTCTGAAAGCAGGTCCGCGGTTATGATGCCCGCGCCGCCTGAAAAAGTAATAACCGCGGCACCGCCCCGTTCCGGGCACGATTCAATTGTTGAAAAGCCGCGAATAAAATCCATGAGTTCATAGATGTCGTACACCTGGACGATCCCGGCCTGTTTAAAGGCGCCCTCATATATCTTTGCTGAACCTGAAAGGCTCGCGGTGTGGCTCATGGCGGCGCGCGCTCCCTGGGGGCTTCTTCCGGCCTTGAGCACCACAATGGGCTTCGAGGTGTTTCTTGCCAGGTTCATGAATTTTCTTCCGTCCATTACAGATTCCAGGTAGCAGCCGATGACCCCGGTGTTTTCATCATTGATAAAATATTCCAGAAGCTCGGTTTCATGAACGTCGCACTTGTTTCCAATGGACGCGACCTTGCTGATGCCCATGCCACCGCGGTCGAGCATCATCATGAGAAAACCGGCGGAAAGCATCCCGCTCTGCACAATGAGCGACACGTTTCCGGGCTGCATCAGGGTCTTCCAGTTTTCTTCATACATAAAGGAAAAAACATTCCTGGAATGGCCGTCAAGAAGGCCCATGCAGTTCGGGCCCCAGAGCCGTATGCCCAGGGACCGGGCAAGGGCAACCGACTCTTCCTGAAGTTTTTTACCCGCGGGCCCGGTTTCGGAAAAACCAGCTGATTCGATGATTATTCCGCGGACTTTCTTTTTCGCGCATTTTTTAATGGTTTCGGGAAGGAACTGCGCGGGAATAAAAAATATGGCAAGGTCAAAGTTTTCCGGTATTGCTTCAACATCCGGATAGCACCTCATCCCCATTATTTCGTCATATTTCGCGTTGACCGGATAGATGCGCCCCCCGTATCCTCCCATCACGTTTCTCAGGATATAATAACCTCCCTTCATCCGGGTCCCGGTCGCGCCGATCACGGCAACGCCGTCAGGATGGAAAAAATAATCCATGTCATTTATACTGTTCACCGCGTTGTTCATTGTTCATCCCCCCTGAGGGCGATCGCGTCACTGATCAGGCCGCGCGCGAATTCCAGGGTCGGGATAAACTCCTTATGGGTCCCTGCACTGCTGGTCTTTGCCCCCAGTGACTGCAGTATCCCCAGAAAGCTCCCCCAGATCATATCCACGAGATAATAGACATTGACATCCTTAATAAGCCCCCTCTTTATGGCTGTCGCATACACGCCGCGCATGCCGTCATAGCGCTCCCGGGCAAGAGAACCGATCGCCCTGCTGACCTCTTCATTGACGTCAAACACCGTGCCGGTAAGCTGAAAAAGCATAAAAATCCCGAAAGCTTCAGGGTCGTCATTATAAAGCGCGATATAGGTTTCAAAATGGTCATTTACGATTTCAGCCCCGGTTTTATACCCGCCTGATGCGATTATTTTCGTCATGGTTTCCATGTCGCTGACCAGCCGCTGCAGTATGGGCAGGGTAAGGCTGAAATAGAGGTCGTCCTTGTTTTTAAAATACTGGTATACCGTGGGCTTGCTGATCTCGGCTTCCATGGCGATTTCATCCATGGTGGTTTTCATATAGCCTTTGGCGCAGAAAAGTTTTTTCGCTGCGCTTATGATTGTCTCCTCCCTGAGAAGGCGCTCGCGGTTTTTCCTGTTTTGTATCACCTCATTCTGTTTATGGACTGCCATGGCTCGCGACCCCTGAATTCGTTAAATTTAACTGATAGTAGAAAATTTACTGGCGGTTAAATTTTGTCAATTAGTTAATCTGAATATTTTTGATAAATCCGGATCAAATTCGTAAAAATAATCTCCTTTAAATGCCATTCCCGCGGAAAAATCCCCCCGGTTCGCATTGCTCACCGACCCCCTTCGATAAAGGGGGTTAAAAAGCAAGAAAATTTCCGTAACCATCATCTTTTGGGGCCTGTCCCAAAAAACGTTCGTCGAGTGAATTTCGTAAAGTGGATACAGTATTCCCGCTCATTTCGATACGATTTTGATGTTTTCTCCATCAAAATCACTCAATGAGCGTTACGAAATTAGTATCGAGACGACTTTTGGGACAGCCTCTTCAGGGGGATTTCAAATCCTGGGATTAACCAAACTGGATTCCCATGTTCACGGAGACGACACTTGTAATGTTATACTAAGGATCCTTGAAATTCCTTTAGTTTAAATACCTAAAAATTTAATCTACTACCGAAACCAAAAACTAATGTGACATAAAATTTATATTGACATATTTTTTCCGTTGTTTACTATATTCACCAAATTAATAAAATTCCCAAAAATTTACGCATAACCGGGCGGTTGATCATGATTTTAAACATAATAACTGCTGTTGGATGTCTTCTCATGCTGGTACTGTTCAGAAGACTCGACAAATCAAACCTCCGCATGTCCAAGCTCAGGCGATATTCATCCAAAATATTTGATGACTTCAAGAAACTCGCCGAGACCGAGAACAGAAAATTCAGGGACGCGACCATCGAGATGGACATTCTCATCAAGAAGTCAGGGGCCCTCACCAAGAACCTGAGCGTATCGTTAAAAGAAATCGAGGAAAGGCTGACCGGCCTCAACATCGAAAAAAGCAACCTGAAAAAAGTCGAGGATGACCTGAAGGTCGTTTCCAGGGCCGCCAAAGACGTCAACCGCCAGATCGAGTTCATCGGCGCTGCCAAAGAAGACTTCACCGGCATTTCCGAACAGATAGCGCGCCTATCAGAAGAGTTCGTTGACGTTAAGAAACAGGGAATGGAGATGCTCCAGGATTTCAGCAACCGGCTCAGGGAGCGTTCCAGGGAGATCACCGAAGAGATCGAGAACCGGCTCACTGAGGACGGAAGCGTTATTATCGAGAACCTGAGGACCAGGGTTGAAAACATCGCGCGTTCGGTTGAAGGCGCTCAGAACCTCTCCGGGCAGATCGATCTGCTGAAATCGACCATGAACGACCTTGAAAACACGGTTTTCGCGGACATCAAAGAAAAATCCGAGGAAATGAAGCAGGACATCCACGAGAACGTTGAACGGGTCTACAGCAAAATACACAATGTTGAAAGCAATGTTAATGAATCAAAAGAAAAGCTGATCAGGACCTTCCAGATCGAGGTTGATAAGATCAGGACCGAGATAGACAATCTGAGCATCCACGCCATTTCCAAGAAGGACGAGATCGTGCAGGCAACCAGAAAAGAAGCCGAAGACATGAGAAAGCGCATGGAAGGCTTTGAAGAGAAGTACGCCGAACTTGAAAAACGGATGGTCCAGACCGCGGTTGAAAAGATCGAAACCATGGAAAATGAATACAGCGACATCGAGTCCCGCGCTTCGCTTCTTTCAGAACGGACCAGGAAAGAATTTTCCGCCCTTGAACAGCGCATGACTGAAATGAAAAACGAGATCCAGCAGTACGAAGAACAGAACCGGGTCTTTGCCAGGACCGACGAGATGATGAAAAAGGTGGATGATTCGCTCAAGCAGTTCGAAAAAATCCTCACTGAATCGAAAGAAGAGGCCCGTGATATCGAAAAATTCTTCGAGAACATCGACCAGATCAAGCAGATCCGAAAACACCTTGACCGCGAAATCAGGGCATACCAGGGCAAAAAAGACCGGTTTGCCGACATCGAGCGCGAAATCCGCGGCCTGGCCGAAATGATCGATCTCGTCCAGAACCGCGCGGACGAAATGCAGGCACAGACCTCGAAAATCGACGCGGTGAACTCGCGCATCGGCGCGCTCACCGAAACCTATGCCAGCCTTGAACATCGCATCCATGAACTCCAGGAATACGAGGACATCATTTCCAAAAACCTCGAATCAGTGAACAAGACCGATATCGTGATCCAGGCAATTGACGGGAAGGTCAAGTCGTTCCAGAAAACGATCGAGCGCTCAGACAAGCGCGTGGAAAAAATGACCGAGCACCTGAACAATGTCGAGGAGCACGCCCTCTTTCTCAAGACGCGCGAAAGCGAGATCCAGGAAGTCAAAGACAAGTTCAATGAAATCGAAGGGCTTTCGGCCCATATCGAAAAGCGCATAGACCAGATCTACGCGATGTTCCAGAAAATCGAAACGCTCCGCAAAGAGATCAATGACACGGACAACAAGCTTCAGGAGATGTTCAGCCAGACCGACAGGAAGATGAAACAGTTCGCCGATTTCATCCAGGCAGTGGACAACAACCCGATATCCAAACAGATCAAGGGCGAGATAGCCCAGATCAAAAACATCAACGAGAACATGATCACCACGATCCGTGAACTCTCAAGCAAGGGATGGTCATCCGATGAAATCGCGAAAAAACTCCGCGTTGAGGAAAACTCGGTCAGGCTGATCATCAACACCGCTTCCCTGTAGGGTGTGTCCCTATTCTTTAAGGTGCCCTTCTTTTATTAGCCAGTCCCGCAATGCCGGCCCTGTTCCGAAAGGCCAGGGCCGCAGCTTTGCAGGCTCCAGCTCCCGTATTTCAGCGAGCTCTTCTCCCAGTGTGACTGTTCCGGACGCGTCGACGCAGTAAACGATAAGCAGCTGATTCATTTTATCGAAAGGATACAGCCCCACCAGCTCACGGATTGAGCTTTCCAGGCCGAGCTCTTCTTTTACTTCGCGGCACATGCCCTCTTCTGGGGTCTCGCCCTTTTCAAGGAATCCGGTTATCAGGCCGAACATCTTTTCCGGCCACGCACGGTTACGGGCGATAATCACCCTTTCCCGGTACACGACAATACCGGCAACGACGGGAACAGGGTTGTCCCACTGCACATAGCCGCATTCAGCGCTGCAGCTTTTACGCTCTTTGCCGTCGATAATTCCTGTTTTCAGAGGAAGGCCGCACAGGGGGCAGTACCGGTATTCACTCATGGCTTTTCATCCTCGCAGTTATTTTCAGGCCGTGCCCATTCTGGCCGATATATACAGTATTATTGCTTGAGAAAAAAATCCTGTTGACTATTATATAATAAGGGAACTTCTATAAATTACATTTTGGATGTTCCCTTGTGGGCACAACCATTGGATAAATCAGGTTTTATTATTTTTCAGTTAATGAAAAAACCTGATTTTTAGAGGTGCCCATAGTATTATTGTAAACTATCCCGTGTTCGTCAAAATGTTTTTTGGAATCCCCGGAAAAGACGCCAAACGCCGGATCCAGATGCCCAGGAAGGTAGACCAGCAGCCATGAAACTTTCTTTCCAGTCACTGTCATCCCTCAGGGATGCCCTTCTTAAAAAATACAGCAGGCTGTACCTGAAAAGCGACCTTTCCAAATACGTGGTCCACATCATCGCTTCAGTCATCATCGGTGTCGCTGCCGGGTTCGGCGCCATCCTGTTCCACTACCTTCTTGAAAAAATGCGGCACTTCTTTGAGCCCGGGCACGTGCACCATCTTTTCAGGATCGATGAATCGGTTATAATCATCATTCCGGTCGCAGGCAGCCTGCTCTGCGCGCTGATGACCGTCCTGTTTCCCATAGTTGCCAGGGAAAAAGGCGTGATCAGTGTTATCAAGGCGATAATACTCAACAACGGCCTGATTAAACTCCGCGTCACGCTTTTCCACCTCTTTGCGCCGATCATCGCGATCGGCACCGGCGCGCCCCTTGGCCCTGAAGGCCCCGCGGCCAAAATCGGCAGCGGCATCGGGTCATTCATGTCACAGGTGCTGCGCTTCACCAGGGACGACATGATGATGTACACCGCCGCGGGCGGCGGCGCGGCCATATCCGCTGTTTTCAACGCCCCCATCACCGGGGTCTTCTTCGGCATTGAAGTCATCCTTCTCAATGACCTGAAAAACCGGGCCCTGAGCGCGCTGATCATCGCCTCAGTGGTCGCGGACATCGTTTCCCGCTCGATGCTGGGCAACAGCCAGGTGCTGACCATCCCCCACTATTCGACCGGCGGTATTGCGGCCTACCCGTTCTTTCTGCTCTTCGGCGTGATTGCCGGGCTGGTCTCGGTTTTCTACTTTGCCCTCGATGACAGGATCAGGGCGCTGTTTGACGAAAAGCTGAAAATAACCAATGGTTTCGTGCGCATCATCCCGGTTTCGCTGGTGTTCGGGTTCATCCTTCTGAAATACTACCAGCTCTACGGCATCGGCTACAACACGATCAACGAGGTGCTGGCAAAATCGATCCCCCCTGCTGATGTCGCGGTGCTGCTGGTGCTTAAAATTCTTTTCGTTTCACTCTTCCTCAGGGCCGGCTCATACGGCGGCACCTTCGCCCCTTCGCTGAGCATCGGCGCGTTTCTGGGGTTTGTCTTCGCGTGGGCCGTCTCAGCCGCGACACAGGTCAGCCTGGACCCCGCGGCCTTCGCCCTGGTGGGCATGGGAGGGATTCTGGCGGGCATCGCGTCCGCGCCGCTTACCGCGATCATGATCGTGTTCGAAGTGACCAATGACTACACCTTTATTCTGCCCCTGATGCTGGTCTCGGTGATATCCTACCTGGTAACGCTCTACTACAACAAGGGGACCGTGTACAGCCTGGAGCTTCTCGATGAAGGCATTGACGTGAGCAAACGGGGGGAAGTCGACATACTGGGAAAAATACGCGTGAACAAGCTGATGCGCACCGATTACGAACAGGTGAATTACCGCATGCCGTTCAGAAAGCTGCTCGACATCGTGATGAACTCCCGTTACGGGGACGTCATTGTCGTGGATGACGAAGGGGGGCTTTCCGGCATCATTTCACTGCGCGACATCCGCCAGGCCATCGCGGACCACGACCTGGTCGACCTCCTGATCGCCCGCGACCTCATTCAGCCCGTGGTCCCGGTTTTCGAAAATGACCCGGTATCAAAAGCGATCCAGAACATCGAGGAGGGCGATCTTGAAATCATCCCCGTGGTCTCCCTTGAAAGCGGGAACAGGGTGCTCGGGATTCTCTCGCACACCGACATTACTGCCGCGTACCGCACCCTCCTCAGGGGATGGAAAACCAACCAGTTTCTCATTGACTATTCAGTCCATTTTAAGCATGACAGGAAAAACGGGAACCGCTGAACACCTGAACACCGATGAAACTCATAGTTGACAATATCATTCTCCGCCCTGATGAAGATGAAAGCTCCCTTGAAGGGACGCTTGCCCGCGCCCTGGGCCTCACCCCGCCCCCTGACTGGAGCATTGTCAGAAAATCACTCGACTCGCGGAACAAGCGCGGCATCCATTACCGGTACCGGCTCATGGTGAATGTCCCTGATGAACTGGGCAGGAATCTGCTGGGGAAGGACGGCATATCGCTGTTCACTGAGCCCGCGCCTGCGGCGGTGAAGGCAGTCCGGGCGCCCGCGTCGGTCGCCGTCATCGGTACCGGGCCCGCGGGCCTTTTCTGCGCCCTGCGCCTTGCCGGGGCCGGGGTTTCGGTCACGCTGTTCGAACGGGGTGCGCCGGTCGAAAAAAGGATGCGCGACATTGACGGCCTTGAAAAGGGCGGCGTGCTTGACTGCGAAAGCAATGTGCTCTTCGGCGAAGGGGGCGCGGGCACCTACTCTGACGGCAAGCTGACCACGAGAACATCCCGGCCCGAATCGCGCTGGTTTTTCACGCGCATGGTGGAAATGGGCGCCCCGCCCTCGATTCTTTACGAGGCAAAGCCCCACATCGGCACTGACCGGCTCGCCCTTGTGGTGAAAAACATCCGGCAATATCTTGAAAGCAGGGGAAGTTCGTTCCGGTTTGCCGCGCGCGTGGACGGGCTCATCATCAGGGACGGCCGCGTACTCGGGCTGACGTCATGCGGCGATGAGTTTGTGTCTGACCGGGTCGTGCTGGCCACCGGGCATTCGGCGCGCGACACCTACGCGGTGCTCGAAAAAAGCGGCGTCGCCCTCGCGCGCAAAGCGTTCGCCATGGGCGCGAGAATTGAACACCCCAGGGAAATCATTGACGACATCCAGTACGGCCGCCCGCCATTCAGGCGCGCGCTGCCCGCCGCGGAATATCTTCTCGCGTGCAAAGACCCTGACAGCGGCAGAGGGGTGTATTCGTTCTGCATGTGCCCCGGCGGAAGGGTCATCAACTCGTCATCAGAGCAGGGACGGCTCTGCACCAACGGCATGAGCTTTTCGGCGCGCGACCTTGCCTGGTCCAATGCCGCGGTCGTGGTCACGGTCACGCCTGAAGATTTCGGCGGCGCCGGGCCCCTGGCGGGCATAGAGCTCCAGAGACGGATCGAGGAAGGGGCCTTCCGCTGCGGGGGCGGGATGTTCCGCGCGCCGGCACAGAGGGTAACATCCTTTTTGACGCGCACCCCTGATGCGTCTCTGCCCGGGTCGACGTTCAGGCCCGGAGTACGCGCCTGCCTGGCGGACGACTACCTTCCTGACTGGATCACCGGGCCCCTCCGCTTCGCACTGAAAAACTTTGACCGAAAAATGAAAGGCTTCATCACCGAGCATGCCCTGCTGATCGGGGCCGAGACCAGGACCTCTTCACCGGTGCGCGTGCTCAGGGGCGATGACTTCCAGTCGGTTTCTCACCGCGGCCTGTACCCGGCCGGCGAGGGTTCCGGTTACGCGGGAGGGATCGTCAGCTCCGCAGTAGACGGGATCAGGGCCGCTGACGCCATCATTGACGACCTGAACTGCCGGTGACGCCTGATTAAACATCCCCCCGATTGAGCAGTCCCGGGCGGGAGATATTTATCTTGACTGAATCACGATGCTGCGCCATATCTATCCTCCATGGCAGACCCTATTCACGACATCGTGGTCAACAAAAAGGCCCGCTTCAACTATGAGATCCTCGACACCTTCGAGGCAGGCCTGGTGCTTCACGGGACCGAGGTCAAGTCGGTCAGGCTCAAAAAGGTCAGCATCCAGGAAGCGTACGCGACCATAAAGAACAATGAGGCGTTCATCATCGGGATGAATATCGCCCAGTACGATATGGGAAACCGGTTCAACCACGAGCCGCTCCGCGAGCGCAAGCTGCTGCTCCACCGCCAGGAGATCAAACGCCTCACGGGAAAACTCAAGGAAAAAGGCTACACCCTGATCCCGCTCAAGGTATATTTTAAAAACGGGAAGGTGAAAATTCTGCTCGGGCTCGGCCGCGGAAAGGCACAGTACGACAAGCGGAAAACAATACAGAAGCGCGACGCCGACCGTGAAATGCAGCGTGAACTCAAGAAGTACACGCGCTGAGCGTGAGAAAATTCTTGACAATATGCCCTGAATGGCTCAGGCATACACTAATTATTTATCCAGACAACAGGAGGATACATGTCAGAAGAACAGAAGACCCAGGAAGCCCCTCAGCAGGGGGAAGCTGCCGCAGCAGCCAAAACAAAAAAGGTGAACAGGCTCGGGCTGCAGGCGATCAATGATAAAATGAAAGAACTGGAAGAAAAAAACCAGGCCTCGTCCCGTTATTTCAAACACCTTCTACAGCGTAAAAAAGAGCTTGAGAACGTCTAATCCTTAACCAGGACCAGATATTCATACTTATACAGATCACTGATGAAAAGGCGGATAATTTCATGTTCGTCTTTTTCTGTTTTTGATGTCAGGATGAAATTGACCTTTTCGTCAAAAACAACGGGAAAAATATCAGTATAGTTCCCCCTTAAAACACGATAATTGAAATGCCGCGCCACTGCTTCAAGATGCGAAAAACGGATGGTGTACTCATCGTGCCCTTTAAGGGCGATCCTCTCAGGGTTCCCCGTAGGCGTTACGCCCAGGGACTCGCGGTATCGCTCGGGACCCTCGGTTTCGCAGCTGTGTTCGCTGAGATACACATAGGGCACGCCTGATGAACAGAGAAGCTCAACCGCCTTGACCGCGCCGAAGTTAAAATTAAACACTTCTCCCTTGAATGAAAGGCCATAGGTTCTGACCAGGCGCCGGATCTCACTCAGGTCGCCGTCGCATCCGTTGCCTAAAAGCATATCGGCAGTGAGGGCGCAGGCCGTGGGAAAATCCGCGATGTTTTCATTAAGCAGCACAAGGTCATACTGCTTCAAAAAATTCGAGTCTGCTCCGAGAAAATCCTGTTCATAGAAACAGGCCCCCCTGCCTCCGAGCAGGTCCTTCTGCTTCTGCAGTAGAAAAGGGGAGATGTCCAGCATCGATGCTGAAAGGCCCGGATTTTTGTCCAGGAAATCCCTCATTACAAACCCATACCCTCCCCCGACTTCAAGCACGGAGGAAACATCATGAAGGGGGACCAGTTCAGAGAGAAAATCGTAGAGCATGCAGCCGAAGCTCCCTCTCCGGGAGAGGATCTGACGCGCCGGCGACGTTTCAGGCTCAAGGGTGTTGCAAACGGTCAGCTCCCATCCGAGAGTGTCCATTTCATGGATATGAAAATCGGCAGTATTGTTTATAAGTACGGACCGGGGCATAGGTATATTCCTCTCCTGTGTCTCAGTATTCTGTTAAATCCGGTTAAATGATAATACCGCTGCCGCGAGCGGGCTTCTGATAATAAAACGTAAAGTAAACAAGCAAGACGATCAGGACGATAACCGCAGCAAGGAAACCGATCATCCTGATCTTCTCTTTCGTGGGAAGGAGCCTGAAATTCTGTATTTTATATTTATAATTATACAGCCCCTGAATAAAGGCTGTTTTGATTTTTTTCAGAGAAATGGTTCCGGAACCTGAAAACAAAGCGTCCAAGAACTTTCGCTTTTCGCTTTGAGCCGGGGTTCCGAGATCAAATGATGCGTCTTTAAACAGGGCGGGGTCATCGGGGTCTGCCATAAAAGAAAAACCGCACGTGCAGGTAACGCGGATTTTCCCTTTTTCCAGGGGAAACCTCAATTTTACGCCACACGATGGACACTTTTTAATAAGGTGCATGCCGGCTATTGAAGCTCTTTCAACTGCTTCATCATTTCTGGGATTTTGGAATAAATCTCATTGATTTCGGCTTCGGTTAATCCAACTGTTTCAAGGGCAACGCGGTTGAATTCATGATACAGGCCGTCGCTGCCCACGCCTATTCCGGCCATGAGGGCCAGGAGATTGGCAATATGGACCGTGGACACTTCAAAACGGAACTGTGCCGGCGCCTGGTCCGGCTGCGCATAAAACCGTACGATTGACTGTAAAACAGGCGGGAACTGCCATTTGACCAGTATTTTTTCACCGATTTCCTGGTGGTTGTATCCCATCACTTCCTTTTCTGCTATGGAGAAGGGGACCCCTTTTGACTGCACATAATCAAGGATCTCTTTATACACGGTTTTAATGTAAAGCGCGACAACGACTTTTCCCACATTGTGGATGATGCCGCCGGTAAAGACAACATCCGCCACGTCTTTTCTTTTTTTAAGCAGGGCTATGGCGTTTGCAATATTTGCCACCAGCAGGCCGTGGTTCCAGAGCACCCCCTTTTCAAGATCATAGCCGATTATCGCTTTATCGAGGACCGGTTTGGCTGCCACAACCATGACAATGTTCTTTACCTCTTTAAGGCCCAGGGTGACCAGGGCGCGGTCAATTGACGATATCTCCTTTCCCTTGCTGAAATACGCGGAGTTACTCAGCTTCAGGATATTTGCCGTCATTGCCTGGTCTTTCGATATGAGTTCAGCCACCTGCTTGAATGAGACCGAAGGGTCATTTACCATATTGATTATTTTACTGGCCACTTCAGGGATTGAAGGGAGCTGGTCTATATTGTTAATAATTGCATCTAATCTCTGTTTAATATTAATCTGCATGAGTATTCTCCAAATAAGGATTAAACCTTGTAATAGTATTTTTCATTACCCGATGCTTTTACCTTAAGCCTCCCGTCTTCCAGAAAAAAATCAATGACCCTCCCCGTATGGCCTCCTACGTCTTCTTCAAGAAGAGGTATTCCAAGTCTGGTCAGTATGGCTTTAGTCTCTTCAATATTTCTCTCCCCGATCTGTCCCAGGGCTATGTTTGAATCAAATTTAAACATTGAAGCGCCGCCGGCGATCTTGGCGGACATGAATTCCTTTTTCGCTCCGTTTTTCAGCAACTGATTGACCAGTAACGGTATCGCTGTTTCAGCATATTTCTCAGGATTCGTTCCCGCTGCCTGGTCGTTAGGTAGCAGAATATGAGCAAGCCCGCCGATCTTTTTCATCCTGTCATAGATACAGATACCAACACAGCTTCCCAAAATTGTCCGCAAAATTGTTGGTGACGATGAGATTTTAACCTGGGCTACTCCGACATTGATTAGGGTGTTATTCATGGTTGTATCTCTATTTTGATTTTTGAAAATAATAAAAATAATATATAGATTACAAAAACAGATTCAGGCGTGGATGTTCATGAATATCCATTTTTTTATTAAAAATTCAATTTTCCCTTTTGTCAAGAGCATTCAGGTCATTTTTATAAAAAAAACCTTTTTGCATGTCTATAATAAAAATCACCGCAGTTACCTGCTGCCTTGAATCACCTTGTTTGCCTCCTTGACGCAGGCAGCAAGGCTTTATACCTTGTAATAAAATGCTTGACTGGGCCCGGCGCTTCTGTTTCACTACTTTTTCTACATTGTAAGGGTCACTCTTATCTTACTGGAGCCTGCAAAACCGTATGATCCATATCGCGCAAAACATCTATTTCATTATTAAAAATTCGGGAAGGAACATCGCCAAAGCGCTGATTTCAAGTTTCGGCATTCTTTTCCTGATCTCATTCGTCGTCCTGTATCTCTCCTTTCGTGATTCGATTAAAAACTACGTTGAGACCAATCTCTTTGGAAAACTTGCCATTAATGAAATAAAAATATTTCCCCAAAAAACAAGTACTGACAGTTTCTTCGCGACCGCCTCAAGCGTGAACGCGAGCATAAGTCCGGAAACGGTCAAAAAGGTCAGAAAAATCCCCCAGCTTGATAAAACCTACAGCGTAATCAGGTTTGATTACGACACCCGGGTCAGAGGTGAACTCATGGGGCAGGGATCCAGGATCCACGTACCCGTTTTCGGGATGGACCGGTCGTTTTTTAAAGGCAAGGACCCATACTGGAAAAATTTCACGAATACTGAACCGCTGCCCATGATCGCTCCCCGCTTTGTTTTCGAACTGCTTAACAATTTCCTCGCTGCAATGGGGATGCCGGCAATGACACCGGACAAATTCCGGGGTTTTCCTCTCAGGCTGTATGTGTTTACCGAAGACCCCGATGGAAAAGAGATCCGCAATGTGACCGAGGGAGCGGCCCATTCTTTCACCGATGTCGTCAACCTCCCCGGGGTCATCATCCCCACTGACTACATTGTCAGGTTCTGCAAAAAACACGAGAAAGATTCGGGGACCTATAAAAAGGGTTATAAATACGTCATGCTGATTTCCACGGTTAAAGACGTGAAACGGCTTCCCGATGTTGCCGCGAAGCTGAAATCTCTGGGCCTTGCCGTTGAATCTCGTGATGACATAGCGGAGAAAACAAACCGGGTGCTCGAGATAATTGATGACTCGTCACTGGTCATAATCGGCATACTGCTCATTCTCACGGTAATTTCAATATTCAATTCATACCTGACCATTGTGTACACCCGTGCCCACCAGTTCTCGTTAAAACGGGTACTGGGCGTCTCCAAAATCCGTATAATCATGGGTTTCGTTTTTGAAGCGGCTGTGATCGGCGCCATATACGGAGGAGCGGGATACCTTGTGGGCAACTGGCTTCTTGACTACTTTATAAGCAATGTCGGGAAATGGGTCCCGGCCCTGCAGAGCCTTACGGTTGAAAAGGCAGGGACAGGGGTTCTCTTTCTCGCTCTGGCCCTTTCAGCCTCAATTTCATCGGTATCAGCGCTGATACCCGCGATATTCGCGTCAAACATCAATTTATTCAAGGCGATGAAAAAATAACCATGGCACCACAGGACAACACGCAACCGGTAATGAAGATTGAAAATGTCTCGGCATTTTTCGGCAAAAGGCGGATACTCAGCGACGTCTCTCTATCAGTACCTCAAAAAAGCATCATGGCCCTGACCGGAAAATCGGGTTCCGGGAAGAGCACCCTTCTGGGCATTATGTCAGGGCTGCTCAAACCCCAGCAGGGCCGGGTTCTTTACGGCGATGAAGACATTTTCAAATGGCTTGATTTCAAACGGTCTCGCTTTCGCAACAGCCATATCGGGTTTATCTTCCAGTTTTTCAATCTGCTGCCTGACATGACCGCTTACCAGAACATTCTCTATCCTTCAACGATGAAAATTTTTTCAAAGGACCGCAGGGATGAAGCCGAATACCTGATTCAGCACCTGGGCCTTCAGACGATCCGCAACCAGTATCCGTCAACACTGTCAGGCGGGGAGCTCCAGCGCGTGGCAATCGCCAGGGCGATCATAAACAAACCGAGGATCGTTCTGGCTGACGAACCGACCGGAAATCTCGACGAAACCACGGCAGCGGGAATTGTAGACCTGTTTTTCGAAATCAGTGAGCAGTATAATATTTCCTTTGTCATCGTCACCCATGACAGCCGCATTGTCAACCGCGCGGATTCACACTACCACATTGAAGGGGGAAGCCTCATCCGCGTTGAAAAGGCCAAAGCCGCTCAAGCTCAAAAGACACCGGAGAAGAAAAGAAAGGCTTACGTGAAAAAAAACGCCGCGACCGCCAAAAAGAGCACCAAGAAAAAATAGATGAAACACCGCCTTATACCGGAATTTCTTTTGCTCGTTGTTCTTTCATGCAGCTCCTCGCTGAGCCTGTCCCCGGTCACTCTCGGCAGTAAAATAAACCAGTCGGGCGCCGTAACCGATACCTCTCTGACATACTCCTTTACTGAGTATACCGGGAACGGCACGGTACGGGACCTGTTTAATCACCTGTACTTTCAGGGCGATGAAATTTTTTTCTCATTTGAAATCAACAGGACTGTTTCACCCGAACAGATCAGCGTACGGTTCTGCAACGCTGACGGCACCGCCTGTCTGCCCGCTGAGCGGGTCATGATTCTTGAAAAACGATCCCTGCTCTCCGGCAGCACTTCAGTCGTCTATGGCTTTTCCCTCGTGGGGTCAGTGCTCGAAGCGTTCAATCGCCGGGAACTGAAAAAACCCGCACCGGCTGACCGTTTCTGCTGCAGGGACATCCCCCTTGCAGTCTCAGTTGACGTTAATCATGAAGGCGGCAAAGCGGTGCGGAGAAGGGAAGGTTCTCTAAGAATAAACTACCGCTAAGAATTCGAATAGCTCAGGTAAAAAGTTCCGGAATTTTAATTTTTAACTGCTCAAGCTTTTCCATGAGCATCCTGAGGTCAGTCACATAAACATACCCCGAACACGAAAGCAGGACAAAATCGCCGTATTTCCCCTCTATCCCGAGATCAAAAGGAATCTTTATGATATTCTTATCGTAATCCTGAATCCACAGGCCCCCGGAATCCTGAAAAATATATGATGATCCGGTCAGTTCGATAGAGCGGAGGTCTTTGAATTTCCTGATCGTCTGTTTTGTTTTGCCGGCAAACCTGAAAAACAGGAGGTCCCAGTTTCCCGAGCCCCCGAAAATATAATAAACACCCCTGTCAGTAAGCGCGATCTTCGAGGATGAAGCGGAGATATTGGTCACCATCGTTTTCGCCGGGGAAAGCCCGACCGCGCTGATATAGTATGAACCCGCGCTTCCGGCAACGATGCCGAGAACGCCCTTAATCCCGTGAAGCCACACCTGGTAATATTTTTTGTAGGGAGGGCTGAACCGGTCGCTCACCAGAAGGCGCGGCTGGTCCTGGTCGAGTCCCTGCGAAAAAAGGCGGTGCCCTTTATAATAATACACCGTGCCGTTATTGATGAGCAAAGCCTTGATCCTGTCTCCCGTATCAGCCGCTGAAAGTTCCACTGAATCCGGGGAACCGGGGCCGTATACCCTGACCGCGGACCCGGCGCCCAGGGCGGTCCTTTTCTCATCCGAACAGGCAATAACCGCGTCCTGAAGCTGCACTGCATCAATCTTTTTCTCATCGGGATAGACGATATCCATGGAATCGCCGTTCCGGTAATACAGGCACGTGCCGCTCGTGGCAAGCCCGTCTGCGCCCAGGCGGACCAGCGAAATTTCGGAAAGCATTCCCCTGCCGATGTTTTCGTGCTTCGAACCGCCGTCGTTTCTGTATTCAATGATCGCGTCCTCAAGCGAAATATCACCCTGTCGTGAGCAGCCCGGCATGAAAAGAAAAAAGCCCAGCAGCAGCGTCCCTGCAGTGCGGATCATTTCTTTCTTCTCCTGAACTGTATTTTTTCAATGGCCTTGTTCACGTAGTCCCCGCCATAGAGCTCTATCAAACGGGTCGCGGCAGTTGATTTGGCCTTGAGGCTGAATTTTGACGTGGAAATATAGATACCGGACTTGCATTTCTCCTCGTTTATCTTTCGATAAAAATCGAGGATCTGGCCTTCGGTAATCTCCCTGGTGGTCCGGTTGAAAAATATCAGCAAAGGGGGATCATTGATGCGCTTGATATTGTAGGCGCGGTACTGATATTCATTGGGCGACTGTTTTTCCTTGGCGATGATATTATATTGAAGCCCGGTAATTATTTCGGATATAAGCGGCTGCAGCTCTTCGAGCGAAGACTGAAAAAGGCTCATCATGTGCTTGTTATCAAGAATTTCACGGTAAGAATCAAGCTTGATCTTCACGCTTCTGAAATCGGGGTTTTCAGCGGCAAGTTTTTCCCAGTGGTGGATGGCCTCGTCAATTTTATTCTCCTGCTCGTATGCCTCTGCCAGGAGGTAACGGTACGCGTGGGATTCCTCATCATTTTTCTGAAGATAGTTCAGCCCTTTTTCCAGCTCCTCGATCACAATATCAAAGTCTTCATTGACATAATGAATTTCCCCGATGTTATACAGGCTCTTGACAAAAAAATGCCGGTCCTTCTGGGCCAGTTCAAACATCTTGATCGCATTGTCATAATCTTTTTTCATTTTAAAAATCAGGCCGAGATAGAAGTGGGCCTCAACATTGTCACCCGCCGAACTGAGCGACTTTAAAAGGTACTGCTCAGCTTTTTCATAATCGGAAATCTGGAAGCATGATATACCCAGGGGCAGATAGCAGTCCTGCAAATTGGGATCAAGAAGAACCGCCTTGGTGAGGTATTCCCTGACCTTTTTATAGTCCTTCTGGCGGTACAGCGCGTGCCCCAGCCGGTGGTTCGCTTTCAGATCATCAGAATTAAACGAGAGGATGACTTTATATTCCTCGACCTCTTTCTGCCAGCTCTTGGTTTCGCCATAGAGGAAGGCGAGCTGATAATGTATGTCCAGTTCCTTGATGTGTTTGCTGTATTCGGGGATTGACAGGATACTGTTCAGCTCCGAAATCGCCATGAGGTACTGCTTCTGCTTGATCAGGATCTGGGCCCTGAGATACCGTGCCGGCGCATAGTCTTTCTTCTTGTCAAGGATGGCTTTAATAATGTCGCTCGCCTTTGCCAGGTCCCCGATGGTGAGCAGTTCTTCGGCCTTCCTGATTTTTGAAGGGTACTGCATTGTTTTCACGATAAAAAAAACCGTGACTGCAACGAAGAGAAAGAAAAATATTAGCAGGTATTTTATCATTTTCTGCAGCTTGCTGTCTGGCGACAGCGAATTTAACAAAAATCAAACTGCTGTTATTTCAGCCGGGTTTCTGCATAACGGCTTCAGCAGATTTTCTGTATACTATTGCCGGTAAAGGCAAATAGTCAACAATTTATTTTTTTGAAAAAATAATACCAATGAACGTTTAACTGAATTTCATGATTGACAAAAATCGCTTACCCGTTTCATTTTTAAGCCTGTTTTTCACCAAAAACCGGCGAGGAGAGCCCCATGGCACGCATTGGCATTATTCTCGGAAGCGATTCAGACCTTCCTAAAATTCAAGGCTGTTTTGAAACTCTTGACCAGTTCGGGGTTGATTACGAAATTGTAATTTCTTCCGCCCACAGGACCCCGGAAAAAACCCGGCAGTGGACTTCCACCGCCGAAGAAAGGGGTATCAAAGTCATAATCGCAGCAGCAGGAGGCGCGGCCCATCTCCCGGGCGTAGTCGCCTCCCATACGACCCTGCCCGTTATCGGAATACCGGTTGAGAGCGCCATAGCCGGGGGCATAGACTCGCTCCTTTCAATCGTGCAGATGCCTTCTGGAATCCCGGTCGCGGCCATGGCCGCGGGAAAAGCGGGCGGGGCCAATGCCGCGCTTTTCGCGGTGAGCATTTTGTCCCTGTCCGAGCCCGCATTAAAGGAAAAGCTTGCCGCATTCAGAAAAAACAACGCGGAAAAAATCGAGAAGAAAAACGACATCCTGGCCTCTCTCGGCTATAAGGAATACATCAAAGCGCTGAAATGACCGCTTAACGAGGAAACCATGATAGAACACGCCATCCACATACCCGAAGAACGCGTCGTGATCCTCGATTTCGGATCACAGTACACCCAGCTCATCGCCCGCAGAGTGCGCGAGATGAACGTGTATGCCGAAATTGTTCCCTATTTTCATCCCCTGAAGGACATCATTCAGGAGCGCCCCGGAGCGATCATCCTTTCCGGGGGGCCCTCTTCACTGTATGAAAAAAACGCGCCGCGGATCCCTGACGATATCTTCAACCTCGGCATTCCGGTGCTCGGGATCTGTTACGGCCTGTACCTGGTGGTCAATGCGTTCAAAGGCACGAGCGAAGCGGCAAAATCGAAAGAATACGGCAGGGCCCTGATCAATATCGAGGCGAAATCACCTCTGTTCACCGGCCTTAAAAAGAAAGAGCAGGTGTGGATGAGCCACGGGGACAAAGTCGTTTCCCCGCCTAAAGGGTTTTCCGTGCTCGCCGCCTCTGAAAATGCCGAAATCGCCGCCATCGGAAACGACGACAAAAAAATTTACGGCGTGCAGTTCCACCCCGAAGTGTACCACACGATCAACGGAGGCCGGGTGCTGCACAACTTTCTGTTCAAAATCTGCGGCCTCAAACCGACCTGGACCATGAAATCCTTCATTGAAACTTCGGTCGAAGCGATCAAGGCGGAAGTCGGCAGCGGCACCGTTCTCCTGGGGCTTTCCGGCGGGGTCGATTCCTCGGTCACCGCGGTATTGCTGCAGCGGGCGCTCGGCGACCGGCTGTACTGCGTGTTCGTGGACAATGGCGTGCTGAGAAAAGATGAAGCGGGAAAGGTGATCGAACGTTTCAAAAAGCACATGAAACTGAACCTGATCCACGTGAATGCGTCGAAACGTTTCCTGGACAAGCTAAAAGGGGTCGAGGAGCCTGAAAAGAAGCGCAGGATCATCGGAAGGGAATTCATCGCGGTCTTCATGGAAGAAGCAAAAAAAATCGGGCGCTTTGATTTTCTGGCACAGGGGACCCTGTATCCGGACGTTATCGAGTCCGTGTCCACCAAAGGGCCCAGCGACACCATAAAAAGCCACCACAACCGGGTGCCCGAAGTGCTTAAACTGATCAAATCGGGCAAGGTCATCGAGCCCTTGAAGGAGCTGTTCAAGGACGAAGTCCGCCTTCTGGGAAAGGAGCTGGGCATGCCCGACGAACTGGTTTACCGTCATCCCTTTCCCGGCCCCGGCCTCGCGATCAGGATCATCGGCGAAGTCACCCCGCAGAGGATACGCATCCTTCAGGAAGCGGATGACATCCTTATCAAAGAAATAAGGAACGCCGGCCTGTATGACAGCCTGTGGCAGGTCTTCGCGGTATTTCTGCCGGTCCGCTCTGTGGGTGTCATGGGAGACAAGCGCACGTATGAAAACGTTATCGCGCTCAGGGGCGTTACCTCGGTTGACGCCATGACCGCAGACTGGGCCTATCTGCCCGAGAATGTGCTTAGAAAGATTTCAAACAGGATTATCAATGAAGTAAAAGGCGTGAACCGCGTGGTTTATGACATTTCGTCAAAACCGCCCAGCACCATTGAGTGGGAATAGATCAGACGATCTCGATCTGATGCTCTTCCAGTTCATCGAACAGGGAACTCAGTTCGAGGACCTGGGAAATCCTTTCAGGGAGCTTGGTCAGCTTCAGCTTTCTTCTTTTTGACCTGAGAAGTTTTGAGAGCTTCAGCAGAACCGAAATACCGGAAGAATCAAGATAATTGACCTTCGAAAAATCAAGGACGATGTCCTTGGGTGTTTTATTGGCAAGGGCAATAATCCATTCATCAAACCTTTTGATCGTGGTTATTTCAAGGTCCCCGTCAATGGTGATAATTAAAATCTTTTCAAGGTCTGTAATTTCAAAATTATTCGGGTCGATCATAACGCAACCTTAACGACATTTCCAGTATTGGAACAACTATACAAAACACCAAGTATTTTTCAAGTACAAATTCACTGATCCCAAATCCTATTATAGAATAATTCCTTCTTTTTTAAGAATAACTATTTTTGTCTCAACTCCGGAGGAATAATTCCCGTATCCTCCCCGTTCAGGAACCACGCGATGGCAGGGGACCAGTATTGGAAAAACATTTTTTGCCATGGTGTTCCCCACAAAACGCGCTCCGCGGGGAATTCCCGCCATAAAAGAAAGTTTCCGGTAAGAAACCGTTTTTCCGGGCGGGACGTTCAGCAGTTCCCGGTAAACCCGTATCTCCTTATCAGAAAAAGGGCTGAAATCGAAGGAAAGCCCTGACTCCATAAACCCGTCGATCAACGGCCTGGTTCCGGAAAAAATGTCATCGAGAAAAGCGGCAGCGAGTTTCAGCTGGAGATTTTTTTTGACCAGCGCTTTATTTCCTGAAGCCGGCCCTTCCTGCCCGTAAAATAAGCAGAACTTCAGGCTCGCCTCATCAGCAGCCAGGAGTATCGTGCCCAGGGGCGAAGAATATTCATAAACATCCATTCGGGGATCATTAAGAAGCTCAGTGTAGAAATCAGGCTTGAGCATGGTCATCCAGGATCTTCAGCGCCATGATCTTGTCCTGACCGAGCTGCGCGACCAGATCTTCAGTTGTATTGAACCGCCTCTCGGGCCTCAGGCGGGCGACGAAATCCACGGTTATGACCGAATCGTAGATATCCTCGGCGAAATCAAAAATATTCACCTCAATGGTTTTTTTGTCCGCGTTAAACGTCGGGTTCATGCCGATGTTAAGCATCCCCCCTTTCTTTATGCCGCTGTTCAGGGTCACCACCACCGCGTATGAGCCGTCCGCAGGCAGTATCTTGTCCGGGTCAAGGGGGTCGATATTCGCGGTGGGAAATCCGAGCGTGCTTCCGCCCCTTCCCGCGCCCCTGACCACGGTCCCGGACAGGCTGTATCTCCTTCCCAGAAGCCTCTCGACCATGGGCAGGTCCCCTTCTTCAATCAGGGAACGCAGCCAGGTGGACGAGATCGGCCGCGAGTCGAGCATCTCCTCGTCAACGCGGGTCAGGCCGATGCCGGTCTCGGCGCACAGGCCCGCAAGAAAGTCAATCGTGCCCTCACGGTTTTTACCGAAGGCGTGGTCATAGCCGATCACGAGCTCCCGGGTGTCGATCCTGGTCAGAAGGATGTCGTTGTAAAAGTCCTTTGCCGACATATTCGCCATTTCCCTGGTGAAGTGAAGCAGGATGATATTGTCTATGCCGAGGTTGAAAATGGCGTTTACCTTTTCGTCCGAGGTGGTGATTACTTTAATGGGGATGTCGGGATACAGCACCTTTCTCGGGTGGGACGAAAACGTTATAACGACCGCGTCCCCCGATTTTTTTTTTGCCACTTCCTTGAGCCGGGAGAATATTTTTCTGTGCCCCAGGTGAACGCCGTCAAAATTGCCGATGGTCACCACCGGGTTCCTGAAAAGGTTCTTGTTATCAGGAATATTATGGTAAATCTTCATTGTAACTGACCCTGAATTTCCAGCGCCTCGAGTATGACCAGCGCCGCCATTGCCTCGATCACCGGGATGATCCTGGGCACGATGCACGGGTCGTGCCGCCCCTTGATCACAATGGTCCTGTCTGCACCTTCCGTGTCAATAGTTTTCTGTTCCCGCGAAATGGAAGGGGTCGGCTTTACCGCAGCGTGCAGGATGATGTCCTGGCCCGTTGATATGCCGCCCAGGATACCGCCGGCATTGTTGGTCAGGAAGTTGCCGTCCTGCATCAGGTCATTATTTTCGCTTCCCTTCATTCGTGCCGCTGAGAAGCCGGCACCGATTTCGACTCCCTTGACCGCGCCGATTGAAAACAGCGCCATGCCCAGGCGCGCGTCAAGCTTGTAGAAAACAGGGTCACCGAGCCCGGCAGGGGCATTTTTAACGATGAGCGTAACGATCCCGCCGATCGAATTTCCTTCTTTTCTTGCCGCGACAATCGCTTTTTCCATGTCAGCGGCCCGTTCGGGATCAGCCGCGCGCACCGGGTTCCGTTCAATAAAGGAAAAATCGACCCTGCCGCCGGCTATGCCGCCGATCTCGCGGGCAAAGGCCCTGATCTCGATCCCCTTTTCGGCAAGGATCTTTTTCGCGACCGCGCCCGCGGCAACCCTGCCCACGGTTTCGCGGCCTGAAGACCTTCCGCCGCCGCGGTGGTCCCTGGTCCCGTATTTTTTCCAGAAGGTGAAATCAGCGTGCCCCGGGCGGAACACATTTTTGAGAGAGTCATATTTCGACGAGTCCTGGTCCCGGTTGTACACGACCATGCAGATCGGGGTGCCGGTCGTTTTGCCTTCAAACACGCCCGAAAGTATTTCAACGCGGTCCGATTCGTTCCGCGGCGTGGTCACCCTGCTCTGGCCCGGGCGGCGGCGGTCAAGCTCGGCCTGGATGTCCGCCGCGCTGAGTTCGATCCCGGGCCTGATCCCGTCGAGCACGGCGCCCACCGCGGCGCCGTGGCTTTCACCGAAAGTCGTGGTGCGGATAATATGGCCGAAGGTGCTGGGAGAGCTCATCTTCAGCATGAAAAAGGCGGCAAGCTCCTCGGCGAGAACTTCATGCGCGCTGTCCTGGTTCTGGTCGGTCACGGTAAAGTTCAGGTCAGCGACCCGTTCAATGGCTTCGTATATTTTTTCATTTCGTTCGCAGTTGCGGCGGTATCCGTCCTCACCTTCGAGAAACGGCGGGATCCCGGTGCTCACGATCCTCTCCCACAGGAGTTCATCAGCGGCTTTGAGCAGCACGACACAGGAGTTTTCGCACAGCGCCCGGCGAAGCTGCGGGTTCAGCATGGTGGCCCCTCCGGTGGAAATCAGGCACCAGTTCCGCGACGCGAGGTCAAGCACGGCCCGTTTTTCCAGTTCACGAAAAGCATCTTCTCCCTCTGCCCGGTAAATTTCCCTGCAGGTCATTTTTGCGCCCCTGAAAGACGCGTACAGGTGTTCAATATGGTGATCGGTCTCAATAAAGGGGATGTTCAGGAGTTCAGCGAGCCTGACTCCAAGAGTGCTTTTTCCTGTTCCCTTCGGGCCTGTTAGTATTATTCTCATGGTTATTTTCCAGCCGATGAATGACACTGATATACATGGATTCAGGGAGCACAAGAAAAAAATAATTTCACAACACTAAGGATATTCTCCAGCCCCGGTATTCATCCTTAATGAAGATATGAGCTGTTTTTTAAGAGTTTTTCCTGGTTTACCACAACGAGCTTTCCCCGGTACATATTTTCTGTGAACGTATAATCAAAAATAATGCCGAATTTGGCCTCCAGGTCTTCAGAAACAGCCAGATACAGGCCGGGAGAGACTCTTCCGCCCGGTAAACTCGGAAAATCCCGGAATTGCGAGAACAGGCCGGGATAAACATTGATCTGTAAAATTTCACGATAGTTGATATTCATGACAATCGAGACAAGCAGTGAATTGTATTTATCCAAAAAAATCCCTCCGGTGTAAGCGTACGTGCTGGTCGCCTTTCCGGTTTTAAAATCCTTCATTTTTATCGCCTTTGACCTGACCCCGGCGCCAAATGAAAGAGCGTATCCCTGTTCAAACTTATAGGATATTCCGAGCACAAAGTTCAGGCCCCAGTAATAAAAAAATGCCAGTTTCTGTTTTCATTGAACGGTAAAAGCCATTTCAATGAAAAGTACTGGCCGTTGTTTTCAAGATGCCACTTATCGCCGATAAAAACCGGCTGCATTGACCAGTCAGCGAGGTTCATTTTTTTGGCAAAAAAACGGCGTACCTTTTCAGAGGTGAACAGCAGCACGCCGGCAAGATCAAAAATGTATATGTCCGCCACCGCGTCCGTGCTGTAACCCGTGCGGTAGTTGTTCTCAACAATTTCATTGGTGAAATGATAGGTCATATACGCGAGAAAAGCGAAAACCGTCGGATCTGAATATCCCTGCAGGCTGAAATAATCACACAGATATGTGTAGGTCACCCCGCCCCCGATCAGGTGGAGCTGGTAATTGGGCCACCACCGCGCGTCTTCGCTGAAAGTGAGGGGAAACACTTCTTCCATGATAAATTCTTCGGTCCCGTATACCCGTATCGCCCTGCCCGGGTTCCCCAGGTTCATAAAAACATTTTTACTCGCAGGCCCATAGGGAATTTTAAAGAGGTCCCGTTCCTCTCCCTCCCTGCACTGCAGAATGTCATATCCAGCATTGAATATCAAAGTCAACGGATTGTAAAGATATTCCGATCCATACTGTTTTCCGGTGTAAAAATAACGTTTTTCAGCCTGTACAGGAAGGCATATCATGATAAAAAAAGCCGAGACCAGGAGCCATTTATTCATTAAAATTTTATATAATCCTTATAATAATTTGCTCAAATATCGGGTATATTAAAAAAATTTTCAATTAAAAACAGATGACGTATGGATTTTATTTCTATAAATAATCTTAATTCATCCGGCAATCTCTTCAACATCTGTTACACCTCACCATATAGCATCCAGAGAGGCCGCCACAGACTTTATATATTAAGAATTCAGCCGGTTAAAAGGTTCTTGACATTGTGATAATTCAGCCATGTCTTTTTATCTCAATAAACCAAATATCGGCAACAGGGCAGGTTGCATGACACTTATCGAAAAAATCACATCCAGCAAAAAATCTTATGTCCTTGCCGTTATTGTTCTCATGCTTGCGATTGTCGTGACGCGCGCGGCCTTTATCACGGCGGACCCGCCCCCTGATCTGAGCATCTCAGGCGCGCTGTATTCCGATGAGGGATTCAAAACGTTCGCTGCCAGGAACAGGGCCCTTTACGGCTCATGGAAATGGACCCCTCTTGACGGCTATGACGGATGGGTCAGCAAAAGCCCCCTGTCACAATATACCTATGCGGGGCTGTTCAGCCTCCTGGGAACGGGAATTGCCCCGATCAGGATGGTTTCTCTCCTGTATTCATTCGCCGCCGCAATAATCTTTTTCTTTTTTCTCAAAAAACAGTATGGAAACGAAACAGCCCTGTGGGGGCTTGCCCTGTACGGGTTGAACTATTTCAATACAATGTTCGGCAGAATGGGTTTTTATGAAGTCCATATCATTTTTTATTTCATGCTTGCGGTCTTTTCTTTCTCATTAATGGCAGGCTCAAAAAAGGCGCGGTTAAAAATCGCGTATTTTATGCTGTTCGCAGCAGCAATAACCGCGTCATGGTATATCAAGCGCTCAATAGTCATCGTTGCTTTCGCATCGGCTCCGGCTTTCCTGCTTTACCTGTTAAACCGCTCAGGGGTCAATAAAAAGGCGCAGCAGCGTATTTTCATGCTGTTCATCCTGGCTGCGGGGATGATTTACCTGGTCGCGGTGCACTGCCCTCCTGCCGCCGCATTCCTTAAAACCATCACCCGGATTCAGGTCGGCGGAACGACCCTCGGAAAATACTTTTCTTTCAGGTCTTTTGATCCCATATACACCGCTCTGGGCAGAGGGCTGTACCTGGAAGTGATTTTTCTGCAGCCGCTGACCTTTTTCGGGGCTGCCCTGTATTCACTGTACGCTTTCTTCCGCTATTTCAGGGACGAGGCCCCGTTTGACGCGGATGTCATCTTCGCCTCGTGGTTTATTTTCGGGTTCCTGATCCTGAGCGCGATGGCATACCACCCGGCGCGCTATTACCTCATCATCACGCCTCCCCTGTTTGTCATGGCAATACAGGCGCTCCGGGCACTGCCGCGGCTTGCCGATTTTCTCAAGCGGCCCCTGCCCCCGGCCTACTCGCTGAGCCTTAACGCGGTCAAGGTCCTTTTTGTCTTATACGCTGTTGTTGTCATCGCAGTGCAGCTGGTCCCGTTCCAGGCGCGCAGGTCAGTGATCCACTCGCTGTACCCGTACCTGTCCCGGGGGCAGATATCACCGCTCATCCCATACGCGGCAGCAGTACTGGTTTTCCTGTGCCTTGTGGTCAGCGCGATCGTCCTGAACAGGAAAAAACTGTATCAGCTTCTCGGCAGGGAAAAAGCCGGCTTCGCTCTCATGAGCATCATCCTTGTCTTCCATCTCGCGCAATACGGCGGATGGGTCCTGTTCCATAAATCAGAAACCGTGCAGCTGTCACAGCGGCTCGGTCGTTCACTCCCGGAAAACGCCATCATAGCCGGGAGCTGGTCAGCGCAGCTGGTCATCGAAAACAGGCTCAGAGCCCTGATACTTCAGGACAAATCAAAATACAACCACAACGTTATGAATAAACTGCTAAGAAACTCCCCCATCCCGGTCGTCTCACCTTCAGTGCCGGGAGGCCTGGCCCCTGAAAAAGACATCCCCCTTTACCTTGCCGTGTGCCCGGATGTCGTTTTTGAAAAAAGAATCGCCGCCCGGTACGCCCGTTACATAAAACCGTCACGCTGCATTGACAGCGCCTCTCTGGGATACTTTACCATCAAGGTTTACCGCATCAAGTGATATATTGTGATGTTAGAACAGCGGCGTATTTTAATTTCTAAAACCATAAGAGTTGCACTGAGGATGGCCAGTGGGAACCGGTAAAAACATTTTTATTCTGATAAAGGCAGTTGTAGATTTTTATCATCTTCACGATAATGTTTTCTGTTAACCAGATGTGAATCAAACCGGAAATAATCCCAGGGCAAAAATTATTTTTCGATCTGTCTTATTAAATCCCTGTTCATTTTTTCCAGAAGTGCGAATGACATCCGCTCCAGCCGACAGAAAACCCGAACGGCGATGACACCGTATAACATACTAAGTGTTTTAAAAATCACAAGGGGCTTCTGATTCCTCTTAAGTGCGGGTTGCATACTTTGGTGTATATTGTCGTTGTCGAAATATTTTTATGGCCCAGAAGCTCCTGAATGTGCCTGAGCGAAATCCCGTTCTCAAGAAGGTGCGTGGCAAATGAATGCCGCAGGTCATGAGGTGTTGCTGCTTTGGCAATGCCCGCCCGTTTCAGCGCCGTCTCAAGCACCTTCTGTACTGTCCGCCCGGAAAGAGGATGCTGCCGTCCTTGCCGGTCTTTTCCTGATGCCACAAAAAGATACTCGGCCGACGATTTCCCAACCATGAACCGTTTCACTTCAGCGGCAATCTTCGCAGAAAAAATAGTGATACGGTCTTTTTTTCCTTTTCCCTGTTTTACGTGAATGACCAGATTCACAAGGTCAATGTCCCTGACGCGAAGGCTCAACAGCTCAGACAGCCTGAGGCCTGATGAATACATCAGCGCAATCATTGTTCGGTGTTTCAGATTATTGATCGAATCAAGAAGCCTTTGAATCTCTTCGCGGGTTAAAATTACCGGAAGGTGCTTAGATGACCTTAATCCGCTCATAAAACTAAAATCGATTTTTTTCTTTAAAATAATGCTGAAATAAAAATTAAGTGAAAAGCGGTATAGCCGTATGGTAGGTCCAGAGGCCTTTTTCACGTTAACCAGATATTTGAAAAAATCAAATATATCGATTTCATTTAAATCATCCGCATTTTTCTCTTTTCGCTCACAACTCCACTGGTTTACCAGTTTCAACGTACCGAGATAAATTTTTATGGTCCGCGGCGAATATTTTTTCAGTTTCAAACAATCTTCAAATTCATGATAATGACCCGGGAGGCCATCCTGAACAGGAATTATAGTATGTGATACCGGATGAAAATTTTCAGAGGGTTGCGTAAAATATTCTTTTTCAATGATTGTAAAAGCATATCGAGAGACGGACAGTTTGAGTGTAAAATAATTTCTTATCGAAATAAAATCTTCATAATTTATTACATCCCGGTATTGTTTAAAAAAATCTAATATATCGTCATTCGAAATATATTTTGGATCTTTTTTATACGCGTATGTCTGCAATAATAAATCGAGCATTCTTTTATTACTTGATTAAATTTTTAATCCCCGTTCATATGTATATACGAATAAGAAGCTCGCTTATTAAAAAATTTTTTGAATTATTTTAAAATTAATTGCTTAATTATTTTTGTATTCGCTTTTTTTCGGCTTAAAATGCATTTTTTTCAATTCAGACAGTAATAGTTATCGGAAATTTTTTCGCCCCTTTTTTCTTCTGCAAATATTTTTACTAAAAATAAATTTTATATATTATCTTCATTATGAAGAAAATTACGATAAAAAAATATTGACACTGTATCAATATTTAGATACATTGAATTATGAATAATAAAGATTATATAGCATACATTGGTAAGTTTTTTACTATTGAATGGTATTTTGATGAAAATGGGAAAAGCCAGTCATTTGAATACTATGAAGGATTATCAGATCTTCAAAAACGAAAATTATTAGTTTTATTCAAACGTATTGGTGATTTTGGAAAGATCCATGATAAAACTAAATTTAATTTTGAAGGTGATAGTATATTCGCATTTAAACCTCAACCGGACAGATTTTTATCTTTTTTTGTTAAAGATAAAAAAATCATAATAGCAAACGGATTTCATAAGAAAACTCAAAAATTACCATCTAATGAAAAAGAAAGAGCTATAAAATATAAAAACGATTATTTAAAAAGAATTGCAAAAGGAACATACTATGGAAAATAAAAAAGAAAAATCATTAACTACATTTGATAAATTCATGCAAGACCCGAAACAAAAAGAGAAATTCGATAAGGAATATAGTAAATTTTTAGTTAAAGAATTTCTTCTTGAAGCAATGAATGAAAATCATATTTCAGTAAGAAAACTGGCTGAAGAATCCGGAATATCTACAAGTATAATTCAGAATATAAAATCTGAAAAAGCTACCAACGTTACATTTAGTACATTAAATTCCTTGATGACTGCATTGGGATATAGAGTAGTAATTGAAAAAATTGACAAACCAAAAGTGAAGGCAAAAGGAAAAAGATAATATATTTTCATGTCAGGGGGCGAAAAAACTTCCGATAACAAAGCGTAAAACGCTGCGCTCCCTGGCGGTCGCTTGGCCTTGTGTGTTCATAAAATTATTGCAACATGAATTTTAAGTTTTAAAAAAATAAAATAGAAGCATAAAAAATGGCACACCGCTTCGCTGCGTCGTTTACGCAAAACGTTAAACGAAATTTGACACGCCCGGCCCGAGTAATA
>ERZ795057.263-NODE-263-length-55958-cov-24.183765_pt1 | contig 55958 bp, 52 predicted proteins | sample MGYA00375141_ERZ795057 | MGnify/ENA primary metagenome ERZ795057 (study PRJEB30186, sample SAMN05720163) | activated sludge metagenome | isolation source: Anaerobic digester | place: Hong Kong | collected 2015-01-26 ...
GGAGAGATGCCGGAGTGGTCGAACGGGGCGGTCTCGAAAACCGTTGTCCTGCTTTGCGGGACCCAGGGTTCGAATCCCTGTCTCTCCGCCAAAAGAATTAAGTCCCGCCGTAGGGCGGGATTTTTTATTGCCCATACCCGAGCCAAACTCCGTTTGAGCGAGAGGTGTGGGCAATAAAAAAACGGTTGTTTACAACCGGCTTAATTCTTTTGAAGCCTCCCCCTTGGGATCACCGAAGGTAATCCCTCACAAATCCCCGAGCCAAACTTTGTTTGAGCGAGAGGTGTGGGCAATAAAATAACCGACAGCAATAGCCATCGGTTATTATTGTATATAAGGAAGTTTTATAGTTGCAACTCGTACAACCTTGAGTAAACACCATTCAATGCAAGCAACTCATCATGCTTACCTCGTTCAATAATTTCTCCCTCCTGAAGTACGCAGATTAAATCGGCATTCTTAACTGTGGATAGTCGGTGAGCAATTACAAGCGATGTACGGTTCTTCATCAAATTTTCAATGGCCTCCTGCACCAAACGTTCCGATTCGGTATCGAGGGCAGAGGTTGCCTCATCGAGAATCATAATGGGAGGATTCTTCAGTATTGCACGGGCAATACTAAGCCTTTGACGCTGTCCGCCCGAGAGTTTACTGCCCCTGTCGCCAATATTCGAGTGGTAACCATTTGGCGTAGCCATAATGAAGTCGTGTGCATTGGCAATTTTAGCCGCAGTAATCACATCCTCCTCGGTGGTCTTATCGATACCAAATGCGATGTTATTATAAAAGGTATCGTTAAAAAGAATCGGCTCCTGATTAACGTTCCCCATTATGCTTCGCAAACCATGAAGGGTGTAGTTCTTCAAATTTACCCCATCAATTAGAATTTCGCCATGTTCCACATCGAAAAAACGGGGTAACAAATCAACGAACGTACTTTTTCCAGAACCCGACTGACCAACAAGAGCAACGGTTTGGCCTTTCTTTATTGTTAAATTCACATTCTTAAGAACGTTCTCGTTACCATAGCTAAAGCTAACATTCTTGTACTCAATTGCCGATGTAAAATCCTTTATTTCAATGGCTCCGGCGCTATTTTTAATCTTATTTTCAGCATGAAGCAGCGAATCAATCCTATCGGCCGAGGCCATTCCCTTCAGCACGTTGAAATACGCACTTGAGAACGATTTTGCCGGGTTAATAATCATGTAGAAAATAGCAACATAGCCAATTAGCCCTTCGGGCGAAAGGCTGCCATTTCCCTGAAAAACCAAACGCCCACCGAACCACAAAACCAACACGATTACGATAGTTCCCAAAAATTCGCTGAGCGGGGTTGCCAAATCGCGGCGGCGCCACATCTTGGTCATAAGTTGAGTGTAGAATGAGTTAACACTCTGAAAACGCTCAGTCATTTTGCCTTCGGCATTAAACGCTTTAATAATTCTAAGGCCACCTAAAGTTTCCTCAATTATTGAAAGAAGCGTCCCCATTTTCCTTTGGCCCTTGAAGGAAGTTTTACGTAAAGTTTTTCCTACCCTACCAATCAGTCCGCCAGTAAAAGGAAGTAGTAGCAACACGAAAAGGGTAAGTTTGGGGCTCATCACAATGAGGGCAGTAAGATGAACAATAATTAATACTGGATCCTTAAAAAACATCTCGAGAGAACGAATAATTGAAACCTCAATTTCGCTCACATCGTTGGTCATTTTACTAATAATATCGCCCTTCTTCTCCTCGGAGTAAAAACCAAGGGGCAACTGCAGAACCTTTGCATACAATGCATTTCGAATATCCTTAACCACTCCGTTTCTAATTGGGGCAATGTACCAGAGGGCGAAGTATGTAAAAAGGTTCTTGAAAAAAGAAGTTAGCAGTACAAAACCAATTACTACAAGCAGGGCTGAAGCACGGCCATACTGTACAATAAACTGGCTAATAAAAAAGTAGAAGTAATCAACAAGGTAGGAAAGAAAATCCTTCAAACCATCCTGAGCAACGCTATACTCGGGTTTAACCTCAACCAGCGGTGCGGTTCCAAAGAGCAGACCAAGAAAAGGTATTATCATTGTGAGGGAAAAGAGCGAGAAAATTGCACCCAACACGTTGCACATAATACTTGAAAAAGCCTTCCACTTGTAGGGGAAAAGGAACCTGAAAATTTTATAAAATTTCTTCATGAAGAGGATTCGTAAGGGTAATGTTATGTTTTATTTCTTCTAAATGCCTGTATAGTTGAATGGTGAAATATTCTTGAGCTCGTTTTTAACGTTTGCCGGTACATCGAGGCGATCGATGAATTCGTGCAAGTCGTCGCGAGTTACAGGTTTGTTGGTACGGGTAAGCCCTTTCAGCATTTCGTAAGGATTAGCATACCCTTCCCTGCGAAGGATGGTTTGTATTCCCTCAGAAATTACAATCCAGTTCCTTTCCAGCTCAGCCTGAATTGCCGGCAAATTTATTACCAGCTTATCCAGCCCTTTCATAATCGATTTGAATGCAAGAATGGTATGCGCAAAGGGAACCCCAATATTTCGCAAAACAGTGCTATCGGTTAGGTCGCGCTGCAGGCGCGAGATGGGAAGCTTAGCAGAAAGATGCTCGTAAAGTGCATTGGCTACCCCAAGGTTGCCCTCGGCGTTCTCAAAATCGATAGGGTTAACCTTGTGCGGCATGGCCGATGAGCCAACCTCACCCTCCTTAATTTTTTGCTTGAAGTAATCCATGGAAATGTAGGTCCACACATCACGGCAGAAATCGATAAGGATGGTGTTGATTCGTTTGAAGTTATCGAAGGTAGCAGCCAGATTGTCGTAATGCTCAATTTGGGTTGTAGTTTGGGAGCGTTCCAAGCCTAAGGTTTTATTCACGAAGTTGTTTGCAAACTCAACCCAATCGATACTGGGAAACGCAGCAACGTGAGCGTTGAAGTTACCTGTGGCTCCGCCAAATTTGGCCGAAACAGGAACATCGCGCAGCAGGTTTACCTGCTTCTCTATTCGTTCAACAAAAACCATAATCTCCTTCCCTAGCCTTGTTGGTGAAGCGGGTTGACCGTGCGTACGGGCTAGCATGGGAATATTTGCCCACTGCTGTGCTAAAACTTTCAAATTTTCAGTTAAGCTATCGAGCAGCGGATAGTAAACCTCGTGACCTGCATCGCGGAGCATGTAGGGGAAGGCTGTATTGTTTATATCCTGCGAGGTAAGGCCAAAATGGATGAACTCTTTAAAATCGGCGAGGCCCATTTGGTCGAACTTCTCTTTAATGAAGTATTCTACCGCTTTTACATCGTGGTTGGTAGTTCTTTCAATCTCCTTAACACGAGCAGCATCGTCAACGGTGAATTTACGGTAAAGCTTCCGAAGGCTTTCAAACGAATCGGTTGGGAATGAATTTAGCTGTGGTAGCGGAATTTGCTGAAGAGCAATAAAGTACTCAACCTCCACCAAAACCCTATACCTTATTAGTGCGTACTCGGAAAAGTAAATATCAAGCTCGCTGAGCTTACCTCTGTATCGCCCATCGATTGGCGAAATGGCGGTTAAATCGGATAGGTTCATGCTGGTTCGTAAAAAATTTGTTCACAAAGGTAACAATTGAAAAACAATTCGAAGAACCTTATATTGTGCGGATATATTTTTTTATTCATTTTTCAAGGAATAGTTTGATTATGGCAGCTACAAATTCTTTACCAAATTTCAAATTTCTATATTTGCCAAAAAAACTGCATGAACAATCCGCAATTCACAGTAGTAGTCCCTGTTTACAATCGTCCCGATGAGGTTGATGAGCTTCTCCTAAGCCTTACTGAGCAAACAGTAACCAACTTTGAAGTTGTGGTAGTTGAGGATGGTTCGGCTCAACCCTGTGAAGAAATTGTAAAGCGGTACTCGGAAAAACTCAATATTAAATACTTCTTCAAGCCCAACAGTGGGCCAGGAACAACTCGTAACTATGGAGCGGAACGCTCACAGGGAGAATACCTGATATTCTTTGATTCCGACTGTATCATTCCCCCAAACTACTTCGAGGTTGTAACCAAAGAAGTAGTGGAAAACCCTGTTGATGCATTTGGTGGCCCCGACAGGGCACATGAATCGTTCACTCCCGTTCAAAAAGCCATTAACTACTCCATGACATCGTTTTTCACAACCGGAGGTATTAGAGGTGGCAAAAAGAAGATGGACAAGTTCTACCCACGAAGCTTCAACATGGGAATCGCGTCAGAAGTTTTCAAAAAAATTGGCGGATTCTCCGCCATGCGTTTCGGGGAGGATGTGGATTTAAGCCTACGAATTGTTGAGCACGGCTTCTCAACACGGCTTTTCACCGAAGCATACGTTTACCATAAACGGCGCACCGATTTCAAGAAGTTTTTTAAGCAGGTACATAACTCAGGAATAGCTCGCATAAACCTCTACCTTCTTCACAGAAACTCACTAAAGTTAGTCCATGCGCTACCCTCAGCGTTCGTTATAGCAATGCTACTTTGCGTTGCAGCGGCTCCATTTTTCCCATTCGCACTGGCAGTGCCAGTGCTTTATAGTGCAATTGTGTTTGTCGATTCGCTGCTGCTGAATAAAAGTGTTAAAGTGGCCCTTCTGAGCGTGCCCGCAGCATGGGTTCAACTGTTCGGTTACGGATTGGGCTTTCTCCGTTCGGCATGGAAAAGATTGGTGCTTCGCAGGGGAGAGTTTAAGGCTTTCGAGAAAAATTTTTACAAGTAATTTTTAATTGTTAATAACCCTTCCTATTTCTCCCAAAATCTAACTTCAAACCACTAAAAATAGCACATTCGTTTTATTAACAATTGTTAATATCAAGTGTTGATACTTAGTGAATTAAATAGGCAAAAAAAATTTGCAGGGTTTGTTAGTTCCATTTACTTTTGTTCTACCAGGTGAGAGATAAAAGGTTGCTCCCAAAGGTAAGGAAAGGTATCAATTTACTTAGTTGTAATTTTTTCCAATCGTACGAATCGCAAGATTTGCTTACCCGAAGAGCCGAAGTCCAAATCGAAAAGGAGCTTGCTCCCAACGAGGAGGTCAGAACCAACCAAAACGCCTAGCGTTCTAATTGGAAATGAGTCGGAAGCAGCAGCACGAAGGGAACCTCGGTTTCCTACAGGGAAGCTGAAATCCCCAAATGGTTCTCCGGAACCAAAGTAAGGGTTTGCCAAAGTGAGAGGAAACACTCCACCAAAGCGGCATAATTCGGAAAGGAAGTTACTCCGCGAGGAAAGAACACCTGAAAGGTTAAGCAGCTTAGGAATAATAACCGCACTAAGGTCTTCGCAAAAAACGACACTTCGTCCCGGAAGTTTTGCCCTCGGGCAAAAAGAACGGACAACTCAACATTCGCAACTTAGCTGGGGCGAGTGGAGAGCCACGGGCTACCGAGCCACACCGCAAGGTAGAGCAGTAGCCAACCAAAATAACGGTAACCTGGCGCAAAAGGAAATGCAAATTTCCCGGAGTGAATGGGAATCAGTCGTAACAGATTGGTTCCCATTACTGTTTTAAATGGGTTATGAAAAAATCATTGATTTAAAAAGATAGAACGCAGATTTTACTGATGAAACTGATATACACAGATTCTTCTTACCACAATACCTGCCAGTAGGCAAGGACACATAAGGCACAACAGGAAGTGGGAAGACCAAAGATGGAAGAGGAGTTAAAGCAGGATAAGCGAATCCGCCTGATTTCGGGTAGGTTGATTGATTGCTTTTGCTGGAAAAATTATTCCTTATAGCCAAAAAGTTTCTTCTCCTTAATGGTTTTGGAAACGTACTTGGGCACCATTTTTTCCCAACTCCTATCGTTCGATTGAAGTAAGCGGAGCACTTCGTGCGGTGTAATGTGAAGCCATTTTGTTTTGGCTTGACGTAAATTTCGGATTTTTCTATTTTCAACCAGAAAATCGAAAATGTGCTTTACGTCTGCTTCCAGCTCCACATCGTCAACCAGAACAATTTTACCAGTTGACCTATCGAGCGCTGGATAAATGTAGAAACGTGTGTTATCGGGGAACATTCGACCCATGGCCTCGAGAATTCCACCGCGAAGGTTCTGGTAGTACTTCTTCTCCATCACCTTCCGGAACGTGGGTACACCTAATATTACTCTTAAATTCAAAAGTTTGAAACGGTTAAAGTAGTCAACAAGCTTATAGAACTCCTGGAAATTTGAAACCAGTACGTTCTGACCCATCCCGTTGAGCAGGTCAACCCTGTCGAGAAAATCGCGCTCGTTCAGCTCGCCTTCCTCCAACAGGTTATTGAGGGTAATTTCGCATATCTGCAAAGTAGTATGCGGCGAAAAGTTTTTATCCTCCTTGAAAAGCGAGTACGAGGTTTTCAGGATATCAAATCCAACATAGGTAATTGGGCGGAAACGCCCACGAAGCACCAGCGCATTCTTCTTGTAAAGAAAATCCGATGGTTGATGAACATTCCCGTACCTGTCGAACATTACGGCGGGAGTCATCCCGTTTTTCACCAGCTGAACGCAAAGCAGGCGATTGTCCACATACTCCAAATCGGGACCGGTCATTCGAGCCATGGTAATTTCAACCCGGTCGGTGTCCAGATTATCGAGTAGCGATTGCAAAAAAATATTCGGCCTATCGTGGTAGTAGAAACAAGCGTAAATAAGATTTATACCAAGTATTCCAAGGGTTTGCTGCTGTAATAAACCATCATTCTCCTTAAGCCGAACATGAATTACAACCTCGTTGGGTTGCCGCTGATTTGAAAGTTCAAACTTTACTCCGAGCCAGCCCTGCCCTTGGTTATTTTTCTTGTAGTTCAGCGTTTCAACGGTATTTGCGAAGGCAAAAAATCGGATGCCCGATTCACGCTTCTGGTCGAGAACATTCAGCAGTTCGTTGTACTCACCGTGAAGCATTTGTTCTAACCGTGGCAGACTCACGTATCGTCCGCTTTCGCCTTGATTGTAAAGATGATCGCTGAAAGTTTTGTCGTAAGCCGAGATAGTTTTGGCAATAGTTCCCGATGCACCACCAACCTGAAAAAAGTAACGGGCAACCTCCTGCCCTCCCCCAATTTCAGCAATAGTTCCGTACTTACTCCTATCGAGGTTCAGAAGCAACGCCTTGCGTTTTGTGCTATAAATTTCTCGGCTCATTTACAACTTTACTGAAAAATAAATATATGATAATTATATAGTTAAACAAAATTTTTCCATTCATGTTGAGCTATAACCCCAAAAAGTAGTCTTGATACAACCTAAAAAACGAGAAGGCATCCTCAACCGTTGAGCTATCAGCTGATTCAATTGGTTTTACTCCCACGTGGTCCCACACAAACCTGGTGCTATCGGTAACGTAGCCAAAACCATCGTTAAAAACGTAGCAGGCAAAATTGTTGCGGGCTGAAAAGATGTTGCGGGAAAATGGGTACCTCCTGGTATCGATGTTTAGCTGTGATAGCAATGTTACCGCCAAATCAAACTGTGAAGCAGTTTTTTCAACGCGGCCTGTTGTATCCACCACACCACCAATCCAGAGCATAGGAATTCGGAATTTCTCATACGAGTATATTGGATTATTGCCCGGCAAACGATGGCCATGGTCGGCCACCAGAATAAACAGCGTGCTATCGTACCAATCGCGGGTTTTAGCCTCATCGAAAAAACGACCCAAACAGCTGTCGGCGTAGAATACTGAGCTAAAATATTGCTCCTCCTCGGTTCTATTGGAAAATTTTTGACTTGTTGGAATTTCGAAAGGCTCATGGCTACTTAGCGTGAAGAAAAACTTGAAGAAGGGTGCCTTCGCAGAATCCAAATCGGTGAGGAGGCGAGTAAAGACGTGCTCATCGTGAACGCCCCACTTTGAGTTACGATACGATTTTGGGAAATCGTCCTGGGTAACCAGCTTTCTGAATTTTGCTGAGTACAAATATGAGCGAATATTAGCAAAATCGGGATCGCCACCGTAGTAAAAAGTTGTGCTGTAACCTATAGAATCGAACGCCTCACTTATGGTTGAAAGTTTTGCCGATTTTAGCGGGAACTTTATGATGGACTGGGTTGACTGTGCCGGGAACCCGCTGAGAACCGACACAATTCCCTTGTCGCTCCTGTCGCCTGAGGCGAAAATATTCGTAAAAAGAAGTCCCTCACGGGTTAGCCTGTTGAAATTTGGCGTAACGCCTGCCATTCCTCCTAACGGCTCAATAAGCTTTGAACCAAAACTTTCGAGAAGAATAATAACTACGTTTGGTTTTTCAGATTTAAGAATTTTGTGGCTATTCCCCTGGCTTTCAAACTTTGCAGACCGCCATACTTGCGCCTCTTCTGTAGAAACCCGATTTGGGTACTGGCGGTACATATCGGCCGACTTCGAAAGGCCATACATTAAATTCCATATTCCATTCAAGGCGGCGTGGTTGGCAAAGATATTCTGACTAAAGTAAACTTTACCCGGGTTCATTGGAGCAATGCCAAAGCCTCCCCGAACCGGAATAATCATTGTTGCAGTTAGAAACAGCAAAATTGGAACCATCCACCATTTTCCCTGTTCAATTTGGTACTTTTTGGAAAATGCGAATTTCAGTAGTAGTTTATAGGAAATGAATACTACTGAACCAGCCAGCAACAGTAACAGAACCATTAACCAAACTTTAACTGAAGCCATAGCTTCACCGGGAGTTTTAAGGTAAAGTAACGGAGTTCCATCAATTCGGAAGCCCCAGTTGCGGTAAAGTTCCAAATCGGCTACAAGAATTCCGGTGAACAAAATCAACAGAACCAAGCTGAAGTAGCTAAAAATTTTCCTCAAAACCTTTTCACCAGCAAAGAAAAGAATACTTAATAAAAGTCCTACTACGCCGAGTATATAGCCGGTTAACGATAAGTCCATCCAAACACCTCGAACGGATAAACCAATCCATTCACCGAATGATAACTCCATGGTTTGATGAAACTGGTAAATCAAAAAAAGGAAACGAAAAAGGAAAAAATACAGGAGCCAAAAAGCCCCGTACTTTATAAAGAATAGAATTCTACTAAGCATATTATTTATTGGGAATTGCAAGCTAATCTTTAAAAATGTCTTTAACCTCTTCGAGGTTGCCATCAACTTTTGCTGGTTCTAACCCCAAAATATGTGCTATTATTGGGTAAAGGTTAATGTTCATGAATGCAGGCTGAACGTGATTCTTCTTGAAAGCAGGTCCCTTAGCATAAAATATCCCTCGCATATCGGGTAGCATGTTATCGTATCCATGAGCACCACCGCGGTAGCTGTCGGGGTAGGAAGAAACGCCAAGACTATAACCCAAATCTGCCTCAATAACAATATCATGAACACGAGGATTTTTCCCATAATGGTATCGTTCGGGAATTTCATTTCGTTCCCAAACCTTCAGGTTTGGGATGCTTTTCAGCTTCTGCAGCGCAATTTCCCGAAACTCCTCCTTTGGTTGTAGGGTTAACACGGGGCTTCCTCCGTTTACCATACTAAACCAGTTAGCATCGACATATTCATCGAGTTTTATGTACTTTTCAGATGAAATATCGGCCATGCCATGGTCGGAAACAATCAATAAGTTAACCTTATCGGCAATGGGAAGCTCGTCAATTCTATTTACAAGAACGCCAACCAAGCTATCGAGCTGCTCAACCAAAGCCAAAGTTTTTGAACCCAGAGGTCCATCCTCGTGACTAGTCCAATCGGGTTCCTGAAAGTAGAAAGCAACCAAATGTGGACGTTCCTCTTCGGGTAAACTTAGCCACTGAATTACGGTATCGATTCTAGCTTCGAAGGGAACTCTGCGGTTGTACCTTCGCCAGAACGAAGGGTAACGGCCACCAATGGGCGCCTCAGAACCAACCCAGAAGTAAGTCCCAGCCTTCAATCCCTGCTTCTCAGCAGTTAGCCATATTGGTTCACCTCCGTAAAAAGCTGCATTCTCAACAGCATTCCTATCGCCCAGTGAGTAGTAGCCTAAAGTTGAGTCGTAGAACTTATTGTTTACAATTCCATGGTTATCTGGATGTAATCCGGTTGCCATGCTGTAGTGATTTGGGAAAGTTTTTGAGGGGAAGCAAGGAATTAACCCCTCGGCCCGAACACCCGCCTTTGCAATGGCGTTAAGGTTTGGAGTATTGGCATGCTGGTAGTAATCCCATCGGAAAGCATCCATCGATAGCATAACGACGTAAGTATCGGGTTCTGGTTGCTTGCTTGATTTGCAGCTTGAAAACCCAAAAGTAACTACAGATACAATTACTAAAGCAATGAATTTTATAAATCTTAGGCTCTTCATTTTTGGATATTTTTTTATCAAAAACTTTATACAAAAAGAAACAAAGTTAGAAAAAAGAATTACAACTGTTGAACTAATTCTATGTACCCATCAACGTTGAATTTGCGTTTGCAACCATTATAGTTCATATAACGAATTTTCCCGAAAATCGGTCGCTCGTTCCAAGCCCTGTCGTGAATACCGCCAATGCTCCAGGCAACACCGGCGTAGCCGTTAGGATCGCGGCCATCGAGGCTGTACTTATCGTTTAAAAGAATTGCATGCTGCATGGCAATATCGGGGTTTGCTGTCCACTCAAGAATTTTTTTGGCCCAATACATTCGCATATAACCGTGCATTTTCCCAGTTTTAACCATTTGCAGCTGGGCTGCATTCCACAGGGGGTCGTGTGTTTTTGCGCGTTCTAACTCATCGAGCGAGTAGGTAAATTCGCGTTCATCGTTCCAGTGTTTCTGGAGAGTTTCCTTTGCCCAGCTATGAATTCCTTCAATGCTATCGTAGTTTGGGTTGTAGAAACAAAAATTATCGGAAAGCTCACGCCGAACAATCAGCTCCTCCAGAAATGCCGATTTATCCGCTTCAGGTGCCGGAAATTTCGAAACTTCAATGGCAATTCGCTGGGCTGAAATATGGCCAAAATGCAGGTAAGGCGATAAATCGGACTGCCCCTCAACCAATGGATTATTCCTGTTTTCAGAGTAGCCCTTCAGCCTTTCGTTCAAAAATTTTTTGAACTGAATTCCTGCAGCAGCTTCTCCAGGGTGTATCCATTCAACCGGTTTTACTGAGGAATCGGGGGCTAGCCAGTTAAGAATATCATTCCACTTTACAGGTTCAGCCTGGATTTTTTTTGCCATTTCTGGCAACTCGGGGAAATTGGTTAGGTACTTTGGAAGAAGTTTCGAAATTTTTGGACGAAGTGTATAAGCTCCGAATTCCAATTTATTGGAAGCAACTCTGCAGGGAACAATATTATGGGTATCAACCTGAAAATGTGAAATTTCAATTGAGCTAGTAACCTGTTCGAACCAGTTTCTTTTAACTCGCAATGGGTCAAAATCCGACACCAAAACAGAGGCATCAACCTGCTTTAGGAAGTCAACAACAGAAACATCAGGATTTCCTTTAATAACATGAAAAGCAATGCCGAGTGCTTTAGCTTTTATCTCAACCTCCTCGAGCCCTTTGAGCAAGAAAAAGTAGTGGCGCAGGTTGGCTGCGCCAAATGCAGGAGCAAGGGCAAAAACGATGTGTAGCGGCGCTCCTTTACTGTTTGCCAAATGAGCAGCAAAAAGTAAGGCCCAGTTGTCGGACATTCGCATATCGCGCGACATCCAGTAAACAACCGGGCCGTTTTTCTCTGTTCCTTGCTTCAGTTGAAAAACTCGGGAGTTATCAACCATTATTAAATCAACGCTTTATTTTTCAGGATTTCTTCAGAGCGCATAATAATGTCAACATACTGGGAGCGTCGGTATGCAAACGGATCCTTCATGTATTTACGGGATAATTTCCCTTTGAATTCGTCAATAGATTTGTAGCCTTTGGAATCCATCCACTTTTCAATTTCCGAAAGAATTATAGGTATTTGCCCTACTCCATTCTGATACAAGGTACTCACAACCTGAAAGGTTGAAGCCCCGGCAAGGATGGTTTTTATGGCATCGGTTCCGTTAATGATTCCGCCAGCACTTGAAATATCGGAATGTATGTTACCGTATAGTAACCCGGCAAAACGAATGGCCAAACGCACATCGTAGCTATTGCTTAGGATTATACTTTGCTCAAGCTGCTCCTTCTCAATATCAATATCGGGCTGGAACATTTTGTTGAACAGAACAAACCCGTTTATTTTTTCCAAATCCATTCGGTTAATAACCGAAAGCGGGTTGGTGTAGAACGAACTCAGCTTAACAGCAATAGGAATTTTCACGTAGCTTCGAACCGACTTCAGCGTATCAATCTGTTTCTGGATAATATCTGAGCCTGTCATTTCAAAATCGCGGGGAGTGGTAAAGAAGTTTAGCTCAAGGGCATCAACTCCTGTTTCCTCAATCTGCTTTGCCCAGTCAATCCAAGTGTCATCGTGCATTGCGTTTAAACTGGCAATGAGCGGAATGGATAAGTTCGATTTCGCCTTTTTGAGCCTAAGTAGGTACTCCTTGGGGCCAGCATGCTTAAGTGAAGGGAAAAGGCGAGTCATTTCAGCGTTACGTTCCTCGTACTCCTCAAGAGCACTCATGAGTTCCAGCTCCTCAAGCTGAATTTGCTCCTCAAAGAGCGACTTGAAAACAATTGCACCGGCACCAGCATCCTCAAGTTCCTTCACCTTATCGGGATCGCTTGAGAGCGAGGAGGCACCAACAACCAGCGGACTGTTTAGCTCGAGCCCCAGGTAGGTAGTCTTCAGATTAGCCATAGTAGTATAGTTTTGGGTTAATATTATTTTTGTTGACTGTACGCGTTGAGCAAATCCATAACCAAATCGTTGTGGTTTTTTTCCCATTTGTGGTCGGTAAAGTTTTGCCCGTTAAATGCTATTACAAGATTTTTATCGGGTGCAATGTAAACGTACTGATCACCGTAACCTGCAGCGTAAACCAAGGGATTGCCGTCGGGTTGAGTTGTTACCCACCAGTGAAGCCCGTACATTACCTCGCCAGCATCAATCATAGGTTTGGTAGATTCTTCAATCCATGCTTCCGATACAATTTGTTGGTCCATCCAATATCCCCTATTCAGGATTAAAATTCCTAGCCTTGCCATATCCCTTGTGTTCAAAGAAATTCCTCCCCATGCTGGCGCACCATTCCCCGGGTAACGATCCCAGTGAAAACTTGAAATCCCAATTTTATTCAGTAGCTCCATCCTAACAAAATCCTCGAAGTTTTTCCCGCTTGATCGGGAGATTATCTCCTTAATTACCTCGGAGCAACCGCTGTTGTAAATAAAATTTTCCCCAGGGATGGTATCTAAAGGAAGACCAAGTATAACCTCGTACCATTTATTTGGATTTTGGCTCAATTCAATGAGCGAATTTCCAGCGTAGCTGTAGTGGGTTGTCCACTCATCCCACCTTAAACCAGTGGTTTGGTCGAGCAAATTCCTGATTGTTATTGTTTTTTTGAGAGTATCCTTTTCGAAAATTTCATTCAGTTCAGGGAAAAAAGTGTAAACCGGAATATCGATACCATTAACAAACCCTTTGTCGATGCAAATTCCCATTGCAAGCGAGGTAACGCTTTTTGTAACTGAGCTAATGGCATGAAGCGTTGAGGCCTGGGTAAAACCGTAGTAACGTTCAAAGTAAATTTTTGACCCGTTATAGATAAGTATGCTCGATATTTTTCCATACTTATTGCTACGCAGGTCGCTATCGATCTTGGCAAGGGTATTCGAATTTATTGAAAAAGTGAATGATGATTTGTAGGTATTTGAATCTAAATAGGCTGGTTTTATGAGAAGAAAAATTGTAAGAACAAACAAAAATTTCAACCAGAAACCCCTGTACTTAGCATTAATACTCGATACTTGTGGAATTTGTTGCATTTTAAATGAATGGATTAATCAACAAATTTTATATATAAACTTTGCTGAGTGTTAGTTTGTTCAAAATTGTTTCAATTTTGTTTAATATTTACATGCTGGCAAAAACATTCTTAGTCCGAATCAATGTTTCCTCAACTACTGCTCTGGGGCATCCAATGTTCATTCGCTGAAAACCCTCACCCTCAACACCAAATATTTCGCCCGCATTGAAACCAACACCAGCTTCATGAACTAACTTTTCGTTCAACTCCTTTACGCTTAAACCGAAATTTCTGAAATCGAGCCATAAAAGGTAGGTTCCTTCGGGTTCAACTAATTTTACCTGAGGGATATTTTCTTCGAGAAATTTTTGAGTGAATTCAACTGAATCCCAAAGGTACTCGAGCAGCTGCTCTAACCACACTTCGCCTTGGGGCGTGTACGCTGCTTTGAGTGCCTCGTAACCGAAAACATTCCCATGGTTGGTTCCGTTCATGTTTAGCTGCTGGTTGTACCTTTTAAGGAACTTCTCATTCTTAATTACAACGTACGCCGTGGTTAGTCCCGCAATATTGAAAGTTTTGCTTGCCGAGCAAAAAGTTACGGTTCGGCTTGCAATTTCATCGGAAAGGGTTGCAATGGAGATGTGTTTGTTAGGTTTGAAAACCAAATCGGCATGAATTTCATCGGAAATTAAAATTACATTATACTTTATACAGAGTGAAGCAATTTTCTCAAGTTCCTGCCTCTCCCAAACCCTTCCAACCGGATTGTGCGGATTGCAAAGAATAAACATTTTCACTCCCAATGCCAGCTGCTTTTCTAAATGGTCAAAATCAATCTCATACCTATGCCCATTAATTTTCAGAGGATTTGTAAGCAATTCGCGGTTATTTTGCCGAACGGCATAAAAGAATGGATGGTAAACCGGAGTTTGTATCAGAATTTTATCGTTTGGTTCGGTAAAGGCTTGCACGGCATGATTCAGCCCTGCAACAATTCCCGGACAGAATGAAATCCATCTTTTTTCAATTTCCCACTCAAAACGTTTTTTTAGCCACCACTTAATTGATTCCTTGAATTCATCGTCAATAATTGTGTAGCCAAAAATTGGATGCTCAAGCCGCATTTTCATTCGTTCAACAATGAAAGGTGGCGTTTCGAAATCCATATCAGCAACCCACATGGGAATCACATCGCTCCTCCCAAAAATGGCATTTCTCATATCAAACTTAACAGCTGACGTTCCGCTTCGGTCTATCGGTTTTGAAAAATTATATTTCATTATCAGGTAATTACAAAATTTGTAATTGTAAAATTACTTTTTTTACGCCGATTTTTGGATTGAAAACAGAAAAGGTTTCAAGTTATTTTACAAAAACATTTGGTTACCTTTGTTTATCAAAAGTGCAAGAGTATGCTGAGTAAAAACGTAATAAAAAAAATTACTTCGCTCCATAATAAAAAATTTCGTAAGGAGTTAGGACTCTTCATCGCCGAAGGCGATAAGCTTGTGACCGATTTACTTACAGTACAAATGGAGGTTGAATCGATTTTTTATACCGATAGTTGGCAACTTCCTTCGCAAAACCTTCAGGTTGAATTGAATGAAGTAAGCGAGCCTGAGATGAAAAAAATAAGTGCGCTTACAACTCCCAGCTCAGTTCTTGCTGTTGTGAAAATTCCAATAAGATTGCTGGAAAATCTGGATTTGAAATCAGAGTTGATAATTGCTTTGGATGATATTCAGGATCCGGGAAACCTGGGAACAATTATCCGGTTGGCCGATTGGTTTGGAATTCGGAATATTGTTTGCTCAATTGGAACTGTTGATGTTTACTCACCCAAAGTTGTTCAGGCAACCATGGGAGCCATTGCAAGAGTGAATGTTCACTACGCAGAATTACAGGATTTTCTTGGAAAAATTGATTGTAACAAAGTTCCTGTTTACGGAACCTTTATGGATGGAGAAAATTTGTATAAAACCGAAATTCAGCCGAACGGTGTGATTGTAATGGGAAATGAGGGCAAGGGAATTTCCCAGGAAGTTGAGAAACTAGTAACAAAAAGAGTTGCCATTCCAAGCTACCCGGGAAATACAGAAACCAGCGAATCGTTGAATGTTGCCATGGCTACGGCCATTATTTGCGCCGAGTTCAGACGCAGAATTACAGATTAATACTCAACTTCGCAGCAACTGCCTCGGCGCAGCGTTCACCATCAACTGCTGAGGAAACAATTCCGCCAGCGTATCCGGCTCCTTCACCGCAAGGGTAAAGTCCGGCAACTTTTATGTGTTCGAGCGTTTCGAAGTTTCTCGGAATTCTAACAGGAGACGATGTGCGCGATTCAACTCCAAGAATTTGCGCTTCGTTGGTTAAGAATCCTCTCATTTTCTTATCGAATTCCACAAAACCCTTCTGCAATCGCTGCGAAATGCCTTTGGGAAGCCACTCATCCATTCGCGATGAAATTGTTCCCGGATGGTACGAGCATTCTGGAAGAGAGTTTGAGAATTTTCCGTTAACAAAATCGGTTAATCTTTGGGCTGGGGAGATTACACCATTCTTAGCAATGCTGTACGCCAACTTTTCAATATCGCTCTGAAATTCAAGCCCGGCAAGCGGACCAAATTTTTTATACTCCTCAAAATCCTGCTGCTGAATTTCAACTACAATTCCAGAATTTGCCCACTTCGAATTTCTCGCCGATGGCGACATTCCGTTCACAACAACCTCATTGCTGGCCGATGATGCGGGAACAATAAATCCGCCGGGACACATGCAGAACGAGTAAACTCCACGCCCGTCAACCTGTTGAACAAGGCTGTACGATGCTGCCGGAAGAAATTCTCCACGAGAAGTTCCGTGGTACTGAATTTTATCAATCAATTCCTGCGGATGCTCAACCCGAACTCCCAGCGCAAATGGTTTCGATTCAATATCGATTCCCTGCGAGTGCAGCATTCGGTAAACATCGCGGGCGGAGTGACCGGTTGCAAGAATTACGGCTTTGCCGTAAAGTTTCTCTCCACCCGATAATCGAACTCCGGAAGCAATTCCGTTATTCAGTAAAATTTCCTCAACCCGACTATCAAAGTGGAATTCTCCTCCATGCTCCTCAATGGTTTTCCGAATTGAAGAGATTACCCGTGGCAGAATATTGGTACCGATGTGCGGATGAGCTTCGTATAGAATTTCATCCTGCGCTCCATGATTGTGAAGAATGTGAAGGATTCGGTTTATGTCGCCACGTTTTCGAGAACGGGTGTAAAGTTTGCCATCGGAGAAAGTTCCGGCACCGCCCTCACCGAATGCGTAGTTCGAATCGGGATTCAGCTCATCGTTACGATTTAAACTGGCAATATCGCGCTTGCGTGAGCTAACATCCTTGCCACGTTCAACAATAATTGGTTTTATCCCAAACTCGAGCAATCGTAGCGAGGCGAATAATCCTGCCGGACCTGAGCCAACAACAATTACATTGTTTTTATCTTTTACTTGCTTGTATGAAAATGAAGGAGAATCGGTTTCAAGTTTTTCGTCTTTGAGAAAAACTTTCAGCCCAATGTTTACTTTTATGGCTCCGCGCCGAGCATCGATTGATTTTCGGGTAATAAGAATTGAAACGCCTTCGGAACTTTTTACACCCAACTTTTGCAGCGCAATCGACTTAACCTTTTCCTTATCGGCAGCCTGTTGCGGAGTAACAACAAGATTTAAATCTTTAGGCATAATTACTCGAAATGGAATGCAATAACAATAACCTGCGACTGCATGCCACGAATGGCGTTCATGTAAATTTCGCCGCCCTCGTCGGACTTTTCTCTTGCCAAAACATTCAGGAATCCTGATGAGAATTTTATTTCGGGCGAGAATTTAAAGTAGGTTAGGAAGAAATCGCAGCCAACCCCAAATTCGTAGTAGAAATCGCCTTTTGTAAGGCGAAGGTAAACCCCCTCCTCGATGTTCAGCTTCTTGTAGGCAGCCATATCAATCCGGAAATTTGCTCCAGCCACAACGTATGGGCGAGCATTGGTTTTGCGTACAGCGCTATACTTAAACGTTAATGGAGTTTCAATGAACGACGACTCCATTTTCATCATGGTGTTCAGCGTGCCGTCGTAGTTGTAAAATGACAGGTTTCTTTGGCCAAAGGCCAAACCGGGCATGAAGCGAAGATGCAGGGTTGGTAAAATTCGCAAATCGGAAACAACATTTACGTTGAAACCGGGAATCAGATTGCTAATATCCGCAAAAAGCCGGTCGGTATTCTCATCGAAATTATTGTTGGTATTTACCCTGAAATCCATAAAGTTGGCTCCCAGCGAGAAGCCAAAACGCAGCACCTTATCGTAATCGTAGGTTGGATCGTTCAGCACCTGTGGCGGCTTGTATTGTGCCAACGCTAATCCGTGATAAACAACTATTATCGTGAGTGTTGTAAAGAATCTCCTTGCTGAAATCATGCCCAAAGATAAACATTTCATAAACTTAGAGAACGTGGATGCTACTCTTTTATTTTGTTCAGACCTCTAAGCATTATACTATCCTCTTTTTTCTTGTAAAGCTGAATGTCGATAACTATAAAATCCTTAAAAACATCGCTAACACCCTCAACTTCGTCCATTCTATTGACAATAGCCTTTATATAAAAAAAACTATCAATTAATACATTGTCGGGCTGTTTTGCCAACTTCCCATCAACAAAGAACACCATATCCTGAGGATTGTAAATAAGCTCGGTCTGTTTCGAAATAATTTGTTCCAGCGTTGTGAATTCAATTTGTTTCTTTGAAAACAAACGAACTATTCCTCTCCCATCCAGCTTCTCAACTTTCATGGAATCGATATTATTGGGATTAATAAAAACCTGTTCAATATTTATCTCCTTCCCGTTAAGAAGCCAGGTAATTTCCTTGCTGTCTTGTGAGTTTCCTAGAAAATAGGAAAAGCAAAAAATAATTGAAAGTAATAATCTCATGTTGAAAATAATTTAAAAAACTGATTGTCTATCCTTAAATATTTATGTCAGATGCCTGTCTGCCGATAGGCAGGTATGATGTCAAAGGTCAAAGGTCAAATGAGAGAAATTCCAAATCCCAATTTTTAGTTCCCAATTCTCAATATACAAAATGAACTCAATGTTTGTAGACTGTAAATTGCCAACTGCCAACTGAAGACTAATCAATGATTAACGAATACTTATTCATTTAAATTTAAATTCAAATTAATCACTTCCTAAACACATAGTACGAGCTTGCCTGCGCGGTAGGAGTAATCTCTAGATCGTTGATATTTACATGTTCGGGGCGAGTAACAACGTACAAAACTGCATCTGCAATATCTTCGCCTGAAAGGGGAACAAGTCCCATGTAAGGTTTTTTTGCGGCTTCGGCATCGCCCTTGAATCGAACCAATGAGAACTCGGTTTCAGCAAGTCCGGGGCGAATTTCGCTGACTTTTATATTGTGCTGTAGCAAATCAATCCGCATTGCCTGCGAAAGCGCGTGAACAGCGTGCTTGCTAGCGCAGTAAACATTTCCGTTTTCGTAAACCTGGGTTCCGGCAATGGAACCGATATTCACAATGTGTCCACTCTTTTTTTCAATCATCTGAGGAATGATCTTTCTTGTAACATAAAGTAATCCTTTCACATTTGTGTCAATCATTCGCTCCCAGTCGTCGATAATTCCATCATTAAGATGGTTTAATCCTACAGCTAAACCTGCATTGTTTACAAGGATATCGATTGGTTTCCAATCGTATGGAATGCTGTCGATTGCTTTATCAACCTGCTCTTTGCTGCGAACATCGAAATTCAACGTAAGAACTTTTTGTCCGAATTTTTCTTCAATGTCACTCTTTACAACATTTAAAGTTTCATTTCTGCGTCCAGTAATGATTAAACGGAATCCGTTTTTTGCAAGAAGATATGCGGTTGCTTTTCCAAAACCTGCTGTTGCGCCTGTAATCAATGCAATTTTGTTCATGGCAAAATATTTTTCGTTTTGTATAATGAATTAATCAAAGATTAGTTTTATACAAAGATTGCAATTCTTTTCTTTGCATTGAAATAAATTTCAAATCAATTGCCATAGCTATGATAAAGGCTGTAATTTTTGATATGGATGGTGTACTGGTCGATAACCACAACTTTCATGTTGAAGCGTGGAAAAAATTTTGCCGTGAAATTTCGGTTGAAATTGATATAGCAGAGTTTCGCAGAAAATATTTTGGGAAAGGGAACCGCGATATTCTTAGCGGTTTGCTAAACCGCGAGGTTACTGATGAAGAGGTGCATTTGCTGGGCGAACGTAAGGAGGAGGTTTACCGTGAGGTTTACAGCGAATTTGTTGAGCCGGTTTACGGTTTGGTTGATTTTTTAGAATTTGCAAAATCTGCCGGAATAAAGCTGGCCGTTGCCACATCGGCTCCGGTTTCCAATCTCGATTTTATTATCGATAAGCTTTCAATTAGAAATTACTTCGATTGCTTAACCAATGGGAATGAGGTTGCGAAAGCAAAACCCCATCCTGAAGTTTACCTGATAACGGCTCGGAAATTGAATTTGCAACCTGATGAATGCGTTGTTTTTGAGGATTCAGTTTCAGGAATTGAGTCGGCAAAAAATGCCGGAATGAAGGTGATTGGATTGCTAACCACACATTCGCAGGATGAACTTCCAGAAACGGAATTTTTTATTCCAAATTTTGCTGATATTAAGCTTGAATCTTTTTTTGAGCAAAACGGATTCTAGAAACTCAAATTTCAGAATTCTGCAACTTCAAGTTCAGGTTCTGGACAATTTACTTCAACTTTCTGCTCAATATTATCGGCAAGAATTTCGGAAATATCCATTACTTTGTAGTTATCGCTAACGCTCTGGAATGTTTTCTTACAGAGCGGACATCCGGTTGCAATTGTTTTTGTAACTCCCTGACTTAACTCTTGTAAAGTGTTTCTTGCGATAATTTTTCGTTGTTCTGCTGAGATATTCGTAATTCCCAAACTTCCTCCGCAGCAGAGCGAATTTTCTTTTTCTTGTTTACTATCAACGAGAGTAACTGCATGGGAAAGAAGTTCACGTGGTTCGTTGTAAACTCCTAATCCTCGTCCAAGTTCGCAGGGATCGTGGTATGCAACTTTCTTCCCCGATTCGTTAACGTTGAGTTTCCCTTCGTTTACCAGATTCAAAAAAAACTGGCTGTGATGTAAAACCGGAATTTCTAAATTGTAGTTTTCTGAAAATTCCTTAGCACAGATTGGGCAAGATGTAACAAGAATTTCAGCACCCGATCGTGCTAAAAGTTCACGGTTTTTTTCTCTTAAACTTTCGGCTGATTTTTCTTCGCCAACCTGTAGTAATGGTTTGCCGCAGCAAATACTCCCATCCTCATCAATAAATGAGAAATCTACTTTAGCTTCCTTAAAGAGTTTTGTGGTTGCTTTTATTACAGAAGGAGTCAGATGTCCCATACATCCTGCAAAATATGCAACTTTTGCTGGCTGAATATTTGAACCATTAAGGTTTGATATTTCAAATTCCTTGAAATTCTGCTCTTTTTTTCGTTGGTTATTTCGAATGCTTGTGATATCGATTCCAACTGGACATGTACTCACGCATCGCATGCAGAGCATGCAGGTTTCTGTTATTTTTTCTTTCGGATTATTTCGACGCAGCGAAGTGAAAAAGTACGTTGGCTGTGTGTCATTAATTCCCAAATTGCTGCTTAGCTGGCAAGTATCAATACAAATTCCGCAGCGTGGACAAGAATTGATTTCAATATCTGTGAATGAAGTGTGCTGTTTCTTTTCTTTTACGCCAAACTTTCTAAGGAAAATTAAAAGAATTTCTGTTGGAATATGCATGTAACGCGAGAAAGGAAGCGCTACGAAAAATAATCCCAGAGAAATTGAGTACGCCCACCAAAATATCATGTAAAAACTAACAACTGGGAAAGAGGAGTGAATCAGTATTTTACCAACTGTTCCTGTTAAAAAATCTCCCTTATCAAAAATCGCTGCTGTTGTTGCTTCTGCTAGAAGCCTGAGAGGAAATATAAACCAGAGTGTAGTCATAGCCAACCTATCAAAAACGGTATGACGGGTTGTCCGTTTCATCCCAAGAGCCTTGCTCTTAATTCGTTTGAAGAAAACTAATGCTACTCCGCTTAGCACAAAAAGTAGGAGAAAGTCCATAATTACGGTGAACGTTTTCCTGTAATTAAGAGCTTCGGGAATGTCGTTGTTAAAATATTCAAAGAAAATTGGGAGGTATGGCGGGTTTAATGTATTTGGAGTAAAAATTCTGGTTTCAAGGTTTCCAACAACAATTAGGAGGAACCAGCCCAGAGCTAAGCTCATGTGAAGATATCCCAAAAGAAAATTTTTACGATAAATCTTCCTGTGGATTAAACTTTCAAGAAAAACTTCCCAAGCTGCGAGTATGGGTTTTAGGCTAAAAATATTTTTATAGATTTTTCCCTTCTGATCCTTTGGTAATCTATAAATCCAAATTCCCCACTTGGCCACAACGTATATAATCACAAAGCCAAGTCCGATAGTAAACGGGAGTACGAATGGATGAAACTTCATAACATTTAATTGTTTGCTGCTTTTCTAACAATTCTACAAATATTCCGTGTGTTCACATTTCTGGGACAAACAAGCGTACATTTTCCGCATAGCATGCATTTCTCCGATTCGACAAATGCCTTGGTTACATTTCCCAACTTAATCTGATGACACATATTCCTAAAGCTGAAACCGTTAAATCTGCTTGCAGTACAGGTTCCCGCACAGCTACCACACGAAATACAGGTTGAAAATGTTGGCTCAAGGAGCGCAATTTCTTCGGCTAACTTTCTATTAGTCTTATCAAAATCTACACTTGCAATCTCCAACGCCGAAAAGCCAAAGTTTACCATATTGTATACAATGTAATATGTTTTATTCTATGATGTTAACTAATTTCTTGTGAGAAATTTATGAGCATCCATCGCTGCTGAACGGGCAGCATTTATCGAATCGGTAATATTATTCGGACCGCTGCATGCACCGGCAATAAAAATTCCTTCAATTTGCGATTTGGTTGGCTCGGTGTGGTAATCGTTTACCTGAAGGAAACCATCACTGTTTTCTGCTAAACCAACTCCGTTGAAAAGTTCATTATTCTCAGGATTTGGTGACATCCCAACCATTAGCACAACCATGTCAACCGACATTTTCAGCGGTTTCGATGAGAGTGTGTCTTCGGCTTTTACAAGAATTCTTCCGCCTTCCAGCTCGCTGGTTTCCGATAATCGTCCACGAACAAAGGTTACTCCCATGGTTTGCGCTTTTTTGTAGAGTTCCTCGTATCCCGGTCCAAATAATCTTAAATCCATATAGAAGTTGAAAACTTCACAGTTTGGAAGAGATTCTTTAATTTCAATTGCCTGCTTAACTGCTGTTACACAGCAAACTTTTGAGCAGTAAGGGCGGTTTACTTTTTCGTCGCGGCTACCAACACAATGTATTATTGCAACTCTCGATGGATTTACACCACTTACGGTTTGTGGTTTTCCAAACTTTTTGAACATCAACTCAAGATCAGCCGAAGTAATAACATTATCAAAAATTTGGTAGCCATACTCCTCCTTTTTTTCCGCGGGGAAAAGTTCAAAACCAGTTGCAACAACAACTGCATCAGCAGGGTAGGATTTACCAGTTGCATTTACGCTGAATGAGCCATTCTCACGATTAATGCTCTGAACATTTGCTGATTTATATACTTGAATTTTTTCTAAATCTTTTTGAAGAATGTCAACAACTTCCTGGGCTCTGCGTTGGTTTGGGAATAACCTATCCCACTTGGCAACATGTCCGCCCAATTCGGTATCTTTTTCAAACAGAGATATTTCGTAACCAAACTCACTTAGTTTTTTCGCTGCTTCAATTCCGGCAACTCCTCCTCCAATAATTGCAACTTTTTTGCTCATATAAAGTATGTTAGAAGAATTTTAAAACGTTTGGTGATTCGGGTTTCCCAAGGTCTTGTCCATTCTCGCCCTTAAACTTAATGTTGGGATTATATTCAACCCCAATTTTATCAAGTAAAGGATTTACTGAAACCTGATGCATTTGGAGTCCTGATTCCCAAGGATCGAACCCCAATAATATTCCAGCCACTTCTTCGTACGAAAGGGTTGGGATTCCGTAACCATATTCATCGTAAGTTTTTCCTTCCATTTCGGCAAGTGCATACTGCCAGCGATCCATAAAGTAGTTGCAACCCGGACAATTTGTGATTATCAGATCGGGCTTAAACGGTTCCATCGACTCAAACTTCTTTTTCGATGCAGCAATGGAGTATCCTCTATTTGCTTGCACAAAGTATTGACGGAAACCAAATCCACAGCAATGCCTTCTTTCCGGATAATCAACTACTTCGCCGCCCCAGGCTTCAACCAAACCTGAAAGAACGTTTGGAAACTCAGCTCCTCCAACTCCTTTCGAAGGGAATATTTTTGCGTAGTGGCAGCCAATATGATCGACAACTTTCAACGGTTTGCCGGTATCTTTATTCACAAGTTTATACTTTGCTTTAGCAGCAATCTCGTTTCTAAACTTGTAGATTACATCGCTGGTGTGAACCAGATTTTGTGGTTCCTCAAATTCACGGTTTGTTGCTTCTCTCAAAAAGTTTCTGGTTTTCTCTTTCTCCTCGGGGAAATGGTGCCAGGTATCGAGCACCTCGCAGTAAATTCCGAATGAAGTTACACACGAAGGGATGTAATTCTGATATCCATGCTCGCCCATTAGGGCGAAATTACGTGCAACAACAGTTTGTATGGTTGGAAAAGGAATAACCTCACAATGATACCCAATACCGGTACAAGTAGTGTGATTTTTGTCTTCGAAAACATCTTTTCCTAAAACTTCACGCAAAATTTTCAGGAAAGTTGCATCACTTCCGGGAAAAAACGTTTGACGAATACAGCTTCTTACAAAGTAGTACTTATCGTCTGCAATCTCTTTCTGGTAATCACCCCAAATTCGGCGTATCCCTTCCTTCTTCATTATCTAACGTGTTTTTCCTGATTATTCTTTGTGTAAACCTCGCGGAAGTAAGGACTCTCCTTCCCTTCGCCGAATTCAATATTCAACTCCTGTGCTTTTTTCTCCGAATCACTCTCAATTTTTTCGAAGAAAGCATTTGCTCCGGTGACCTCAAAAATTCGGTCGAGCTCGTCAAGGTTTTCCTGCGCAATTTTACGAATTGCACCCGGACCATCGCCCATGTAGTTGGCGTCAACTTTAGAAAGAACCTCAACACGATTATCACGAACCCACTGCCAAACGGGTCCCAACTCGGGAAACATATGCAGAGTTGCATGATCGAAATGAACGCAGTATCCGGTTTCAAGAACCGAATCGCCAAGCATGCGCTTAAGCGAAAGCATTTGTCGACCCTTCTCCGATTCTACAAAATTTCCTGTTTCAATCGACATTCCTCGCAACGCTTGAACTACAAGACCCGGGGCATTATTTCGTGGACATCGGGTTTTGCAACTCATACATTCTCCACAATACCAAATAGTCTCGCTCTTGAGGAGTTCCAGAATGGTTTTGTCATCGCGAGTTTGGACTTTGTTTACTATGCTTCGTGGTTCGTAATTGTACACTTCCGCAGCTGGGCATATTGCAGTACATGTTCCACAGTTTATACAGCCTTTTATTCCCTCAACAAAACGAACATCATTATTTAGTTTATCGAAAAGTTCACCCATAATACGAACTTTTTATAACAACAACAAACAGAAAGTAATAAAGAAAAGAAGTTAATTGTTAACATATTAACGCCAAAAGTAAAAAAAAAAATCAACTTCAAATTTTGAATATAGATTACATCTATTTTATAACATTACACATTGTTTACCTGAGTGTTAAACAAAAGAAACATTGTATTCCCTTTTATAATCAAAAAAAGTTACCTAGTATTTTCAGTCTCCCATATTGTTACTATTTTTGGGGACATTTATTTCGTTTCTTAATGTCCATTCCAGAAAAACATAAAACACCCGGAATATGTCAACACCACAAGTAACACTTGAAACGGCTAAGGAGCTGGGAATTCTTCCCGAGGAATTCGAAATGATAAAAGGCTACCTTGGGCGTACGCCCAATTTCACTGAGTTGAGTATTTACTCGGTAATGTGGAGCGAGCACGCATCGTACAAGAATTCTATCAAATGGTTGAAAACCCTTCCCCGCAAGGGTGAGGCAATTCTTGCTGAAGCCGGAACCGAGAATGCTGGTTTGGTTGATGTTGGCGATGGACTTGCCTGTGCGTTTAAAATCGAATCGCATAACCATCCGTGTGCTGTTGAGCCCTATCAGGGGGCAGCAACGGGAGTAGGCGGTATTAACCGCGATATTTTCACCATGGGTGCTCGCCCGGTTGCTCAGCTAAACTCGTTACGATTTGGAAACATAAAACTCGACAGAACAAAGTGGCTCATCAAGGGTGTTGTTAAAGGAATTGGCGATTATGGAAACGCTTTCGGAATTCCTGTTGTGGGCGGAGAAGTTTCGTTCGATGAATCGTACAACACCAATCCGCTGGTAAACGCCATGTCGGTTGGATTGGTTGAGAAGGGAATGGTAGTTTCGGCAGTTTCAAAGGGTACAGGTAATCCGATTTACATTGTTGGCTCTTCAACCGGTAAGGATGGAATCCATGGGGCAACATTCGCTTCAGCCGATATTACGGAAAATTCAGCGGAGGATTTACCATCGGTTCAGGTTGGCGACCCATTCGCCGAGAAACTTCTGCTCGAGGCTTCGCTCGAAGTTATTAAAACCGGAGCAATTGTTGGAATGCAGGATATGGGCGCAGCCGGAATTATTTGCTCAACCTCTGAAATGTCTGAGAAAGGCGGGCACGGAATGCGGGTAAACCTCGACAAAGTTCCTCTCCGTCAGCAGAACATGGAGCCCTGGGAAATTCTTCTTTCGGAATCGCAGGAAAGAATGCTTATTTGTGTTCAAAAGGGAAAAGAGAAAGATGTTGAAAAGGTTTTCGAAAAGTGGGACTTGAACTGCGTTCAAATTGGTGAGGTTACCGAAGGCGACAGGCTGGAATTCATGTGGCATGGTGAAAAAGTTGCCGATGTTCCCGCTTCAACGTTGGTTCTTGGTGGTGGCGCTCCAGTTTACGATCGCGAATACAGAGAACCAGCATACTATCAGGAATACAAAAAATTTGACATTACTGCAGTCCCCGAACCTGCCGATTTAAAGGAGGTTGCTTCGTTACTTATTTCGCACCCAAATATTGCTTCAAAAAAGTGGGTTTACCAACAGTACGACAGCATGGTGGGCACTGCCAACATGACTACCAACTTCCCATCGGCTGCTGGAGTAGTGAATATTAAAGGAACAAATAAGGCGCTTGTACTAACTGTGGATTGTAATTCCCGCTACGTAAAGGCCGACCCCGAAGTTGGAACCATGATTGCCGTTGCAGAAGCCGCTCGTAACATTGTTTGTACGGGTGGAAAGCCATTGGCAATTACCAACTGTTTGAACTTTGGAAACCCATACGTGCCTGAGGTTTACTGGCAGTTTGTTGGAGCAATAAAGGGAATGGGAAAAGCGTGCGAAAAGTTTGGCACTCCGGTTACTGGTGGAAACGTAAGCTTCTACAACCAGTCTACCATTGGAGGAAAAGTTGAGGCGGTATTTCCAACCCCAACCATCGGAATGCTGGGATTAATGGAAAACAAAAACCACCACACAACGCTGGCATTCAAGGAGAAAGGTCATATGATTTACCTTATTGGTCGTTCACACAACGACATTTCTTCATCGGAGTACCTATACAGCTACCATGGAATTAAAGCCTCCCCTGCCCCATTCTTCGACTTGGAGGAGGAATATCGAATTCAAAAAGCAGTAATGGATCTAATTCAGATGAACCTCCTACAATCGGCCAATGACGTTTCTGATGGAGGACTCTTCGTTTCACTCTTCGAGAGCGCTATGCTGCGCAACCTGGGATTCGACATTACTACCGATGCTGAGATTCGTACCGATGCGTTTTTGTTTGGCGAAGCCCAAGGAAGAGTTGTGGTTACCGTATCGCCTTCGCGAGAAACGCACTTCATCGATTATATGATGGAGAACAAGATTCCCTTCACCGCACTTGGTCACGTAACCAAGTCGGAAATTAGGGTTGACGATGTTTCCTACGGATTTATTTCTGACATGAAACGTGTTTACGACTCATCAATTGCTGAAACAATTTCCGGGAAATAGTTTTGGTTAAGAAGATATAATTCATTCAACCCAAATAGGTTGAAGTATTTTTTATGCAATTTGAGTAATAACAAAAACATAAAAGCCCAGCAAGTTGAGTCGATGTTCGATGGCATTGCTCACCGGTACGATTTTCTGAATCATACACTTAGCTTTGGGGTTGACAAAATCTGGCGAAAAAGATTGATTAATGGATTGCTAAAAAAAAATCCGGCAACTGTACTTGATATTGCAACCGGAACCGGCGATTTGGCTATTGCTCTGGCAAAAAAGGACAAGATTGTAAAGATTACCGGTGCCGATGTTTCGGAAAAAATGCTGGCGGTTGCCAAAGAAAAAATTGCAAAAAAGAAGCTATCGGAAAGAATAGAACTTACCAAAACAAGTTCCGAAGAACTTCCATTCCCCGACTCTTCATTCAATGCTGCTATGGTTGCTTTCGGGGTCAGAAATTTTTATAATCCACAGCTAGGGCTTTCACAAATTTGCAGGGTATTGAAACCCAAGGGTACAATTCATGTACTGGAATTCACCATGCCCAAATCGTGGCCAGTTAAAAATATTTACCGATTTTACTTCCATAGAATTCTTCCGTTGATTGGTAAAAAAGTTTCGGGTCATAGCGATGCCTACACGTATCTTCCCGAGTCGGTTGAAGCGTTTGCTGAGAGAGAAGATTTTATTGAACTTCTAAAGAAATCGGGATTTACAAATGCAAGGTATACGCTACAAAGTTTTGGAATTGCAGCGATTTATACAGCAGAGAAAGATTAACTACTTAATTGTAAACTCTTTGAAATTCTGAACAGGTATAGTGTTTACAGAAAACTTGGTTACCTTGGAGTGTGGCGGTCCCATTTTACAGTGCTCAACGAATACATCAACCAAGTGCGGCTCACCTTCCGCTTCAATGTAAACGCTCCCGTCGAGCTGGTTTTTAACAAAACCAAAAACACCAACTTCCAATGCCAGCTTAAAAACAAAATACCTGAAGCCAACCTGTTGAACCCTTCCAAAAAGGGTAATTGCCACTGCTTTTGTCTCCATTAAATCCCCCTTGAATTCACTAAACAAGTAAATATACAACAAATAATTGGGCGTTTCAAGTTTGTTACATTCTGATTTTTTAATCTATATTTAGCAAAAAAATAACCATGGACTACTTCCTAATATCAGTTGCAGTTATTCTAATAATTCTTGGGCTTTTAGGCTGCATTTTACCGGTAATTCCGGGACCACCATTAAGTTTTGTTGGAATTCTTTTAGGGCATTTCACCCGCTGGGGAAACATTGAAACAAGCTGGCTGGTTTGGATGGGAATTGCTGCAGCAGTAGTAACTGTTTTAGACTACGTTTTTCCTGTATGGGCAACCAAAAAGTTTGGTGGAAGTAAGCGGGGCGTTTGGGGAGCAACAATTGGGCTTGTGGTAGGAATCTTCTTCTTCCCTCCCATTGGGATTATTGTTGGCCCGTTTGTTGGAGCATTTATTGGCGAGTACACTTCGCCCGAGAATAAAAGCAACGCCCTTAAATCGGCAATCGGCTCGTTTATAGGATTTCTTTTAGGAACAGGCCTTAAGTTTGCTGTTTCAGGAGTAATAACCTACTACTTTGTTGTTGAACTATTTATACGATAGCTCAAGGTTAGCTGGGTTGTTCTTCGGATGAGTTTTTTCTAACCGCATTGTTTACCTTAATGTTTCTTCCCTTAACCTGCGTTTGGTTTAGCGCCTGAATTGCGTTCTCACCTTCGGTGTCGTTATCCATCTCAACAAAAGCGTAACCTTTTGAACGTCCCGACCTTTTGTCGGTAATGATTCTAACATTTAAAACATTGCCGTACGGCAAAAAAAGTTCCTTAATTTCCTCCGGGGTCATGGAGTAAGCAATGTTACCAATGTAAATATTCATAATAAATGCTATTAATTGATTTTCAAATATAAAATTATAGCATTTTTTTTTAAATAACATAAAAAAAGGCAGCTTTTTTTAGCTGCCTTTTTTGAAGTAATGGAAAAAAATTACTGTCCCAGTGTTGCCACCATAACAGCTTTAATTGTGTGCATGCGGTTTTCGGCCTCATCGAAAACAACGCTGGCATCGGATTCGAAAACCTCCTCGGTAACCTCCATGGACTCAAGTCCGAATTTTTTGAAAATATCCTCGCCTACAACCGTTTTACGATTGTGGAACGCAGGAAGGCAGTGCAGGAACTTGCAGTTTGGGTTACCGGTAAGCTCCATTGCTTTCTTATTTACCTGGTAAGGTTTCAGAAGTTTAATTCTCTCTTCCCAAACTGATTCGGGTTCGCCCATCGATACCCAAACATCGGTATAAAGGAAATCGCAACCTTTAACACCCTCTTCAACACTCTCGGTACGGGTAATTTTTGCGCCGGTTTCTTTAGCAATTTCCAGGCACTGGTTGTAGAGTTCGTCTGATGGCCAGCAAGCCTTTGGAGCCACAGCACGGAAATCCATTCCCATTTTCGCTGCGCCAACCATAAGCGAGTTGCCCATGTTGTTACGTGCATCGCCAAGGTAAGCGAAGGTAACTTCGCAAAGCGGTTTGTTTGAGTGCTCGCGCATGGTGAGGAAATCGGCCAGAATTTGGGTTGGGTGGAACTCGTTGGTTAGCCCATTCCATACCGGAACCCCTGCGTGTTTCGCCAGGGTTTCAACAATTTCCTGTGAGTACCCACGGTACTCAATGCCATCGTACATGCGGCCAAGAACGCGGGCGGTATCTTCCATCGACTCTTTCTTTCCCATCTGCGAACCTGATGGTCCAAGGTAGGTTACGTGCGCTCCCTGATCGAGTGCGGCAACCTCAAACGCACAACGGGTTCGGGTTGAATCCTTCTCGAAGAGAAGAACAATGTTTTTTCCCTTTAGTTTCTGCTGCTCGGTTCCGGCGTACTTTGCTGCTTTTAAATCAGCAGAAAGGTCGAGCATGAACTGAATTTCCTTTGGAGTAAAATCCAGCAACTTTAAAAAACTTCTGTTTCTTAGATTGAATGCCATAGCTGTAATTATTTAATGTTTAACAATTTAATCTTCGTATTCTAAAGTAATTTTTGTTCCGTATGATTTATCCTCTAGCTTTGTGGCTTCGGTAATAACACTTAGGTGACCACCTTGCTGAACGAAATCGAGGCAAGCACGAATTTTGGGAGCCATATTTCCCTCTCCAAACATACCTTCGGTAAGGTATTTTTCCGTATCAGCCTTATTGAGGAAATCGAGCTTCTTCTCGCCAGGTTTCTTGTAGTTAATGTAAACGTAGGGAACATCGGTAAGAATGTAGAACTCATCGGCGCCAATTAGTGCACCCATTAATGCGGAAGCTGAATCCTTATCGATTACTGCCTCAGAAGGCCGAACATCGCCCTTTTCATCAATGTAAACAGGTATTCCGCCACCACCTGAAGCGATTACGATAATTCCCTGGTCAACGAGCTGTTTGATAACTTTCTCGTTAACAATACCGATTGGTTTTGGTGATGGTACTACTCTACGCCAACCACTTCCGGTGTCCTTTATTTCCTCCTTGAAAATCCAACCTTTATTTTTTGCTAAAACATCGGCCTGCTCCTTGGTGTAAATTTTTCCAACGCGTTTAGTTGGATTTTTAAATGCTGGGTCATCGTGGTTAACCAGAACCGGAGTAACCAAACAGCAAACCTCCTTATCGATTCCATGCTTACGGAGCACATTGCGCAGCATGCGCTCAATCATGTATCCAATTCCGCCCTGTGAATCAGCCACACAAATATCGAGCGGCATTTGAGGGATATTATACATTTCCTCACCTGCATCGTTACGCATCAGGATGTTACCAACCTGTGGGCCGTTTCCATGGCTGATTACCAGATTGTATCCTTCTTTGATTAGGTATACAAGATTCTCGAGAGTATCGGTTGTATTTTGCTCCTGCTCCTCGATGGTACCCGCTTGGTTTCCACGAAGCAAAGCATTGCCCCCTAGGGCTACTACTGCTAATTTACTCATATTCTTATTTTTATTGGTTATCATTTTTTTCGAACAGCAAAGCTATAAATTTTTTGTACACAATACTACCATTACAATCGTTTACAAGCGATTCCCTTAAGCATATGACGTGTGTTTAATAACATATTTTACTGTCTCATTATAAACATAGAGTAAAAATTCAGTTTTTAATCTTTTGCAAAAACTCATCTAAACAAATAGAACCCGTTTATAAACTAAAAATCTATGAAAATCAAAAAGGACTTATGCATATTACGCATTAGTCCTTTTGTTAGTTTTAGATTACGAAAGTAGGCAAGGCTACAACTTAAATCGAACTTCTTCCGGTTCAATATTTACTGGCTGACTTTTTTGCGCTGAGCTAATTTCGATTCCCAACCACTCCTCAAGCTTTTGGTAAACAACATCAGGGTTGTCAAGGTTTACAATTTTAACACCGTGGTTTGTTCCCGGTTGCATAAAGAATAAAGCATCGGCAGAGCCAGTTAACTCAATAGCACCAGCTGACCAAGGATCGTTTTCACCGTAGATGTAAATGATATGGTCACCATAGTTTTGAAGCCAGCTGTATATCTCAGGAATTGTTGTGTAATTAAACGTGTAATCAGCGCCAGCAGGAGCAAGTAGCTGAAAATTTGGATTATCACACGAATTTGGGTCAATTTTAGTGAGTAACCCTTCAAGGGCTTGAAAATCGTAGGCCGGAGCACCAACTTCGGTCATTGCCTGATATACATAGGGTTCGTAATATGCTAAAGTTTCGTCAGAAAATGAGCTTTGAGGAACAATTGAAGTGTAATAGCTGTAAATATCCGCAGGGTTTGCTCCCGTTGTATCGGGAATTGATGAGCAGCTAAAATTATAGTACTGCCAGAAAGTGAATGGAAAATCCATAATTGTTATCTCCAAAAGCTGATCTCTGTCCATTGTGTAGGTTTCGTTTGGATGAGTATTAATGTATTGATCCATTACTTCGAGCATTTCGCTTCGGTGCTTCAATACAAACTGCTGAATTCCAACCAACTTAGGATAACACTCGCTACTTCCAACGTTTTGCAAATACTCAACAAAACGGGTATCGTTTGGGCCAAACGTAAATGGAGCAACATACGCAATGGTTGCGTCAACATCTTCGGGGTAATATCTTTTGTGAAAAAGGCAAGCTAATCCGCTTTTGCTCCCACCGCTACTAATCCATTTCCCCTCGTAAATTTTTTTGAATAATGTTACGATATTATGATGATCGTCGGCCGCTTGCTTAACAGTAAGATACTGCCAGTCTAGCGATGCGGGACGCGAATCATAAAAAAACCTGTGAGTAACATGCAGAAGGTTGGTTTGTAGCAACGTTGAAATTTCCTGACGGGAAGTTGGTGTTGAACGATATCCGTTCGGTGCAAAAACTATGGGCATATCATCATCAACATGATGAAGGTATGCTCTCTGGGTAAACTTTGGTCCCGATGGATTATTATGATCAACTGGCTGTGTGATATCAACCTGAAAAGATCTGCAGTACTCATTCTGAGGGTCAATCTCAACCGCAGAAACACCCTCTAAACTGTTTAACTTTTTCAGGATATCTAGACTGTCAAAATCGTCGTTATCCTTTTGGCATGATGCAAATAAAATCGCAATAATTACAAGTGCAATAATTCTAAAAGAAATTTTTCTCCAGGTTTTCATAGTTTCATTTTTTAATAAAATTACAATTTGAATTAAATCTAAAAAAATGTTTATTCAAACTGAATAATATTTATTTGAAACTACAATAATCAGATGCAAACTACACGTATATACATGGAAATATTGAAACTACCTCACATCCGAAAAGTACTTCATAAACTGTGCCCGCTCGTAAGCCATTGGGCGAATACTATCGGTTTGGCGCAACTTCCCAATAATTTCCTGAGCTGATGCAATATTTTTGCTATCAAACCATCGGTTCATCTCATCGATAATTGATGAGATTACGGATGGACCTTTTTGATAAATTATGGAAGATAGCTGGATTGCATTTGCTCCAAGGAGTAAGTTTTTTATTGCAGTTTCGGCATTGTGAATTCCGGTTGAAGCAGCTAAATCGCAGTTAACCCTTCCCGATAGGATACTCAGCCAACGTTTTACCATTGTATTGTCTTCCGGTGTGCTAAAGATATGACCCGAGGAAATCTTCATTTTCTCCAAGTCAACATCGGTTTGGTAAAAGCGGTTGAACAGAACCAACGATTTGATTCCGGTATTCGAAAGTTCGGTCATAAAGTTTGCCATTCCGCTAAAGTAGTGGTGAACTTTCAATGCAACCGGAATGCTTACCGACTTGGAAACCTGCGAAGCGATATCGAGGTATATTTGCTCAATGGTTCGTCCATTCACAGTTGGATCGGAAGGGAGAATAAAAACGTTTAGCTCCAAAGCATCGGCTCCGGCAGCCTGAACATCCCCAGCCATATCGATCCACTGATCGGGGCTAGAACAGTTTATGCTAGCAATTATCGGAATATTTGTGTTTTGCTTTGCATTATCGATTAGCTCGTAGTAGCTGTTGAGCGTATTTTTTCGTGTATAGAAAGCAACGTATCCCTCGGCCTCTGAATAGGAATCGAAAATGTTGTTCATCCGCTGGGAGTCAACATCCATTAAAATCTGCTCCTCAAAAAGCGATTTTAGAACCACCGCAGCAACTCCATGCTTTTCCAGCTCAACAATCTTTTCAACCGAATCGGTTAATCCTGAACTTGAAGCAATAATTGGGTTTTTTAAGTTAAAACCCATGTAGCTTGTACTTAAATTAGCCATAACATTCTATTTAAGTTGACAATATTATTCTTTCAAAAAAAAGTGTATAATATTCCATTCCTATTAGAAATTACTTTCCATAGGTTTGTTAAAAATGAACCTAATAACTCAACCTTCCTGCTCTACGCAGCAAAACTTATCCATGCAACAACTGTCCTGTTGGCATCATGTCGTCACTTGGCGGAACTCCATTTTTTTGCCTATACTCCAACCTTTTACACTCATTCATCTTGTCGCCTTTGCAGTACTGCATAATAAAACCTTTACATGCTAACTCTTTGGTTGATTGATACTTTTGAAAGAATCCGCATGTTTTTAGCATTGAACACTCGTTTCCCATAACTTATTGCATTAAAGAGATTGAATAATAAAACTGTCTAAAAAGCAATTAAAGGCGTAAAGGCTTGGAAAAAATATTTAAAGAACAAAAAATACAATTTCTATTTATGCAGGAAATTATCGATTCCTACAGCTGCTTTATGACCGTTGGCAACACCGTGAATCACATCGGGTCCTTGTATAATATCGCCACCAACAAATAGCCAATCGATGCTCGATTGGAAGTAATCGTTCACAACAATTCTTCCGCGGTTATCGAGTTTGAGATTATCCTTGATATCATCAGAAATGTAGCTTAAATCCATTCCCTGACCGATTGATTCAACCACCATATCGGCGGCAAAGAAGTTGGTTTGATTCTCGTCGAACTTAGGACTAAACCTACGGTTCTCATCGAAAACGGAAGTACACTTCACAACATGCAATCCTTTGATTTTGTCGTCAACAATTTCAATTCTGGTTGGTCCCCAACCAGGGATTACCTCAGCCCCCTCCTCACGCGATTCAACTATTTCCTCACGATCGGCCGGCATTTCATGCTCCGACTCAAGCGATGTTGCAATTACGCTCACCTTCCCAAACTTATTGTTCTGCAAACGAGCCAAAGTTCGGGTAATGTCCATAGCAACGTTTCCGCCGCCAATAACCACAATTTTTTCCATAACCGGAAGTTCCTTGCCCAGTGTAATATCACGGAGTAGATCAACTGCCTGGTAAACATTTTTATGATCGGTTCCGGGAACTCGAGTGCTACGGCCAAGATGTAATCCTGTTCCGGCAAACACTGCATCAAAATCCTTGTTGAGCTGATCGAGAGTTATGTCCTTGCCAATGGTTACGTTGTACTTTATTTCAACGCCGAGCGACTTGATGTAATTTACATCCTTATCGAGCGCATCGTACGGTAAACGATACTCGGGAATTCCGTAACGCATCATACCGCCAGCTTCAGGAAGTTTTTCGAAAATCACACACTCATATCCTGTAAGTGCCAAGTAGTATGCAGCCGATAAACCTGATGGTCCTGCACCAATAATGGCAACTTTCTTTCCATTCTTGCTGATATTCTCAGTTTCGAGAATTTTCTTGTAGTTCTCAGCTGGATGCTGATCGGCAATGTAACGCTTCAACCAACGAATCGAAAGCGGATCGCCGTTGTGACCAACGGAACAAACCGTTTCGCACTTATGCGTACAAATGCGGCCGCAAATTTCGGGAAGCGGGTTTGTGTCGTAAAGGATTCTCAATCCTTCATTCAGATCATCATTTCGAATTGCACGAATGTACTCGGGAATTCCCATGTGGGCAGGACAAGTTGCAACGCAAATTCCGCATTCCACGCAACGATCGGCTTCCTGAATTGCCTGCTCTTTGGAGTAACCCTGAACAATTTCGATGAACGATTTGTCACGATCCTCAGGTTTCAACTCAGGCATGTGAACACGATCCTTGCTATAAAGTTCGTAGTTTGGTCCGGGTTTCTTGTAACCTTTCTCCTCGTTATCCCAATCCTTTTTATCCACGCCGGGAATAAAGCGAAAAACTTCAGGATCGCTGTCAACCCACTTAAAATGATTTGAAAGAGAAAGCGAGTTGGTTGTACAAACATCAACGCAAAGTGCGCACCAGCAACAACGACCGTAATCTATTCGGGGACGAAGTCCGCTGTCGCCATCCTTGGTTTCGATTCCCTCAACCGGAACCAAATCAATTGCGGCATTCTGGCAAATCGATTCGCAGGTTCCGCAACCAATACACTCATCAACTTTATTTTGGTGAAAACCACGGTAACGCGGCGCACCTTCACGTTTCAAAGGTTCCTTAATGGTTACGGGCTCTTTTACCAGATTTTTCCACGCTGTAAACGGGATAATAATATCTTTTATTCTTGCCATATCTCTGCAAAAAATTACTGTAACATTTACCTTTCAATCTCGGGTGGATACGTGTGTAACGATGTCATTAGTCCGGCCACATCCGCCAGGTTTGCGTTGATAATCATTTTCTCAAGCAAAGCAATTGCGTGTGTGTAGCTTGGACCGCGAACATTTATTCGGCGAGGATATTCAGATCCGTCGGAAACCATGTAGTAGCCAAATTCGCCACGAGTACATTCGGAACGAATGTAAGTTTCGCCGGGAGCAACTTTCCAGTGAAGAACGTTTGGAGTTGGTGCTTTAAAATCGCCCTCGTTCTTCATTTTCGACATAATCTGTCGAATAAGATCGATGGAGAGATGTAAATCCCTGCGACGAACATCGGCACGAGTGTAGATATCAGAATCTTTTCCGGTGATTGGTTCAAAATCCAACTCAGGATATTTTAGGTAGGGATAGTTTTTACGTACATCGTTTGGTAGTCCTGCAGCACGTGCGTTGGGTCCGGTAATTCCGTACTGGTAAATCCACTTCGGATCGATATAACCCATTCCCACAGAACGTTTTTTGAAAACTGCGTTATTGAACATTACCTTTTCTATATCAACCATAAAGGTTTCAATAGTTTTTAGCGTTTCCTCCATCCTGCCTTCGAATCCATGGGGAAGTAAACCACGAACTCCACCCGGAATTATAAACATGTGATAAATTCTACCTCCGGTAAGTTCCTCGAATCTGTCGAGTACCAAATCGCGGCAGTAGTTGCTCCACTGTCCGATAATTCCCATTCCAAATGCGCCAGCCTGCCCACCAATCCACATCAAATAACTTTGCAGGCGAGCCATTTCGAGAACCAGCGTACGAATCCATTTTGCTGTTTCAGGAATTTCAATTCCTGACAGTTCCTCAAGAGCAGCAGCAAAGCAGTACTCGTTGTAGTCGGGTTCGGGAACAGTAATTCGGCAAACGATTGGGAAACACTGAATGTACTTGCGGCGTTCCATCAACTTTTCAAATCCACGATGAAGGTAACCAACGTGTGTTTCGCAATCCATAATTTCATCGCCAAGCATAGTAAGTTCCAGCGACATGTTTCCGGTGATACCGGGATGTTGCGGACCGTGCCACAGTTTCAAATATTTTTGCGACGAAAGGTCAACATCAATTCGTCCCTCGCTGTTTAGCGGAGGATACAAACTTCTGTCCTCGTTTATTTTGAAAAGTTTTCTAAGGCTCATCGGGGTAAAGTTTTTTCTTCATAAACTCTGTTGGATCGTTAGTTTCGCGACCGGGGCGTGGGAAGTAAGTTTCCTCCGAATATTTCTTAGTATCGAAATCGCGACGGTAAGGAGGAATATTATCCCAACCTTCAAGCATAAAGGGTTTATCGACCCGAGGGCTGCCAGGGAAATCAATCCCAAACATCTCGCGTAGCTCGCGCTGATAGGTTGCCGCCTGCTCCCAAAGATGATGAATCGATGTCATGGTTGCCTCTTCCCTATCGATAAAAGTTCGAACAATCACATCACATTTTTCAAACGGATTGTTTAGAATGTAACTAAGCTGGAACTGGTTCTTTTCAATCCAATCAACCGCTGTAAGAATCACAAGATGCTTGTAATTCAATGCATCACGAAGATGAGTGACAAACGACACGATTTGCTCCCTTGGAGCAGTTACCAGAATCAAACCTTCCCGCTGCTGAGTAATCTCCTCAAGCTGGAAAAGTTGTTTTATATTTTCGAATTGAGATATCATAGCTTAAAAATTTACGGTTACCAGTTATAATCGGGCATATCCCAATCCTTAATTATCTTTTTCTGGTTTCCCTTGTACCAATCGAAATTTTTGGCGTACAGGTTTGCTCCTTCGCCTTTTCCCTCGCGGATAAGATGTTTTAACTTATCGAATCCGGCAAGAAGAGCCTCGGGGCGTGGCATGCAACCGGCAACGTAAACATCAACCGGAAGGTAATGATCCAACCTGTTAATTGTGTTGTAGCTATCCCAGTACATTCCTCCGTTAATTGTACAACTACCAAGCGCCATCACAAATTTTGGATTCTGCATTTGCTCGTAGCTGCGGATTACGCGCTTTAGCGTTTTTACCGATAGGTAACCAGAAATCACAAAAACAGAGGATTGACGAGGAGTTGGACGCCACTGAATTCCGAAACGGTAAGCATCGAAACGGGGAGTCATCAGCGGACGCATCTCAATTGCTCCACAACCGGTTCCAAATCCTAAGACCCAAAGTGACTCAGAGCGTGCCCAGTTGAGAAATTTCTCAAATATGGGTAAAACAGGCTCATGAACTTTCGGGCGGGCATCGCAAAAATAATCCTTTAACGGATCGACCTCGAAGGATTCCCCATCGGGCGCTATTACCGTTCTTTTTTCCAATTCGCTTTTGCTCATTGTTATGTAAATATTTTTATTTCAACTTAGATAAAAAGGATTGCCAGAATTCCAAAAATCAAAGGAACTCCCAAAAACCATCTCACACTCTGATCGACTCTGAAACGTGGGAACACAGTTCCTACAAAAACCGACCACATGTAGATTACAAAGGTTTTAATAATTAGCTCAAACCAGTTGGTTGCTCCACCGTAAAGAAGATTCATGAAAAGAATCAACTTAGCAACCGGAAAAATGGCGCGGTTAAGCTGAAGAACTCCCAAAAATCCTGAATGGTATTCGGTTGGCGGTCCAATTGGAATTTCCTGTGGAGCCAGCACAACATCGAAAGGTGCTCTTCCCATTGATCCAAGGAATGATAGCATAAGTGCAATTGTGGCAAACGGATTGGTTATCATAGTCCAGTTCATAATTCCACCTTGCTGCGCAGCAACAATCTCGCTGATGTTTAAAGTTTGATACTGAACTGCAATTGCAATAACACCAAGAGTAAGCGGCAACTCCAAAGCAGTTACCTGCGAAAGTCCGCGTGAAACGCCAATTGCTGAATGTGGGTGACCACTCTCGCCAGCGCCAAGCGCCATCCCAAGCACACCAAAAAACTGGAAGTAGAGAACCAGCGTAAGATCACCGGCAAAAGAGAAATTTCCAAAAATTGGAGAACCAAAAATTACGGGCATAAAAAGTAGCAGCCCAACTCCTCCTGATAACCTGAAAACTGGTCCCAGAAAAAACATAACACCATGATGAACTTTGCTTCTCTTTGCGTGATTTTTTACTATGTCGATGTAGGGTTGGTACCAACGAATACCGTATCTTCTACCAACGCGCGCTGCAATTTTGGGCATAATACCCTGAACAACCAATCCATAGTTGAGAACTATAAAGATTGTCAGTAGCGCATACAATATTTTCACAAAGCTGAATTCCATTTAAAATCCTCCAGTGATTAGTATGTAAGCCAATACAATAAATCCAATAATATGAAGCAGATAGGTTTGACCATTTCCGTTATAAATGCTTCGGATTTTATCTGCTATTGCGTGTGCACCATCGCTAACAGCATTCCAGAAATTTGTGATGCCGGGGGCAACCAAAAATCCTACAGCCTTTTTGTATGGTGCAAAGAAATTATATGCAAAGTGAGTAGTTTCCGGACGGAATGGACGCTCAGCAGCGTAAACAATGTTAAACTGCTTAACTTTTTTAGCATTCCGGTTAATTAGGAAAAGCCATCCAAAAATTATAGCAAAAATTCCAATAACAATCACCATTATCATTTTTCCGTTCCAGTAACCGTAAGCACTCAGTGCAAGTTGACCATGCCACTCCAGCGCTCCTTCAGGGAAGATTGGCTTCAACATTTCTCCAATTGGTTGCAGAAGCGAACTTGGAAGTGCAGAAAGAACAAAAACAATAATTAATATTAAGTATTGTGGCACCAGCATCCAGAATGGTGCTTCCTTCAATTTGCGATGCTCATCCTTAATTTGTCCAAGAAAAATTGTATGAATCAACCTGAAACAGTAAAGGAATGCTATTATTCCGGCAAAGAATGCCACACCAGCCTGCAAGTACCAACCTTTCTCCATAATGGCGTTGTACATTATCCATTTTCCACCAAAACCTGTGAGCGGAGGAACTCCCGCAATAACAATTATTCCAATAAGTACAGAAATAAATGAAAATGGCATCCGTTTAATTAGCCCTCCCATTTGGTACATGTACTTGGTTTTTGTGCGCAGCACAACGCCACCAATTGCAAGGAAAAGCAACGCTTTAAACAGGAAGTGCATAATTACCAGTGCAATTGCAGCCAACCATCCTAAGTGCGACATCATGGAAAGACCGAATAATGCGTAACCCAAAAATCCGATACTTGAGTAGGCGAGCAAACGTTTTGCATCCTCCTGAAATGCAGCCATCATGTTGCCCATAACCGCAGTAATTGCGCCAACCCAGCTGAGAACATACAGGATGTCAACTCCCCACAGTTTTTGTGGTTCCATACTAAGTAGGAGTATTACCAATCCGAAGACTCCTGCCTTCAGCAGAATTGCCGAAACCATTGGCGAGACATCGGCTTCAGCCTCAGCATGCGCTCCCGGCAACCAAATGTGCAAACCAATGGATGCAAGTTTGGTCATAAAGCCAATTGCCAAAAGTGTGAAAATATATGGAGCGTAACTTTGTACGTTTTTCAAAATATCAAGACTTAAAGAATCCTGTCCGATGTGAGCCAGCCCAAATCCTGCAAGGATTAAATATGCACCGCCTGTTGAGAACAATATGTAGCTGAGAGCATGTTCCATCGATTTTTTCCCACGAATAATCAGGAAATACGAACCTGCTGTCATTAATTCCCAAGCAAAGAAAAATTCGAGAGTTGTTTTGGCTTCAATTAAGCCAATCAATCCGGCAAACATCATCATCACCAGCGGATAAAATCCTGTTCTCTTTCCTTTGAAAGTATAACCAGCGATTAGAGTAATAATTCCACCTAAAACAAAAATAATTAAGAAAATATAATGGAACGAATGGTACACATCCATATTCTGATAAAAATAGAATGCCATTGCTCCTATTGCCAATGTATTTTTAATGTAAACCGGGAGAAAATCGACGAGGAACAGAAATGCAATAAAACCAAGTGCAATGTAGTTGAAAACAACCTCCTGTCCCATTAAGGTTGATGTGTAGTAACCTGCTGCGTATGTGAGCAATGCGAATAGCCCAACGGGAACAATTTTTGAAACAGAAAGTTTAATTTGCTTAACCTCAACTTCATCCCACTTAATGGCGAAGCCCAACCAGCGGAAAAGGTAAATTGCCTCGAAGAATGAACCTACCAGAATTGCTGCAAGTATGTAGAATTTCCCCGATTGCGCCAATCCCATAATCAGTTCCCACTTCCCGAAGAATGATGGGAATGGAGGAAATCCTATTAAGGTGAAAATAAATGTTCCCATCAGGAAAAGGTATAACCGGTTTCCGCGAATTACTCCCCAATCCTTCAACTTTTCAGCGTTAATGATTCCTGCAAGCCAGAACAATCCTGCCTTTGCCAAATAGTGCGAGACTAAAACAGTAACTGCAATAAATTGTGTATGTACTCCAAGATATGGTTTTAGCCCCAGAATAGCCATAATTAGACCAATCTGGCCAACCGATGAGTAACCCAATAGTCGTTGTGTATTTTCTTGCTTTATGCCGAGCAGATTCGAGCCTACAAATGTTATTACTCCAATTACAGCAATTGCATTGTAGTAGGTCATGTTGGCAAAATCCATCAACTTATACAGAACAAAAATTCCTGCGGTTGCCGATGCGGCTGAAACAAGAGCGCCGATTCCAGGATGAGCACCTTCGTAAACATCGAGCGCCCAACCGTTGGCAGGGAAGGGTTTTAGCTCAAGAATTACTGATAGAAGTATTAAAAAGATTACAACCGCACCGCCCTTTGCGTAAAGTAACGATGCGTTGCTTATCATATCGATGTTCAGCGTTCCGCTGAAGTAGTATGCAAAAACTGTTCCCAGTAGAAGCAATCCAGAAATCAAGCCGGTAGCAATAACAAACTTAAAACCTGCCGGAATCGATTTTCTGTCGGGCATCAATACTATCAAACCAGCAATGGCAATGCTCTGAATTTCCATGAAAACGAACAGATTAAAGAGGTCGCGAGTCATCACCATCACATCCAGCCCCATAATAAGTACCAGAAATACAATCATCATATTCTTTCCGGCGTTCTTCAGCTCGTGGTACAGATACATTGCGCCAAGCAAACCAGCAGCATTTATAAGGAGAACGAAGAATGATTCTCCTAGCCCCATCTGCAGGTTGATTGAAAACGGAGGTTTAAATCCTCCGGTAAAAACCTGAACTGCTTCGGATTGACCACTCCAGAATTGAACGAACCATGCTCCCGCAATTGCTGTCATTGCAGCAAGAGCGAGGTAAACTAATCCCAGGGATAATTTATCCCTTTTCCCCAGGAAACCGAGCGCAAAGGCAACACCCAGCGCTATTGATACTATATGTATTGGACCTACCATTTCAAATCGGTATATGAGTTAATATCCAACGATTTCTTTTCCTTATACATTCGAAGAACGTATGCAAGCATTAGCGCAGTAACACCTAAACCAATCACAATAGAAGTAAGCACAAGCGCCTGTGGAAGCGGGTCGGCAACAAGTTTTGCTGCGTTTGCGGCATCAACCGCCTTATCCAGAATTGGTGCAGTGCTGTTTTTAATGTACGCAATGCTAACAATTGCAATATTCAGGCCTGCATCGAAAAGGACAAACCCAATTACAATTTTTATGAGGTTCTTTTGGGTTAGCATTCCCCAAATACCAATTACCATAAGCACAAACCCGGTGAACATGGTAATAAATTCCAAAGTAAAATATTGAGTCATGGCTAAATTTCGTTTTGGGTTTCCTTAAGTGAACCTAGAATATTTGTGAGCTCCGACCCAACCTTCAACCCAATTAGAATGTAAATAATTGGAATTACGCCCGCGCTGAGCAGGGTTCCGAACTTACCCATTGGCAGCAGGGTGCTGTCGAGAAATCCTGCAGCCAGCAGTACACCAAGCACACCGATAGCAACAAATCCAACTCCCGAAATGGATTCGAGAAGTGCAAGCAACTTGTGGTTGAACGTAACGTTGGGTTTGGCCATTATCATCATTACAACGCCAGTAGCAATTACGGCTCCACCCTGAAAGCCTCCGCCTGGAGTTAGGTGACCATTTATGAAAATGTAAACTCCCAGCATGAATATTGTTGGAACCAGCAGCGTTGAAGCAGTAACCAGAATTTCGCTGGTTTTACGAAGTTTTTCCTCGCGTTGGTTATCCCTGTGGTAAACTTTTAGGAAAAAACCAACTATGGCAGCGGTGAGGAACAGAATGGTAACTTCGCCAAGAGTATCGAAACCGCGGTAGGTTACAACAACCGCTGTTACCAGGTTGGCTGCACCAACCTCAGTGGCTCCTTTCTCGGCGTAATGTTTGGCCAACGGATTAAGCTCCTCGCTTCCAGTAAAGTTGATTAGAAGGTTGCTTATAATGGCAACAAATCCAACCAGTATTAGTAGTATTAATCCCTTCTTAACCATTTGATTTTCGTATTTTGTTGAGTACGTAGAAGAAGATGATTGTTGTTAGCCCGCTACCAATGGAGGCCTCAGTCATGGCAACATCGGGGGCAGCAAGCAGCAGGTAAATGATGGATGAGAAAAGCCCCACTACTCCGGTTGCAATAATTGCAATTTTTAGGTTTGAGTGGTAAATGGCCAGAATGGCCAAAATAATAACTACCACACCAAGAAATACTGCTAGTAGTATGCTCATAGTTCATCCTCCTTCTCATTAGGCTGAATTTCCTCCTCCAGCATATCAGCCACGGTTTTGTTTGAAAGCTTAGCACCACGATGATGCGCAGCTCGTGCAATCACATTCGATGATACAGGGTTGGTTATCAGCACGAAGAACATTATAATTATTAGTTTCCAAATCCATTCGGGGTTAACCATTGCCAGGCCAATAAGGCTAAGCATAGTTCCAAGGGTAGATGCTTTTGTTCCGGTTTGAATTCGGTTAAACAGGTCGGGCATTCTAACGAGCCCCAGTCCACCCAGCAGGATGAATATTGACCCAATAAGCGTGAGGATTGCTCCTGAAATTTTCACTATTTCCATTACAACCCCCTTTCTATATAACGGCCAATTACCACAACGCTAAGGAAGCTGAGCAGAGCGTAAACCAGCGCTACATCGAGGTAAATAATTCGATTAGCGAAGTGTGCAATAAGCGCAATAATTGACACCGAAACAATGGTCATTACATCAAATGAAATGGCCCGGTCGGTAATATCGGGGCCCTTAATGAACCTGTAGAGTGAAAGCAGTATGGCAACCACCATTATCACTCCTGCAGCGAATAGAATGTTTTCAACCATAAATCACCTCCAGATATTTTTCAAATTTTCCTAGAATTTGCTCGCTGGCTTTCTCGGCATCGAGCGTTTTTACATCAATCCAGTGGATATAAAAGGTATCATCCTTTATATCGATGGTGAGAGTTCCTGGCGTTAGGGTAATGGAATTGGCCAGAATCATTCGCCCCATGGGCGATTTCAACTTTGTTTTAACTCTTACAATACCCGGGTTAATTGGCAGCTTGGGGTTCAAAACCCTTAATGCTACGTTTACATTCGATTTTACAAGTTCCCAGAGAAAAACCACCAGGTACAACATTGTGTAAAAGAACATTTTTGGCGTAAAGCGCAACTTGCCGAACACTAAACTATTTTTACCAAAAATAATGGCAAAAACAAGAGCAAGACCAAAGCCCACAGCCAAACTAACAACTTCCAACGAACCTGTTAGCATAACCCATATCAGGAAAAGTAAAACAAAGAGGTTTGCAACATTTCTGATATTCATACAAATAGCGTTATGAGTTATATTTAAATAGTTAAATATATCGATTTGTAAAAGTAAGGTTGTTATTTTGCTAACGCTATTTTTTTGCCATAACATATCCGAAGTAAATTGCTAAATTTGGATAGTAACTGAGTTAACATTTGTTTATTAATTATATGATGTAGATCACTCTTTTTTGAAAGATTTCAGAAAAAATAGTACTTTTAGGTAATTATTATTAACCGTATGAGTTCGCATAACAATAAAGGTTGTTTACTATGTAATAACAAGTCGGATTGTTTCCGCTTGCTCGATTCGAATGAACTCTCCTTTGCCGATGGCAACAGGGTAGAGATACAGTATAATAAAGGGGAAATGGTTGCCAAGCAGGGAACCTTTTACACCCATATAATGTACCTACAAACCGGAATGGTAAAGGTTTACAAGGAAATGCCCGATGGTAGCAAGCTTATTCTCAACATTTTCACCGCAGGAAACCTTATTGGGTTACCATTCCTTTTTAAAAATCAGGTACTTGATTATTCTGTTTCAGCAATTGAAGAGACCATAATTTGTGCCATCGACAGGAAAGCTTTCGAGAAGCTAATCCATGAGAACGGAACCTTTGCCGCCGAAGTTGTTAACCAACTAAACAACTGTACACTATACAACTACGACCGCATTGTTAGCCTTACGCACAAGCAGCTGAACGGGCGTTTTGCCGACACACTTCTTTTCCTTTCCAATAAAATATACAAGGAAAATAAATTTAAGCTAACCCTTAGCCGAAAGGATTTGGCAGAGTACACAGGCGTTTCGGTAATGAGCATTATACGGGTAATCAAGGATTTCAAGCAGGATGGAATAATTGACATACAGGGGAACCTGCTAGAAATACTAAAGCCCGAAATGCTGGAACAAATCAGCAAAACGGGCTAAAGAATCTCAAAACCTTTTTTTTTAGCGAAGCCTATTCCCAACTCTAATTCCAAAGTAAATGGCACGTGGTTGGTTTGGCCCGTAAACATATCCCGGATCACGTTCAATTCCCATGTCGAAGTCGGATTGGTAGGAACCGAAAATGTTTTTTACTCCCACATACATTTGGAGCGTAGCTCCATTAATCCGGAAACCGTAGCTAACCTTAAAACCTAAGTCGAAGAAGGGGGCGCTTTGCCGCAGCAGTCCATCCTCAGGATTTGGTAGAGTTGGACCGAAGTATGGAACCAGCATCATTCCCGTATACGTACCGGTAGAATTAAGCACAAAATTCTTGAAAGGTTCCCACTCAGCAGTCACAAACCCGTAACTGTTGGGAGTCCTAAAGAAAGTGCGCTCGTTGAATTCCCGTGCCTCCTGGTACTCACTTTTCTGGAATGTAAATCCAGCTTTGAGTGATATTGATGAAGAAGGGACAAAGTTCAACTCAGTGTTTACACCCTGAACTACGGCGCCACTGGTGGCGTTTACCCGAGTGTAAACAACCACTCCGTTCTCATCCATTTCACCATACTCATTGGCAAACGGGTTGTTCAGCTGCGTGTAGAAACCCTCAACCAGAATGCTGGAAGCAGAGCTTCCGATGCTAAAGTTAAAATCGACTGACGACATGAAGCTGTGGCTGGTTTCCTGAATTAAATCGGGCGAGTTTAGATGAATTACTTTTCGCGAACCCGAAGTTTCGATATGCAAATCCTCATCGAAGATTTGGGGGGCACGGTAGCCCTTAGCGTAGCTAACTCGAGCCTGAACAGCGTGATTCAGGTCGTACATTAAAGTTACCCGAGGACTCAGCACATTGCCAGAAACATCGTTATTTGTGCTTTGGTTATCGGATATTTTGTAGTAATCGTACCTTAACCCAGCAGTGGTTTTAAAGTTGCCAAACTTGTAGTCGAGCTGGGCAAAGCTACCAACTATACTGAGCATCTGGTCGGCAACCAGAACATTCGCGGTATGGGGGACATCAACTACTTCTCCATCTACAACTGTTGCATTGTCAATATCGGGGTAACCCAGCTTTGTGTCGCGCAGGTTTCCTCCCTGATTCTCGATGCCAAAAATTAAATTGGCACCATTGAAACGGGCCTTGTACTGGGTTCCTACAGAGTAGGTTAAATCAGTGGTTAGACCATAATCGCTGAGCGACTGGTTTGCCCCATAGTACGAATCGCGATTAACGTGCTGGGCGGATGCAAACACCGACATTACATCGCTCTCACGAAAGAACTGATCGTAGGTTAGTGCACCAGTTGTGATGTTGTGGTCAACAGCCTCTGCAATACCCGATTCATGCAGCGGATACGCGTGCCGGTCGCCACCTCTCCTATCCTCTCGAATATTAAAGAAATCGAACGTTAACTTACTTCTGTAGCCAAAGCGGTGGAAGGCCCGAGCGCCCACGCTCGTATTTTTTACTGACGAGAGTTCGGAGAAGCTATCGTTATTAGCATCGAAGGGATCGCGGTTACGAACAAACCCAAAAACGGCCAGTCCGGTTTTCACGTCGGACGATACCGCCGATGCGCTAAAGTTCATGCTGTTATCGGGAGTGGTTCCAGCAACTCCATCCATTCCTACGCCATTTATGCTTGTGCTTCCTCCAATTTCGTACGAATTGTTAATGGGATCTTTCAGGATGAGATTTACAGTTCCGGCAATGGCGTTACTACCGTAAAGTGCCGATCCGCCGCCACGTATCACCTCAACCCTGTCGATCATATTTGATGGAATCAACTCCAATCCGTAAACACCAGCTAAGCCACTGAAAATGGGACGACTATTAATTAGAATCTGTGAGTATGGCCCTTCGAGGCCATTCATTCGCAGCTGGGTAAAGCCGCAGTTTTGGCAGTTATTCTCCATTCGTAATCCGGGAGTGAAGTTTAATCCTTCGCCAAGAACCACGGAGTGAGTCATGGAAAAAACTTTGGGAGGAACGGTGTTCACAACCACCGACGATTCACGGCGTTTCTGCTCGTTCCGATCGCCAGTAATTACAACCTCCTCAAGACCAATGGCATCCTCCTCCATTTTGAAGTTCAACTCAATGGATTGTCCTGCAACAATGGTTACCTGCTTCTCAACTGGACGGTAACCTATGGCAGTGGCAACTACCGTAAACGTTCCCTCGGGAAGGTTAACCATGTTATAGTGACCCGTTTCGTCGGTTGCAGTTCCAATGGTTGTTCCTTTAATCACTACGTTAGCGAAAGGGATATGTTCGCCACCATTAAGCACATGGCCAAAGAGATTTCCGTCGCTACGTGCATGTTGTGAAAAAATATTTGAAAAAGAAAATATAAATAGCACCGAAAGGCAGAATGAATATATTGTTTTCATTTGATTTGTATAGTTACAGAATAATGGAATTACATGCAGATATTACAGCACGTAGAATGATAAAGGAATTCGATGCAGGAATGCATCAACAGTAACTATAAAACCGGGGGTGCTTTATTGGTAACTTGCTCAGGAGTACTACAAAAAACTATTCTTTGAGCGAAAGGCTGATATTTTGATTTTTTAGATATCTCAAACGAACCTAGCAGCAATAACCCTACAACAAACAGAAGCGAAATATGACTAAAATAGTAAAACTCGAACTGCGTATGTTTATGCGAAGGGTATGGTGAATCGGGGTTTGTGCTCTTTGAGAATGGGTGAGCATGAGCAACCAACTCACCAGTAGGCAAACGGTGAATGTGATAGTTAGCCGTGCTGTTAAATGCAAGAAAACCCACAACCACCAAAAGCAGTATGGCAATAATTCGATTTAACTTTCTTAAAACTCTTGCATTCATGCCTGCAAAAGTAGAAATGTTATTTTGTTCACACAAGGAAAATTATTTTTATTTATTCTAAATATATTTAAGAACATAAAAACTAGGGATGACTTTACAAAACTTACCAAGGCTTTTAAACATTCCAATGCTGCAATTATATAAATAGCATGAACTTATGTAGAAAATAAATATTCCACTCAAAATTGTATATTTGCTTATCAATTTCATTCCTTAATAAATGGATAGGTTTTTAAATAAAACAGATTGTAATAGTTGCTATGCAAAAGCACAGTGTTTTATTCAAAAAGTTAAGGAGATTGAGGAATTCTACAACCTACAAAAAACCCATATTACCTATAGGAAAGGTGAAACCATAATAAAAGAAGGAACTACCGTTACAAATGTTCTTTTTATTCTCGACGGGTTGGTGAAACTCTACATTGAAAGCCCTGACCGGAATATTATAATTAAACTGCTAAAACCTAATGACTTCATCGGTTTAACATCCCTGTTTGGTGACGAAACCTACTACTTTTCAGCATCAGCGCTTAAGGAAACAAAGGTATGCTCAATTGCTCCAAGCGGAATTAAATTGCTGATTGATGAATGCTGCAAGTTCTCACGCGAGCTGGCACACTGGTACTGCCAGAACTACAACCTAATGCTTTCAAAATGCATGAATCTTGGATTAAGGCAGCTAAACGGGAAGCTGGCCAGCACGCTGCTGTACCTAAGCAGAGATGAATTTAAAAACGAAGATGTTTTTTCGTACATCAGCCGAAAAGATTTGGCTGAACTTTCGGGTATGTCGTTAGAGAGCGTTGTTAGGATACTATCAGAGTTTAGCGATGCCAAAATTATTGAGCTGAAAGGGAAGAGAATAGAAATAACCGACATGAATAAACTTATGGTTATCAACCAGAAAGGATAATCACCCCTACCTGTTTTTCATTTCCAAAATCCTTTAACGTTTTTCTCACTCATTGAACTTCATCATTAAAAAAGTTCTTTCTCGCAAGGTTTTAATACCCGTTCGCATCAATTTTTTTATTGACATATCTCAAGTTTTCATTTACTCATACAACTAACAAACTTCTTGATTTCAGCTTGTTAACCGCCTATTTTTGTTTAAAAGAAAATTACTAACCAAAATATGAAAGGGCATTGAGATGTACAGACAAAAAAGTAAAATAATAGAAAAGATTCAATCGTACCATCGTCAAGTAGCTGAATTGTTTTATGGTATTTACGAAAAAACAAACAACAAAGAAGTAAAGACTATGGTATACGAACTTTACGAACACGAGAAAAATCGGGAGGAATACCTTGAAAAGCACAAAAAAATTGCTGAGGTAATTGACTGCTGGCTCGAATTTCCTTGCGAAAAACTCTCAAATCAGATATCGGAATGCTTCGAAGGGCTAAACACCAACACAACAATAACCGTAAAGGAGTTGCTAAAATTAGAAGTGCACTTTGACAACTGTCTCATTAAAATTTTCAACATTCTTTCCTCGCAGGATTCCATGAACGAAACTGCAACCAATATTTTCTACTACATGCTGAAAAAAACTAAGAAGGAGGAAGAGATGCTTGCCAATATGCTTCTAAATTCGGAAACTACTATGCGAACAATGTCAAATTAGTATAGTTCCAACGAAATATGGCCTTGTGATATATTGAAACGTGTTTGTTCATTTTGATTCAAACACGTTTTTTTGTTTCGCTATCCTTTTTTTAATGCTTTATTTTAACGATTATTTTTTATTAATGCTGCTTTGGCATCGCGGCAGCGCCGCACAAAATTTGTAAAATAACGCTCGTAAGGCAACATAAGGTGCAAGGCACCTAAACATTACTCCTATTGATTTACATAATTGAAGAATTCAAAAAGGTATTTCGGTGCTACACAACTTTTTATAGATTGTATTTGAAAATTTTTCAAAACTCAAACACGTCTCCCGTTTTAACCTGCCTGCAGCCAAAAGCATTATAAAAAGCCGACAAGGCAGGAAGGGCTGTGCAATGTGAGGGAATAATGTGTTTTACGTTATTTTTCTTTAAGTATTCAATGGTTTCCTTGGTTTGCCTGTTAACTTCCTTTAGGTGAAATCCACCAATTATACCGTATATCGATTTTTCGCCTGTGACTTTTTTTGCGTATTCCAACGTATTTACAACTCCAGAGTGGCCACAGCCTGTAACAACAAAAACGCCAAACTCAGTTTTTAGCGCCAGAGCGCTATCGTCCATCACAAAGTCGGGAGTTCCATCATCTAAAACAAACGAGGTGGTTTGCGATTCGAAATCGGTATTTCGCGGAATCTCGCCAAGAAAATAAGCACCATCAAAAAGTTGGTAAGGTTTGTTGGTTGCTATCAGGTTGAATTTTGATTCAATTTCCTCCTTGCTACTTTTTAATCCAATGAAATTTCGGCTGGTTTTTCCGTAGCGCTTTACGAAACAACCGGGATGGCAAACCAGATTTCCTCCCGTTAAATACTCCAAACCATCGCCATGATCGAAGTGACCATGGCTTAAAACAATATAATCAGCATTTTCAATATCAATTTGCAACTTGGCGGCATTCTCCAAAAAGAGGTTTGTTTGAGCGGTATCAAACAAAATTTTCTTCCCATTAAACTCAATGAAAAACGATAAGCCGAACTCGGCTTTATAGTTTACGCCGGGAGTATTATCAACCAAAACTGAAATTTTCATGACTTTACAGATTTTTATATTTTTTAAAATACGATTTTACACATTTTCGGAAAAATGGTTTGGATTGACCAATTCACGATACTTATATACAATCTTTTTAAAATCTTCCCAGGTATCCCGTTTTAACGATGGATCGCGTAGCAATGCGGCGGGATGATAAACAGGCATTGCAAGTCGTCCTTGCAGATTTAACCAATTTCCACGTTCCCGGGTAATTCTGTGATTTGGACCAGCCATATACTTTAGTGCGGTTGCACCAAGGAGAATCAATATTTTCGGATTTATTAGCTCAATTTGTTTTTGAAGATGCGGCATACAAATCGCCGCTTCGTGAGGAGTTGGTACCCTATTATCGGGTGGACGACATTTTACGATATTGCTTATAAAAACATGCTCGCTGCGAGTAAATCCGCATGCTGCCAGAATTTTATCGAGAAGTTGACCCGATTTACCAATAAAAGGTCTTCCATTCAAATCCTCATCCCTGCCGGGAGCTTCACCAATTATTAGAATTTTAGCATTCTCGTTTCCCTCGCCAAAAATCACATGGTTTCTGGTTTTACACAAATCGCACTTGCTACAGCTGAGTATCTCCTGCTTTAATGCTTCAAAATCCGGAATCATTCCTGCTGAACGTTTTTAAAAGTTGAAAAACAAAGTTTGACTTTAAAGTTACATTTTATATATTGCAATATTCAAAATTTCCGCAATGAAAAGCATTACTTACCAACCAATTGGAATAATTCATACACCTTTCAACGAAAAATCCAACACGCCCATTCAACCCGCTTCGGCAATTGGTGTTGAAGGCAAAATTGAAGTTTTCAGCGAATTCGCTGATGGACTTAAGGATATTGATGGATTCTCGCATTTAATAATCGTTTACCACTTTCATCTTTCCGAAGGATTTAACCTTGAGGTAAAGCCTTTTTTGGATGAGGAAACCCATGGCGTGTTTGCAACCCGCGCTCCCAAACGGCCAAACGGAATTGGAATATCAGTTGTAAAACTTAAAAAGGCTGAGGGGAGCACGCTACACATCGAAAATGTTGATGTAATTAACGAAACTCCCCTTCTTGATATCAAACCTTACGTACCCGATTTTTCAATTAACGATGACGTTAAAATTGGCTGGCTATCAAAACATAAGGACAAAATTCCAAATATGAAAGCCGATAATCGGTTCGGTTAACTTAAGCTTTTGCAAACAGTGCGTTTACAATTCCATCGAAAGCATCAACGGCTGATTTATCCTGCTGATTGAAAACGCTCAATCCCTTTTCAGCGGCTTCACCAACTTCAGCAATCAGAGGAATTTGACCAATTAGCGGAACGCTAAGTTCGGTTGCCAGCCTCTGTCCACCGCCCTCTCCGAAAATAAAGTATTTCTCATCGGGGTGTGGTTTTGGAGTGAACCACGACATATTTTCCACAACACCTAGTATGGGAACCTTCAGGTTTTCGTTGTTGAAAAGCGAAGCTGCTTTTCGGGCATCGTTGAGCGCAATTTCCTGGGGAGTAGTAACAATAATTGCCCCGGTTAAATCGAGCTTTTGTACCGTAGTAAGTTGAATATCGCTGGTTCCTGGAGGAAAATCGATAATCAGGTAGTCCGTTTCACCCCACTGGGTGTTCTCCAGTAGTTGGGTTAGAGCATTCGATGCCATTGGTCCTCGCCAAATTAATCCCTGGTTTTGCTTGATAAAGAATCCGATAGACATAATCTTTACACCATACTTCTCAATGGGAAACATAACCTCCTTATCACCAATTACAGTGACATCGGGTTGCGCATCCTCAATCCCAAACATTTTTGGGATTGAAGGGCCAAATATATCGGCATCAACAAGCGCAACTTTTAAACCGTTTCGTGCCAAGGCAATGGCAAGATTTGCCGACACGGTTGATTTACCAACACCTCCCTTCCCCGAAGCAATGGTTACAACATTCTTCACATCGGGCAACTGAATTTTTTCAAATACAGCCATTATTACTTTTCTCCTTTCATTAGTTTAATAAGTTTGTTTGCAATTTGCTCTGCTGCCTTAATTAGCGGATACGCCGCTGGCGATGCAGTTAGACATGGGTGAGTTCCGATTTGCATGGTTAAAAACGAGTTAACCGACATACGATTTTGAATTGCCAGTCCAATTACGTTTGTTAACTCACCGGCTTCGGGGCCACCAATCACCTCACCCCCAATAATAACTCCTGAGTTCTTTGCAGCAATAAGCTTTACAATTTGCTTGTGAGCGTTTGGCAGGTTTCCTGGGTGACGATCAACGCCCTCAAAAATTCCGGTAATAACATCAATTTCCTCTTCTTTTGCACGCTGTTCGGTTAGGCCTGCTGTCCCAAAACCGTTATCGTCAAGTGCTGTTGAGTAAATGGCAATGGTTCCGCTAAAAGTTTTCACCACGTGAAGGTTGAAGAGGTTCATTCCTGCAATACGGGCTTCGGCGCAAGCGGTTGATGCCAGCATGGTGGCCACACGACCACGTGTAACAAAGTCGCGCTTCTGAGCGCAATCGCCTATGGCAAACACATCCTTGGTATGCGTGCGCATGTACTCATCCACAGCAATGAAGTTGTCCTCATCAACAGATATTCCTGATTTTTTGGCAAGTTCGGTGTTTGGTTTGTACCCCATGGAAAGAACAACAGCATCCATGTTTAGCTTTTGTCCATCCTCTAGCTCAATGGATTCAACCTTGCCTGCTCCCATAACCTTTTTAATACCTTTCCCTGTAATAACATTCACACCGCGAGTTTCAAGCATCTCGTGAATTTTTTGGGAGAGTTCCACATCGAACGCAAGGTTTAGGATATGAGGTAACTTCTCTATTAGGGTAACGTTATACCCCCTTTTCCTGAGCTCATCGGAGAGCTCAACACCAATGAATCCGGCACCAATAACCGCAATGTTTTTAACTGAACCCAACTTGGCGTTCATCTCATCGAGGTACTGCCGATCCTTTGGAATAACAAAAACATTTTCAAGATCGGCTCCTTCGAGCCACTTGGGTTTCACGGGTGTAGAACCGGTTGCAACCACCAGCTTTTTATAACCAATTTTTTCGCCGCTGGCGAAGGTTACGAACTTGCCGTTGGTATCGATTTCAATCGCCTCGTCGACCAGTGAGGTTACTCCAATTTTTTCCATCATACCATCAACTGGCATAAGGTTTTTTTCGCTACTCTCGAGCGTTCCAAAAATGTAGGGGATTCCGCAGGGAACCATAACATCCTTCTGCTTCTTTACAAGAGTAAAGTCCTTTTCAGGCCAATGGGTTCTTCCCGTTACGGCCGCTACCATTCCGGCTGCGCTTCCGCCAATAATAAGTACATCTGTGTTTTTCATGCTAAAATCATTGTTTAGTTTAAAATGGTTATAATAATTGACTATAAGGGTTTTAGTTCGAAAATATTTCTGTTTGAATCGCT